>CERU01038812.1_pt1 | contig 17484 bp, 14 predicted proteins | sample 530741 | NCBI WGS metagenome assembly CERU01 (sample SAMEA2620925, study PRJEB7988) | marine metagenome | biome: marine biome (ENVO:00000447); feature: deep chlorophyll maximum layer (ENVO:xxxxxxxx); material: "saline water (ENVO:00002010), including plankton (ENVO:xxxxxxxx)" | depth 30 m | reverse complement strand
TGCTGTCGGCGGTGCGCGCGGCCATCGCCGATGCCGCGGCGGCAGCGTCCGATCCGCTGATCACCTGCGTCAACCTGGCGGCCGCCTTTCCGGGCGATGCGGCGCATCTGCCGGACGGCGTGCATCCCACGATCGGCGCGCAGCACGCGATGGGCACCGCGCTGCTTGACGGTCTTCAGCGGGTCGGCTGGCTGGACCGGTTGTGACCACGGCGTGCGATCAGGCGGCCAGCGCCTTCAGCACGCCATCGGCAAACCGCTCGGCCATCGCCTCGATCGTCAGCGAGCGGGCCATGCGCGCCGCCTCTTCACGCATGGCGGACAGGCGCGCGGGATCGGCCAGCAGGGCGGCGACGGCATCGGCATAGGCCTGCGCGTTCTCCCAGTCGGGCACGATCACGCCGCTCCTGCCGTCCTCGATATAGGCGATCTCGGGGCTGTGCCAGGGGAAGGCGGTGGTCACGGTGGGCAGGTTGGCGGCGCCTGCGTCCACCACCGCCAGGCCGACGAGGCCGGGCATCAGGAAGAGTTTGGCCAACGCCATCAGCTCCACCTTGTCCGCCCCGAACCGCGGGCCGACCACCTTGATCCACGGCAGGTCGCGTGCGAGCCCGGCCAGCAGCGGCGCATCCGGGCCGCCGCCGGCGACGATCAGTTCGAAATCGGGGATCTGCGCGCGGATGGCGCGCGCGGCCTCCACCAGGAAGGCGATGCGCTTGTCCGCGTAGATCCCGCCCACGAAAATGGCGACGTTCCGGCCCGTCAGCCCCAGTTCCTGCCGGCGCGCGGCCAGCCGCTCCGGCGTGACGGCGGCAAAGTCGGCGCGCACCTGCGAAGTGTCGACGGCGTTGTTGAAAACCGTGATCCGTTCGGGCGGGAAGCCCAGGGATTCGACGTGGCGGCGCGTTTCGTCGGTATAGGCGAACCACCAGTCGACCCTGGTCGCCCAGAACCGCTTCCACCGCTCGGCCAGACTGTCCGGATCGCGCGCCTGGAAGTTGCGACCGTGACCGAAGAAGGCGACCTTGCTCCGGCCCACAACCCTCGACAATGCGAGGATGTAATTCAGGAGATATTTATTCTCTTGGCCAACGATCGTGAGGTCTTGCTTGAAGGAGCTCAATAGAAATGGTTGCCAAATCAGCGGCCCGATGAAGCGACTGACTGCCTGATGCGCCCACTTGACGCGAACCGTGTCACGCTTGTTCGCATGAAGTGTTTCGGCTTCGCCATGTGCAAGAAGATAAGTCACCCCTTTCTTTTCGAGAAGATCGCGTACGCGGTCGTGAAAGGGTTCGCGGTAGGTTTGCACCACCCTTGTGACAAACAGGACATTCATCTTTCTTGCAGCATCTCTCGATAGACCTGACGGTACGCATCGATCATTTTGTCACGGTCGAATTTCTGTATCAGTGCGCGGCGATTTGCGCGGACCCGGGATGTGTGCAAATCGATCCTGTCGATTGCATCCGCAAGAACCTGCGCGATGGACTGCACGTCTTCCGTCCGCGTAGATAGCGGATCATCTGGCTTGACGACCTCATTCAGTCCGGGCGCGTCGCTGGCCACAACTGGAAGTCCCGTCAGCAAGGCTTCGATCGCCAATAGGCCAAGGCCTTCAAACCGGGACGGCATGAGCACCAGGTCATAATCTACGAGTTTTTGCGAGAGGTTGGGAATTGGATCAGACAACAGGACGGACCAGTGATTGCTTGCGCCCTTCATCTCACGGGCAAGTTTTTCGCGCAGGCTGCCCTCTCCCGCGATGGTGAGGATCGCTTTTTCTTGCGCCAAAGCCGAGGCGAGTTCCACAATTTCGGGTAGCAGATCTGCACCTTTTTGCGGTTCGAGCCTGCCTGCAAACAGGACGCGAACCGGGTCGTTGTCACGACGGCTTGTGTAAAATTGTCCAGGTGGTAAACCCACCCCGTTGTATATTACGCGCGCCTGATGAGATGCAGGAGCCGCTACCGCAGAGCGGTGCCGCAACTCCAACTGAGCTTGCAGCGCGCTTTCCGAAACCGCTGCGAACATTGCCTCTTGCAGCTTTCGTTCGGCGAATTGTCCGACGCGCTCCCATCCCCCCCACAACCGCGTGTTATGGATGGTGCGAAGTATCTGTGTTCCCGGCGGTAGTAACGGGCGCGACAAGGCGGCTGTCAGTTCTGGTATTTCGGTGTGAAGATGTAGTATTGCACCCCTTGGAAATCTAGTTAAGCGAAAAGCCGCTTGAATCGCTCCGCCAAATTTGAACGGCAATCGAGTGCCAAAAGAATGGCTTACCTGCATATCATTCATGCGTTTTACCAACGCCCGATGAATAGTGGATTTCGAATGATCTTCCAGAACTGCGAATACATGAAACGTAAATTCTTGCCGAAGTCCCTCTATAATGTCGAGAGCGACGTTCTCAGCGCCACCCAGTTCAAGATGCGAAATCACCTGAACGATCTTCTTTCGCCCGCTCACGAGATTACCTCGCTGTAAATTTGCTCGAGCTGGTGAAGGTTTTTTTGTGGGGACATCTGGTGCTCGTATCGCTCGCGAGCGTTCTGACTCATAACGGACAGTCGTTCTGGCCGCATGAAAAGGTCCGATACCTTCGCGGTCAAATCGTGGTGATTGCCGACTTCGAAAAGTGCTCCAGACATCCCATCGCCCACGATTGCAGCAAGAGCGCCTGTATTGGAAGCAATAACCGGTGTGCCGAGGGCCATTGCCTCGACTACCGTCATCGGAAAGTTTTCGTACGAGACGGATGGGACGACCATTGCCTGAGCCATCGCCACGCGTTGGTAAACGTCAGATGAGGGCAACGCGCCGGTGAATTCAATATTGGGCGGAGCGTTTGTCTCCAATTCAGCCCTCAATGGTCCGTCGCCGATAACAGTCAATTTCAAATGCGGCATCTGGCGCCACGCCTCTACCGCGACCTGAACACCTTTTTCCGCGCTGAGCCGCCCGACGAAGACGGTTCCGCTTCTATCGGATATCGTTTCCGACCGCGCAATATCGACAAAATTGGGCTTCACCACCACTCTATCCGCGGGCAAACCTGCGGCGATGACCTTGTCGCGCGCGAAATCGGTCAGGGCGATGAAGCGGTCGACCTTGTAACGCCAGGTGCCCATTGTGCGATGCGTCGCAATCATTGCAGCGACGGCGGCGGACGCTGCTCTCGATCCGCGATAGCAGCCATGGCGAATTGCCGGCAGCGGGGAGGCACCCAGGCATTTTTCGCAGACCTGTCCGTCGCGAAACAGGAGGCCGTTGGCGCAGGCGACGCGAAAATTATGCAGGGTCCAGACAGCGGGTACGCGATGTTCGCCGCAGGTCCAGAAGATCGCCGGGCTCAAGGTCGGGAAGAAATTGTGAACGTGAACCACGTCAGGCCGTTCGCGAATGATCGCTTCGGCCATCCTGCGCTGCCCGTACCTGCTCCAGACGGCGTGGGCTGCCGCCGCGATCTGCGCCGCGGTTCCCTTGATCCGGTCGTTGTTCTCCTCCAGCACGGCAACATCGTGCCCGCCGGACCGCAGGAGTTCGATCTCGTTCCTGAAAACCGAATCCTCGCCCCCGGCCTGCTGGTACCGGTTATGCACGGCGAGGATTTTCATCCCGCCGCGCCCGTTTCCTGAAGCATCACCCGCCACAAGAAGCGCGGGGCGATCACAAGGTAGCGGCGCCACAGGCGGCGGGGTTCGCTCAGCAGGCGGAAGAGCCATTCGAGGCCGCTGGTCTGCATCCAGCGGGGCGCGCGGGTGATCTCGCCGGTGTGAAAGTCGAAAGCCGCCCCCACGCCGATCAGCGTCTGCGGCAGACGATGGGCGTTCTGCCACATCCACACATCCTGCTTGGGTGACGACATTCCGACCCAGACGACATCCGCGCCGCTGGCGGCGATTTCGGCCAGCGTTTCCTCTCGCTCAGCTTCGCCGAGCGTCCGGAAGGGCGGTGTCGAGGATCCGGCGATCCGGGCGTCGGGGAAGCGTTCCCTGACCCGCGCCACCAGCCTGGCGGCCACGCCCGGCTTCCCGCCGTAGAAATAGTGGCGCAGACCTGTGTCGGCGGACCGGCGCATCATTTCCTCGAACAGGTCAGGGCCGCACACCCGCTCCACCGACAGACCGCGCTTCCGGCCGATCCAGACGAGCGGCATTCCATCGGGCACGATCATCGCGGCTCGCCGGTGTAGGTGAGCGATCGCCGGATCCTCTGCGATGGCCATCAAGCTGGCGACATCGCGCACGCAGACGAACCGACCGGTCCTGTCGCCGGCCCATCGTTCGATACGCTCCGCCGCTCCGGCCATCGTGACAACGGAGACAGGCACGCCCAGTACGTCGAAACGTGGGTTGTCATACGGTTCCTTGGTAGGCCGATCAGCTGCCGTGCGGACGCTCGCCGTCATCAAGCCTTGCCCTCCCCCGCGAGGAAAGCGCGGTAGGCATCGGAGATGCCTTGCTGCAAGCCAATGGTGGGCCGCCAGCCCATGGCCGCCAGCTTGTCGCCGCTCATCAGCTTGCGCGGGGTGCCGTCGGGCTTGGAAGTATCGGTGACGATATCGCCGTCGAAGCCCACGACCTCGCACACCAGACGCGCCAGGTCGATGATCGGCAGGTCCTCACCAGAGCCCAGGTTCACGTGCTCCTCGCCCGAATATTCCTTGAGCAGGAACACCGCGCCGTCGGCGAGATCGTCGACGTGCAGGAACTCGCGGCGCGGCGTGCCGGTGCCCCAGATGGTGATGCTGGCCGCACCCGCTTCCTTGGCCTCGTGCGCCTTTCGGATCAGGGCGGGCAGGACGTGGCTGTTGGCAAGATCGAAGTTGTCGCCGGGGCCGTAGAGGTTTGTCGGCATGGCGCTGATATAGTCGCAGCCGTACTGGCGGCGATAGGCCTGGGCCAGCTTGATGCCGGCGATCTTCGCGATCGCGTACCACTCGTTCGTCGGCTCAAGCGGGCCGGTCAGCAGCGCGTCCTCGGGGATCGGCTGCGGCGCCATGCGCGGGTAGATGCAGGAGGAGCCGAGGAACAGCACCTTTTCCACATCGGCCTGACGGGCGGCCTCGATGAGGTTCGCCTCGATCATCAGGTTGTCGTAGAGGAATTCGGCCGGGTAGGTATCGTTGGCGTGAATGCCGCCGACCTTGGCCGCGGCCACCACCATCGCATCGGGCCGGTTGGCGGCGAACCATTCGCGCACCGCGGCCTGTTCGCGCAGGTCCACCCGGCGGTCCGCGACCAGCACCTCGCAGTCCTCGCGTGCCAGCCGGCGCACGATGGCGGAGCCGACCATGCCCTTGTGGCCGGCGACGTAGACGCGTTTGCCGACAAGATTGTAGGCCATCAGTCGAAGCCCGCGATCGGTTCGGCCTTCATCACCTCCATGTCCGCCTGCACCATCTCGCGGGCGAGATCGCGCGGAGAGGTCTCGTGCTTCCAGCCGAGTTGCTCTTGCGCCTTGGTCGGATCGCCCAGCAGCAGTTCGACCTCGGTCGGGCGAAAATAGCGCGGATCGACCTCGACGAGGCAGCGCCCGTCGGACGTGCTGTAGCCCTTCTCGTCGATGCCCTCGCCCCGGAATTCGAGCGGGATGCCGGCATCCTCGAAAGCCCAGCGCACGAATTCGCGCACCTCGGTGGTGACGCCGGTGGCGAGCACGTAGTCGTCGGGCTCGTCCTGCTGCACCATCATCCACATGCCGCGCACGTATTCACGGGCATGGCCCCAGTCGCGCTTGGCATCGAGATTGCCGAGGAACAGCTTTTCCTGCCGGCCGAGCGCGATGGCGGCGGCGGCACGGGTGATCTTGCGGGTCACGAAGGTCTCGCCGCGCAGCGGGCTCTCGTGGTTGAACAGGATGCCATTCGACGCGTGCATCCCGTAAGCCTCGCGGTAGTTGACGGTGATCCAGTAGGCATAAAGCTTGGCCGCGGCATAGGGACTGCGCGGATAGAACGGCGTTGTCTCCGATTGCGGCACCTGCTGCACCAGACCGTATAGTTCCGATGTTGAGGCCTGATAGAAGCGCGTGTGCTTTTCTAGGCCGAGAATGCGGATCGCCTCCAGCAGGCGAAGCGTGCCGATCGCATCGGCATTGGCCGTGTATTCAGGCGTTTCGAAACTGACCCCGACGTGGCTCTGGGCGGCGAGGTTGTAGATTTCGGTCGGTCGGACATCCTGCACAATGCGGATGAGATTGGTCGAATCCGTCAGATCGCCGTAATGCAGGACGAGGCTGGGATCGGGATTGTGCGGATCTTCGTAGATATCTTCGATTCGCCCGGTATTAAACGACGATGAGCGGCGCTTAATACCATGAACTACATAACCTTTTTCTAGAAGTAAGCGCGAAAGATACGCTCCGTCCTGTCCCGTCACGCCTGTTATCAGCGCGATATTTTCTTTTTCGTCTGCGGCCACCAAGCCCTCCGTTTGCTAGCCGCCTGCCTTAACGCACGATTTCGCAAGCGCAACATGCAAAACCTAAATGCCGACGTGTATGGTCGCTGTTTCCCTTTTCCGGACATACACGGGGCGTATACACTTGAGGCTATTACGATGCTATGCGGTGCCTAGTCGGCTAATATAATAAGAAATTTGCTCGCTCGGCCTCGCGGGGTCGGGCTTCTTAACAGTTTTAGGGTCGAAAATTGGTCGGGGCAGAAAACATGGACATGACATTCGATCGGTTCAAGGAGAGCGATAATCGGTTGTACGGGGTTTCACTTGAGAAATATCGAATTCGACTTTATTTATTTTTAATGATCGGTAATGCTATTATGATGGCTGCCGCCTTGCTTATTGTCGGTAGTCTCTATATGGACAATCCGATATTTTCCGAGTCCGGACTGGAATTTGCATTGGGCTTCACGATGATTTTCGTGATTCTCTCGTTTTATCATGGCCTCTATTCGCTCAAGACGCTCGCATCGTTCAAAAAGATGACGACGGCGGTCGTGCACACCGCGATCGTCGCCGCAGCGGTATTTCTGCTGGTCACTTTTATCACCAAGACAACAGCCGAAACCTCTCGTGTCATTTTTACTGTCGGGCTGACCGTCGGGACTATCGCGGTCTTATTGTTCAATCTCGGCACTCTCGCGATGATCCGCATAAGGACCGGAACCGCCTTCGAAAATGTCATGCTCGTCGATGCTGGTGGGCCGCCGGTTGCGGTGAAGAAAGCCAACTACCTCGATGCGCGCGATCTCTGCCTCAGGACGCTCGCAGATTCGCCCCACCACTTCCACGAGCTCGGCATCAAGTTGCGCAACATGGACAGGGTGATTGTTAATTGCCTGTCGGAAGAGCGTGCCGCCTGGGCGCACGTCCTCAGAGCGATGGGCGTAAGGGCGGAAATCACCTCCCCCATCCTCGAAGAAATGGGCGCGCTCGACATCCAGAAGGAAGACGGCTTCACCACGATATTAGTGGCGACGGGGCCGCTCAGCCTACGTAGCCGTGCCATTAAACGCGGTTTGGACTTGGCGATAGCCCTGCCTGCCGCGCTCGCCCTTACGCCGCTATTTCTGGCGATTGCCGTGGCGATCTGGATCGAAGATCGCGGGCCGATAATCTTCCGCCAACGCCGCACCGGACGCAACAATTGCTTCTTTACCATGCTCAAATTCCGTTCGATGCGGGTCGAGCGGTCCGATTCCGAAGGCGATGTCTCGGCCTCGCGCGATGACGATCGCGTCACGCGGGTGGGACACTTCCTGCGTCGCACCAGCATGGATGAACTGCCGCAGCTGCTGAATGTCGTCCTCGGCCAGATGAGCATCGTCGGTCCGCGCCCCCACGCAGTGGGTTCGCGTGCGGGGGATAAGCTGTTCTGGGAAGTCACCACCGAATATTGGCGCCGCCATGCGATCAAACCCGGCCTGACCGGATTGGCGCAGGTGCGTGGTTTCCGCGGAGCGACCGATCGCGAGGAAGATCTGACCCGGCGACTGGATGCCGATCTGGAATATCTCGAAGGCTGGTCGCCGCTGAGAGACCTCAAGCTAATCGTGCGCACGCTGGGGGTGCTGGTCCATCCGCAAGCCTTCTGAACGCGGCCCGCTGGGCTGGACCGCACTGTGCGCTATGCGAAGCTTGGAAAATTGCTGGTTCATGTGCGGGATGCGCTAACAGCGAATTTGACCTATCGTGGCTGCCAGTCCGGGCGATCATTTGCCGGAGGCCAGCCACGCGTTGTAACTTCAGTTGACGGAGAATGATGAATATGGAGGCCAGCCAGTCCGGCTCGATCCAGCCTGTAATCCTATGCGGCGGCGGCGGCACCCGGCTATGGCCGCGTAGCAGGCGTCCGAAACCCAAACCCTTCCTGCCCCTGCTTGGCGAACGCACACTGTTTCAGCAGGCGATCAATCGCGTTGGGGGGGGCAACGCATTTCTCCCGCCGATCGTCGTCGCCGGCGACGACCATGTTGAGCTTGTCCGCGAGCAGGGCGGTGATGCGCTGTCGATCATCGCCGAACCGATGGGGCGCAACACCGCACCGGCCATCGCGCTCGCGGCCCTGCGTGCGCCCGAAGGCAGCGTATTGCTGATCTGCCCGAGCGACCATCATATCGCCGACGAGGCGGCTTTTCGCGATGCGGCCAAGGTCGCGGCAAGGCTTGCCGATGACGGCTATCTGGTCGCCTTCGGGATCGAAGCGGTGAGCCCGCATACCGGCTATGGCTATCTGTGCCGCGGTGACGAGCTGCCCGGAGGCTACGCTTTGGAAGGATTCATCGAAAAGCCCGATCTAGCGACCGCAAAGGCGTTTCTCGCCGATGGTCGTTATAGCTGGAATGGCGGCATCTTCGCCTTCGGCCGCGAACGGTTACTCGAAGAATTGCGCACCCATCGGCCCGAAATGGTGCGTCTGTGCGAAGAGGCAGTCGGCAAGGGGCGCATGGATGGCGACGTGTTTCGTCCGGACGAGGGGGCCTTTGCTGCGATTGAAGGCGATTCGATCGACTATGCCGTGATGGAAAATACGGCGTGGGCGGCAATGGTCTCGGTATCCATGGGGTGGTCCGATATCGGCAATTGGGACGCGCTGCGTGAGGCCCGCGGCTCACAATCGCGCGGCCCACACGAATTGCGCAATTGCACCGATGCGATGGTCGATAGCGACGGGCCGCGCGTAACGATCGTCGGCATGGACGATATCATTGTGGTGGTCGATGGCGACGACATTCTGGTCACCAACAGCAAGGGCTCGCAGGATGTCGGCAAGGTCGATGGAGTGTCGCGCGCGTGAGGAAGCTTTCGACCCATCTGGTGGGCAAGGTCTGGGGCCGATCCGTCCCGCCCGCGCCCTTCGCAAATCCGCTCGAAGAACCGCTGGGGGAAATCTGGTTCGATCCCCCGCCCGAAGTCGCCGGGCTGCTGGTCAAGTTCATCTTCACCGATGCCGCGCTCAGCGTGCAGGTCCATCCCGACGATGCGCATGCGCCGCCGGGCCATCGCGGCAAAAACGAATGCTGGTACATCCTCGATGCCAAGCCGGGCGCGACGATCGCGGTGGGGCTGAAGCGCGCAATGGCCGAAGAGGATTTGCGGTCCGCCGCACTGGACGGATCGATTGAACAGGAACTGCGCCAGATTGAAGTCACACCGGGTGATTGCTTCTCGATTCCAGCTGGAACGGTTCATGCGATTGGAGCGGGGATCAGCCTGCTTGAAGTGCAGCAGAACAGCGATATCACCTATCGCTTATACGATTACGGTCGCCCACGCGAACTGCATCAGGAAGAGGGTTTGCGCGTGGCTCAACGCACTACTTACGATACGGCGCTTCAGTCGCGAGCGGACGGATCCGGCTATAGCGAATTAGTCGACGGGGAACACTTCCGTTTTGCACTGCTCTCGGGTGAAAGTTTGGTGCCCAAATCTAAGTTTGCAGGGAACGTCTTGCTTCTACCACTTAGCGGGACCGTGACGCTTCATGGCGAGTTACTAGAAATTGGCAGTTGCACACAGACAGAAAGCGTTTCCGGAATTCGCGTTAATGAGGGGGGGCGTGTGGCAATTGTCGAACAAATTGAGTAAGCGATTGGGGTGGGCAGAAGATATACCCGCGATCGGGTCTAACCGATCCGTGCATTCGATAGACGGTCATTCGCAATGATCCCGCCTATAGCTGTTTTTTGGTTGCTCTGCTTTTATTCCTTCGCTGTCACACTATTGGCGAGCCGATGGCCTTTTTGTATTTCGCTGAGCTCGCGCGAAAGTTGGTGCATTTGCATTCGCCAGAGCGCCCCGTCGGGCAAGTCCGACGTGTTGCCTGCGCCTTCGCGAATTCGCGTGACAGTGGCTGGCGGTGCGCCATAGGCGGCAAAAAGAGATGGAGCGAAGGAGGCAGGATCAAAAGGCGCTGCGGTCAATTCGGCGACCGCTGCTTCGATGTCGGCAATGTTCATTTCGTTTTGGTATCACGAGTTCCCGCTAAAACAAGAAATCGCAGCTATTTAGAGCCATTGTAACCACAGGCTTCGGCCACCAGCCCGCCATATGCCTGCGTGGCGAATGCGGATGCAAAAAAAAGGGGGGCGACCTATTGCAGCAGGCCGCCCCTATCTTCATTTAGCCGCCATCGATCTCCCGATCGGCGAATGCGAGTTGCATCAGCCGCTCACTCAACGCCCGTGCGCCTTGCCGGTAGGCGAGCTCCCCCCAGTCAGGCCAGCGGTCGATGCGCTCGTGGAGCCAGAACAGCATCCTGTCGCGCGCATAGTCGTCCGCGAACGTAACGGACCATAGAACGCGCGTGAGCGGGATATTCGGTCCGAGGCCCACCCCGGCGAGCACGATGGCGGGCTGCCCTGCGATGTCCTTGCGTCCGAACCGGTATTGCAGGTGCAGGCTCGCATGCTCCTGTGCTGCGATCAGGCGGTCGCGCTCGTTCTGATCGGGGGTGCCGGCGAGGCCGTGGAACGACTTGAGCGTGGGCAGGCCGATCGCGAGCGGCGCCGCATCCGGGCTCCGGGTGGAGGCCAGCATTACCAGGACCGCGCGTCCCTCGGGAGAAAGGTCTGCGGCGGGATCGGCTTCCGGCTGCGGCATTAGCAACTTCTGGCCAGCGAGCCAGCTCATGTAATGCCTGCTCCGGTCCCAACTGCCGAACAGATCGACCGCTCGTTCCTCGGTGTAGATCACCCGGCGGTCGAGCGACACCAGCGTGGCGAGCATGAATTCAAGCTCTTGGTTGCGGGTATCGGTGCGCGGGATCGCGGCCATGCCCAACCGCTCCGTCCAGAAGTATTCGCGCACGCTGCGCCAGGTTTTGCCATTATGGTCCGTCAGGGGCGGAAAGCCATCGATCTCGCCTTGGGCGACGAGCCAGTAGCCCCAGGGCAGGTTGGGATTGAACCGGTCGGTGTAGGGGATCTCGTCCCAGTCGCGCGCGCTCACCGGCGGCGCTCCGGATCGAGACCGACCGGCGGCGGGAATGCGGGGTCGAGCTGGACGTCACTGTCGCTTTTGCCATCGATGGCGGCTCTGAGCTGTCGAGCAAGCCTGCACGTCTGCGCATAAACGTAGGCGATGTCACGATAGACCCGGCCGTTCTCGGCGCCGAGGTCATTCGCATTTACTTGACGGCCGGGGACCAGATCGTGGTTGCGATCGCATTGGAAGCCGAACCACCACAGCGGTTCATGGTTGCCATGATTGTCATCACCATCCTTGCTACGGCCCGGACGTTTCCTATTGGCCGTTTTCGGATGACAGATGGTGATTTCCGTGGGCCCATCCTCGCAGGGAGCTGCGTAGTCGAGGCCGCCGTGCGGGCTGATGCCAAGCGCACCCGGCACGGCGTCGACCTCGAAGCCGAACAGGGGATGATCCTCGCCCACTCCGCAGTAGCCGCCCAGCACTCCGTCCGTGTCGCGCAGGATGGTACAGGGCAGGCCAGTGGAGGCATCGACCCAGGCGAGCTTGTCCGGCTCTTGCTGCCACGGTCCGTCGCCCGAAGGGTGGCGTGCGGGAACGTGGAACACCTGCGTCGCCTGGATCTGCGTGTCCGCGATGGGGAAGGTTTTGGCATCTCCGACCGGCACAAGCGCCTGGCTGGCTGTGGTTTTCTTCTTGGGCATTTTGATAAATCCTTCTGATACGAAAAAAGCCGCTGTCCCGAGTGGACAAGCGGCTGCTGATCGCCCGCCGGATGGCGAGCGCGTTGGGCACGGCAGATTGTGAACGACGGGCCGTGCCGGCTCCCGCCATCCTGCTGGATCAGGTCATGTTTTCCTCCCTCTTCCTTCCATCGTTATCGTCGTCATCACCACGGCCGATCCGATTGCCGCTACACCTCCACGGCGAAGCGGCCCTGTCCGGCTTTCAGCTCGGCGCCTTGCGCGCTCGCTCGATCGCGCGCCACGCTTCCCATGCCGAAGCCAGCCAGTCGCGCTCCTTTGGCCGGCAGTGGGTCCACAGGAAGGTGAGCCACAACGCCTGCGCATCGCGTGCGGTTTTTGCTTCCGATGGCGTCCACATAAGATCGCGCTCGGCGACAATTCCATAGGCTTTCGCCGCATCTAGGAGTCCGCGTCGTTCGCAGGGCAGGCAGATCGTCTTGAGATCGGGCCGGTAGCGTGTGATCAGTGCCGAAGGGTGGCAAGTCAGCGTTCGGCCCAGGATAAGGCTATGCCTTAGAGTGTGATCCTGCATACGCGGCGTGCGCAACAGCACCGTCGCATCGCGCGGGATACGCTCGGCGACTGACTGGATGATTGCAACTTGCGTCGCGCCGGATCCGAATGAGCGACGATCGAGCTCGAACCGCGCGCCGATTGACGGGCCGGTCCTCACCACAAGCAGCGCAGCGCCTGGCGTCTGGCCACGATCGATACAGACCGAGACCAGAACGCGCGGATGCGACATGCGGCGGCCGACGATCATGCCGCTTCCTCCATCCGGTAGACATTTCCGCGTAAGGCGGCTGAACGAAGCCGGTCTCGTGCCCATGGCTTGAAGTCGCGAACCACGAACGCACTGTCCGGAAAGGCCGCCAGCGTTGCATCGGCGATGGCGATCGCGGTGTGCTCCCGGTCGCATACGACCTCCCCCATGGCGGCGAGCCAGCGCAGGCCAATGATCGTGGCAGTCAGGACATCGGCAAGGACGTGGTCATGCACCGCGTCCCAGTCACCGGCCTCGACCAGTTTTCCGATGGCCTCTGGCGGCGAGGGTTTGGCAGGGATGCCGCACCCCGCGGCATACTCGTCGAGATGCACGGGATCGGCCTGCACCGTGGTCGAGCGGCACAGATCGATCCGCTCACGCGCATGCGGCGAGGTATCGCGCAGATGCACCGGTAAATCCAGACCATGGCGGCAGGCTTGGTAACGCAGCACCGCGAGGTCGCGAGCCTCTCCGCCCCAGCTCATCATCCGCGCTTCACGCCCGATCGCATCGAGCGCGTCGAAGAAGCCGCGCAGGATGTCGATTTCGGCGTAATCGGCGAGCGTCATGACGACCGGTTCGGCAATTTCGGGAACGTCGCTCTGGCCGTCGAACCGCACCACCATCCAGGCGGCCGCGGCTATGGTGTGGAACGGCCAGCGGATTTTCTCTTCCTTGCGACGGCCGCGCTGGTCGTATTTCGGTTCGCGGCCGTAGGCCCAAGCCCCATGCGCCTCGCGCCGAAACTTGAACTCGAAATCACAGACGAGGAAGACGCGCGGGCCAGTTGTCTCATCCCGCGCGTGTGCAGCGATCGCGGCATGCGCTTGCCGCTCGAGCAAGCGCTCCAGTGCGACGAGATCGGTGACGCCATTTTCTGTAATATCGGTCATGTATTTTTCTCCGGTGCAGATGCACGAAGGCCCGCCGGTTCGGGCGGGCCTTCGTGAAGATCGTGGTGGGTTGCGTAATCAGCTTCGATCACCGATGCCGTTCGTGGGCAGTCATGGTGCTGGGCGTCGGCTCCGGAAGGCCGCTGCGATAGAACCAGGCCCGCTCGTGATCGACGAGTTCAGGCTCGATCTCCTTCTCCCAGACGCTTGCGCCCGCGTTCCAGCGATATTGCCGCGCTTTCAGCAGATCCTTCTTCTTGATCGGCGAGCCGGTTGCGCGCACGAGCGTGGTGTTCCGGTCGGCTCCTTCCAGCAGGCGTTTGAAATGCGTGCGTTCGGGATCGGCGCCCCAGCCAGCGCGGCGCTGCTGGAGAAGCCAGAACAGTGACCAAACATCGTCGCCAGCCCGGTGAGCGGTGCTGTGCCAGCCTTCCTGTGCCAGCAGCCATTGCTGCGCGCGTCCGTCGAGCCCCGTGCGCAGCCAGTCGATGTCCTTCATCGAACAGCCCCAGGCGGCACCGGCGAGTTGCGGATAGCGTCGTTCCAGCCACGCGATCTCGAACGCCGCATGATGCGCCACCAGCAGGTCCGCGCGGTTCAGCATTGCAAGGACCGTTTCGTCGGGGATCGACTTGCCGACCACGTGGTGGTTTGCAAGGCCCGTGAGCCAGGTGATGCGCGGGTCGATCATGACGCCCGGATCTTCCTGCCAGACGCGCGGTGCGCCGTGGTTCAGGACCTCGCCATTCTCGTTCACCCAGACGAGCATGATCGCCAGTTCCATGATGCGATCGCTGGCGGGATCGAGACCGGTGGTTTCGAGGTCGATGAGCGCGACGCATCGCGCATCGGGCGGCGCGCCTTTTGGCGCATCGAAATATGGCTGCGGGACAGCGCGCAACACGCGATAGTCGCCGTCGGTTGCAAGGCGGCCTGCGAGTGCCTCGCTGTCAGGGTTGAGATGTTCGGTGTTCATGTAGACTTGCCTTTCGGTTCGTTGCCGAACCGGCGAGGCGAGAGCCGAGCGGTCACGCTCTTTTCCTTCCCCATGCCGGTTCACCCGGCAGGCCTTCCTGAAGCGATCGAAATTCTCTTACGGCCCGCAGCTTTCAGCGAAGGGTCCGCAACACTTCCAAGGCGTCGCCGACGCCGCCCCAGGACGATGCTTCGTCCGCACAATGTGACGCGCAGGATTTGCGCCTATCGAATGGATTGAAACCGATCGACCGGATGGGAGATCGACGAGGAGGCCGGGCAGAGCCCGTGCGACGTGTGAGCGTAGCGAACTATCCCTTGCAGCCCGGAACGGGCGGAAAGGCGCGACGAAGTCCTTCGCTGCGACGCTGCTAAGGACTTTGTGGTATTGCGCCTCGAAAATTCACCGCGATTGTTAACCTGGATCAGGTTCGCGGTGCCGTATTCGCCGACCTCGGCTTAATTTCCATATGCGAGAGCATATGGGTGCCTTGTCATTTTCGGCATTTGTTCCGCCTGAAACGGTCGGAAACGGGAAGCCGGATTCTCTCGCATACTCCCTGAAAACCGCGCTTTTACGTGGTTTCGGGTGAGGGGCGACAGAAAGTATGCGAGAGCATCAGGTCTGTGGACACGAACACACAGAAATGCCGATTACGTGCGGGTATAGAGCTTTATGCAAGAGCATTCGGAGAAACCCATAAAACCGGGTCTTATGCGAGAGCATCGGGTCTGTGGACACGCGCAGAGTGGCGGAAAACCGTTGATACCGATGATATGCGAGAGCATCGGGGGAAATTTTAAGGCGTGGGATTTTAATCTTTAAACACGGGTGGACCCAATTCCGCGGGGATTGGTGTCGATTCGGTGTGTTTATGCGTGAGCATCGGGTGTTGTGATTGGGTCTGGGGCCCCTCGAACCGGACCGAGTTTGATGCGGAGATTGATGATGATCGAAGAGAATTCTGACGAAGATTCCGTAAACGATGAGGGTAAGAAAGACACCTCGGATACGGTGTCGGACAGCAATCCGGAGAGCCTTCTTGAGTCGCTTGAACCCTTTCCGGAGGATGCGCTTGGTGCATCTTCAGAGGTCGAAGAAGAGCCCGTCCCGGCAGCGCAGAAGCGGCGTGAGAAGCGGCGTCGACAGCGCATGATCGAGGACCTGGCCGAGACCTACGGACTGGGTGATAAGGATGCGATCCAGACCATGCTGCTCATCGACGAGTTACTGCCGGAGAGGGGGCGAATGTCCACCGCGAAGCATGTGGGCCAGCGTCTCGAGCGCGCGATGAAGGACCTGAAGGACCGCCATCCGAGACTGCTTTTCACCCGGGAGGGGAAGGGCCTCGATATCACGGATCCGACGCGATACTTCTATCCGACAGGAGCATTCGCCAAGCTGCTGGACGATGAGGAGGGCATCCTGCGTGCCATCATCGTTAACCGCCGCGCCCGCGCCGGTGCAGAACGCATGGCACGGGAACATGATGCGGTGGAGGAACTGCTTTTGACAGAATACGTCAGGCGTTCCACGCTGGTAGAGCAGTGGCGATATTTGCTCCCGAAATACATGTTGCCGTTCTTCTCGATGATGGAAGCGGCGGGTGTGAAGGCGGATCAGGCGCGGGTCGATACGGCCCTGTTCAACAGGGTGCGGGACGTCATTATCGAGTGGTCGGGCGGCATTGTCACGCGCGAGGAGATGATGGCTGCGGCGCGCCGGACCGAGGAGGAGTTCCTCCATGCGCTGAAGGATGACGAAGGGGACTCCGGCGAAGGAAATCGTCCGCTGGAAGACTTCGATGGGTGCCGCGAGAGGCTGCGCTTAGCCTTGGTGGAGGCGCGCACCGATCTGGAGAAACTGGACGGTCTGGACGTCGAGGACGACGACATATCCGCGGCCGGAATGCGGGTTGATCGTTTGGTGACGGCGATCAATATCGATGCCGGAATGGATGCCGCTGGGCGTCTGGTGTTCCCTTCGGTGGACACCTTCATGGATGCGATCACCGCTCGCCGCCGTGCACACCGAGGCATCGTAGCCGAGGATGTCGGCGAGGGCGATGAGGCTAGAGTTGCCGCTGGCGAAGGTGGTGTGACGCCAGTGGCGAACGAGCCCGTGGAGGGGTTGGTCGATGACGGAACGGGTGACGATACTACACCGGTCCGTCAACCTGAAGGCGGGACTGATCCCGATCAGGGGTCGGACGTATCGGCAGACTTAACAGGGGATGTCGGAACGCAGTCGGATAGCCTCGATGGACCTTCCGCAGAGGACTTCGGTCCCGACATTCCGGAGGACCTGTTCGGTCCGCAGGTCCCGGGACAGGATAATGATGAAGAGGCAGAACGGCTTCCTGGTAATCCTTCGGATGCCGATGATCATCACTTCGCCGAAGCCGACCTGGCCGTTGATGTCCCAGATATGGCGCGTGATAGGAGCGACAACGAGAGCGAGGATGAGCTCGCTCCCGTAGGCAACGGTCCTCTCGCATTCGATCCCGCAGACCTTGAGAGCTGGCCGTCCGACAACCTGGGGGTGAGGCGAACATCGTCCGGGCTGGCTAGGGCTACTGGTTTGTCTCGCTCGACATTCGACAAACCCTTCTCCATGTGGCGCCCTTCCATGGAGCGTCCGCCCTTCTGCTTCATGGGCTTCCGCCTCCAGCCGGATCTGTCGGCTCGCGAGGGGCGGGAGGGCCCGATCGA
>CERU01023124.1_pt1 | contig 17491 bp, 10 predicted proteins | sample 530741 | NCBI WGS metagenome assembly CERU01 (sample SAMEA2620925, study PRJEB7988) | marine metagenome | biome: marine biome (ENVO:00000447); feature: deep chlorophyll maximum layer (ENVO:xxxxxxxx); material: "saline water (ENVO:00002010), including plankton (ENVO:xxxxxxxx)" | depth 30 m | reverse complement strand
ATTTTTGGTTGTGTTGTAGGAGCAGGTTTAGATTCTTTTTTTGAAGCCTCTTCAGATGGTGTACTTCCTTTTACACCAGGAGGTGGTTTGAGGGCGCTAGGAGGGACCACAAGGGGTTTGTAACTAGGTAGTTCAGCCCGTGGCACCTCCAGCACCATTTGCGGCAGCTCAGGGGCTGCTGGAAGGGTTATAGAAGGAAGCTGTGGAGGATCAGTCCAGGGGTCCACCGAAGAGACCGCGTTCGATAAATGCTACGGCTTGATCATCAACAGTGTTGTCTGTTTGTTCAGCAAGCTTGGTCAAAAGATCAACGATAAGACGCTTGACCTTGTCAGAGTTAATAAACGAAAAAAGAATTGGACGGATAAGTGTGATCATAATAATAACAATTAAGAACTAACGTATTGGTCGATGCCATCACCTTGAGCACCTCCAATATACAAATGCTGACCTGATGAGCCTCCGAAACAAAATCCAGCAGCATCCGTTTCGTCAGAAGTGTAGTCAAACTGATAATCAGCGGTACCATCCCACGACGAAGTGGTTACATCCCAAGGTGTACTTAAATTAGCTTGAAAGAGTCTATCTCTTTGTATACCAAGAATATAAAGCTTGGTTCCATCTGGAGAAAAGTTCAAACCCCACGGTGAGCCTTCAGTCAATGTATTGGTATTGTTTAGATAAGCACTAGAAGAAACAGTTCCCGCACTAGTTGGATCCCAAGCAGTGCTAAGTGATGTTTGATATATTGCGTCGTGCTGGGGATCAGCCCAATACATTACAGTCCCGTCAGGTTTAAAAGTAACACCAGAAATCTTAGGACCGCTAGCGTAACTAGGAGCGTAAGTTAAACTTTGTGAAAATGAAGCGGTAGATACATCAAATGCAGTCGATAAAGTCCAAGTAACTATAAGACCATAATATGACGCGCCATAAAGCCGTGTCCCATCCGGCTTAAAGTAGGTGTCTTGTATATATCTGTAAGGTAGGTTAGTACTAACCCTCAGGTCTTTTTGGGCTTGAATAGTCCCCATTGTGCTGATATCAAATGGGGTAGATAGATTTCTTTGGTAAAAAGTTCTAAGACTATTTCCTAGTAAGTACCAGGCTTTTGTGCCGTCAGCAGATAAATGAACATCTAAGATAGCAACGGCTAAACCAGAAGGGTTGTGGAATCTTACATGGGAATAAGTGTCAAGATCAGGGAAAGTACCGCTACCACCACTACCACCACCACCACCGCCACTAGCGGCAGCATATTTACGGACAGCACCTGGCTTAGTTACTGAAAGAGAAGTTGCTCCGAGTCTCATTAGTCAAGCTCCGTTAATTCAAGAACGCCATCAGTCGAGGCGTCCCGAATAACGGCAATGTTTGCTCCGTGTGTAGTGGAAAAATCAAGACGCTCACCATCAGCAATGAAGTGAGAAGTAGCAGCATTTGCTGTTTGTGTACCTTGTCCGATTTCAAATCGAATGTCAGCACCTACAGCCCGGATGGAGATACGATATACACCACCAGAAAGGGCAGTGTTAGCAGATGTAGCACCTGCTGCTAGTTGACGTGCAACTCCTGGCTTACCAAGAATTTCAACGTTTTTAATAGAATTAAGAGACATAGTAATTAAGAAGGTTCAGTGGGCCAAGTAATGTTGTGTGGGAATCCTTCCGCAGTAGGGAGATCCCGAAGAGCTGTTCGGTAAGTAGCCCAAGCAGTTGCATCAGCAGAGCTATCAGCTAGTTGTGTCCAGTCAGTGTCTGCAAGCTTTTTGTTACGCTCGCTGCGCACTCTTTCTGCTACTTCTGCATCAATACGAGCACGGTGAGCAGCCTCTTGTTCAGCAGCAGTTTCACCACCTTCAATGTCGGTAAACACAGGTCCAGCAATAAATTTGGTGAACCATTGACCGTCAATTTGCTCAACGCCATCACGCATACTGACACCATAAGGAGCAGTCACGGTAGCATCTGCCCCAGGCGACACAGGGTCATAACCATATCTGTCTAGAATTTCGTTAGTGATACGCTTAGGAAAGCTTGTGTTAGAGTAACTTGCCTTAAATTGGCTAATGGTGGTTACAGCACCAGTTTCACGATTACGGATTTCCATAGTTAGTATTAAGCGATTGCGAGGAAGAGATAAGTACCACCGTCACTAGCGTTTAGTGCAGCAGGTGCAGAGGATGAAATAGTAAATCCTGAATCTGACGAGTTACTGTAGGGGTCTATATAATCATCAAACGCGTATTCTTGTGCAGTAGTATTAAAGAATGAATAAATATCATTACCACTGTTAATACCACGGGCTGAATCCCAAACATACCAATCACCATTATTACCACCCCCGTCAACACGTTTTACCATAATAAACCGTGGAGTTGTAGTAAAACCACAGGGTACATTAATATCTTGACCTGTACCACCAGAGTAAGTACCTACTTTACTGATACCAGGAAGTGTGGCAAAAAGCCAGGCCATGTACTTACCAGTACCGTAATTAACAGCACTAGCAGTTCCTAGCTTAAGTTCATTAGCAGTAGGCGCACCATTCCAGTACGTGCTGTTACTGTTTTCGCCGTCCCGTTCGTTCAAATAAATACCTTTAGTCCAATCTGTTAGACCATCACTACCGGCAAGCCAATTATAAGAGGTATCCCTGCCTTTAATAATAACAAGTTCTGGAGCAACTCCAAGACTGTGTTGAACATTAAATGAAGTATTATTATTAGCCCGGTAGGTTAAACAATCAAAAAATCCAGGTGCACGCTTGAAGAAGTAATCAAAATAGTTGTAACCATTTCGATTAATGTCGTCCTCATATTTATAATAAACAGCATCTTGCTCAGCCCAAATTTTGTTCGTAGAATGGGCGGCTTGGGATTCTGCACCTGTACTATCACTTCTAAGGCTTTCATAACCTTGTAGTTTAGTAGACCAAATCCAGCTAGTAGAAGTTCCTGACCTTTTCTTTGTAACAGCCAAATCAATTGGTATATTGGCTGTATTGACAATTGGAGCACTCGAACCAATTCGTGTTTTTAAGTCAAAAACATCTGTTCCAGTCTCGGGTGGTTTATGCGGGCGGCGGATTGCGACGTAGATGTAATCGTAATTGTTACCGTTAATGTCTGTACCGCTGGCTGTAATCTCAAACCCGTTAGGTCTAGGTTCAATTCCATAACCTGTACCGTTACTTTCCACAAACCCTTTGTTTGCAAATAGCGCGATATATTGATAATCGGCCATACCACGACCAATATCAAATATATGCCAATCCTGACCACTACCATCATGACGTTTCATCATTACCCATTGGGGCTCAAATCCAACGTTAATGACGTTACTGCCGGAGCTGTTGCCGGTGTACTCTCCACACTTAATAATCGCCTCGTCGCTATTCGTGCCAAAAGTCTGCTCGTCATGGGCAAACAGGTAGGCGATATAGGTACCACCAGCAGTATTAAATGCGGGGTCATTTGCATTTATAGTAAACTGAGTAGATGTAGGGGTAGTGTTACCCCAGTCACTAGCTGTATATTTACCACCATCACTGTCGAGTTTGATTCCTTTGGTGTTTCCTAGTGACCTGTGGTAAACCATCCAGTTGTCTGCACTATCTGTTCTTTTAACTATAATCATTCCAGGCACTGAGCCCAAATTATGAGAGATTGTTCGCGTTCCGTTAGAGCTATCTCCCGAATAAGCAACTACATCAAAAAATCCTTTTGCTTTGCGGAAGGCCCAAGCTACAATGTCTTCACCACTTGCGTTAAGATTATATTGATTTCCAACAGTAAAACCGTTGGAATTATAAGTCATATAAGTGGCACCAGGATCTCCAGCACCGTTGCTATTGTCAGAATTTAGCCAATAGCGGCCACCACGTTCTGTGTCATACCAAATGTGATTAGCAAATTGATTGCGCATCTTTGACCAAACCAGACCACCTTCACCACTTAAGTCAATTCCATTTGTGATTGTTGTGCTGCTGCCGTTTCCCTCATACAAATAAGTGCTGAACACGTCCTCGACGTACAGCGGGTCTCCGCCGGCTCCAGAAGAACCGGCAAGCATATTGTTAGAAATTACACTCATGAGTACGCTAGGGTGATAACAGCATGGATAGAGGTAGAAGATCTGACAATATAATCAAGACGATCTACGCTACCTGCTGCAGTGGAAAGAGCTGGTGCAGTTCCACCGGCAAAATGCCAATATGAACCTGAAGATGGATAACTCAGAAGACGTGTGCCTGTTCCATCCTGGACAAGGAAAATAGAACCTGATTGACCTGCAACCAAATTAGTTGGGTTTTGAAGTTCTACATTATGTCCAAGCGTAAGTGTAAAATTATTGCTATCTGCAAAATTAGGGGTAACTGATGCTGCAGAAGTAAGCGTAGTAATTTGACCGCGTTGTCCTGCACTAAAAGTTTGAGCAACGTCTGTTTTAGCAGTGTCAGCATCGTAACCTTGGACAGTCACACCAATATCAGAAGATTGCAACCCGCCACCTGAAGCATCTACATAAGCTTTAGTTGCAGCATCATTGGCATTGGTAGGTGTACCAAGATTAACAATCTTATTAGTCAGTGCATCGAGTTGACCACCAAGTTGTGGTGTAGTATCAGTTACAACGTCAAAGGCGTAGGAACCTGCACTAAACTCAATAAAACCAGCACGTTGGTCTACACTAAAGAAATCACCAATCTTAAACTTACCGTTTTGATCAGTAATAGCAGTCCAGACTTTACCGTTATTGCTTTCGACAATCTGTTTAGTGTCGTCAGGTACACCGCCGTTTTCAGGCAATGCGCGATAATCAGTACCACTACCGACGTATTCCATCGTGTGACCACTGGAAGCGATCATAGAACGAAGGAAGAATGACACAGCAGCATCATCACTTACTGCACCGTTAAGACCAAGGTTCTCACTACGAAGGCTTGGATTTGGACGGCTAATAGTAACAGTCCAACCAGCCCCACCTTCACTATCTGTATTAGCTGTAGCAGACAGAACAGGGTAGGTGTTACCACCAACAGTCACAAGCATGTTACCTTGTGGGCGGGTAGCACTACCATGCCAGTTTGCCGCCGCAGCAGCGGTAGGAGCATTGATATTAAAAGAAATAGCACCACTATTAGCAGCACCGTCTACATTAGAAGTAAAGATGGCATTAGGTGATTTACCATCAGCAACCAATGCTTCAGCACCAAAATCAGTAGTTGATGCAGCCAAGTTAGCCTGACCACCATTCAAACATTTAATATGGTATTTATTAAAGAATGCATAGCTAGACGTACACTGTGCATAACCATTGTTAGTAATTAGAATACCAGGACCATTAAGGCCAACATGGGTATAACTATCAGCAACAATAGAACGAAGTGGACTATTAGTAGCAGGGACATTGCCATCAACAAGTAGACCACCACCAGTAGGTGCAGAGTCTAGGTCACCGGCAGCACCACCTGCTGGTGTAATTACATTGATGTTACTGTTGTCAATTTCAGAATCAGAGAAATTAGTACAGCTTTGAATATAAGGTGATTTGTTAATAACAGCACCAGGGTAGAACGATACGTTCCAACCTTGATTTACTGGCAAAGTTGCGTCTACACTGTTACCCAGTGAACCGCTTGCTTTCATACCAGTAAAGGTGAGATTCTGCAGGAATGAACCGCTGTTAACCCTAAACAATGAATTTTCTTGAGTAGCTACTGTAGGGTGTACAATACAGCTACGTAGAGATGTACCAATAATAGAAACATTGGCTTTGGTAATATCAATAGGTGCTACTTCCTGATAAGTACCAGGAGCCACCACAACAATACTACCATCACCATAGGTAGCATCATTGTTGATTTGTTCAACAGCAGCTTTAATTGTCTGTTTTGGTGTACTAATACGGTGACCATCAGCACCATCATCACCAGCAGTAGCGTCTACATAGACAACCTTAGGCTGGTTGCTAAATGTACCTCCAGACACAACAGAAAGCCAGGCACTACCATTCCAAATAGACAAAGTTTTGTCGTTATCATTTTGGAACCAAAGTTTACCTACAGCATAGTTAGTGCCAGTTGGTGTTGCTGTTTGAACAAGAGCAGGGAACCGTGAATCCTGTGCAGCGGTGGTAGAAACCTGGAGATCATTACTAACCCAGGTTTCATTAGAATGAATGGTTTCGGTTTCTGTATCCCAAACCTTTGCAACCAACTCTTGTACAGCAAAGTTGTTCTGTTTAAAGTTTTCGTTCAGGTCTTCTGCCTTAATAGCAGAACCTGGGAAGAATGTAGCCTTAACAACATCGACATTAGTATCACGATAGATGAGAATGTCAACGCCGTTGGCAGGGGCGGTAGTAAAGCTAAGGGTAGTAGCGTTGGCGAAAGTAAATGCAGTTGTATTAGCGCCGTCAAGGGTTACCTTAACTTCGCTTTGTTCTAGATATTCAAATGTAAAGGAGTAGTTCGTAGTAGAACCGTTTCCTGTATAACTATTAGAGATAGTAGCCATAACGCTTTGTTAAAAATTACCGAGAGAATTGTTCCATGTAATCAAGGAAACGCTTAGCCGCAGCTTGATTACCGCTACGCAGATAAGCACCTGTCACTTCTTGGATATAACGCTTACGTGTATTATCAGAGTTAGTTGGCAAGTTAGCCAGCGCCATTTTCTTAGCTTGATTTAATTCTCTATCAAGCAAGTAGTGGATATTTTCAAATGTACCTAAATCTGGTTCAAGTCCTGCATTAACAGCATCCATATAACGACGGCGGAATCCATCGGCTCCACCAGGAATTCGCTTCATAACACGTTTGATACCTTCTTTGAACAGTTTATCACGTCCCATAATGTTAGTAATTTCAGAACGCTGTTCAGCAGTCAAACGGACACCATTGTGAGTGCTTAGAGTAGGACGTGCATCGTACTCAATATCAATCAAGAACTGTTTTTCAGGACTAATGTTACCATTAACTTTCCAAGGCATGTACGTGTTCCAAATCCTAGACATCAGATTACCAGGGACACCAACCTCACCGCCATCAATATAATCATACTTAGCAGGGAGCTGACCTTTGGTAACTGGGTTACGGTTACGCATCATGTCATAAAGCTCCACCTCAACCTCCTTAAGACCTGGGTCCATCAGACGTGAGATCTCTGCAAGTTGACTAGAGCCGGGTACGGTAGCACTCGTAAGGAAACTAGAACTCCATTTGGTAAGAGCACCAGGGTTAAGACTAAGTATATCCATAAAAGGCTCAAGACCAGCCAAAGCTGTTTTGTCAGTAATAGCAGCACTAACAATAAAACCTAACTTACGGAGTTGCTCACCAATCTCATTAGATGCAAGGCTATCAAAGTTATCGATAACATCAGCAGTTAAAGACAACCAAGTTGTAATAGGACCAAGGTTATCATAACTCACCCATTGACCGCCGGGCAGTCGAATAGAACGAGGCTTCCAATCTTGATTCCTACGTGCAGCTTGCTTCTGTTTGTCATAAAGACCGTTACCAGTGATGGTATCGTTGAGTATCATGTAGGCAGCACCGCTAACCATCAAAGCACCCAAAGCTTTACGACCCTTAATATCAGCACGAATTTCTTCGTACTTAGCACGCAAAGTATTAGGAGTTACCTCAACACCGCGAGCTGCGAGAAGCTGCTCAACCTCTTCAAAAGGCATCTCTTCAAATGGCAACTTAAAAGCATTCATATCTTTAACAAACAACCCTACCGGATTGTAAGAACTTGCAAGTGCCAGTTCGTTTAAAGGTGTTTTGGTAAACAGCAGGAACGGACGAAGGATAGGAGCACGCCTGATAACTTCAGACACCATATCAGTCGCTTTATTGTCAAGGTTAAGTGCAATTTCACCAGCAGATTTAGTAACAGCTTCGTCTGTAATTAGACCAGTGTCATCAAACATTTTGCTGTACACTTTTTGTGACAACTCACCAGCTTTCTCTGCATCAAACTCTAGCAGACCGCCCTTGGTAATGTTATCATATGCACGACCGCGGGCTTCAGCAAAAGCAACCATTGATTGGGTAAAACCATCCAAAGCTTGCATAGAACGTTGTCCAAACCGAAGCCAGGGGTGATTAGCCAGGTCTTGCATGTTGTTTACCATCTCGGCAAATACCTGCGGACCATAATCACCTTGAGCAGCCTTAGCATCAGCAAATGAGTTGATAAGCTCAAGCTGTCTAGAAGGCATACCGTAGTCTTCACGTAGTGCAACTACTTCAGGATCCATACCAGACCGTTTAAACACCTGCTTCATGTAAGCAAATGAACCTTGTAGTGCATCACCAAACGCACTGTATTGATACCAACCTCTACGTACAGTAGACAAATCTTTAGGGTTAAACCCACCTACCATGCCACGCAAAGGTCGCTCAATAAGCTGTGCACCAGCAGACAAACCTGCTTTGATTGGTGTGCCGAAAGCACTCAATGTAGCGTTATACACATTAGACCAAAAACCTTTAAGAACAACAGAGGGGATCTCAGGGTTAAGGTCAATAAATGCCTTTCTAAGAATACCAGTAGATTCTTTCAGATACCGGTTCATCTTAGTGATAGTATCAACGTTACCGTCAGTTAGCTCATAAGCAAGCATCAAAGGACGAAGCATCTCAGGTTGTTCAGCAGCGATCTCTCGCAAGTTATCAACAGTGAACTTAGCTTCTTCTTTGATCTTAGCTACAGCAGCTGCGGTCTCATCTTCTGCACCTTTAATAGCAGCTTGGATACGGTTTGCTTCTGCAATAGTCATAGAGTCTGCATCAGACTTAGACAGCTTATTGAACAAACCAAACATCCCCTTAAACCGTTTGTCAGAGTAAGCAGTGATGTTCTTTTGCACCATCAGGAACTCCATACGATCAAGGATTTGTTCCTGTGCACGGAGAATAGCAGGTGTACCTTCAGTAAGCCGCATACCTTGTGCCATGTCGGAGATCTGTCCAGCAAAAGAAGTACCTACGTACGCTTGTGCACGCATGTAATCCATGTTGACAAAATCATCCATGTACTTATTCAACGCACCTACAACACCCTTGTAAGCTGTTTCAGACAGCACAGAGATATTAGTAGTTTGGTTGAGGCGCTGGTATTGAGCAAGGCTTTCACGCAGTTCATCTACGTTTTTCTCGTAGAACGTAGCAGCCAGGCGTTCACCAGCATCTTTGATCTGTTCACTGCTAATTTCTTTACCTGTTGCAGTACGGTAACCATATTCATCTGCTTCAGTCAGGACATCAGCAAGACCTTTCTGTACTGCCTGTTGGTTCTCAACACCCTCAAGGCTAAACTTAAGAGCACCCTCAGATACTGAGTTACCAATACGACCATATACAGTATCAATGTCACCAGCAATACGTGCAGTGTCGATAGAAGCACCAACAATACCCAAGTCGTCTACAGAGCGAGTACCGGTTTCCTGGTAACCATAGAGATCATGGTAACCAAAGATAGGGTTGTTAGGATCATCAGCCTTAGTTACGTTGTAGCTACCAAGTTCATCCAAAGAATCAGAACGTTTTGCAGCAGATGCTTCAATAACATCTTCTACATCACCCTCTGCAACACGCATACGTTCCAAAGCAGCCGCAGCCTTTTCAGTTTTAGGGATTGGTGCACCCTGTTGCAGACCACGTACACTACGGAACAGCCTGTTAAGACCAAGTAACATATCAACACCGATACCGAGATAGGCACCTTCTGTTACGTTCTTAGCACGCTTAGTTTCGGCGCTGTCGCTATCAAGTGTAGCGATATCTTCAGGTACCCAACCAAACCAGCGGGGCCACGTCTTACGAAGTGTACCTGCCAGGTTATCGTCTTCCTGGTTAATCTCTACCGTGTAATCTACAGCAGCACCAGCACCGGCAGTGAATGCTATGTTACCTAGGTGCTTGGTAAGAGGATCATTAAGGAACTTACCTAGTTTGGTCGCTTTATTTAATTGACCAGCACGGGCTGCAAGACCAGCAGAACCATAACCACCAAGCAATACAGTTGGGATAACAATTGAAGAGATCTCTCGAACACTTTGTGCAATATCGTTTTCAAATTTAGGAGCTTTAGGAATATCTACATTAGGGATGAGATTAAGCGCATCAATTGTAGTGTCTAAAAGACTCGCACCAGGTGCTGTAGTTAGCTCGTGTATCTCTTTTGGAAGGAACCCAATTCTATCTGGTCCTTCTGTTTGTTGTTGTGGAGGTGCCTCTACAGGAGCAGCCGTAGCTGCTGGCTGGGATACCTCAGGTTGTTCAACTTCCGGTTGTATAGAACTCAGTGACTCTTCCAACACACGTTGTTCACTAGCAAGCTGTGCCAACTGTTCAGGAGTTAGTTCTGGGGGCGTACCCCCTGGAAGCTGTTCTTCATAATCATTCATCTTAATCTACTTGTGTAGGATCGTAACCGATAACTGCATTAACACTTTGAATCCATTCAAGCTCTGCCTTTTCATTTGTAGGTAGGCTGAGAGGTGGCGCTACATCAATAGCAAACCCTTTACTATGAGCACTGTCCAAATCGTTAGGACGCATGTATGAGCTAATTCTAAACCCTTTGCTTTCAAACAATTGTTTGGCAGCTAAAGCTTCCTCTTGTGTTGCAAATTCATAGTGCACATGCATGTTGTCACCGCCATGCCCATGGGGATCGTATACAATAGGTCCGAATTTACGATCTTTAAATCTAGGATCGTTACTTACATATTGTACAACATCAAACCGAGTGGGTGCGGTGCTTATACTTTTATTGTTGATGTAGTTCCCCCGCACGCGCATATCATTAGTACTGTAAGGAGCATTATATAAAATCCGTGTAATAGGGTTCAAATTTTGACGGATACTTTCCGCCTGTACATTAAAAGGAATAGGTGGTTGACTAAGACCAGAGGCGAAGTAATTCATAGTTTCTATTGGAGACATGAAAAGTCTACCAGAAGCGAATTTAAGATCAGGGCTTGGAGATTCACCACGTTTCATTGCATAGTAATCTCTATAGAACCTATCCTGACCATAAGCATTTACAGCTTTATATGGGTCAGTTCTAAATCCTTTTGTCTGTGCTGCTGAAGTAAAATTAAGACGGAACTGAAGCTCTTCTTCACCTCTAGCAACATCTGATTTTATTTCGGCAAGCATTGAGGTGTAGTTACCGTTGTTGTCGATACCACCTTCTGTCTTTTGTTCAACGTCAATTTTTCCATAAACCTGACCAAAAGCTTCGGCTGGTGGTACGTTGTCTTCAAAAATAAGCTTTCTAAACTCCCGTTCAGCTTTATGCATACGCCTTACAACAGTGTCGTTTTTAACACCAGCCAATGGCGCATGTTGTATCTGAGGGTGACCGCTAGTAACTTTTGTTTTAAGTTGGTCAAGATAAGATTTAAACTCATCACCACCTTTAAGTTTTTCCTGCTCCCTAGCAATCGGTAAGAATTCTTGTTGAAGTTTATAATTACCGACTGCTCTTACCTGAGCTACCGTAATGCTACCTTGATTAGCGTCGTTTGTAAGAATCACTCTCTGTTGTGCCGATTCACGAGCAGCCAGTGTCATGGTTTGAGCTTCATTCCAAGCCTTACTGTTATAACCAGGTGTTGCTTGTTGGTATATCAGCTCCAGCTCAGCCCGCTCTTTTTCAGATAGATGGCCATCACCTAACCCAACAAATTCATTAATTTTAGCTACCAATTTGGTTTCAACCGCAAGGTTCTGTTCGGTTTCCTGAAGCTTGTATTCACCAACTTTTGCCCTTCTGTATTCATTCCGAGCTTCAGCCAATGCGGTTACTTCACCTGTGCCAGCACGTTCCCTAGATGTTCTAAGTGTAGTTCTCTCACCGTTAACACCATCGTACTCAAAGTCCAAAATATCATCAATAACTTCATCCCAATCTACATTAGAATTAGTATCTTTTGAACGGTTTGTTACCCATGTAGCCAAAATCTTAAATTTTTCAGTTGACGGATTAGTAGTCAACCAAGCCATAACTTTTGGTACACCACCATTCTCAAAGTCAACATTAAGTGTACGGATGGTGTCTTGGAAGACAGTTTCTTTCCGCTCTTTTTCATATGCAGCATCAAAAGCATTTAAGATTTGAGTCTCTGCCCTTTGCATAATAGGGTAGACTTGAGTAGCAAGTAGGTCTGCATTTAGTGCTTTAGTAGGATCATCAGCACTTACAAAACTACCAGCATACTCATTTCTAAAAACTTGAAACGCTTGCTTCTTTTGATCTATAGTAGCACCAGGGTTTTGCTTTTCAAAATCTGTAATAAATTGCTGTGCCGCCCCATGGAACAAATAAGCAGTATTTTGGGCAACAGCAATGTTATTAATAAACCCGCGTGTGTGGCGGGTTTGGTATAACGAATAATAAGCATCAAGGTTGCCACCCTCTTCAATCTTTTTCCTAATAAAATCTTGCTGACCAAATTCAGCCTTAGTAAGATTATTAGCCAGAGCTTGGATTGCTACAACTGTTTTAAAATCAGCACCAGCAGCGTATGCTTTAGCAGCATTAGCTTTTGTTTGCTTCTCAGTGATGTTTTGATCAACCTGATTATACAGCTTAAAAGCACTTTGAGAGAAGGCAGTTAAAGACTGTAGATTTCTTTGATCGGCAGCGGCTTGAGCTTTCTCTGCCTCAAGCTGCATCTGAAAGTCTTGATTGACTTGGTCCCTAAAAGCTTGACGGTTCTCCGTCTCCATTTGGAAGTTTTGATCCCGATTAGCTTGTTCAAGACCTTGCACCATCTTCTGCGCTTGCAGATAGATACTTTGGTTTTCTTCTAGAAAAGCCTGCGCCGTGTTCATACCACGAACGGTTCTGGCTGTTTCTTCTTTGATCTTAGCAGTTTTATCAGGAAGCTGGATCTGTTGATCCCTAAAACTCCCCTGCTTTGCAAAGCTTTTAAATTTAGACATAATAAATTAATTTAACCTAGTTCCCGGATAGAACCAGGTAGAGTAATTGGGGTGTTTCCAAGGGATACCATATCCTTACCTACCGTCACACCACCACCGGTTAGTGTCGTATTGCCCCCTCCAGACTTGTTCCCAGAAGGGGCACCGTCAAAAGCCCCCATACCGGAGGCAAAGGATGCGTAAGACATCATCTGATTAACAAAACCAAGCGCCACACTTTCTTGTGCAGCAGGTGGTAGTTTCTGCAGCGGTGGTTTTTCAGGTTCAAAGATGTCCTGGAATTCAGGACGTGGTAGTGCAAACGGTTTCGGCAGAGGAGGTGCAATATCAGGTTTCATTGCAACACTATTTTCAGCATCAATTGTTGCCTGTAAGAAGGCAGCTCTAATATCATTACGTACTGACATGTCACTAGCCATAAGACTATCTCTAGTGAAATCGTACCCAACCTGATCCAACATAAACTGTTGGTTTAGACCCATAAAAGCTTGAGATGTTTTTTCTGTGCTAAACATCAGCTCTTCAATAATTGCACCTTGACGTGCATTAGACTCAGCCATTTTACCTAGCACATCTTTAGCAGCAGTACGTCCTGCAGCGCCTCGGGCGACAGAAGCTCCAGTGGCTTTAAGGGCAGCAACTCTTTCAGCTTGAGCTTGAATAGCTGCACCAGCTTTAGCCTGACGTTGTTGTAAACCAAGTCCTGCTGCAGCGTTTCTATACTGCATCAACCCTTCAGTCTCGTCCATTGCAAGAGTAAGGAGCTGCTCATGAAGGAAACGGTCTTGATTCAGGTTGGCTACAGTATTAGCAATTTCATTGAAACTTTGCTGATTCAACGCCCGACTTACGGATTCAGCATAAACACGTTCGTTTTGTTGATGCTCGTAGGCACGGACACTCATTCCGTGATCCCACTTTTGCATCAGGGTTTTTTCCTGATAATCTAGGTTAGATTCAGTATTCCTTTTAAGGATTTCTAAGCCGTCAACGGCATAGTCATACTTACGTTTTTGTTGACCGCCAAGTTCATCAGAATCCTTATCACCCCATTCAAACTCGTAGTTTGCATCGCGGTTTTCTTCTCTGATCTTATGGACCTTTCTGGCATGTTTATTACGTCGTGATGCGCCACCATCAAGAAGATCTCTAATAAAACTCATACTCAGACCCTCCTATAGAAACGTGGTGTATAGTTACCCTCCCACATCATAGCATTAACCGCCACCGGGAATGGTGAGTTATTAAACATTTTTAATCTAAAGTTTTCTGTACGTTGATGAATAGGGATGGTAAACACGTTTTCATTATCAAGCGGTACATCATTGGCTAGATACGTGTTGGCTTCGATTACCGGTTGAACACTAAACCAGTCTTTAATAAAGAACTTAATCTTTGCATTATTAGCAGGTGCTGAAGTAAAGACAATAGTTGTGTCGTTAGTGAAACTAAATCCAGTTTCATTAATACCATTAACCGTTACTTGGACATCAGATTTGTCTACATAATCCAAGTCACGTTTGTTAAACGTAAATGTAGTAGTAGACCCATCACCAGTAAACTCAAGTTCATAAGGTAGTCTACCCGTCTGCTGCAGTTTAAAGCTCATCATACCAGACAAACCAACAGCAAACTTCATCCGTGCAATGGTGAGATTAGCGGTGAAGTCAGTTTGCCTTGGATCAGGTCTAAAGTAAGTTCTAGGTAGTTCAACATCAAAGTTGTACTTAAATCCTACAATAACATCAGATGCCACACTGGTAAGATCTTTATTAGCTACACTAAAGTAAGGATTAACACCATCAACAGCGACAGGTGTAACAGTAAAACCTGATTCAACAAATGAACCGGAACTGGTATTACCTTTAATAACAATAACAGGTGTCAAGGAGGGTACATTCTTGTATGGAAGGTAGCACTTAGATACCTTGTTAACTGAATCATAGACAACGCTAGAAGCTGTTGCATACAAGTCTACACAAGGATTAACCTTTTGACCCTGATTGTTGACAATAATAGCCTGCTCAGGGCTCTGACTCAACGCTGCTTGGAGCAGTGTAAATTGACCTCCTTGTTTAGTAACCACGTACATGTCATCAGAGTCAGTCACCATAAACTGGACAGTTCCTGGCAGTAACCAGCTAACCCAAGATTCCATAAGGTTTTCCTTTCCGTCACTATAATAACGGAAGATGTAAACCTCATTTGACGCTTGCCCAGCCATTGCAATCATTGAGTTTTGAGGGCTGGCAATAAGTTGATCAATATTAGGTGAAATCCATTCCTTTACAACTCTAGACAAGTCCAGCACCTGGGGGTTCTCTTGCTGACCCCTTGTAACCATACTAAACACCCTAGAATAACCAGGTGTTTTAGTTACAAAATTAATGTTAGTACCGACATCAACAGGCTCAATTTTACTATCCATTTGATAGTTAGACAGTGACCGAATTGTTGCCAACGATGTGGTAAGAACACCTGCATCTGCAAACAAAATAAACTGCTGGTTTTCAGAGAATAGAATTACACCTTGAGCAGTTGGAAGTGCAGCATGTAGAGAGGTTGGTTGTGTCGATGAACAGCTTAAATCAATCGGATCAGATTCAAGAATAGTCTGAGCTGACTTAAAGTAAAAATCATAGAATCCACCAGACCGGCTTAAAATTACATTGTCTTTAGACAAAAATCCAAGCCTGTTATTATGGAAGAAACCAGCACTGATCTTTTGGTTTACAAAACTGGGGTGAGAATTAGTCTCATCATCACCTACCAATCTGTCTTTGTAGTCAATCCGTTTAAATTCAAAGAAGTCTGCTTTAGGATTAAGCAGCTCATGCGGCATGGTTGATTTATCAAAACCTGGAGATACTGTAGGGTCAACAGTTTCTTCCCAATAACCTTCTCCAGATATGTTATCATGTGCTACAAATTTAGCCCAGTATGAACCAGCAGCAGAGTTAGTATTGACAATTTTTACAAGACGACCTTGTACTGATTTAAATGGTAGAAGACCCACACTACCTACTTCATCCTCAACAACGGTCATACCTTTGTTATCTATACCACCCTCAGCATGGATGTCCATAGCATAGGTAGGGCTTGAAAGCTCTAGTGAGTTGCTAAGCTGTGTTACTACGATTGAAGAATGGTTACCAGTCCACGCTTGGATGTCACTTTTTAAATCGTTTAAAAGATTAGTTACATCATCTGAAGAGCTAGTTGTAAAAGTAGCGGTTTGGGTTACACCACTAATCGTAACGTCAAGTGTATATGTAGAACCAGATGTTAGATACTGTACCTCAATACTAGCTTTTTTATGGGGAGTCCAAGTGGTAGGTTTAGCCTGCTCCTTTACTTCTACACTACTATTAACGATAATAGAAGTATCTTGTACAGTAATAACTTTATAATCTGTTTTAACACTACTAGAAGTTAAGTAATCGCTAAAATTAATATGATCAATTACTGCGGTTACATCAGTGCTAGTACCAGCAGTTGCTGCGGCAACAGTAATAGTGTCACCGGTTGAGTAACCAGACCCCTCATTGTTAACATAAATCCTAGTAACAACACCACCTTCTGTTTCCAAATCAACAGTTAGATTTGTTCCAGATCCTGATGTAGTTGTTGCTAGATTTGTTTGATTAGATGCACCGCTGGTACCGTTACCTGTAATCTCTCTAACTACTGTTGTAACAACCTTACATGTAGCTTGTGTCGCAGCATTCCAAATGTTAATGGAAGAGTTTTTAACAACCCCTACGTATGATTCAGAACCGTCACGGTTAATATAGAACCACTTACCATCATCATAAGTGGTACCAGTACCTAGGTTAAGGATATGTTTAAAACCAGGCCGTTTAGTCAGCCCATATGTAGCATCAGGGAAGCCGTTGTAGCACTCACGGACTTGACCTGGTAGCTTTTTATCATCTGATTGTTTTGAGACGCCACCAAGGTAGCTCCCGATCCGTTGAGTAACTGCAGCCATTTATCGATAAAGTGCGTTGTATGGTTTGTAACTTTTGTACCTATTTGTGTTACCCGAATGACCAAAGAATGTATAGTCACCTTGATTACACTCATACTCCATTGCTGTAGCTCTAGTAAAAGCTTCTTTTTGTTGTAGGATTTGGTACTGTTGACCGTCTCCGACAATACGACTTGAAACAGTAGAGGCAGCACGAGCGGTAATAAAATCAGCAATAGGTGTGGGGATATCAACCCAGTCAAACAACCAGGTAATATCACACTCTACTTTGTCAGTAAACGTATAGGTATGATTTGCTTTATCATAAAGCTTACCATTACGTCTGATTACATCTTTATCCATGTTAGCAGCATTATCCGTCAGGTCAATCTGCAGAACATTATTAGGGATAAGGATTTCGTTATTAGTATCAGGAGTCATATCATAATGAAACTCCTTATTAAATGACCATCCCTCAGCCTGTACTTCCCTAGAGACTTCGAGTAAAGTCTGATAGGCAATCGCAACGTCCGGGTTGGTTTGATCTAGGGT
>CERU01014201.1_pt1 | contig 17701 bp, 16 predicted proteins | sample 530741 | NCBI WGS metagenome assembly CERU01 (sample SAMEA2620925, study PRJEB7988) | marine metagenome | biome: marine biome (ENVO:00000447); feature: deep chlorophyll maximum layer (ENVO:xxxxxxxx); material: "saline water (ENVO:00002010), including plankton (ENVO:xxxxxxxx)" | depth 30 m | reverse complement strand
GAAAAGCATGGAGGGGTTGTCGACTTCTTCCAGCCCCTCCCCCGCCATTGCGAATACGCCGATCTCGTCGACCGCGCCGAAGCGGTTCTTGAGCGCGCGCAGGATGCGGTACTGGTGGCTGCGCTCGCCCTCGAAGCTCATCACCACATCGACCATGTGTTCGAGCACGCGCGGCCCGGCGATGCTGCCATCCTTCGTGACGTGCCCCACCAGTACCAGAGCGACGCCGTTTTCCTTGGCGTAGCGGATCAGCTCGAAGGCGCAGCCGCGCACCTGGCTGACCGTCCCGGGCGCGCCTTCGATCGTGTCCGAATGCATGGTCTGGATCGAATCGATCACCAGCAGCCCCGGCGCATCCATCGATCCGAGCGAGGTAAGGATATCGCGCACGCCGGTGGCCGCAGCGAGTTTGACCGGCGCATCGGACAATCCAAGCCGCGCGGCGCGCATGCGCACCTGCCCGCTGGCCTCCTCGCCGCTGACATAGACCACGCCGCGCCCTTCGCGCGCGATCCTGGCCGCGGCCTGCAGCAGTAGCGTCGACTTGCCGATACCCGGGTCACCGCCCAGCAAGATCGCCGATCCCGGCACCAGTCCGCCGCCCAGCGCACGATCGAATTCGGCCAGGCCGGTGGGCTGGCGCTGCGGCAAGGCGCCGGGCTTGTCGAGTTCGACGAATTCGACCGCGCGCCCCCCGCTCGACAGATCGTGTTTCATCGAGAACACAGTCGCCGGCGCGTCTTCCGCCAGCGTGTTCCATTCGGCGCAGTCGGGGCACTGCCCCTGCCAGCGATGCGACACGCCGCCACATGCCTGGCAGACATAGCGTTTCTTCGGTTTGGCCATGCCCGATCGCTAAACGGAACATTTCACGAACGCAATTGCCTTTACCGGTTTATCCCGCCATGACCGGGCGATGCGGCAAAAGGAATTGCGGATAGCGCTGGTCTGCTATGGCGGCGTCAGCCTGGCGATCTACATGCATGGGGTCACGCGCGAGCTGTGGCAGCTGGCCCGCGCCAGTCGCGCGTTCCACGCCGCAAGCGGTCCGTTGCAAGGGGTGGAGGCGGTCTACCGCCAGCTGATCGAACGGATCGAGGACGAACACGGCCTGCGGCTGCGCATCCTGCCCGATATCATGAGCGGGGCCAGCGCGGGCGGGATCAACGCGGTGTTCCTCGCGCAGGCGGTCCATTCGGGCCAGTCGCTCGAACCGTTGACCGACCTGTGGCTGGAGGTGGCCGATGTCGACGAACTGGTCGATCCCGCCGCGCGCCTGAAATGGCGCTTTTCGAAGATGTGGGCGCAGCCCTTCGCCAACTGGCTGCTTAGTCGTCCGGGCAGCGACATCACCGATGCAGTCGCGCCCGAAACCCGGGCCGAGGTGGAGCGCAAGGTATCGCACCTCATCCGGGGGCGCTGGTTCGAACCACCCTTTTCCGGCCTCGGTTTCTCGCGCCTGCTCGAACGCGCGTTTTCGGCCATGGCCGAGGGCCCGATCGACGAACCGCTGCTGCCGCCGGGCCATCCGCTCGACCTGTATGTCACCGCCACCGATTTCCACGGGTACCAGGAATTGCTGCGGCTCCACAGCCCGCCGGTGGTCGAGGATACCGAACACCGCATGCCGATCGCATTTCGCGCGCGCGCGCCGCTTGCCGGCGGAACCGATCTCGCGAACCCACTCGAACTCGTCTTCGCGGCGCGCGCGACCGCCAGTTTCCCGGGCGCGTTCCCCCCGCTGCGGGTCGAGGAAATCGACCGGCTGTCCGACCTGACCGAACGGAACTGGCCTGAAAGGGAAGCTTTCCTCAAGCGCGTCATGCCTGTCCATGTTGCGCGGGAAACGCTTGATAACGTGTCGCTTATCGATGGGTCGGTGCTGGTCAACAAGCCCTTTGCAGGCGCGATCTCGGCCCTGCAGGGGCGCCCCGCGCAGCGCGAGGTGGACCGGCGCTTCGTCTATGTCGACCCGCGGCCCGACCGGTTCGGAGAACGAGCCGACGGCAAGAGCGAACCGGTCGGCTTCTTCTCGGCGATCTTCGGTTCGCTGTCGACGCTGCCGCGCGAACAGCCGATCCGCGACAATCTCGAACAGCTAGAGGAACAGAGCCGCGAGGCCGAACGGCTGGGCCGCATCGTCGCCGCGCTGCGCCCCGAGGTCGATGGCGCAGTGGAAAAACTGTTCGGGCGCACGCTGTTCTTCGACCGGCCCACCCCGGCCCGGCTCAAGAGCTGGCGCCAGAAGGCGCAGCAATCCGCCGCCGAACGCGCGGGTTATGCCTTTCACGCCTATGCGCAGGCGAAGTTCACCGGTATCGTCGGACGGCTCGCGCGGCTGGTTCTGGATGCGGCACCCAAGCTGGCAATCGATGATCCCGCGCCGATCGAAGCGGTGCTGCGTGAAGAACTGATCCGCCGCGGGCTGGAAACGCTGGCGTCGCCTTCGGGCGGGGCGTCGGCCGAAGCGATCGCCTTCTTCCGCGAACACGACATCGGCTTTCGCATCCGCCGTCTGCGATTGCTGGCGCGTCGTCTGGCTCGCGACTGGGAGGCCGATCCCGAAATTCCCGACGACGCGCTGGAGCAGGCCCGCGACGCGGTGTACCGCATCGTGTCGCTCTATTTCGAAAAGGAAGGCACGGCCGCGCTGGGAAGCCGCTTCGGCGATCTGGCAGAGCGCGTCCTGCAGGATCCGGGCACGCTGCTCGACCTGATCGAAGCCCAGCGCCTGCTGCCCGAGCTCGATGACCGCGCCGAGGAAATGCTGGCCGAAGCGCTGGAGGTCATGCCCAAGAACCTGCGCCGCCGGATGTTGCTGACCTATCTCGGCTTTCCCTATTACGACGTCGCTACCCTGCCCCTGTTGCGAAACGAAGGTTTGACCGAGTTCGACCCGGTGAAGGTCGACCGGATCAGCCCCGACGATGCCCGCAGCATTCGCGAGGGCGGCACCGCCGCGACGCTGCGCGGGATCGAGTTCTACAATTTCGGTGCGTTCTTCAGCCGCGCCTATCGCGAGAACGATTACCTGTGGGGCCGGCTGCACGGATGCGAACGGATGATCGATCTTGTCTGTTCGACGCTGGACAAACCGTTCGCGCCCGAGACGTGCGCGCACTTCAAGCGTGAGGCGTTTCACGCGATCCTGGACGAGGAGCAACGCACGGGGCGCTGTGCGCTGCGGCTGATCGACGAGATCCGCGCCGAAATCGTCGCCCGGATGCCCTAGCGTCCCGCACGCGCGAAGAAGAGCAGCATGACGAGCCGCGCGCTTTCGGGATCGGTGCCGAAACCCGGCGCGGCGGTGTGGAACTGCCAGGGCGAAAACAGGACGAGCCGGTTGAAGCGCATGGGCACGCGCATCACGCGTTCCCACTTGGCGGGATGGGTGGTGTCCTTGTTGACCACGTCGGCGACGAGATCGTCCACCGTATCATAGCCGGTCGCGGCGAGTTCGGCGCCATTGGCGGGGACGCGTTCGAGGCCGGTGCGCTTGTGGCGGAAGAAATCGGTGCCGCCCGCGCCGGGCTTGAGACAGTCTTCCGGCCGCGAGAGATAGAGAATGCCAGAGTAGAACGCCGGATCGACATGGACGCCGCTGCGCCCCCTGTCGGCTTTCAGCGTCATGCGGCAATGGCCATGTTCGGTGCCCGGCGCACCGACCAGTTCCACGCCGAGTTGCCGCGAAACCGACGCGTCGATCGCGTCCACCGGCAAGGCCCCGGTGGTATCGCGCCCGGGGTAATTCCCGCCCGTCCCCGGCGGCGCATAATCGAGCGCCAACGCCGCGCGGCGCGCGGCCCAGGGATCGGACAGGAAATCGTCGATGATCGTCAGCGCAGGCAGCATGGCGCGCTTATCGCGGGCCCTGCCGTGCTTGGCAATCACCCGCCCAGCGCGCCCTTGAGCTTGTCGAAGAAGCCGCGGCTCTCGGGACATTCGTCACCTGTTTCGAGCTCGCGGAACTGTTCGAGCAGCGCGCGCTGTTCCTTGCTGATCCGCGTCGGTGTCTCGACCGCGATCTCGATCACCAAATCGCCGCGTCCGCGGCCCTGCAGCACGGGCATGCCCGCACCGCGCTGGCGGAGCTGCTTGCCCGACTGGATGCCCGCCGGGATTTCGAGCGTGACTTCCTCGCCGTCGATATTGGGAATGGTGATCGATCCGCCCAGGGCAGCCTTGGTGAAGCTGATCGGGACGCGCGTGGCAAGAGTGGTGCCTTCGCGTTCGAAGATCGCGTGCGGTTTCACATGCAGGAAGATGTAGAGGTCGCCCGGAGGTGCGCCGCGCGGGCCGGCTTCGCCCTTGCCCGAAAGGCGGATACGCGTACCGGTATCGACGCCCGGCGGGATTTCCACCTCCAGCGCCTGCGCCTTGTCGACGCGGCCTTCGCCGCGGCAGTCGCGGCAGGGCGAGGAAATGACTTCGCCGCTGCCGTGGCAGTTGGGGCACGGGCGTTCGACGACGAAGAAACCCTGCTTGGCACGGACCTGTCCCTGGCCGTGGCACAGGTTGCAGGTGCGCGCGCGGGTCCCCGGCGTCGCGCCCGATCCATGGCAGGTCTCGCAGTTTTCGGAGACCTCGATCTCGATCTCGGTCGACTTGCCGCTGAAGGCATCCTCGAGATCGATCTGCAGATCGTAGCGCAGGTCGGCGCCGCGGCGCGCCCTCGTGCGGCCACCCCCGCCGAATGTGCTGCCGAAGATGGTTTCGAAGATATCGCCGATATCGCCGAAATCGGCGCCCGGATGACCGCCGCCGCCGGGACCGCCCTGCTGGAACGCGGCATGACCGAAACGGTCGTAGGCCGCCCGTTTCTGCGGGTCCTTGAGCACTTCATAGGCAGCGCTGACTGCCTTGAACTTGCCCTCGCTCTCGGTGCAACCGGGATTGCGGTCGGGGTGGTGTTTCATTGCCAGCTTGCGATAGGCGGACTTGATCGTCGCCCCATCGGCATCGCGGCTGACGCCGAGCAATTCGTACAGGTCGGTTTCGGTTGTCGACATGGCTTCCCAATAACTAATCGCCACCGGTGCGCTGGGGCACCGGTGGCGACTGGTTTCTCATCGTTCGATCAGTTCTTCGCGTCTTCGTCGACTTCGGAGAATTCGGCGTCGACCACCTCTTCCTCCGCTCCGCCGTCGCTCGCGGCTTCGCCTTCCGGAGCTGCGGACGCGGCATTCGCCTGTTCCTGCTCGTAGATCGACTGGCCCATCTTCATCGCGCTCTGCGACAGGTCTTCGGCCTTGGCGTTGATGTCGGCGGGATCATCGCCCTCGAGCGCGGTCTTGAGCGCGGCGACCTTCTCCTCGACTTCGCTCTTCAGCGAAGCGTCGATCTTGTCGCCATGCTCTTCGAGCTGCTTCTCGGTCGCATGGACGAGGCTGTCGGCCTGGTTGCGGGCCTCGGCGCCTTCACGGCGCTTCTTGTCCTCGTCGGCGAACTTCTCGGCATCCTGGACCATCTTATCGATGTCGTCATCGGACAGACCGCCCGAAGCCTGGATGCGGATCTGCTGCTCCTTGCCGGTGCCCTTGTCCTTCGCAGATACGTTGACGATGCCGTTGGCGTCGATGTCGAAAGTGACCTCGATCTGCGGCACGCCGCGCGGGGCAGCGGGAATGCCGACCAGGTCGAACTGGCCGAGCATCTTGTTGTCCTGCGCCATTTCGCGCTCGCCCTGGAAAACACGGATCGTCACCGCGTTCTGGTTGTCTTCGGCGGTCGAGTAGGTCTGCGTCTTCTTGGTCGGGATCGTCGTGTTGCGGTCGATCATCTTGGTCATGATGCCGCCCAGCGTCTCGATCCCCAGCGACAGCGGAGTCACATCGAGCAGCAGCACGTCCTTGACATCGCCCTGGAGGACGCCGGCCTGGATCGCTGCGCCCATGGCGACGACTTCATCGGGGTTCACGCCGGTGTGCGGCTTGGAACCGAAGAATTCCTCGACCACTTCGCGCACCTTGGGCATGCGGGTCATGCCGCCGACCAGGATAACCTCGTCGATCTCGTTCTTCGACACGCCGGCATCGGCCAGCGCCTTCTTGCACGGCTCGAGCGTGCGCTTGATCAGGTCGCCGACGAGCTGTTCGAGCTTCGAACGGCTGATCGTTTCGACCAGATGCAGCGGGGTCGAGCTGCCGCCTTCCATGCGGGCAGTGATGAAGGGCAGGTTGACTTCGGTCGAAGCCGAGCTCGACAGTTCGATCTTGGCCTTTTCGGCGGCTTCCTTGAGGCGCTGCAGCGCGAGCTTGTCGGTCCGGAGATCCATGTTCTCCTTCTTCTTGAACTCGTCTGCGAGATATTCGACGATGGCGCTGTCGAAGTCTTCGCCGCCCAGGAAAGTGTCGCCATTGGTCGACTTCACTTCGAACACGCCGTCACCGATTTCGAGCACGGAGACGTCGAAGGTCCCGCCGCCAAGGTCGTAGACGGCGATGGTCTTGCCGTCTTCCTTGTCCATGCCATAGGCAAGCGCCGCGGCGGTCGGCTCGTTGATGATGCGCAGCACTTCGAGACCGGCGATCTGGCCGGCGTCCTTGGTCGCCTGGCGCTGCGCGTCGTTGAAGTATGCGGGAACAGTGATCACTGCCTGCGTGACGGTTTCGCCAAGATAGCTCTCGGCGGTTTCCTTCATCTTCTGCAGGATGAAGGCGGAAACCTGGCTGGGCGAATAATCTTCGCCGCCCGCTTCGACCCAGGCATCGCCGTTCTTGCCCTTGACGATGTCATAGGGAACGAGCTCCATGTCCTTCTTGGTCAGCGGGTCGTCGAACCGGCGGCCGATCAGGCGCTTGATCGCGAACAGCGTGTTGTCCGGATTGGTCACTGCCTGGCGCTTGGCCGGCTGACCGATCAGGCGTTCGTTGTCCTTGGTGAAGGCAACGATCGAAGGCGTGGTGCGCGCGCCTTCCGAATTTTCCACGACCTTGGGCTTGCCGCCGTCCATCACGGCGACACAGCTGTTGGTGGTGCCAAGGTCGATACCGATAACTTTGCTCATGGTTTCCCCATCTGTTTCAAGTCGTTGGACACCGCACGCTGGGTTCCCCGATCCTGGCGGAACCGGTTGGCGGCTCTATCCGGTGGTGTGTTACACGAGCGATATAGGTGCGGTTTTTCTTGGCACAAGGGACGTGCCGCGCTAGTTTTTGCGCAGGACGAAGAGGGGATCAAATCCATGAAATTCACGCATTTCGCGCCGCTGGCGCTGGGTTTTGCGACGGTTGCGCTGGCAGGTTGTTCGGATACCGGCGACGAGGCCGCCGCCCCCGCCGCCGATGAAGTCATGCTCGAAGTCAGCAATGCGCGGCTGATGTTGCCGGCGGTTTCGGACCGCCCGGGCGCGATCTATTTCGACGTCGAAAACACCGGCGATCGCAATTACGCGATCCGCCGCGCCGATGTGGAAGGCGCCGGCAGCGCCGAACTGCACGGATCGATGGAAATGAGCGGCCAGATGATGATGGACAGCGTCGGTCAGGTGCTGGTCAATGCGGGCGAGAGCGAGAGCTTCGCACCCGGCGGCTTCCACGTGATGGTGTTCGATGTCGATCCCGTACTCGAGGCCGGCGGCACCACCGAGATGACGCTGACCGTGGTCGGCGGCAAGCAGAAGACCTTCCCGGTGGAAATTCGCGCCGCGGGTGACGAACGCTGAACGATCTGCGCGACACGCTGGGAATGGAAACCCACGACCAGCCTGTCGCGCATTCCTGCCCGGCGGGGGGCGAACGCCGCCTGACGCGGGGCGAGATTAAGCTCGCGCGGAGCGTGTTCGGCGACGCGATCGATTACGGCAAGGTGACGATCCGGCGGCGGAAATGGTTTCCGTTCCAGCCCCGCCGGATCACGATGGCGCCGCGCGGTCACGTCCATTTCCACCCGCGGGGCGATGCCTATTGCGACGATTTCTCGACTGCGAACGTGCTGCGCCAGGGGCTGTTGATCCATGAACTGGTGCATGTCTGGCAGGTCCAGACCATGGGCGACTGGTACCTGGTCACGCGCCGCATGCCGTGGGCGCGCTATGACTATGCGCTCAAACCCGGATGGCCGCTCGATCGCTACGGGATCGAACAGCAGGCCGAGATCGTGAAGCACGCCTTCTGGCTGCGCAATGGCGTCAAGGTCGCGGGCATCGCCGATCCCGCAGCATACGACCTGCTGGTCCGCTTCCCGGGGGCCGAGCGCTAGCAACTGCGGGCAGTCGATGCGAAAAGGGCCGCCCCATGCGGGACGGCCCTTGTTCGTTCGGTCGGATGTTCATCCGGCCAGGCGATCAGCGCCAGTAGCGGGCGTAGCGATCGTCATCGCGGCAGTCGTCGTCGACATAGCGGCCATCGCCGTAATAGCCGTCGCAATCGTCGTCCTTGTCGCTGACATAGCCGATCACCCCGCCGATCGCGGCACCGGCTAGCGCGTAGGTTTCGAGGTCTTCGCCCAGCAATGCGCTCAGCCCGGCACCGGCGGCCGCACCGGCAGCTGCGCCCTCGACCGCGTAATTCTGCGCGCAGGCGCCCAGACCGAGGCTCGAGGCGAGTAGCGCGGGTGCGAGTAACAGCTTGGTGTTCATGGTATCTCTCCGTTTGCGTCCCTGTCGGATCACATACGGACGAGCGGCCTCGCCGTTCCTCAGTCGTAAGTCACACCGGGCAGTCCCTGCCCGCCATCGGCGATAAAGGCATCGATGCGCGCTTCGAGCGCGGGCAGCGGCACCGATCCCAGCGCCAGCACCACATCGTGGAACTTGCGGATATCGAAGCGTTCGCCCAGTTCCTCCTCGGCCTTGGCGCGAACCCTGCGAATGGTCATTTCGCCCAGCTTGTAAGCCAGCGCCTGGCCGGGCCAGCTGATATAGCGATCTATCTCGGTCCCGACTTCGCGCTCGGACAGGGCAGTATGGCTCGACAGGTAATCGACCGCCTGTTCGCGGCTCCACCCGTAGTGGTGGATTCCGGTATCGATGACCAACCGCGCCGCGCGCCACATCTCATAGGAAAGCCGACCGAACTTCTCGTAGGGCGTGCGGTAGATGCCCATCTCCTCGCCGAGATATTCGACATAGAGCCCCCAGCCCTCGCCGAAACCGGAGAAATAGGTCTGGCGGCGGAACCGCGGGGCTTCTTCCTGTTCGAGCGCGACCGCGCCCTGGAAACTGTGCCCGGGCGCGCATTCGTGCAGCGTCAGCGCGGGGATGTTGTAGAGCGGGCGCGACGGCAGGTCGTAGGTATTCATCTGACACGCCTCGAGCCCGCCGCGTCCCGCGGTATAGAAGGGGGCGATTGCGGGATCGACGGGGCGGATCGTGAAGCGGTGGCGGGGCAGGAAACCGAAGTAATCGGCAAGTTTCCCGTCGACCCGCTTGGCGACATAGGATGAGATGCCCATCAGCTCGTCGCCGCTGCGCGCCACGAATTGCGGATCGGTGCGCAGGAAAGTGACGAATTCGGCCAGCGTGCCTGCGAAGCCGGCTTCGTCCTTCACCTTTTCCATTTCGGCGGTGATCCGCGCGACTTCGTCGAGCCCGATGCGGTGGATCTGCTCGGCGGACAGGTCGAGCGTGGTGTATTGGCGGATCTGCTGCGCGTAATAGGCCGCCCCCTCGGGAAACTCGCTCGCGCCCAGGGTGGTGCGGGTCTGCGGCAGGTATTCTTCGCGAAAGAAGGCGAGCCAGTCGGCATAGGCGGGCGTCACGCTTTCTTCGATCGCGGCGCGGCCGGCGGTGCGCAAGCGCGCTTGATCGGCCGGCGAGATGCTGCGCGGCATAGCGGCGAAGGGGGTCCAGAACGCGCTTTGCTCGGGATCGTCCACGACATAGGATGCGATCGAGACGTCGCGTCCCTCGAGCGTGACCCGCGGTACCGAGAATCCGCGCGCCAGTCCGGCGCGGGCATTGGCGGTGTGTTCGGCGAAATAGCGCGGGATGTCGCGCATCCGGCCGATGTAATCCTCATATTCCGCGACTGTGGTAAAACCTGAACGCGGTGCGAGATAGGACCAGAAATTGCTGTCGCTGTCGAAGGGCATTTCCCATTCGGCAAACCGCGCATCACCGATTTCGGCTTCGAGCAGGGTCCGCAGCACCAGCGCATTGGTGCGCTCCGTCGCGTCGAGGGCGGACAGGTCGATGGCATCGAGCCGGGCGAGGTAATCGGCATATTGCGCCGCCCGTGCCCGCTGCGCTTCGGGTGCGACCGACCACAGCGCGGGGCCGCGCCGGGTGCTGCCGTTGGCAGTCTCGATCTGGCCGAATTGTTCGAGCCGGTAGTCGTAGAAGGCATCCGCCAGTGTCGAAAGCCGCGTGGCAGGCGTATCCTGCGCTGCCACCGGCGCTGTCAGCGAAGCGGCGACGAGGACCGCCGCACCGTAGATCGCAGTCCTCATCGTCACTTCCCCTTGTCCGGCAATCAGTCCGGTTTCTTCGCCACGCCGACCATGGCCGGGCGCAACAAGCGGTCCTTGATCATGTAGCCGGCCTGCATTTCCTGCACGATGGTGCCCGGTTCGACTTCGTCGCTCGGCACTTCCATCATCGCCTGGTGCTGGTTGGGGTCGAGCGGCATGCCCTTGGCCGCGATGCGGGTGATGCCATTGCTGGCGAACACTTTCTCGAGTTCGCGCTGGGTCGCCTCGATACCCGAGATGAAATTCTTGGCCTTCTCGTGATCGCGCAATTCATCGGGCACATGGTCGAGCGCTCTGGCCAAATTGTCCGCCACGCTCAGCACGTCGCGGGCGAAATTGGTCGCCGCGTAATTGCGCGCGTCCTGGACGTCCTTTTCCATGCGGCGGCGCACGTTCTGCGTTTCCGCGCGGGCATAGAGCACGTCCTGCATCGCGGTTTCGAGGTCGCCCTTGAGCTTGGCGAGCGCATCCTCGACCGGCGTTTCGTCGCCCGCTTCATCCGCATCGTCACGCAGATGGTCGGGCACGCCTTCCATTTCGCGTAGCACTTCGTCGTCGACCGCCTTTTTCTGCGGTTCGTTGTTGTTTTCGTCGGTCACGTAAAAACCCTGTCAGCCAATGCGTTTGCCCAAGGATCGGGCGGTGAAATCAACCATGGGGACGACCCGCGCGTAATTCAACCGCGTCGGGCCGATCACCCCCAGCACGCCGACCACCCTGCCATCGCGGTCGCGATAGGGCGAGGCGATGACCGACGATCCCGAAAGCGAGAACAGGCGGTTCTCGCTGCCGATGAAGATCCGCATCGCTTCGGCGCGGCGCGCGCGTTCGAGCAGGCTGGCGACCGACTGCTTGCTTTCCAGATCGTCGAGCAGCGAGCGCACGCGTTCGATATCGCCCAGCGCCGCCTCGTCGAGCAGGTTCGCCTGCCCGCGCACGATCATCACCGGGCGCTTGGCCGCATCCTCGCTCCATGTCGCAAGCCCGCGACGCACCAGATCGCTGCTGGCTTCGTCGAGCGCCGATTTCCCGCTGGCGATCTCCTCTTCCACCGCGCTGGCCGCTTCGGCCAGCGTACGGCCCGCGCTGCGCGCGGTGAGGTAGTTGCTGGCCTGTTCCAGAGACGTGCCGAGCGCTTCGGCGGGCAGCGCGATGATCCGGTTTTCGATCTGGCCGTCTTCACCGACCAGCACCGCCAGCACGCGGTGCGTGTCGAGCGCGGTGAGCGAGACCTGTGCCAGGCGCGGTTCGCGCGTCGGCACCATGACCATGCCCGCCGCCCCCGAGAGGTCGGACAGCAGCGCGCTGGTTTCCTCCAGCGCGCGTTCGATCGGACCGGGTTCGCCCAGCCGCTGCTCGATCGCGTCGCGTTCCTCGCGCGTCGGTTCGGCCACCTGCATCATCGCGTCGACGAACAGCCGCAAGCCCGTATCGGTGGGCATGCGCCCCGCGCTCGTATGCGGCGCGGACAGGAGCCCGCGCGCCTCGAGATCGGCCAGCACGTTGCGGATCGAGGCGGGAGAAAGGTTGACGCGCCCCTCGCCCGCGAGCGCTTTCGATCCGACCGGCGAGCCGCTGTCGAGATAGCCTTCGACGACGAGACGGAAGATCTCGCGGGCGCGTTCTGTCAGATCGTTGAGCGGCGGAGAATTCATGCCCCCTATCTAACCACTCCCCTTGCGGCCTCAAGGGGCTTGCGCCACAGGCACTCGCGAGATTCGACTGCAATGGAGAACCCCATGCGACCTTCCGGCCGGGCGCCCGACGAAATGCGCGCCATCACTATCGAAACCGGTTACACCAAGCACGCCGAAGGCAGCTGCCTGATCAGCTTCGGCGAGACGCGGGTATTGTGCACCGCCAGCGTCGAAGAACGCATCCCGCCGTGGCTGCGCGGCAAGGGCGAAGGCTGGGTCACCGGCGAATATTCGATGCTTCCGCGCGCCACGCATACGCGCGGCCAGCGCGAGGCGGCCAAGGGCAAGCAGAGCGGCCGGACGCAGGAAATCCAGCGGCTTATCGGACGCAGCTTGCGCGCGGTCGTCGATCACAAGAAGCTCGGCGAGCGGCAGATCACGCTCGATTGCGACGTGATCCAGGCTGACGGCGGCACGCGCACGGCGTCGATCTCGGGCGCGTGGGTCGCACTGCGCCTCGCGGTCAACGGGCTGCTCAAGTCGGGCGACATCACGCAGGACCCCATCACCGCCAAGGTCGCGGCGATATCCTGCGGGGTCTACCAGGGCACGCCCGTGCTCGACCTTGACTATCCCGAGGACAGCAATGCCGATGCCGATGCCAATTTCGTGCTGATCGAAGGCGGCAAGATCGCCGAGGCGCAGGCAACTGCCGAAGGCGCGCCCTATGACGAGGAAGCCTTCCTCCGCCTGCTGCGGCTGGCGCAGATGGGCTGCGCACAGATATTCAAGGCGCAGGACGAGGCCACGCGCAAATGACACGCCGGCTCGGTTCGGGCTCGCTCGTGATTGCCACGCATAACGCCGGCAAGCTGAAAGAGATTTCCGCGCTGCTCGAACCGCATGGCATGAAATGCCTGTCGGCCGGGTCGCTGGGTCTGCCCGAACCGGCCGAAACCGGTTCCACCTTCGTCCAGAACGCGATGCTCAAGGCGCGGGCTGCGGCGGAGGCGTCGGGCATCGTCGCGCTGGCCGACGACAGCGGCCTGTCGGTCGCTGCGCTCGGCGGGCGGCCGGGCGTCTATACCGCCGACTGGGCCGAGCGGCAGTGGTTCGAAGGCGATCCGGGCCGCGACTGGTACATGGCAATGGGCAAGGTCGAGGGGCTGTTGCAGGAACAGGGCGCGGATGTAGACCGGTCCTGCGCGTTCCACTGCGTGCTGGCACTGGCATGGCCCGATGGCGAGCACGCAGTCTATGAAGGCACCGCTCCCGGCAGCCTCACCTGGCCGCCGCGCGGCGAAATGGGTTTCGGTTACGACCCGGTGTTCGTGCCCGAGGGCAGCGAGCAGACCTTTGCCGAGATCGACCCCGCGGACAAACATGCCATCAGCCACCGCGCGGATGCATTCGCGAAGCTGGTGGCGGAGCAGTTCGGCTAAGCCTCAGTAGGGCTTCTGCCCCCAGATGTTGCCGGCGGGCCAATAGCGGCAGACCAGTACATCGTTGCCCGCGGCAGTAGCGACGGCGCAGCCCACTTCCTGCGTGTCGCGCCAGACCACCTGCGTGTAATGCCCGACATCCGCCCAATTGCCGGTGTGCGAGATATCGGGGAAGCGGGCGTGGCGGTAATGCCGTTTTTCGGCGATGAACATGTCGACCATGGTCTCGACCGGCCAGTGACCGGCGGTCCCCATCCAGAGGTTTTCGCCCGTCCGGTTGCGCTGGCGGCTGTCGGCATGCTGGAGCCGGCCGATGCGCGAGAGATGCTGTGCCCATTCCTCCGCCTCGCGTTCGAGATGGACGTTCCACTTGAGCGGCTGGAGACGCAGGCGATGGCGCTCCTCATTATGCGCGCGCAGGATCCGCGCGGCGAGGTGCCGATCGGTCGCAGTGTGCAGCGCGCGGGAGTGGGTGAACGCGCCATTCGCCGCTGCGGGAGTCGACGAACCGCTTGCAGCGAGGCCCAAGGCCATGGCACACGCCACGGACAAAGCACCGAACCACGACATTCTGCGATTTCCTACGCTCTTCATGCGTCGGGCAAATCGGTTACGATCGTTAAGATTGGGTAAACTCACAATTGGCCCGCGCGCTCTACATTCACTGGCCTTTCTGCATCGCAAAATGCCCTTATTGCGACTTCAACAGCCATGTCCGGAAAACTGCGGAGACCGCCGTCTGGAAAGACGCGCTCATAGCGGACATGCGCCATGAGCAAGTTCAGGCAAATTCTGAAGAACCGCTGACAAGCATCTTTTTCGGCGGCGGAACACCGTCTCTGATGCCGCCCAGCCTGGTGGCCGCACTGATCGCCGAAGCCGATCGGTTGTGGGGTTTTGATCCCGCTGTCGAGATCACGCTGGAAGCCAATCCCAGCAGCGTGGAGGCAGCCAATTTCGCCGATCTGGCCATGGCCGGGGTCAATCGGGTGTCGCTTGGCGTCCAGAGCCTGCACGATGAGGCGTTGCGTTTCCTCGGCCGGCTGCATGGCGCAAGCGAAGCACTGCAGGCGCTGGGGGTCGCACAGCAGCATTTCAAACGCGTTTCGATAGATCTCATCTACGCCCGCCCCGGTCAGACCGAGGCCGATTGGCACGCCGAGCTGGGCCGCGCGCTTGCGCTCGGGACCGACCATATGTCGCTCTACCAGCTGACGATCGAACCCTCGACACGGTTTGCCACCGATGTCCGCCAGGGGGTTTTCGCACCGCTGGAGGACGACCCGGCAGCCGACCTCTTCGCCCTCACCCGCGAAATGACCGAGGCGGCGGGGCTGCCCGCCTACGAGACCAGCAACCACGCCCGCCCCGGCCAGGAGAGCCGCCACAACCTGACCTATTGGCGTTATCTCGACTATATCGGGATCGGACCCGGCGCGCATGGCAGGCGCTGCGACACCGCCACGGTGAGGCACCGCAAGCCCGAGAACTATCTGGGCGCATTTGCAGCGCAGCAGCACGGGATCGCCGAGGCGCGGCCGCTGGGGCGCAGCGAACAGGCGAGCGAGGCGCTGCTGATGGGGCTGCGTCTGCTCGAAGGCGTCGATCTCGCGCAGCTGGCACAGCGCTTCGGCGCGCAGCCCGAAACGCTGATCGACGCCCGCAAGCTGGCACTCTACCGCGATCTGGGCATGGCGTGGTCCGACGGGCCGCGGATCGGTGTCACGCCGCGCGGAATGCCGGTGCTCGACGCGCTGCTCGGCGAGCTGGTCCAGGCCGACCTCGTCACCTCATGACCGGCGCCGACATGCTCGCGGCCTGGCACGACCATCTGGCCCTCGGGCTGCGGCGCTCGCCGCACACGGTACGGGCCTATGGCACGGCGGCGCAGCGGCTGCTGACGCGGATGGATCTGGCGACATGGGACGAGGTAGCCCGAATGCCGGCAACGCGGTTGCGCACGCATCTGGCATCGCGCCGGGCCGACGGGCTTTCCAATGCCTCCGCCGCGCGCGAACTGTCTGCGCTCAAGGGGTTCATCGCCTTTGCCCGCGCGCAGGCTGGCCACGCGGTATCCGAACCCCCGCGGCTGCGCGGTCCGCGTATTGCGAAGGGACTGCCGCGCCCGGTGACGCCCGACGATGCTGTCGGGCTGGCCGATACGGTTGCCGAACTGGCGAGCGACGATTGGATCGGCGCGCGCGATCGCGCGGTCTTGCTGCTGCTCTACGGTGCCGGCCTGCGGATTGCCGAAGCGCTGTCGCTGACCGGCGCCGACCTGCCGCTGGGCGAACGGCTGACCGTGACCGGCAAGGGCGGCAAGCAGCGCGTGGTCCCGTTGCTCCCGATCATTCGCGAGGCGGTGGCCGATTATGTCGCCCGGTGCCCGTGGCCGCTCACCCAATCGGAGCCGCTGTTCCGCGGGGCAAAGGGCGGCGCATTGTCACAGGGCGTGCTGCAGAAGGCGACCGCGCGGGCGCGCAGGGCGCTCGGCCTGCCCGATAGCGCCACGCCGCATGCGCTGCGCCACAGCTTCGCCACGCATCTGCTGGGTGCCGGGGCCGATCTCAGGAGCCTGCAGGAACTGCTGGGCCATGCCAGCCTGGGATCGACGCAGATCTATACCAAGGTCGATGCGGCCACCCTGCTCGATACCTATCGCAAGGCCCATCCGCGCGAACAGGACTAGCGTTCGGCGCGCGGTTTCCAGGTCACGACCCGCCACGCATAGCCAGCCAGCGTCAGACCGAGCAGGCCGAGGGTGATCCAGCCGAGCACCTCTTGCGATTCGGCGAGCCATACCGCCAGCCGCCGTCCGCTCTCGACCAGCAGCAGGTTCCAGATGAAGGCCCCGGCAAAGGTGAAGCCGAGGAACCGCCACAGCCCCATATGCGCTAGTCCCGCTGGCAGCGAGATCATCGTGCGAAAGACCGGGGTGAAGCGGAACACGAAGACGACCCAAGGCCCGTGCCGCTGGAAGAAGCCCTGCGCGCGTTCGACATCCTGCCACTCCATCGTCAGCCAGCGCGCCCAGCGGTTGACGAAGGGTTCGAGCCGCGTGCGCCCCCAGTGGTCGCCCAGCCAGTACCAGACGTAATTGCCCGCGGTCGAACCGACCGTGCCGACTATCATCAGCGGCCAGAAATCCATCGTTCCGCGCGATACCGCGACCCCGCCCAGCCCCATGATCACTTCGGACGGGATCGGCGGGAAGATGTTCTCGACTGCCATGAGCAGGAAAATGCCCAGCAGCCCGCCCTGCTCGATCGCGCGGAGGATAAATTCGTGCATAGGTGCCCTAACGGCCCGGCCGCGCCAACGGTCCTACATCGCCGCGTGGCGGCGTTCGATGGCATCCCAGATCAGGCCCGCACTGTCGGTCCCGTTGAACTTGTCGATCGCGACGATGCCGGTGGGCGAGGTGACGTTGATCTCGGTCAGCCATTTGCCTCCGATCACGTCGATGCCGACGAAGACCAGCCCGCGCCGTTCTAGCTCGGGGCCCATCGCCGCGCAGATTTCTTCCTCGCGCGCGGTCAGCGTCGCCGCTTCCGCATGGCCGCCCTGCGCAAGGTTCGAACGGAACTCGCCTTCACCCGGGAAGCGATTGATCGCGCCGACGAATTTGCCATCGACCAGCACGATCCGCTTGTCGCCTTCGCTGACTTCGGGGAGGAACGGCTGGACCATGTGCGGTTCGGGCCAGGTCTGGTCGAACACTTCGGACAGCGCGGACAGGTTGGTGCCCTGCTCGTCGATGCGGAAGATCGCCTTCCCGCCATTTCCATGCAGCGGCTTCACCACCACCGAACCGTGGCGATTCTGGAAGTCGCGCAGATCGTCGAGATGCCGCGCGACCAGCGTCGGCGGCATGAACCGCGCGTAATCGAGCACGAACATCTTTTCCGGTGCATTGACCACTTCGCGCGGATCGTTAGCCACCAGCGTGGTGCCCTTGAGCCGGTCGAGCAGCAGCGCAGCGCTGATATAGCCGAGATGGAACGGCGGATCCTGCCGCATCAGCACAACGTCGATATCCTGCGCCAGATCGATCCGGCGCCGTTCCCCGACGGTGTAATGGTCGCCCTCGACCCGCTGGACCGTCACCGGCGCCGCATGCGCGGTGATCCGCCCGCGGGGCGTGCCGTCGCTTTCATAGGCCAGGCTGGTGACATCGTAATGCCACAGCTCGTGGCCGCGTGCCTGCGCGGA
>CERU01037736.1_pt1 | contig 17940 bp, 18 predicted proteins | sample 530741 | NCBI WGS metagenome assembly CERU01 (sample SAMEA2620925, study PRJEB7988) | marine metagenome | biome: marine biome (ENVO:00000447); feature: deep chlorophyll maximum layer (ENVO:xxxxxxxx); material: "saline water (ENVO:00002010), including plankton (ENVO:xxxxxxxx)" | depth 30 m | reverse complement strand
TCTTTCAGGCTCAGGGAACAGGCCACTTTATCAATATTTCTTCCGTAGCGGGTATCAAAGTATTCAGTCCCGGCGGCACGGTTTATAGCGGAACCAAATTCGCTGTTCGCGCTATTGCCGAAGGCTTACGCCATGAAGTTGGGGGTAAAATTCGTTCAACAATCATTTCACCGGGGGCAATCGAATCTGAATTAAAACATGGAAGTTCAGATACTCAGGGTGCAGCCTTTGTAAAAGATTTTTATCAGCAAAATGAAATTCCATCTGAATCTGTTGCTCGTGCTATCGCATACGCAATTGAGCAGCCTGCGGATGTGGATATCAACGAGATTGTTCTGCGCCCAACTGTTCAAGAGTTTTAATTCGTTTAATAAAAGACCGATTAACCAGCGGGTGATTTAACCACCCGCTGAATATTCAGTTTGTGAGGTTATTGATGACAGCGTTAAACAGACAAATGCGTGCTTTGGTATTAGATAGCTATGAAGAGGGTACAGTATTCCGGGATGCCCTGATTAACTTACCCTCTCCATCAGCAGGTCAGGTGCAAGTAAAAATATTTGCAAGTGGAGTCAATCCTATTGATTACAAGATCCGCCAAGGTATCGCTCCTTATGCCATGCCGGAATTACCCGCAGTACTTGGCACCGATTTAGCTGGAGAAATTGTTGCTATCGGCGACGGCGTCACCGACTTTTCAGTAGGCGATGAAGTTTATGGTCTGACTGGCGGAGTGCGAGGATTGCAAGGATCATTGGCTGAATATGCCAACGTAGATGCTGAGTTACTTGCTCTCAAACCGAAAAATTTGTCCATGCGTGAAGCTGCGGCTTTACCTCTGGTTGCACTTACCGCTTGGGAAGGTTTGGTTGACAAGGCGAATGTTAAAGCGGGCCAGAAAGTCCTTATCCAAGGTGGAGCTGGCGGAGTTGGGCATGTAGCTGTGCAAATTGCTAAGGCCTTAGGTGCCGACGTTTATGCCACTGCATCGACTGGAAAACAACAACTGCTCAAGGCGCTTGGTGCCGCGCCAATTGATTATCACACTGCAAGCCCTGCTGAGTACGTGGACGCATACACCCAAGGCAAAGGATTCGGTATCATTTACGACACTGTCGGTGGCTCTGTACTCGATGCCTCATTAGGTATCATTGCACATTATGGACATATTTTAAGCTGTGCTGCATTCGGCTCACATAACCTGGCACCGTCGTCATTACGCTCTGCAACATTGTCAGCGATTTTTGTGTTACACCCACAGCTCAGCGGAGAGGGGCGCAAACATCATGGTGACATTCTGCGGCAAATTACGGCTCTCGTTGAAGTTGGACAAATTAAGCCACTACTCGATCCGTCACGCTTTTCCCTTGACACGGCAATGGATGCACATAATGCCGTAGAGTTGGGGTCCATGGGTAAAGTAGTTATTGATGTAATTGCTTAAAAAATCATTGTTGAGGATGCATATGAGCCCAAGAAAACTAGTTCGAACTGTTCGTTTCCATGAATTAGGTGGTCCCGAGGTGTTAACTATTGACTCGCTGGCGAGTCCAAATTTGCAGGCCACAGATGTTCGTATTGCGGTCAAAGTTGTTGGCCTCAATCGTGCTGATGCCATGTTTAGGCGAGGCCACTATATAGAAAAGGCTGACTTCCCTTCGCGAATCGGCTATGAAGCATCCGGGGTAGTCATTGAAGTCGGGGAAGAGGTAAATCATTTACGCCTTGGGGACGAGGTTTGTATTGTCCCTCAGATGGGGCTTTCTCAGAATGGCTGCTACGCAGAAGAGATTGTCGTACCAAGTGAATATGCGGCACTCAAACCAGCAGGGCTAACCTTTGCTGAAGGCGCAGCAGCTTGGATGCAGTACCTGACAGCTTATGGCGCTTTGGTCGAAATTGCTAACGTGCAAAAAGGCGATTCAGTACTGATAACCGCCGCATCGAGCAGTGTTGGATTGGCTGCGATTCAAATTGTGAATTCTCTGGGGGGTATCCCTATCGCTACAACTCTAACAGGAGCTAAAAAGGCTGCTGTGCTCAAGGCTGGTGCGGCCCATGTGATTGCAACCCAAGAAGAACCGCTACTGGATAGCTTGAGAAGCATCTTGGGAGCAAACAATTTAAAAATCGCATTTGATGCTGTCGGTGGGCCGCAGATAGCTGAAATTGCTGAAGCAATGAGCCCTGAAGGAACAATAATAGTACACGGAGCATTAAGTCCCGAAACAACCCCTTTTCCCTTAAAAATAGCACTTCGTAAAAGTCTGACAGTTAGGGGGTATGTGTTTACTGAAGTTATAAAAGACATCGAGCGTTTTCGCAGAGCAAAGCAATTTATCCACTCGGGTTTATCCGAGGGAACACTCAAGCCTGTCATTGATCGAAGCTTTAAATTTGAAGAGATAGTAGCAGCGCATCACTATCTGGAGTCAAATCAGCAGATTGGTAAAATAGTGGTCGTACTTGATTAACAGTTCGTAGCTTTCGCTTGTCTCTCAACTCAGTCAGTGCCTGATGATAATTAGCGTGCTGTAAGTTTCATACTTAGGCGTAAAGCAGGAACGCTTATTCGGCGAACTATAAATATCTGGATAGTACATGCAGAAAAGTCCGCTTTTCGCTCAAAGCGGTCCAATTATAAATTTGGCTTGTTAATATTGTACCGATATATTTTTTACATCGAGCGGTTTCATAATCCAAGAATGCAACGTAGAGTAGCGAATCAAGACAGGAAGTTTACAAACGTTTTAAACCGTCCGTAGAAACGGGGTAGAACCCCCGCCAGAACAATAAGAAAAGGGGTAGTGTATGGTAATTAGCGATCTTCTCTGGCGGCGACCGCGCCATTACATGGATGTCGATGAAACCCACGACCACGTGCACTGGGTGGAACTTTTCTTCGATCTGGTCCATGTAGTGACAATTTTCATTTTGGGGAATTACCTGTCCCATCATCTGGGGTGGCAAGGATTCTGGGTGTTTACGGGACTGTTTCTGGCGATTTTCTATGCCTGGGCAGACAGTTCGGTCTATAACTCTCTGTATATCTCCACGGACATGCCGCATCGCGTGGCGATGGCACTTAAGATTGTCACGATGATGACCGTCGCGGCGGCGATTCCCAACGTGGGCGGTGAAGGCTGGACGTATTTCGCGCTGGGTTATGCGTTGAATCGGGCGCTGACGGCCTATCTTTACTGGCGGGCGCGCTGTACCGACAACGCGGGCAATACGCTGGCGCAGGAACAGGGGCGGAATTTTTTCGTGTTGGCCGGGGTGTTCGCACTGTCGGCTTTTTTGCCCACACCGGTCGCCTACTGGGTCTTTGCCGCCGGCGTGGCAGCAATCCAGCTGCAGTACATGCTGCCGCGTGTGGGCACGCTCCGCTTCGAACGCTTTGTGCCTCAACTCGGACACATCTCGGAGCGCTTCGGCCTTCTGATGTTGATCTTGCTGGGTGAAGGCTTCTTTAAGCTGGTGGTCACGCTGGCCGACAAGGGCGTCTACAAAGTCAGCGCGGGTACGCTGTTCAATGTGACCATGGGCGGCTTGTCCCTCTTCGCGCTGGCCTGGACTTATTTCGACTGCGTCGGCAATGCAAAACCGAAGAGCCGCACCAGTGCCGTGCTGCTGAGATACTGGCTTGCTCACATCGCGATTTTGTGGAGTGCGGTGACGATTGGCGTTGCGCTGGCCGGAGAAGTCTACGTCGGCCTGTGGAAGCCTTATCCGCCCGGCTACGCCGCGCTTGGCTCGGTCGGCCTTGCGGTTTTTTTAGCTTCGCTATGGGCGCTGCGTCGAACCGTGGCTGATGCCGATGCTACCGACAACTACCATAGCGCCGGTCTGAGGCTGTTCGGCATTGTCATGGCGCTGGTTGTGCTAGCCGTTCATCCCTTCGTACCGTCGATTGTCAGCAACGGGCTTTGGGGCCTGGCGCTGTTCTCGCAGATTGCTGTGCCGATCTTTCTGGCGGTAAGAGATGCGCGCCGGTCTGATAAAATGCTGTGATGGAACATGGCTACGCCCATGCAATTTGACAGATAGCCGTCAGGGATTTGATGCGTTCTTCTTATGCTCATCAAGCCGGCCTTTTGTCTCCGTGATCAGTGATTGTCCGTCGGCGCTGTCCACGCCGGCGCTTCGTCGTCAGTTAGCCGTGCGTCCTCTTGCATGGCGTGCCCCAGTGACTCTTCCAGCTTCATGAACAACTGCGCGTAGCGCGGGCTGAAGTGGATGCCTTCCTCGATGTTGCGCCAGGCGTTGAACAATTGGTCTTCGTTGGCTTTTTCGCTGGCAACGAAGGACTGGATCATCCGGCGAGCGCGTTCTGGCTGGACACCCATTGCGGTGAGGGCATCTCCGCCGAGTGCCAGGGCGGAGTAGTAGGTTTCGCTCACCACGTCGTCGGCGCCGGCTTCGCGCAGTTCGTAGCCGTGGCCGCGGTCGAAGGCGCGGGCCAATACCCAGACCTGCGGGTAAAGCTGTTTGACATGACGCACCAGATTAACGGCCCGGTCGCGGTCATCAATGGCCACAACGAGCAGGCGTGCCTCGGCAATGCCAGCGGTTTCCAGTAGCTGGATGCGGGTAGCGTCGCCAAAGTAACTTTTCAGTTGGATTCGGCGCAGGTTTTCGATTTGCTCCAGGGCCTGGTCAAGGGCAACGCTCGGAATGTTGTTGGCGCGAAGCAACCGGCAGACGATCTGCCCGAAACGGCCGACCCCTGCCACGATCACCGGCGCCTGCTCTTCTATCTCATCCGGCTCTGCTTCTTCATTGGAGGCCTTCTGATAGCGCGGTAGCACCACCCGGTCATAGACAATGAACAACAGCGGCGTCAGGAACATGGACAGGGCCACGACCAGTGACAGCATTTGCGCGGTGTCCGCCGGGATCACCCGGTTCTGGGTGCTATAGGTCAGCAGCACAAACCCGAATTCACCGGCCTGGGCGAGTCCGAGGGTGAACAGCCAGCCATCACTGCTGCGGATGCGGAAGGCGAGGGCCAGACCAAGTAGAATCAGGGCCTTGCCGATGATCACCGCCAGGGCGAGAAGCAGGACGATATCCCAGGACTCCACCAGAACGCCGAAATTGATTCCCGCGCCCACGGTAATGAAGAACAGCCCCAGCAACAGCCCTTTGAACGGATCGATATTGGCTTCCAGTTCGTGCCGGAATTCGCTGTTGGCCAGCACCACACCGGCCAGGAATGCGCCAAGTGCCGGCGACAGGTTGACCAGGCTCATGAGCGCCGCGATGCCGATAATCAGCATCAGCGAGGTGGCGGTGAACACTTCCCGCATGCCGGACTGCACTACGTAGCGGAACAGCGGCCGGCTCAGGTAATGGCCGCAGACAATCACCAGCACAATCGCCCCCACAACCACCAGCCCATGGGCCCAGCCCGGCAGGTGCTCAACTAGGCTGAGGCTGCTGTGAGCGCCCTCGCTGCCACTGGGGGAGATGCCGGACACGACCAGCAGCGGGATGATGGCCAGCATGGGAATCACCGCAATGTCCTGGAATAACAGGACGGAGAAGGCACTCTGGCCGCCTTCGGTTTTGACCAAGCCCTTTTCGGTCAGCGTCTGCAGCACAATTGCCGTTGAAGACAGGGAGAACAGAAACCCCACCGCCACCGCGGTTTGCCAGGCCAGCCCCAGCGACCAGGCAAAACCGGTGGCGGCCGCTGCGGTAAGTGCCACTTGCAGACCACCCAGGCCGAGCAGCCGCACCCGCATGGCCCAGAGGGATTTGGGGTCCAGCTCCATCCCCACCAAGAATAGCATCATCACCACGCCGAACTCAGCAAAGTGCTGAAGGGTGACGGTCTCTTGGCCCACCAGCCCGATCACCGGCCCGATGACCACACCGGCCACAAGGTAACCGAGTACCGAACCCAGTCCGAACCGCTTGGTCAACGGCACCGCGATTACCGCCGCCACCAGGTAAATAAACGCCTGAATAAAGTAGTCAGTCATTAGAGCCGCCAGTTATGTCCGTCGGGTGATAATTAGATATTCGTTCTTGTAACCTTACACCAAAGGCCGCATTTCATCTCCCGTTTCGAAACCGGGGACAGATCAGACCTGCTTTACTTCACCACTATGTCCAGCGCGGACATCTTCGGGCCCATGAACATCTGTAGTAGCCCCCATTTAAACCGAACACCTTGGTAGAAGCAAGTTGACGAAGCGTTTTGTGGTGCCGGGCCAGCCTGAGAACACCTCAGTGGAGTTCGGTGCCTACGGCTTTACCCCCGAGGAGATTACGGAGCAAGGTATCGACAGGAGCGACCGACCGTACAGCAGCCTGGTGTATCTGTCCACGAGCCGCAGTTATCAGTCAGCCGGTGGCACCTCGGGATGGACCACCTCGCTGACCGTCGGTGCCCTGGGCTTAGACCTGTTTGAGCACAGTCAGAATGCGATTCACAAGGCCACCGGCAGTGACAAGCCCGAAGGCTGGGATCACCAGATCTCCGAAGGGGGCGAGCCTACCTTGCGGTACTCCGCGGCCTACCACCAGTACCTGGATGGCAGTGAGCCGGGCAGCAAGTTCAAGGTGACCTACTTTGGGAGCGTCGGATACCTCACTGAATTTGGCGCCGCCCTGGTGTTCCGGGGAGGGCTGATTTCGTCGCCGGATAACCGCTTCAACCCGGAATTGATGGCCTACGGTGAGCGGGCGCCCAGCGTCTCCGCGGTCGGCGGTCGGGAGAACTACTTCTGGGGTGGCCTGTCGGTGAAGGCCAGGGCCTACAACGCTTTTCTGCAGGGTCAGTTCCGGGATTCTGATCACGAACTCAGTGCCAATGATCTGAATGTGCTGCTAGCGGAAGTCTGGGCCGGTTACACCCACACCCTCTGGGACAACATGGAGCTGAGCAAGCGCTTTGGCAGTCACTGACAACCGGTGTACATCACCCTGGGAAATACCATGTATACCGCTGAACAATTGGTTTTCAGCAAGAGCAGGGCGCATGGTTAGGCTCAGGCATTACTGGAAACGGAGAAACGATATGAGCAACATCGTTGAAGTAAACGACAGCAACTTTGATGCGGCCGTTGGTCGTAACGACAAGCCGGTCCTGGTCGATTTCTGGGCACCCTGGTGCGGCCCCTGCAAGACCGTTGGCCCCATGCTTGATGAAATCGCCGACGAACTGGGCGATGACCTGGTAGTGGCCAAGGTCAACGTGGATGACAGCCCGGAAACGGCGGCTCGCATGGGAATCCGCAGCATTCCGACCCTGGCGCTGTTCCGCGAGGGCGGCGTGGTGGCCCGGCAGACCGGTGCCGGCACCTTGGGCCAGTTGCGGGCCTTCGTCAAAGGCAACCTGTAATTCACCGGCTCGAATCAACACCCTCTTGTTATGGGAGGGTGTTTTTGTGTGCCGGTTGCGCTGCCCGCCAATGCTGGTTAGACTTATCCGGGTCCATTGCCATCATTCAGGTACCCCACGATGAAAACCCAGGAGCTGCAACTCCTCTATATTTTCGACGCCATCATGACCGAGCGCTCGGTGACCCGAGCCGCCGAGCGTCTGGCCATGACCCAGCCGGCGGTATCCAACGCAATTTCCCGGATGCGCCAGATCTGGAGCGACCCGCTGTTTGTCCGCAAAGGTCGTAACATCGAGCCAACGTCTTATGCCTTGAGCCTCTGGGACCAGGTAGGCGGGCCCATGTACGCGCTAACCAACACGGTTTCAGCCACTCAGTTCGACCCCGCTAATTCCAAAAGGAAATTTCGCATCGCCGCTACCGACGTGATCGTTGAGATGGTCTGGCGCCAGTTAATCGAATTGCTGGAGCGGGAGGCGCCCGGTGTCGATCTGCACGCGGTCCCGTACACGCTCGATGGCACCTACGACGATCTGCGCGAAGCCCACGTGGACCTGGCGGTTGGCGTTCTGAACCAGCACGACCACAGCCTGCGGAGCACCTGGTTGTTTGAGGGTGGCTACGTGCTGGCGATGCGCGAAGGACATCCGCTGGCGGGTAAGCCGATCACCATGGAGGAATTCCTGGAGGCCCGGCATTTGCTTGTGTCCATGTCGGGCGACGCCCATGGTTTCGTGGACAGCTACCTGGACCAGAAGGGGCAAAGCCGCCGGATTGCCGCCACCGTCAATCATTTCTCCATCGTGCCGCAGGTGCTTCGGGAGACAAACCTGATTGCGGCGGTGCCGGAGCTCATCAGTCAGGACTGCGGTTTTGTGAACGGGCTCTGGATGGGAGAGCTGCCCTTTGAGGTTGATCCCACCAGCATGTACCTGGTCTGGCACGCCCGCCATGACCGGGATCCCGGCATTATCTGGATTCGGGACCACCTCGAGCGCCTGCTGCGGGATCGCTGGCACGAAATCATGACCACCTCGCCCTGCGGGCGGCACCTGAAAGCGGTCTAACCGGCCAGAGAAGTCGCCGCAACGAAAAAGGGGGCTAACAGCCCCCTTTCGACATTATGCTTCAGCTAACTCTTTCAAGGTAAGGGTAGTCAATATACCCTTCCGCATCCTGGGAGTAAAAAGTCGCCGGATCTGCTTCGTTGAGCTCGGCGCCAAGCTTCAGGCGCTCCGGGAGGTCCGGGTTGGCAATGAAGGGCACGCCAAAGGCGACAGCGTCGGCCAGTCCGGATTCGATGGCTTGTTCTGCTTCTTCACCGGTGTAGCCCATGTTGAGGATCAACTTGCCCTTGAAGTGTTCGCGGACCGGAGTAATGACGTCCGCTTGCTGTTCCCCGAAAAAGTCGCTGCGCATCAAATGAACAAAGGCCAGGCCGTAGTCGTTCAGGCGCTTGGCGAGCCAGGTAACCAGACCGACCGGATCACTGTCTTTCATGCTCTGGAAGCTGTTGAGGGGGCTCAGTCGAACACCGACGTTCTCGGAACCGAACACTCCGGATACGGCTTCAATCACCTCCAGCAGAAGTCGGGCGCGATTTTCGATCGGGCCACCGTAGGGGCCTTCTCGATGGTTGGAGCTATCACGCAGGAACTGGTCCAGCAGATAGCCGTTGGCGCCATGAACCTCAACACCGTCAAAGCCGGCGCGCTTGGCATTCTCGGCGGCGGTGCGGAAACCGTCGATGATGGCCGGGATTTCGCTGTCGGCCAGTGCGCGGGGAACCGTGTAGGACTTCTTACCTTCCGGTGTGTGCACTTCATCGCTGGTGATGGCAATGGCGCTGGGCGCTACCGGATCCTTGCCATTGTTTAACACCGGGTGGCAGGCGCGGCCACCGTGAAAGATTTGCAGATAAATCTTGCCACCTTTGGCGTGTACCGCATCAGTGACTTTCTTCCAGCCTTCAACTTGCGCCTCGGAATAGATACCGGGCTCGCGCCAGAAGGCCGAATTGCCTTCAATAGCCATGGTCGCTTCAGTGATGATCAGGCCGGCAGAGGCACGCTGGGCGTAATACTCAACCATCATATCCGTGGGAACGTGATCAGCGTCGGCACGGACGCGGGTGAGGGGGGCCATGAAGACCCGATTGGCCAATTCACTGGCGCCCATTTTCAGGGGAGTAAAAAGTGTGTTCATAGCATCCTCGGGAAATTTTGTGTACGAGAGCTGATAGTATATCCGCCCGTTGGCCGGTCGGACTAATTCGGACGAGATATATCAATCATCATCCTGACTGATGCGACAGGCTGTTCATCGGCTCCGCTTTTCACGAGTTCGTCCTGTAGAAGATACGGAACCACACCGGTAAGCCCGGCGGCTTCTTCCTCGGCGTTACTGAATCCTGCGACCTGTTTGCCGTCGATGATCAGGTTGCCGTTGTTGTCGCGGATGTTGAGCAGAGCTGCCGGACCATGGCACACGGCGGCAACGTATCCACCCTGCTGGTAGACGGCATACCCAATGTCATTCACTGAACGCACCCGCTGTGTGTCAGTCGTCTTTACCCGAGTGTAAACGGCGACTATACTGCGCGCTACTCGAAAATCATTGCGGAGACAGATAATGAAAGCTGTTGGATATCGGGAATCTCTTCCTATCGAAAACCCTGATGCGCTGCAAAATGTTGAGATGGAACGTCCCGTCGCAAAAGGCCGGGACCTGTTGGTCAGAGTCAAAGCCATCGCCGTGAACCCCGTTGACTTCAAGGTACGCCAGCAGGCAGAGCCCGAACCAGGCCAGATCAAAGTACTTGGATGGGATGCCGTTGGAGAGGTAGTGGCAATAGGCGAGGGCGCTTCACTCTTCAAAGAAGGTGACACCGTATTTTATGCCGGTGACGTTACCCGTCAGGGCAGCAACGCTGAATACCAGGTTGTCGATGAGCGTCTGGTTGGTCGGAAGCCTGCCAGCCTGTCCGACGCCGATGCTGCGGCGTTGCCCCTGACCACGATAACAGCATGGGAAATGCTGTTTGACCACCTGCAACTTGAGCGACAGTTGGCTGGGTCCATCACTCCAAGCGACGATGTGGTACTTGTGATTGGCGCCGCAGGAGGCGTGGGTTCAATTCTAGTTCAATTGATCAAACAGCTGACAGGCGCAAAAGTACTCGCTACGGCATCTCGCCCGAAATCGAAGGCCTGGGTTGAATCATTGGGTGCGGATTTTGTTTTGAATCACCGTGAACCCTTGCAGCCCCAGATCGAAACACTGGTGTCTGCCGGCAAAATTGGTTCTGTAACCCATGTGGCCAGTCTTAACGCCACAGATCAATACTTCGACGATTATGTGGCGGTGCTTAAGCCGTTTGGAAAGATTGCCATGATCGACGATCCTGCAAGTCTGGACGTAATGAAGATCAAGCCGAAGAGTCTATCATTACACATTGAATTCATGTTCGCCCGCTCAATGCACCAGGCGGATGATATGCAGGTTCAGCACGACTTGTTGAATGAGGTCTCACGGCTTGTAGATCAAGGCTTCATCCGCACAACTGCAGGTAAGTACCTCGGAGCGATCAACGCCGAGAATCTACGTGCCGCACACGCCGAACTGGAATCAGGAACCGCCGTTGGCAAGATTGTGCTGGAGGGTTTTGCCTGACGGGTTCTACCCCGTTACTGCGGACATTCCTAAGAAGAGTCACTCTTAAAGAACCCGGCAAACGATCAAGTTGCCCCATTGCTTCAGCACTTGGATCGCCAGCAATGGGGCTATAGATCTTATTTGGATTCGCCCCGGTATACTAGTCTACAAAAAGAGCACAGGAGGGACTGCCATGAGTAGCCAAACCTGTGCCCCGGAATTCAAAGCTGACGCGGTGGAGTGGAGGTATCAGGTTCAGCCGTTGGACTCCAAGCCTTCCAGAATATGCGGCCAGCAGGCTTTGCATCGGCTGCGTAGCAGGTCGCTGTGGCCGATTTCTTTCAAGCCAAAACTGCCTGGTTCCAAAAAATGTTTTTTTATCTGGGCGTTGGGCAGCAGGCCACCACGATCGAAGCCATCAAAGCCGGCTGCGAAACGAGTGTAGGGGCGATCTATCACCACTTTGGCAACAAGGAGGGTATTTTAAGCGCACTCTTTTTTGCAGCTCAGGATGATCAGCGACAACATCTGGACCGGGAGTTAGCCAACACCAACAGCCTTCGCGAGGCTGTGTATTCAGTTATCTGTAGTTATCTCGACTGGGTTGTCGCCAATCCCGAATGGGCAAGGTTCCTGTATCAGGCGCGATCAGCAGTCGCCAAAGGGCCATTTCAGGAGGAGCTGAAAGATAGGAATGCGAAAGGCTTCCGGGAACTCAAAGCAAAGTTGCTTGGCTTCGGTAACGAAAGTAACAGCATTGTTCAGCCGTTCGAGATCGTAATCTCTCTGATCGTCGGCCCGTCGGAAAATTACTGCAAAGCCTGGCTGGCTGACCGGGTACAGACTTCGCCTCGGGATTATCGGGAAGAATTCGCGGAATCCGCATGGCGATCGCTTCAGAGGTGATCCAGCTGAAAATATTTGCCTCGCGTTGTTCCTGGATCATATTCCGCCACAATGGGTGATCATGCAAAGCCATAATGAATTGCTCTTCTGGATACGTACAATTTGGAAGCCTGCGCTAAACTTTCGCAGACATCCATATGTTGGCCACTGCGTGATTCCGATGTTTGACTGGCATCTCGCATTCTTTGGTGATTAAGGATTAACGGAGCTCTCTTTCATTATCGGGACGACGCGAATGTTTGAAACTAGTCACCATTTGGTGACCACCACGCCCGCGGCTAGCGTTCAAACAGCAGGTCGGTACGGATGATGTATTTAGTGCCCGAAGTGATCTCCGCTGAACTGTGCAAGCAGTGCAGGGGGTGATGGCCGTGGGCAATTTGAATCAGATGCTCGGGCAGATGGTGCTGTAGTGCGCGAACGAACAGATCTGCAACCAGCGGCGTGTGTTCTGAGGGTTTCAGAATGACGCTGTTGCCCGCCATCAGGGCAGGGAGCAGCAAGTTGTTGGCCATGGCCAGTGGATAGTTCCAGGGTGATCAATCGGGCGAGTTGATTCTGGGCAGACGCCAGCGCATGGTAAGCATCCCTCAGGCGGGTTGCACGCTCTTCTAGCGATAACCGGCCCCAGTTCGCCTGCGCGATCCGACTCCGGCCCACAATTTCTGTCAGCTCGGACCGGGAGGTGATTGGCACCTGTCCGACCGGCTCCTGATTCAACGGATTCAATGACACAAGAAATTCGCTCATGGCTTCCTCAACTAAAGGCGATGACTCGCACTTCCAGGCTGTTTCTGTTGCGGGCGTTGTCCGGTGTGTTCACGGGGTCGGCCGCGGTGTGTGGGGTGCCAAATATGCCCTCGGGGTAACGTGAATCGAAGACTTTCAGCAGCAGGGCCTCGCCGGGTTCCATGTCTGACAGGTAGTACCAGCGATGATCCGGGTTGTAGGAGATCCCGGCTATCTCACCGATGCGATCGGGGTACACCAGTTTGATGCGATGAAAGTCATCCGCAGCCACGGTGTTGATGTCCAGAACAGCCAATGGGGATTCCTCGACACGGTGGCCGACAGGCATCCACAGGTTCACCAACCGGTAGGGGCGGTCGCGAAGCTCTGGTCGTTGTTCGGTCTCTTCCAGCATGCGGTGGAGCGCAGACTTCTCGGTGTAGTCGTTGTGAACAGTCTTCACTGGCGCCCGGTTATGGATGGTTTGGTCCTGACGACTGGTTGACCGATAAGTGTGATCAAAGATCAGCACTTCGCTGGCCTTGAGTCGGTCACGGAGGTACTCGATCACCTGCGGATACAAATGTTCGCGAATGGCGTCGTCATTCTGGTAGTCGTCAAAATCAAAGGCGACCCGGACCGCCTCGAAGCCCTGGTCGTCCAGGTTGAAGTCGTTGGCTTGGTTGCGAATGTCTGTGACGTCAATGTGTCGGGTGTCGACGGATTGAGTGAGCTCGGAGGCACCTGGACCCTTGTATCGCTGGTCGTACTCCAGGTCGCCAACGGGCTGGACGTAGTTGATGCTGAACATGGCTCCTCCTCGCGGGTAGGGTTGCTGGATTCTTGGCTTGCCAGCTTAGGGAGTAGCCGATAGGATTTGAAACAAGAATTTGATGTAAGAGGTACAAGTGAACGCTTTAAACCGGATAGACCTTAAACAGTTACGAACGCTTCAGTGCCTGCTTCGAGAAGGCAACCTGTCCCGTGTGGCGGATCAACTCGGGGTGACCCAGCAGGCGGTCAGTGACCAGCTGAAAAAGCTCCGCGCCACCTTCAATGATCGCCTGTTTATCCGCAGCGGCAAAGGCGTTACTCCGACGGCGTATGCCCGAACGTTGGGGCCGAAGCTGGATCTCATCCTGAATGCCGTTGGCGAGTTGCTGGAGCAGGATGAGTTCAATCCCGCAACAACGACGCGGACCATTACCATCAGCTCCACCGATCTGGAGCAGAAAACCATCCTGCCTTTTCTGATGCAGCGCCTGAGAAGGGAAGCGCCGGGTCTGAGGCTGGCGGTGAAAAAACTTGAGCTGGATGAGATGGCAAATGACCTGCTTGATGGCACCGTGGATCTGGTGTTGACCAATCCGAAGTTTGCGCCACCGAGTTATCCGTCGTTAACCCTGTATTCGGAGCGCTATGTCTGTGTGGCAGGGAAGGCCAATGAGGCAGTTCGCAGCACTATGTCGGTTGCCGAGATCGCTGACATGCCCCAGGTAGTGGTGTCGCCTTCGCGGGGAGACTTTACCGGTGCCGTCCATCGCTGGTTTGAAGACCAGGGGCACCCACGGCAAGCCATGCTCTCGGTACCAACTTTCACGGCGGCCAAAGCAACGATTTCTGAGACTGACCTTGTCGGCTTCATCCCGTCGCGATTGCTGCCCGACGACTCGTTGCGGCCGATTGAGCTGAATGCCGAGATCCCCGGATTCGACGTGATCGCCGTGTGGCACCAGCGCTCATCGCAGGACCCTCTGAATATTTGGATTAGGGATTTACTGGTTCAGGTTTCACGCTGATCTGGAGTAGCGCGATCTCCTGAACTCGAAGTCCGAGCTTGAAGCTGATCTAAATCAGCGCCGTATTCTTTTCCGGGTAACGATGCTCTTTAATCTCACCCAAGAGGTGGGCGAACTGTTCGGGCGTGAGCACGCGCGCCTGGCCGGTCTCGATATTCCCCCAGGTGGAGAATCCGAACGGGCATACCAAGCAGGCTTTAAAAATGAGAAATCCCACATCATCGGTGTTGGCGCACCTAGTGGGATTGGAGATTCACGCTGGATTACAGGAGAAGTTTACACCGAATTCTCGGGCACGGAAGATCTCAGCCAACCCCCCTCGCTCTAATAGGGGGGGGACAAACTCCTGAGACCGTCACCCCCCCAAAGGATTTGACCCTTTGGAGGTCCACCGAAAACCCCTAAAAGCGGCGTGGCACACGGGATAGCGAGAAACCAGAGGTGCTGAGGGTCAGGTTCTGAGGCAGGCGCTGCATAAGGGGGGTACCCGCGTGCGGGGGGGGGACGACCACGCAAAACTCTAAATTTTCAAAACCTAATATCAGTCTCTTACCTGCCATGGTCCACAAAAAGTGCTAAACAAACGTAAGCGCCGTTAAATCGACTCACTTGCCCTAATTGTATTGAGCCACTTTTTTTGAAGCCGACAACTCAGCATTCCAGGGCAACAGGGCTTCCAGTTTTTCGAGGGTATCCGCTTCGGCAATGTGCTTCAGCACATGGTGGATGTAAGCGGAGGGCTCCAGATTATTTGCCTTGGCCGTTTCGGCCAGTACATTACTGATGTGCAGGTCGCCACGTTCGCAGTAGCCTGTCAGGGTGTCCCACTGGTTCAGGGTATAGTCCATCGCCTTGCGGGTGAGCATGCCTTTCATCACCTTTGGCGCATTTTTCTCCAGTCAGGCTTTGAAGGCTTTCAGCAGAGGCAGGCTCTTTTCCTGACGAATGCGATAACGCTCGGCACCGCTCAGGTCCCGGGCGGCTTTTTCAACCGCGTACAGTTTCCGGATGTGGCTCAAGGCCACGTCGGCTTTCGAGGGTTTGCCTTTGGTAGGTGCAGCCCGGGACGCTTCCACGAACTTGCGGCGAGCGTGATCCCAGCAGCCAATCCGGGTCAGTTTGTTCTCGCGACACACCTGCCCATAGCCGGAGTAGCCATCGGCTTGCAGGATACCCTGGAAGTCATCCAGCAGGCGCACGGGCACCTTGCCACCGCGAGAGGGGTCATAATCAAACAACACTGAGGGCTTGCCGGGTGCTCAACTAGCCAAGATAGTTGTCATCAACAGGTCATCCTAATTGTCGCAAGCACCCAAATGGCCTGAACATTTGGCGAACTAAGCTACTCGGCCCGCGCCAACTCCCGTGCAAGGAACGGAGCGGTTCGGCTGCCAGACTTTCGGGCCACCTGCTGAGGGGAACCCGCCACCACGATGCTGCCGCCGGCAGCGCCCGCGCCTGGCCCTACGTCGATCACCCAGTCGGCTTGGGCCACCGCACGCATGTCGTGCTCGATCATCACTACGGTATTACCGGCATCGACCAGGCACTGCAACTGCACCAGCAGCCGGTCGGCATCCGACGCGTGCAGCCCGGTGGTCGGCTCGTCGAGCACGTACAGGCTTCGGCCGCGCTGGCTGCGCTGAAGCTCGGTCGCCAGCTTGATGCGCTGCGCCTCGCCACCGGAAAGCTCAGTGGCCGGTTGCCCCAGGCGCAGATAGCCCAGTCCGATGTCGCGCAGCAGTTGCAGGGGCCTTGCCACCGCGTCTTCACCCGCGAAGAACTCGCTGGCCTCGTCCACGGTCATCTGCAGCACCTCGGCGATGTTGCGCCCGTTCCACTGCACCTTCAGCGTGGCCTCGTTGTAGCGCGCGCCATGGCAGGCCGGGCACGGCGCGTACACGCTGGGCATGAACAGCAGTTCCACGCTAACGAAACCCTGGCCCTCGCAAGTCTCGCAGCGCCCCTTGGCGACGTTGAACGAGAACCGTCCGGCATCATAGCGGCGGCGTCGGGCTTCGGGCGTGGCGGCGAACAGCTTGCGCACATGGTCGAACAGACCCGTGTAGGTAGCCAGGTTTGACCGCGGCGTGCGCCCGATCGGCTTCTGGTCTACCTGCACCAGGCGCTGTATGGCGTCCACGTCGCCCGCCAGATGGCCGCCGGTCGCTTCGACCACTGCCGGCCCTTCGCTGGTGGCGCTTTCGGCGGCATCGTCTTCAGGCTCGCGGCCCAAGTGCAGCAGCACCAATTCCGGCAGGGCCTGCGCGATGAGGCTGGATTTGCCGGAGCCAGAGATGCCGGTAACGGCTGTCAGCACGCCCAGCGGAATGCGCGCATCCACGCCATGCAGGTTATGGCGGTGGATGCCCTGCAGCTCCAACCAGCCGGTCGCTTCGCGTGCTCGGCTTCCGGGTGCGGGAATTTCGTCAAACAGGTAACGTGCAGTACGCGATTCGGCAATCTTGCGCAGGCCATCCGGCTCGCCGCTGTAGAGCATGCGGCCGCCACGCTCCCCGGCCTCCGGCCCGACATCCACGAGCCATTGCGCGCGGCGCATCAGGTCCAGGTCGTGCTCCACCACAAACACCGAGTTGCCCGCGTCGCGCAGCCGGTCGAGTGCATCGTACAGGGCCTGGCTGTCGGAGGGATGCAGGCCCGCCGAGGGTTCGTCGAGTACGTACACGACGCCGAACAGCAGGGAACTTAATTGCGTGGCCAACCGCAAGCGTTGCAACTCGCCGGCCGAAAGCGTCGGCGTGGCCCGGTCCAGCGTCAGGTAGCCCAGGCCTAGCTCGCGCAGTTGGTGCAGGCGCGCCATCACGCCTCCAGCCAGGCGCTGCGCGGCGAGGCGCTTTTCTTCCGACAGCGCGGAGGTATGGCGCACGTCGGACGATACCGCATGGACCGCATGGCCGGTGGCAGCGCGTTCGGCACGCTCGCGCCGGGTCGATTCCTTGTCTGTAGCCGCACCCGCTGCATGGGCGCGGAAATCGCCCTGTGCGATGGGTTCGAGCAATGCCGCCAAGTGGTCCAGCGGTATCTGCATAAACGCGCCGATGTCCACCCCAGCGAAGGTAACCGACAGCGCTTCGGGCTTGAGCCTCTTGCCGTGGCAGGTAGGGCACGGTTTGCCCTCCATGAACCGGGATACGCGCTTTCTCATCAGCGCGCTCTGGGTATTGGCAAAGGTGTGCAACACATACCGCCGGGCGCCGGTGAAGGTGCCCATGTAGCTCGGCTCCATCTTGCGTTTTAGCGCGGTGCGGGTTTCGGCAGGCGTGAAACCGGCGTACACCGGCACCGTTGGTGTTTCCTCGGTGAACAGAATCCAGTCGCGATCCTTTTTTGGCAGGTCCTTCCACGGCCGGTCAACGTCGTAGCCCATGCTGACCAGGATGTCGCGCAGGTTCTGGCCCTGCCAGGCGGGTGGCCAGGAAGCAATCGCCCGCTCACGGATGCTCAGGGAGGGGTCGGGCACCATGTTCGCCTCGGTC
>CERU01038877.1_pt1 | contig 18035 bp, 31 predicted proteins | sample 530741 | NCBI WGS metagenome assembly CERU01 (sample SAMEA2620925, study PRJEB7988) | marine metagenome | biome: marine biome (ENVO:00000447); feature: deep chlorophyll maximum layer (ENVO:xxxxxxxx); material: "saline water (ENVO:00002010), including plankton (ENVO:xxxxxxxx)" | depth 30 m | reverse complement strand
ATTGATATTTATTTCTATCGTGATAAGCGAATCCATCAAGTTCTATAAGACATTCTTTGAAGGATTTTAAATAAAAATCTACCCTATAATTATTTATTTTGTATTGAGGTATTATTTTTATCGGTGGCACAGTTCCATTAAAAATACAAGAATAATCTCTAATTAAAAAAACAAAAAGATATTCTAAGTAACTTAGTTCTTGTTCTATGCATTCTTCATTTACATTAAATAGACCTACACAAACATTATCGTCACAATATAGGCTATGATGGCCTCCATATTGATTTAATTTCTCTGTAAGTAATTTTTTTGAAATTTGGGAAAAGTATTCCCCTGTATGATCTTTATCCATGATCTCTCCTTTGATTTATATCCAATGATTTCTTATTGGGGCTTCATCCGTCGAATCCACCCCTTAATCAAAGGATAATTAATTATATTTCATCCCTATATAAAATACAAGTCATTAGTGAAAGAATTAATTCTTTTTGACATGAATAATCCTTTACCTTTAATGATTCGACTTTTTGCTCTATTTCCATATCCCACATGTAAGTAATTTCATTACTGTTAATTAGAATAAATACATCGTCATCAAATACTGCTTTTCTTAAAAAGCTATTAATAACTGAATCAATTACTCCTACATCTTTTAAAAATTCATCTCTTTTGTTCTCAATATGCCCAAATCCAGCATAATCAAATATTTCCTCTAGAACATCGTCTTCAATTACATAATCACTCATCATTTATACCTCTAATTTTAATTTTTCTGCCAACATTGGGCTTATTAATGCCTTAATATCTCTGTATTCATGGCCTAATTCAATAGCACCCTTTACTATTGCCTCAATAGTTTCTACTTTGTGCAACTCTTCCTTTGTCAAAGTATCTCTAAAATTATCCATTTTTTTATATTCTATCCCACACATTTTATATATCATTTTTGTGTAATTAGAATATCCATGGCCGTGCATTCGTTCATTTTCTCCAGATTCCTTTATTTTATCTGTAAGAGTTTTTCTTGTTATTTTTCCAGCTAATCGAATTGAACTATATTCTCTTAACTTCTTTTCACAATCAATAAAATACTTTCTAACCACCTTGCCAATTTTAGTCTTTTCCACCATTGACAATTCTTTAGCCATATCCAAGGAAACATGATACTCCATGTTTTTCCTGCCACCAGTACTTTTACTCAAAAATGAGTAAAAGTCTTTATTAAGCTCAAACCCATACTCTTTAATCCTTCTACCAATCCAATCATTGAATCTAGTAGATACCTCCAACTTCTCCCACAAATCCTTTGCGTTAACTGTTTCATCTTCATTAATTTTAATTAGCTCTTTCATATACTCATTGTATCACACATTTGAGTAAAAGTAAACAGTATTTATATTTTTTTTTTATCTTTTGCACAATTTTGTGCATAAGTTTATGACAAAAATGTCGTAAAGTTTTGCTAAATAAATAGCTAAAGTTTTAATGATAACGCTAGGCTGGTAAACAAACAACAAACCAGCCTAGCAACGTGGGTTAAAAGTGGCATTGCGCCATGAGTATTATATTATGCTATTTTATCAAGTTCTAATTTCAATTCATTAAATTCCTTAATTTTGTCAAAACCACCAGATAATATTTCTTTTTGTAACTCTTCAAGCTTGACGATAATAGATATTTTAATTCTTCCTTTAGCGTCAATCATGCTCAATATACCCTTTTTGGGATTTAAAAAATCCAATATCCTCATACTAAACCATTCGCCATGAACCCTAAGACACGCAAAATCTGAATGTATTTGTTTTTCTAAAGTATTTGCTTCTCCTTCATCGCATTCAAAAACGTGCAATATTTCTAACTTTTTGGGGTTTCCTGTTTGCAATTCCCTTATTCGTCTATCAATATCATTCGCCTTACCTATTTTTATATAACTGCCATCTGTTATCATATAAACATATTCATTCATTATCCATCCCTAAATCTCTTTGTATTTCTACTCTGTCATTCTCATCTTCGCACCAAAAGTCTTTATCACCAAATAGGTATTTTTCACGTTCTGCCTCTTGGTTAAATTCTTCTTCTTTTTCTTCGTCATCCATAAATATTTACTCCAATATTCCAAGTCATAGCCCGAGGACGTTTAAAAATGTACTTGGAAGTGTTTTTTTTATAATGGGTCTGCTTTAAATGATCCATTTTTCGCCAGCAATCATAACTTGGTAGTGTGTAATAGGCATCTTTAAACACGTGCATGGCTTCGTCATAGGTGCATGATTCGTATTTTTTATTGTCGTATATTTGTCTATCCATCTGGAAATATCCTTTTAAAGCAATAAAGTGCTAATAATATTGATGATGCAACAGGTACAAAAATAGGCCAAAATACACCTATAATTACAGATAAAAAATCTTCCACCATCATATCTCCAATAATATCCTTGCTATATAGGATATCAAATATTTTATAAAAAGAAAATCCTAAAAAAGCACCTATAAAGGAATATCCAAAAATAATTGCTAACATATAAATAATTTCACCCATAAATAATTTTAACCATTACACCAAAAGCCAAGCATATTAAAACCGTTGTGGCTATTAAAAGCCATAGTATTAAATTATCTGTCATTTTTAACCCCATTGATCTGCCATTGCTTTTGCAATACCTGGGAATGTTTTTGATCTAGCTTTAGACCGTTCAGTAGGTGACAACTTAAGAGCATCGTTATACCATTTAGGCAATTTTTTACCGCTTTTTGTAATATGAAACTCACCAGGATCAACAATATTTGTTGGCACTAATTTAGGCAATCCTTTTAACCACAAGCAAGTTGTTTTTTTAAAACTATCCCCATATTCATAAGGCTGTATAATTTGATCGGGCTTTCTCCATTTTGTGGACATAATACCAACGGGATTTTCAATAGCAATCTTTTCACATTTAGCATTTGCAATAGCCATAAAAAAATCAATACCTTGCTGTTGTCTGCCGTCTTTTATCTTCTGTGCGAAGTGTCTTGCCCCACTAACTGCCAAGTGTGTGCATGGGGGGAATGCTATTATCATATCCCATTCTTGATTTAAAAGGGGTATTAAGTCCTGTTTTAAGTGCCATTCGGGATTATCTCCACTTGTTTCCAATATATCACATGAATAAGCCTCGTGGCCTTTGTTTCTAAATTCTTTTGTAACTCTTTGTGATTCCTCACATGCTAATAATATTCTCATTTTGTTGCCTGTTTTTTATTTATATATATTATATATTATATAGTGTTAAATGTCAAATATATTTAATAGTCTGTATATAATGAATATCCACGTGATTTCATTATTAAATCTCCTCTGAACATTCCTAATAATTCAGCTTGATAGTCAATAGCTGGATTATATAGCCGTTCTTTGAATTGTTCTTCGCTTTCAAACGCATCCAATGACCATGAAAAAGGCCATTTAATGATTTCTCCATTCATTTCTAGTATATCGCACCAGCCTATTTGCATAGCAATATATTTCCTCCATTGGTCATAATTTTTAATTTCAATATATGCTTCTGGACTATTGGCAAATGTAAATTGACTTAGTGCGTGTAACTGGTCATAAAGATTTCTAGCTATCTCACTTTTTAAAGTAGCTTGATAAATTTTGTCATCTTTTAGCTTATTGAAAGTTTCAGCCTGTGACAAATAAGCTGGAACTAATGCGCCAACATTAGCCCCAGATTCGTCAATTAATATACGCTTTTTTAAATGTATTTTAGGCATCTTTTTCGTAATAATCCTCAATCCAATCACTAACATCATCAGAAATAGCAAGTGATAATCCAAATATAAAAAATGCAAATATTCCACATGCAAATAAAAATCTCCAATAAATAGCCCATGATCCTATATCAGATATCCATGAACCATCCCAAAGAACAAATGCAAAAAAAAGATATGCAATTGCGTTTGGCATCAGTAGCACACAAATATATGTTAATGCTTTCATTTCATTCTCTCCATTTCTTTTTTAGCCTCATAATCGGCTTTTTGTCGTACAAATGCTAGTGTTTTCTTTAATCCTAGATGGCTAACATTTGCAGATATCTCGCATGAACCAGTATTATAGTTTTGTGAATATGTTTTCCTAAATGATACATATTGAACATTTTCTTCTAATATTGCTAGTTCTTCGCTGTTAATTTCTTCTGTTTCTCCATCGTGATAAGTTAATGTATATGTGTTGTTTTTCATTTTTAACCCTTTGAAGTAGATATACTATCTAAATATTTATTTAGTTCGCTTTCTTTGATTCTAATTATTTTTTTACCAAGTCTTATACATGGTAATTCTCCTTTGTATATTTTCCTTCTAATCGTGATTATATGTACTTTTAATAATTCTGCAACTTCTTCCTGTGTATAATACTTTTCCATTTTTTAACCCTTTTATTTTTATTTTTCTGCCAACTCGATTTGTTGAATCATTGCCATAATAACTTCGTCTGGTGCATTGGTGATTCTATTCATTATCTGGTGAAATTGGAATGTTTTACCGTCAATTTCGATATTGTAATTAGCGTGCTTTCTAATATCGTATTTTGTTTTTAACTGTCTGATAATCTTGTTTTTTTCTGGATTACCCATACCAACTTCTTTTACTTCCTCTGTCGGTAAATCTTCACCAAGATATAAAGCCAAGCCCAAGCCATGCAATGCACAAGCCTTAGTTAATGCCCTTTGGATTGTTTTATTTACTTCAAATGAAGTGAAACGTGACTTATCTTCAATTGGAATAGCCTTGTTTCTGTGATCCATTACTGGCAAATGAACGGGCAAAGATAAATTATCAATAGTAACCTCAACTTCTACCCATGCTGTCCTATTATCATGGTGATAATTTAAGCCATGTGTACTTTTAAAAATGCTAAATGATGCACTAGGAAAGTTTTGTTTGACTAATAACCACGCCCTAGCCCAAGAAAGATAGTCTAATTTACCCTTTTTTTCAATGTATTTTGAAACATCAATTTTAGATAATACCCCAAAAACATCTTGTGTTTGTTCTGCTGGCTTAATATCGTTCACTATTTAGCCCCCACGTTTTTAATAATTAATTTATCAATAAATTCACCTACACCGTTAAATTTATTACCCTTGATTTTTTCTTTTGCAATTTCAAGATCAACTAAATCAACTAACGATTTTTTAATCCATACTTGTTTGCATTCTTCTTTATCTCTAAGTATTTTAGACATATATTCTCCTACATAGATTATATATTATATATAGGATATATGCAAGTATTATTTAATTATTGAAAATGTCTATCTGTGCTGGCTTAAAGTCAATTAAGGCGTTTACTGTGAAAGTTAGACCTGTGATACCTCCACCAAGGAAAAGACCCGTTACAAAGCGTCTATTGGCCTTATTTTGCCATTCTAGGACTGTACTTTGCTTTTCCAAATCCTTCCTTAATAGGTCAATAGCATGTAGCTCTTTTATTTTATCAATTTTAATTTTTTGATTTTCTTCTGTTTTTACTTGGTTAATTTTTAATAGCTGTATTCTATCTTCTTGATCTTGTGCAAATGGTAGGAATTTTTTATTATGATAATAGTCATACCCGTTAGAATATGACTTTACCATTTCGCTATCAATAAATTTTAATACTTCTTTTTTGTCTTGTTGGCTTAAAGAATCAAGGTATTTTATAAAGAGTTTTTCACCCTCCGAATTTTTCGCTAAAAGATTTGTAACCACCGAGATCAAGATTACCATTATTATTTTTGGCATCATTAATTGCTTTTTCTGCATCTTTTAAAATCTCCTTTTTTTCTTCTTTTAGAGTGACTATTATTTTTTCTAGTGCTTGAACCTCGGCTTTTAATGATTCGCTTTCTAGCCTCAAAGTCTCGTCTTGTTCTTTTATGTCTTGAATTTGGGCATTGTTTTGGCTATCGCTTTTTTTAAACAAGAAATAACAAAGTGAAATAATAATTAGTATCAATAGTGCAACAATAAAATAGATAAACATAAATTAATCCTCTATAGTAAATTCTAGCATTTTAGCTTTTAATTTTATAACGCTAGGCAACATTACCCATCCCCAACCAATGACATTCATTGTAAATGCAATTATGGCAATAATAGTTGCCTGTGTTTGGTCTGTAGGATAGCTATTATCCCAAAAATCCATTATTACTTTTAAATTGATTGATCCAGCAAATAAAATACCTAGCATTGTAGATAAAATACCTTTGCTTTTAAAAAACCTCATAAATTTATTATTTAATGGCTTCAATACTTCTGGCTCTAACTCTTCACTCATTTCTTTTTGCCTCTCTTTTTGTATTTTAAATCCTTATCAGCACCAAATTTTTTATCTAGAAAACTATCAGACCTTTCAAATAGCCTCATACCAATAATTGTATATAATATTATAGATATTGCCCAATAAACAAAGCCCATATAAAAAAACTGATAAATATTTTCATATTCACCACGTTTGAATGGATATGAGTAATTGTATAAAATAGTGAAAAATGTGATAGATCCAAATGCAATATAGTTTTTATATCTCCAGTATTCTAAAATGCCTAGCATTCTGCCTAGAAGATATACAAATGATAGACCTATCGCACTAATCCCTAGTGAAATTAGTATATATTTACTTGCACCTATGTTATTAATCCATTCCATTCTTTACTCTATAGATTCTATTTTAATTTCTACCTTGCCACCATTTGATAATTCTGAACTAAGTATTTTATATAAATGCTCAAATCTAGGAGTTGATTTGCCTAAAAATCCTTCTTTGTTAAAGCGATTATTATTAGGACTATCACCCAAAATAATACAGCCATCACTATGATCAGCGGTGTTACCTTTGTGAATATAAACATATTTAAAATCAGGGACATTTTGTAATTCCAAATGCCATTCAAACCAAGAAAATTTAGACCTGTATTTTTCAGTCATACCAGATAAAACTTTTCTTTGTTTTATTTCAAAAGTACCCTCTGGTATTCTAGTTTTACCTTTTATTTTTACAGTTCTTTTTTCATCTTCAATTGTATAGCAATAAAATTTATTATCCAAATATAGGAGTCCTAATGTTGACTCCCCATTATCTGAAAATCTTCTTAGTGTCAATTCCATCATTAACCTCACATTTTTTGTTTTTTAATAATCTTATTTTTAATTAAATATATTAAAGCCCATACAGTATAAAAAAATGGAGGGACACAGAAATACATCAAAAATCCCTCTGCTGGCACTTTCCAAATATAAAAAGTTACTTGATCATTAAAGTATTTAAAGAATCCATGTATTAAAGAATAGTTTTCAATAATAAACATGTATAAAGCAAAAACTAAACCAGTTAAACTTATCTGAGTAAATATCGCACTTATTCGAAGCTTACGAGCTTTAAGGCGAACATGCCTATTAGTGAAACGATTAATCCGAATAGTGATATTGTTAACCATATCATAAAAATAAACCTCCATATGTTTATATATTAATACTGTTAAGCACATGGCTGCATGCCAATAGCCAAGCTCTTCAAGTGGGAAAAGAATCCAATTGTCAACAATCCAAGGTTGGTCAGGCAACTTCCAGACAGTGTCAAGTCCGATTATTTGAGCAATAATTGCAAAAGCCATGACGACTATTGAGGTAATAATTATATTTTTTGTAAGCTTTACTTGACCCCATATTTCAGCAACTATAAAAAAACATGGGAAGTATAAAAAATAAACTACTGTTTGCGCATAAGTTAGGTCGTGCATCCATATTAATAGTGATAAAACTAATAATAAAAAATAAGGGTTATACTTTTTCTTCATTATAAAACATACTCCAAGTCAAAATATCTCTCCCACATGTTTTTATGTTGTTCGATCTTTAAGTCAATTTCATCTTCATGGTCTCTAGTATATCTTCCATCTTCTTTTATTTGATTAATCACGCCTAACATAGACTGTTGCAAGGAGGGAAGAACCTTGTTGTCAATTACATTTAAAGGCTGGTTTTCTACTTCATTGATAATATTTGTCTTTGTTTTTCTGTCATCTTCACTATAGATTTCAAGGGCTTTTTGTAAAAACATGCTATAGAGGTCTATGCCTGTTTGACCTGCGATAAACTCCGGAGTGAAAGTATTCCGAGTCCATTCTTTGAGCCGTCTCTTACATCTAAGCCATGAATTAATACCAGCTTCTTTTATTTTTATTCTATTTTCAATAGTCTTTTTGTCTTTAACTTCTTTATTATATATGGTTAATTCGCTAAGCGTACCCATTGCAGATTTTAAGTCTGCCATTCCATTTTTGAATTCTGCCGAAACTGTATCTAATATTTTGGTCATTCGACTGTATTCTTCTTGACTTCTTTTCTCAATTGCATCTATCCTGTCACTATGTACATGAAAACGGGCGTGAATAGTTGATAATTCCTTTTTAGTAGTATTAAAATATAATCCTAACTTTTTAATTAAATGATAGTAAACAATTCCAGTAAAAATTATTGCTGATAGAAGCATTAAATCAAAAGCCGCCTCAGCAATAAAAGTACCGTCTTCAATACCTATTTTTTTAAGTAAATAGAAAAATATTTTATCCATGTTATTACTTTTTAAGTAATTGTAACAACCACCCCTTACCAGTATTTTCCCGTCTTTGAGTCCAAAATATTCCACCCAAAGGAAAAGAAATAACAAAATAAATCCAAGGCTGAATAATTACAAACATGGAAATAATAAAAGCTATTAAAATTAATACTCCTAGAATAATCATAGAAGTCGAGAATTTAAAATATGGGATTGCTTTTATCGGTCTATTCATAAATAAATGACCGAATAAATACCCGAATAAAACGGCTAAACTAGGCGCAAAATAAGAAACATATTTAACTATTTCACTTATTGTGTTGCCATAAATTCCATCAGTAGCTAAAAAAATATCCCAAATGATATAGGCTATCCCCAAGGATAAACAGATAGCCAATACAACCCATCTATTCATCTTTCATCCTCAAATTCTGATAATTCCTGTAATGTCATATTATTTAGTGATTGTTTTAACTGGGCGTTTTCATCCCAAACTATTTTTTGAGTAGCGAATAAAATACTTGTCAAAGTGTCAAATTCTGCTACATCTTGAATAATGTGTATTTCGTCATTGTATTGAGTTTTAGCCAATGGGAAAAAACCATCAATGTTTTTCTTTGCATCTAGTTTATCCCATAATGATCCAGCACCTATTGATGCAGAAAATACCACATCTGAATCATTAGGATGGGCAAATGTAAGTTCATTTATTAAGCTTTCTGTTTTAGCTTGAATACTCGCTTTCTTTAATGATCTTAGATTATCAATGTCATATACCCATTCTGATCCATTCCAAATGTCTTTATCATTTGGGTTTTCTTTAGTCAGTAAAGATATGTCATCATTTATATTTTCTATAATAACAGGCTCTTTTGTTTCAATATGGTAATAGATGCCTCTTATATCTTCTACAATATCCCATTCCCCATTATTAAAAACAGCTATTTGTCCACTTTCAAAAATAGGCTCTTTATCTGTTGAATTATTTGGAATAAGATATATATTTTTATTCTGTTTTTCTGATTCTAGTGGGTCTATTTGACAATTACCACTTCCATTATATATGCCATTCTGATCATAAGAGTAATATTTCATACTAAATTTCCTTAAATTTTAATTATAAAGTAAACACCTCTAGCCTTTACAGATGTTTCAGCACCAGTCCTTGGAGTTCCGTTTGATCCATCCGTTTCTGGATCATTAATACCATTGAATGTTGCGGCAGCCGAAGAACCACTACCTATTGCATCGGCAGAGCTACCTGTATCATTATTATAACCAGCACTATGGTGATGCCCTTGCATTTGATCATTTACCGTCTGTGACAATGTAATACTATTATTATGTGTAAATATTGTAGAAGTGCCAACACCTCTTAAGTGTGCAGATCTTAAATCTGGAATATTAAATGTTGTGCTACCATCTCCAATGCCCCATGTTGTCCCTATAGCTGTAAATAAATCAGCATATGTAGTTCTATCTACTGCCGATCCGTCACAATCCAAAAATCCTGTAGGTATCGAAGATCCAGCATAAGAAACTAATGCACCAGAAGATAATACACCAGATTGCAAAGTTGCTATATCTGATGTATTTGTAGCGATATTTGCTGTATTTGTTGATATATTGCTTGTATTGGTTGCAATATTAGCCGTATTGGCATCTATCTCTGTTCCATGAGTTACGGCAACATCAGCACTAGATGGAACATCCGAACCCCCTGTAGTGTCATCATCCACAACATCAGACTTTTTAACTATTGTGGAAAAGTTAAACTTTTTACTCTGTTTGACTCCTAATACTTCATCTTGTGAATCGTCCAATACTCCAAAGTCACCATCAACTGGTACTTTAGGGTCTAAATCATCTATTTTAATATCTGCCATTTTTCCTCTCTTAATCGTACCTTATGATACGCAATTTTAACATTGTACTCCAATTATTTGTTTTAGGTGATACTTCTAATAATTGGCAAGTAGTCCAGCCCATGTATTCTTCATTTGGATAGTCTAATTGCACTTTTACATAATCACCAGCTTTTAAAGTTCTATAATCCCATAAAGTATCAATAGTGCATGTATCAATACTATTTGCAGATTCAAATAATAATCTAGTACCAAAATCTTGTGCATCTGTTAAATTAGTTAATAATGTTGGATAATCTTTTTCAACAAAACTATTATAATTGGTTACTGCATTTTCCTCGTTTGATTCGTCTAAATACCATGTATTTGCTAACTCATTATCAGATACCGCCCATCTTTTAGAATATCCTACCCTGTATTTATTTAATACTTGGCTCGGATCACTTTCAAATTTTGGTAAAAAATTAGCACCGAAAAACTTATATTTATCTATTTCAATTGTAGGCTCAAAAAAATCATCATTATCCCAAGAAAAGCGCAAATCTGGATTATAAAGGAATTTACCCAATAATGAAGCCGATATTTCTTCAATCTGTTTTTGTACTGCTTTTGGTGAATCTAAATAATAGGCAATATCATAAGATTCATCTCTGTAAAAGTTCCATGTTGTTAAATCGTAAAATGTGCTATTTAATGGCTTATCATAAACATCATTTATGATTGAGCTTATAATATCCATCCCATTAGTGATTAGTTGACTACTATCGTCTAAATATCCATTACAATCAATAGATAATTTATCTTGATTTTCCCAAGAAATTTTTGTAATATTTCCACTATCATCAGACTCGGCTTTTCTAAAAAATCCCTCGCTAACTGTAAAGAATGCAATATTATTAACTGCGTCATATTCAACATTATTTAATGCTGTTGCATTAGAAAGTACATTATTAATATATATATTTTTTATTGAATCACTCGCAATAGTCCTCTTTTCTGTATCGCATATCATAAAAATATAATCTGTAGCAGTTTGGCTTGATGGGGGCAAAACGTCAATATCCTTATTTACATCTTCATTTAGACATATACAGGGTATTTGGCTAGCCTCGCCCCATAAACTAGGCTTTCTATATGTACCACTTTTTATAAATGAAAAATTAGAATTATCTAATACATTTGATGGGGTTTTATCTGTTAATGTAGTCCTTAAATCTTTTAATTGTATTTCTAATTGTTGCCCTTCTTTTGTTTTAGAAATAATTCCTTGATAGTCTAGTGTAAAATCATCAATGGTTGCACTTTTGGCATCTTCACCAGAATATGAGTATAGCCGTACAAGCGAACCATTTACACGCTTTGCATTTCTACCAATATTAAAATTTTTGTAAAATAAATCAGAATTTTCAACATCTATTTTTAGATTTGGTAGTCTTTGCTTTTGAGCAAATAAATCATCTTTTTGTGATTTAATAACAGGGTTATTTTTTAGCCTTGGTTGATATTGTTCATCTCTAAAAATACCACTTATATCTAATGGCGAATTGTATATACCTAAAATTACACCTACTTTTATATTTAATGACGAATAATCATAAGGAGTATTATTATCTTCAAAATGAATTAATAAATTTTTGTCATTATAGTAATAAGTTTGATCAAAATCTGCGCATTCCTGTATTGTATCGACTCTTACATATTTATTTTGATTGATAGATACAGATGATATATTTTTCCCTGTAGAAAATCCTATGCTTTCTAGGTCATAATCTATATTTGAAAAAGAACTATAATCATTATCTGTTCTTAAAAACCATAATTTAGAAGAATATGGGAAATATTTATATTGTATATCTTCTTGCGATATTTCAACTAAAAATATTTTTTGATCTAGCATTATTATCTAATTCTCATATATTTTAATGCTTGAAAATATGGAGGCTTATTATCAATATTTGATAATTGATTATCTGTGTACCAAGCCTTATTGTCTTGTAAATGCTCGCTAGTATTCCTATCCCCAGCAAATATAGCTTTATTTCCTCCGCTACCACTTGATCCAGTTGTTGTTATATTTGCATTAGTTCCACTTGCATCGAATGATTCGTCATTATTGGTAGAACCTTTTCCATCATACCATTTATGATTATGCTCTAGTGAATGACTATCGACTCCACCTGTTCCATAAGAACTAGAACCATAAATAAATTTGCTAGTCAAATCTGGTGCATTTGTATCATTTACTTTTGTAAAATTTTCAGATGGCAATGTAGTAGAATTATCGCAAAGAGCAAAATTAAAAGCATTTGGTTTTTTAATAACTTCTGGATGAATATCAATTATTTGACCTAATTGACAACCTAAGTCTTTATTTATATCGGTCATTCTATATCTATCGTTATAACTAGAACCCGATTTTGTGAAAACAAATATGGCTTTATCATCACCATTATAAAAACCACCGTATTGACTACTCCATGTAGGTGCAATATTTGACAATAAGGCCGTTGTTGTATCTACCCCAGAACCATCAATATATAAATAAACTGCCCCGTCAGATGGTGAACCCGTTACAGTTTCATCACCACCCTCGACTCTATATGGATAGCCGTTTACATATTCAACCCGTCCAGCTTTTAATACTATAGAACTACCATTTGAATAATCTGTTAATTCAAATCCTTCTTGGAATAGTCCTTGTTGGGTATTTTGAACATCTGTTAAGTCAATTTTATTTATTGCCATTTATTTTGCCTCTATCCATGAAAGTGTATAGTCATAGGTATTTAAATCTCTTGCTGGCTCTAGTTCGCTTGATAACTTAGAAAAGAATGGTTTCACTATTTCCTTGTCTATATCATCCTCAAATGGAACTATTACGCTATTCTTTGCCCTTTCGTCTGATAAATACCAATTCATTATACTTGTATATTCTGCCTCTGTACTTATAATAAAATCAAATGAAATTGCCTTTGTAGGAGTTCCAATAGTTGTGTAAACTTGACCAGAATTAGTTATATTAGTTTGGTCTGAATTGGCTATAGATGGAGTAGGGTAATTATTGTGTCCATAAAATTGTAAATAAATACCTAAATATAAATAATTTACATATATAGGAGTATCAACTTCCACCCTCCAATATCTAAAAGACCTGTTAAAAGCCGATTGAACGGTGATATTATCGCCTTGACCTGTAATTAATTGATCACCTTGCCCAGTAATTAAATTAAATGTATTTGGTTCACCATCTCCATCAATATCAAAGAAATAAACATTTCTAGTTACAGTTAATTGAAAATCATTGCCACCTTCTGTATTTGAACCAATTAAAGTTATATTTGCCTCACCTGTCCAAAATAGAGAAAATGAATTTGCACTAATTGTAGTACCAAAATCAATGTCTATTGATGATTCTACATAGCACTTATCTATTAATGCTTGGCTAAAAATGTTCTCTTTTGGAAAACTTGCCGACTCATTAGGAACGGTTACATTATTAGCATTTGTTAAATTATTTATTAATAATCTCATTTTTGTATTATCACCGTATTTGGCACAAGTAATTCTTGTGTTTCAAATCCATCTGCCACCGTACTTAGGATTGTTTCGCCTGTATCTGTTTGTAGTGTTATTCTAACATTGGCAAGCGTACCACCATTATTTAAAGCATTTACACCAGATTCACCCAATTTGGCTGTAGCCTGTTTATTAAGAACGGCCTCATTATTTTGGACGGCAATTATTCCATCCTCTCGCCCTATTTTTGGGCCAGATAATCCAGTAATAATACCACCGTTTTCAAAGCCAGATAATGTTTGAGCGCCAATTGCAATGCCACTAGCTATCCCGTTTGCTATAATAGCTGCAGCTGCGAATGGTTGTGCTGGAGGAGGGTAGTCTACTGGAACTTTTGACAATGCCAATTGTGTATTAATAGCAACTAAGGCAAGTGCATTAGCTTTTTCAAATAAAAATAAGGCTTTCTTGATATTTTTTACTTTTTTAGATCCTGCTTCTTCTGCTGTTATATTATTTTCTAGAATAGTAGTTGTAAGATCTGATAATGCTGTACTGGCATTAATAACACCTTTAATTGCGTCTATTTTTGCATCTTTTATTTTTTCTGCGGCCTCTTCTTCTTCTTTTAAATCCTTATCCCTAAGCTCTTTTTTTATTCTGGCTAGATTCCTTTCAATATCAGCCCGTTGCTGGCCTTTTATTCGCTTGTCTTGTAGTAGCTTTTCCCCCTGTTCTATTAAATCCTCTGTGGTTAATTTTTCAGACTCTAATAGCCTTTTATTTATTTCTATTTTATTTTCATCTTCTGCATTATTAGCTTTTTTTGATTTTGTATTTAAATCTAATGTTTCAGTTAAATCATTTATTAATGTTATTTCTTCATCGATTTGCTCTATTTCTTCTTCGGCTGTCTTGACTACTTCTTTTTGCTGTCTTAATCGTGAAGCATATATTCTAATCTGTTTATTTGTAGCATTTCCCGAGTCTATTTTTGCTTTTAATAATGCGAGTTCTCTTTTAAATTCTACTACTTTTGTAACAATAGCCGATTTTCTTGTTATTTGCTCCTTTAAAAGTTCCTGATTTACTTTTAATTGTATTCTTTTTAAGAATAATTCATTACTTTCTTTTTGAGCTTTATTTAACTCGTCTAGGCTAGATTCTGCATTAATCTGTTCTAGCCCTTGATCTTTTAATGCTTGATTTACTTCCTCAATAGCTTTTTTTCTTTGCTTTTCAGTAGCTAGACCACCCTTGATTAATTCAAAGTTTATATTATTTTGGGTATTTAATTCTTTTAATTGCTCGCTTTGCTTTGTTTCACTAGATATTAAATCGTTTGTAATGTCAACAAAAAACCCAACCACAGGAGTCAATTTTTCGCCTATCTCCCTAGCTAATATCTGAAAGTTACCTGTTAATGTGGATATTCTACCTAGTAAAGTTTCTGATTGTGCCTCTATTAATCCAGCGAATTGCCCAGACCCAGTAGATATATTAGTCAATGCTTGATCTAATGTATCAAAGGAAATTTTACCTTCACTAGCAAGCTTTTTAACTTGATCTGTAGATACACCAAGGATATTAGCAAATTCATCGATAATGGGAATACCAGCCTCAACAAATTGGTTAATGTCCTCTGAAAAAATGGTAGTTTGTACTCTTGCCTTACCTACCAATGATGCTAATTCATTAAAGTCTTTACCAGTACCAGCCGATATATTACCAAGCCTAGTTAATGTTTCTGTAAGTTCATCAGCACCAAATCCAAAGGCTAATAATGATTTCCCAGCTTGATTTACTTGATTTACTGTGAATGGAGTTACAACGCTAAAATCTTCCAACTCGGCAAGCGTTTTTTTCGCCTCGTCTGCCGATCCTAAGAAAGTAGTAAATGCAACATTTAATTGCTCAAATTGACCAGCCGATGTAACAAGTGATTTACCAAAACTAAATATAGACCTAACTGCAAAAGCACCAGCAATCGCACCACCTAATAATTTTATTCCTTTGGATAAACCCGATACTTGTTTATCAGTCTTTGATAATTGAGAATCTAATTGACTAGAATCACCACTTATCTGATAGACTAAATTTCCTACGACTGCCATTATACTGTTACCTCACCAAGCACTTTTTGTTTCTCCCAAATACGGTCAATGACCTCTTTAGGAATTGATGCAATAGCAAGCATTGATCTTACAGCTGGAATATCCATTTTATCCCAGTAATAATCTTCGCTCTCTATATTGCAATAAGCGATTAATGCAGATATTAGCCTATCTTCGTGAAATACTTCTTTCTTTCTAGACTTTTTTTTTTACTATTAGTATCATCTTTACTAATAGCACTATTTATAAAGTCAATAATTTCTGGAGGTTCTACAAACTCATCCCAAAAATTAGGGTTTAAAAGATCTTGATCTTGACATTGATTCTGTGACAATATTTTAAATATTAGTTGTAGTCGTTTCTCAAAAAAATCACTTTTACCTAATTCTTTGACTTGCTTTTCAATCTCTTCTTTTTCAGACAATAACTCTGCTTTTTTTCGTTTATCATCTGTATTTTTAATCTTTAAAGCAATCTCATTTAGCCTTAGTGATTTAGATAAAACGTCTTGAACAACTCCATTTATCTCATTAAAATCTTTTATGATCCTATTTGAAATAAAATCTATTTTTACGTCTTTGAAACCGTCAATACCATTTCTACGGTATTTGATAACTAAATCTACACTACTCCGCATAAAAAAAGGGGCAAAAGCCCCCTATTACTGTGCGCCCTCTTCGATAGTCCAAGCAAATAATTGATCTTTATTTGTTCGTGAACTATCAATGTTGGCTGTGTAAGATAACGGCATTTCTTCAACACCCTCTTCATTAGCACCTTTAAAATTAAAAGCAAAACCACCACTATTGGCATCTACGCTATATAATTCTAATTGTCTAATTTTACCAGCATCATCAGTATGAGTTATCATCATTGCATAAGCATTTAATACTTCTGTAGATGATCCACCAGTCAATACTTGACTAGCTTTAGGAGTTACACTATTGTAATCAATAGTAATATCTTCACCTAGCCCAACACCAGCCGTTCCATTAGTATTAATTTGAATACTAAAGCCACTTGGTGAACTAGAATCTTCTATAATAAAATAATCATCGTCAACGGCTAAAGCACCTGTAACCGAACCACTAACAGAAGTTAATGTAAATCCAGACTCTGGCTTTATTGTTACTCCACCATCAACAAATAGTATGTTAAATGGTGACATATTAGCCCAAGTTCCATTAGTTAAAACTTGATCATCAACTGTAGCCGATGGCGAACCAGCTACCGAGGTAAGGTTAAACATACCACCACCAAGCTTTTCAATTCCAGCTGGATCTAAGTCAATTAATGTAAATGAACCAGCAATGGTCATATTTTTAATTTGTTTTTGTGTTTTACCGCAATTTGCAGTCTCTATTTGGTTTTCATCATAATTAAGAACACCTTCAACTGCACTATTAATACAGCCTACGTCAAAATAAGATACATCACCTACTGCTTTTACTGATACTTTCGCACCATCAGGGAAATAGACCTTTCCTCGGCCTGTAGTTTGTGTTGGCATAAAATACTCCTTTTATTTAGACCTATAAATAACTTCTATAGGTATATTATATGTATCGAGTTCATTTTCTGGTCTAATTACAGCTTGTATATTTGCAACTAAGAAGTACCCATTTTGATTGTATCTATTCAATAGATTGACAACGTTGTTTGCTATAGATTTACAGCTCGGATAATCATTAGCTCTGCAATTTACAGAATAATTAACTCTAGTGTATTCTATGCCCCCAGCGATAGAATTGATAGGATAAAGATTGATGGACGCTTTACCCTTAAATGTTGATGGAACAAGTATATCATTAAATACGGCTGGATTCCCTCCAAAAGTGCCTAATTCAGCCGTTATAGTTGGATCATTTATGATTAGATTGTATATATCGGTATCGCCTGTTATTATCATGCAATAGTCCTGTTAATTCTCTTTTTTATTGGTGAAGTATTTATA
>CERU01017343.1_pt1 | contig 18202 bp, 29 predicted proteins | sample 530741 | NCBI WGS metagenome assembly CERU01 (sample SAMEA2620925, study PRJEB7988) | marine metagenome | biome: marine biome (ENVO:00000447); feature: deep chlorophyll maximum layer (ENVO:xxxxxxxx); material: "saline water (ENVO:00002010), including plankton (ENVO:xxxxxxxx)" | depth 30 m | reverse complement strand
CTGTTAGCGGAATACAAAAACAAATGATTTCAAACTCTGCATTTTTATTGACATCTAAATACTCTGCAGCTTCCAGAGCTTTAATGATGGTTGCTGGTGGTACTTATGATGAGTGGTTAAAATCTGCCAACTCTGCCAAGGAAATGAACAAATCTCAAATAGTTAAAGCAATAGAAGAAAATGACAGCTGGTTAAGAGAGGTGTTGGAGGCAGAAGAAGGAACAAGTACAGCTAAAGCTCTTATTAAAGGGGGGTTATACGCTACTCCTACAGTAAACCCTGGAAAGGTTGCAGAGCAAATGTTGCCCCATCTGGATAACATGATGAACACTATGCTGCAAGAATTTCCAGAGGCTTTTTGGAAATGGTATGCGGAAGGAAACGCTGACCAAGTTACGGGGGCAAGACAAACACATGAAAAGTTTAGAGATGAACTTCAATTTGCTAATTTAGCTCAACAAGCATTAAGAATGTATTTTATGATGAGGGGTACCGCAATGCCTGTATATTACCACGGTGGAAATTTACTAATTGGAGATAGGATGATAGAAAGGTATTTTAATGAGATGATGAAGAGGTATGATAAACCTACTATATCTTTTCAGGAAGCAATACAACCAAAGTATGATAGGTTTGGTAAAACTGACAGATTTGGTAAATCTAATAAGTTTGGAAAGCCAGAATAAAAAACAAACTAATTATTAGTTAATAAGAAAAAAAATCGTTATATTTGTAAAACAAAAAAATTAAGAAAAAATGAATCAAACGGATTATTTAGCACTAGGTATGGGTGGACCTACCATTTTTATGGAGGGAACAGACGTTGTATCTAACATAAAAGGATTTGCAGTTCAAGCACTTAAAGATTGTACATTCAGTAGATTTAGAGTAAATGAAGAGGCTTTTGTTAGTCAAAGAGGTTTAGCAAAACCTGTTGTTGCAGCTGTTAACGCTACAGACTCTCTTAATGTTGTAGCTCACGGGTTTAAAACTGGAGATAAAATAGTTTTAAAAGTTACAACTAACAGTGTTACTTTACCTACAGCTATATTGAATACTTACGAAAGACCAGAGCAAATATTTTATGTTATAGAAGGTGCTGACGCTAATCATTTTAAACTTGCTTACAATAAGACAAACGCTATGGCTGGAACAGCAATTGCTATGACTAATAACGGTACAAACATGGATGACTGTACTGTAGCTTTAATTGCAGACGATAATACTTTTGGAGCTTCTAAACTATCAGGTAACGGTTTAGACCTTGACCCTACTTTTGCAACAGATGGAACTTCTGCTCAAACTAGAATTGTTACAACTTATGTTGATGGTAATACAGATATGTTTGAGGCGGCTGCTGAAGCGGTAACTTTACCAAAAGGAATGACAATTTATGTTCCTGTTTTTGATATAACTATGACTACAGGAGCTTGTATAGTGTATACTAGAAAACTCTAGTTATGGCTGGAAGTCTAGGACTGGGAATAGGTTTTGAAGAGCATCACACAGAAAATGTAGCTGTCTTAATGGATGGTTGGGAGGCAGAGGTTTGTGCAGAAGGAGTAGTTGACCCTGATTGTGAGTGTTGTTGTCAATTATTTCCTCCTGACACTGGTGGTTATCCTGCAGACCCTGACTGGACTTTAATATGGGGGGTAGATGCTAATGGAAATATATACCCAGAAAGCACATTATATTTAAGTAGTGATGGTTTTTGGGAGACTATTGATATAGGAGGTACGTATGCTATAATACCAGTAAGTGTTCTGTATTGTACAGAAATTGGAACACCAGCAGGAGTTGCAACAGCTGGATGTGCTGGTTGTTAAAAATATAATTAAATTAAATTAAAATAAAAAAATGGAAACAAAAGAATTAGAAAAAACAGAAGTAAAAGATGATATGCCAGTGGCAACTTTAGAAGAAAAAAGGTTGTTAGCTATAAGAGAAGAAATAAATAATAACAGGCTGCTTGATGAGTATGCTTATATTTACATAAACATGGTTTTAACTCATACTTCTAAATTAAAAATAAATTTTGACTCATTAAAAGAGTTAGTAGATAACGAATTAAAGGAACAATAAAAAAATAAAATATGGCAACACCAAAAATAATCCCTAGAGCCAACGGAGAAGGCGGCTTAGGAATGGACGGAAAAGGATGGGGTAGTGTTTATATAGCAGACGTAAGAACTGGTACTGCTAACACTGGAGCTATTCTACAATTATCTTCAGATGACGGAGCTCCAATGGGAGACAGTCACCGATTAGGAGTTATTGATTTTAAAGGAGCTGAAGATTCAAGCGGAACATTAGTGACAGGTGCTAGAATAGAAGCCTTAACAGATGCAGCTTGGACTAACGTTGAAAATGGGTGTGCTTTATATTTTTACACTACAGACGCAGACGCTTCACAAACAAATGTTCTTAAGCTAGATAGCAATCAAAAAGCTACATTTTCTGGTGAAGTAAGAGTTAATGGTAGTTCTGGCGTTACAATACATAATTCTGCTGCTAGTAGCACTACAGGAGGAGGTAGTTTAGTTTTAGCAAATGATGATGGTGCTGTAATGGCTGACAACCACCAATTAGGAGCTATTGAATTTAAGGGGGCTGAAGATGGCAGTGGAACTCTTAGCTTGGGGTCTAGCATTTCATCTGTATGTAGAGATGCTTGGGATGCTTCAAATAACGATGCTGATTTAGTTTTTTCTGTTGTTAACGGAACTACACTACAAAAAGCTTTAGTATTAGACGCTGACACTCATGCTACTTTTCTAGGTAATGTTAAAGCTGGAGGCAATGTAACTGGAGTTAATTACAGAACTATATGGGTTGATGCAGGCTCAATGGTTCCAACAGTTACTAATGGAGCGGCAGCGGGAACAGAAGAATTAGCTACTAATGATGTTATGGTTGATTATTTTGCTTTTGACACTAGCACAGACGAAAAAGTACAATTTAAAATAGTTATGCCTGAACAATGGGATGGGGGAACTATAAAAGCTAAATTTTACTGGAAGTCATCAAATACAGATACAGGAGATGTAGCTTGGTTTATACAAGCTGTAGCACATGCAGATAGTGGAGCTTTAGATACTGCGTTTGGAACTGCTGTTAGTGTAGCTTCAGCGGATGATGTAGGTTTAGGTACGGATAATGATTTACATATAACAGGAGCTACTGCTGCTATGACTGTAGCTGGAAGTCCAGCGGAGGGAGAAATGGTAATGTTCCAAATATATAGAGATGTAAGTGCTGATAATTATAATGCAGATGCACACTTACTAGGTGTTAACTTACAATACAGAGAGTCAGTAACAGCAAGTGCTGCTTGGTAATAAAAAATTAATATGCACACAGGAAGAAGTAGATATAAAACTCACGCAGGAATACCTCACGGAAGCACTAACAATCTTGGTTCTAACCTTGCTCTTTATTACCAATGGAAAGAAAATTGTCTTGTGGCTAGATGGGACGACCAAAGCCCTAATGGTAGGCATGCCGCTCAAAGTAATGCGGCTCAACAAGCATCTATATCTGACGATGGTAGTCTTGATTTTGAGGCGGATAATGCAAATCACTATGATTTTACTGATGTAAATATTGCTGGTTCTGAAGGTTTTATTGTTTTTCTTGTTATTAATTTAGAAAGCAATTCAGCAAACTCTTGTATTTTAGGAATGGGAACAGCAGCACATTTTTTAGAATTTAAAGGTGGTTCTGACGCTGTTAGAGTTAAACTTGCTAGCACTGCAACACAAGTTGACCCAGGAGATGGAACTTTGAATGATTGGGCCGCAGGAAGTAAGTTTGTAATGGCTTTACATAGAAAAGCTGGAGACGATGGTGATTTAAATATATATAAAAACGGAGTTCTTTTAGCACAAGAAACTCAAGTTTATAATAATGGAGATGGTGAATTTAACTCTCTAGGAGTTAGAAGTGGAGACAGATATATAGACGGGAAAATATACGATGTTTGTTTTATTGAAATGGGAGGAGAAGCAGCAATAGTAGACCCATTAGTAATAGAAAGAATAAACAACTATTTGTGTGCCAAACATGGTATAGAAATAAAAAGATAATTAATAGTACTCATGATTAAAAACATATTAACTTTAATTATTATATTTTTACCTTTTTTTTCAAATGCTCAGTTTGACTTTCAAGAGTTTTGTAAAAAAACTTTTAAGTTTTCTACATTTTATGCTGCTGCTAGTGGGGGAACTTCTATATCAGATGTTGAGTCTTTTTCAGTAAAAAACGGACTAACTACAGAAACAATACAAACTCCTTATGATTATAATTTAGCTTTTGGAATAAGAAAAATAGCTAGGTTTGGATATGAAAATAAAGCTCAAACTTTTTATGATGGTACTGAAGAATCTTTTTCTGATGCTGCAACTATAGGAAAAATAAAAGGTCTAGAGTTTTTATTTGAACTGGACATGAAACGTCAAGAAGGGGTTGAATATTTAGACCAAAATCATTTTATAAGATATGTTGCAGATAAATACATATTAAAAGGAGAATATTTAGCAGATGGCTTTGCAGATATAGAATATTTTGAAACATCTCAAAGGTACAGACACAAAATAAACAATAAATTTTCTGTTAACGTAGGGGCGGCTCAAAGACTATCAGAACCTTACGGATACGACCCTTTAGAAGAATGGGTTCTTTCAAACGGAGACATACACTACACTTATTTAGCAATACAGGAAGGTTACAACATAGATGTTTACGAAAGTATATATACTGACCCTAACGGAAATGTTGTGGCTAACTCCGTAGAAGTATGGGAAGAAGTTGTGATTCCTGAAATGCTATACAATTACACAGAGAAAAAAAGAAATGAGTTAGATAGAAAAATGCAACAATCTTTAGTTGTAGGTTTTGATTACTATCATTATAGTAAAAAACTATGGTTACATTCTTGGGCAAATTTAATGCCTTGGCATTATGATGATGGGGGTAGCTTTTCTTATCATAATTATAATAATAATGAGCAGTGGTACGATTATTCTGGAGGGGTTATATTTGGTTACAAAGCAAACAAACATTTAGGTTTTTTTGTAGAAGGCAAATATAATAAATATTGGAACAGAGAATGGTATGATTTTAAGTGCGGAATAAACTATATAATTTTTTAAAATGAAAGAACTAAACGAAGAAACAGCTTTTAAGCTAAGTGTAAAAACACTAATAGGTATAGGATTTGCAATGGCAACTTTAATAAGTATGTGGTTTATGCTTCAAGCTGATATTGCTGAAGCAAAAGAACTTCCAAAACCTGACATTTCTAGAATGGAATTTAACATGAAGGATGAAAATATACGCAACACGATAATGGAAACTAGAGATGATGTTAAAAAGTTAGAAGAGCGTATGATTAGAATGGAGGATAAAATAGATAAATTAAAATGAAAAATATGAATACTTCCTGGAGACTATACGTTGTTTATACACTAGTACTAATAATTGTTCTTTGGGCAGGAACTTCTTACGGTCAAGTAAGAGCAATTCATTTTAATGCAGAATGGAATGAGACTAATAATGTTGAGTGGTTTAAAAAATTAAGTGATGTTGAAAAAAGCTATATGGATATAGCTAAAAATGATTATCAAGAAAAATATAAAATAGCAATAGTTCCAACTATTGTTATATTTAAAGATGGAGAAGAAGTTGCTAGATTTCAAGCTGATTTAAGTTTTAAAATGGTAGCAACAAGAAAAGAAGTCCAAGCAGGAATAGATGAAATACTAATGAGTGATTTTTAAATGAAAAAAAGCAATACATATAAACTAAGAAAAACAAAAAAAATGATGAAAAAAATGATATACAAAGCGTTCTGTAAAATGATGTGCAAACTATCTTTTGGTTATTACTGCCTAAATTTATGTTCAGAAAACTGCTGTAAAAATGAAAAATAAAGTAGCATACTTACTTGTATTCTTATTTTGGATAATAGTTACTACAGTTTTTGGTCAAAAAGAAACTGTAATACATATAAACACAGATAATTACCCTCAAGAAACTAGGTGGGTTTTATATGCAGATAGTGTCTATGGAACTATGTTGGGAGATGTTCAATATGGTTATTATAATCAACCAGACTCTTCTTATACAGACACAATACAGATAGCAGATAGTTTATCTAATATTTCTTTTGTTATATACGATAGTTATGGAGATGGTATTTCCGCTCCTGGTAGTTATTTTGTATCTATATGTAATGATACTATAATTAATTACCCTAACCCTTCTTTTACAACAGGATTAATATCTAACAGGACAGTTCCTCAGTGTATGCCTAACCCTCCGCCAGGACCTTGTATTCCTTCAATGTTAAATATAAATTTAGACCAATTCCAGGGAGAAACTAGTTGGGAGATACAAGATACTCTAGGAAACCTACTTTTTGCAGGAGGCCCATACTCTCAGGCTCCTGATTATCAACCACAATTTGAACCTTTATGTTTACCCCAGGGGCCTTTAAAATTAATTATGTACGACTCTTACGGAGACGGTCTTAATGGCAGTCAATGGGGAGGTCAAAATGGTTCTTATTATCTTATGCAATGCCAAGACACTTTAGTTTTTGGCGATGTTCCTGATTTCGGAACAGACACTATTCATATGTTTATTTCAGACACATGTCCTCCGCCTCCTTTAATTTTAGGATGTATGGATGATGATTATTTAGAGTATAACCCTTTAGCTAATTTAGATGATGGTAGCTGTTTAACTTTAAAAGTATATGGTTGTATAGATAGCACTATGTTTAATTATGATTCATTAGCTAATTCAATGGATTACATAGATAGCTGTGATTACACACTAACTTTGTATGACTTAGCAGGAAATGGCTGGGTTGGAAGTATGGTAGAAATTTATCATGAGGGAGACACCTCTCAATACCATTTGAGTTCTGGGTATTATCAATCTTTTTCTTTAAATTTAAACGCACCAGAAGAAGTTAGAGCCAAATTTTTTGTAACTGCTCAGGCTAGTCAGACAGCTATAGAGTGTGGATTTAGCTTAATTAGTTCTTCTGGAGATACAACTATACATGTACCAGGAGGTTTTGCAAGCCCTATAATGCCCTTTTATGAATACGTAGGACAAACTTATTGCGGAAATGAATGCATACCGATAATAACTGGCTGTATGGATACTACTGCATATAACTACGATTCTTTTGCAAACACATCAGATACTTGTTATTATTCACCAGGATGTATGAGTCCAGCTTATTTAGAATATTACACTCAAGGTTTTGTTGCTGATATTGATGATGGAAGCTGTAGTGTGTTAGCTTTATTCGGATGTACAGATTCATTAGCATTTAATTACGACTCATTAGCTAATGTAGATAACGGTGGATGTGTTCCAGTTGTTATGGGGTGCATGCAACCTCTTGCATTTAACTATAATGCAGCGGCAAATACTGATGATGGGAGTTGTATACCATATATTTATGGGTGTACTGACCCTACTATGTTTAACTACTGTGATACTTGCAACACAGATGACGGAAGCTGTATTCCTTTTGTTTATGGATGTACAGACTCTACAATGTTTAATTTTAATCCTTTAGCAAATGCAGACAATAATTCTTGTATACCTTTTATTTACGGTTGTACTGACCCTAGCATGCTTAATTACAACCCATCCGCTAATACAGAAGATTTTAGTTGTATTCCTTACATTTACGGTTGTATGGATAGTACTGCTATTAACTTTGACCCGTTGGCTAATACTGACAATGGTTCGTGTATTGCTGTGGTTGAAGGGTGTATGGATGCAGATGCGTACAACTACAACCCTATAGCCAATATAGATGATAGTAATTGTCTTTATGATGCAGAATGTATAACAGGACCTGGTAATCCGTATTGGTTAAATGATGAGTGTTATGCTTGGGTTATAGATGTAGATGAGTATTGTTGTGATAATGAGTGGGATAATATATGTCAATTAACATACGATTATTGTCTTGGAACTTGGACTGGAGAAATGCCTCCTTCAAGAATAAAACCTAACAACTTAATAATGTACCCTAATCCAACAACAGGATTAGTTAACTTTAGTGAGACTGTAGATGTTGATGTTTATGACTTTACAGGAAGAAAAATAATTGAAAAAAACAATGTAAATAAAATAAATTTATCTGAATATGACAGTGGTATTTATAATATTATTGTTATATTTGGAGATAAAATAAATAGTATTAATCTTTTAAAACAATAAATTATGCCAGCAGGAGTAGGATACAAGACAAAAACAGGAAAAAGGAAAGCAAACGGAAAGGGAAAAAAAAGAAATTCCAAAAAAATGCGTAGATAAAAAATAATGAGTATTTTAGCTAACCTGTTCTCTGGTGGAGCAGCTGATTTAGTTAAAGGTGTTGGAGGTGTCATAGATAATCTCCATACTTCTAAAGAAGAAAAGCTAGAGGCAGAACAAAAAATCAAAGAACTTATAGCTAACTACGAGGTGGAGATGGAGAAAAATATCACCTCTCGTTGGGAGGCTGATTTAAAATCAGATTCTTGGCTTTCTAAGAACGTTAGACCCATGACTTTAATATTTTTAATAGTGTGTACTATGCTATTAATATTTATTGATGCTGGGGCTATAAATTTTAATGTAAAAGATTCTTATGTAGATTTACTACAAATGGTTCTTATAACTGTTATAGGAGCTTATTTTGGTGGTAGGTCTTTTGAAAAAGTAAAAAAAAATTAAATGGACATATTTAAAGATAATAACGACTGGAATGAAAAGTCTATTATAGGTTTTGTTGCCTTTGCAATTATGTGTTTGATTATGGTTGTAGATTTGGTAACAGGATATATGGGAGAAGATTTAATTATAAATGAATTTATATACGACTCATTTGTTTGGGTTGTGCTAGGTTGCTTTGGAATAAGTGGCGTAGAAAAGTTTGCAAAAAAATGAAATTAAAAGTATTAAGATTTAGCAGTCAAGATGATTCTACTTCAGGTCTTTTGTTTGAAGACACTGGTAGTGGATTAAATTTTTTATGCTATACTTTAGAAGATGAAGCTAGAGATTTAAAAGTTAGAGGAGAAACACGAGTGCCTGCAGGTACTTACAAAATAGAGTTAAGAACTGAAGGTGGTTTCCATGAAAAATATAAAAAAAGATTTTCAAAAATTCATAAAGGAATGTTGCACGTTACTAATGTGCCAAATTTCAAATGGATTCTTATACATACTGGCAATACTGATGAACATACTGCTGGGTGTCTTCTTGTGGGTGATTCGCAAGAGAACAACATCATCATCAAAGATGGTTTCATTGGCAAATCCACTAACGCTTACAAGAGAATATATCCAAATATCGCTAAATCAATTAAAGAAGGAAAAGAAGTAACTATTCAGTACATTGATTTAGATTCAAAAGGTCTTGAATACTGCACATGTTAAGCATTCAAGAACATAGAGAAACCACTTTTTATATAGCAAGAGGTCAGTCAAATATTAATAATGTTTTAGAAGCTGTTGGTTCTGAAACAGCAAACCTTATTCCTATACTTGAAAAACCTGAAATTTTATACATTAAAAGTTCAGCTACTGGAGATACTAGAGGTGGTACTGGAGCTAGAAAAATATTAATAACAGGAGCTCGTAGAGAAGGAGATTCTTTAGTGCCTATAACTGAAGAGTTAGATATGAATGGTACAGCTTACGTAACAACAGCTTTTGCTTATAGTGAAATATATAATGTTCAAATAAGAGAGTATGGTTCTACTTACGCAAACAAAGGTAATATAACTGTATCTAGACTTGGTGGTGATTATGTAGTTTTATTTTCTATTGATGCTGCTAGCGGTGTTAAAAACAGCAGTATTTTTGTATCTCCTACAAATACGAAAATTAAACAGCTAAGTGTGTTTATAAATTCTGTTTCTGATGATATAGATTTTACATCTGTATTTTATGAAATTACAGTTAAAAAAATACCAGCATTACCTATTGGGAGATTTTCATCTGCAGACCTAAACCCTTCTTCTGGAGACAATCCAGGAATTGTAATAGGAAAATACATTTGTTCAGGAGGACACACTGTTTTAGAAATGTATGAAGGGCTAAACACTTCTGATATAGTCTTTTGTACAGCTAAAAATTTAACTAGCACAGATACTTATAGTGTATTAACAGAGATGGTAATTTACGAATAAAATGGCATTAGAAAAACTAGTAATACACTCAACGGAAACTCCTTTTGGTATAGAGGTTGATTTAGAATCTATTGAATCAGAACATCTAGAAAAAGGATTTAAAAATATAGGATTTTCAGACGTTATAGATTTTGAAGGAAACATAGAATCTACAGCAAGATTATATGACTTTAAAAATGGAGAAAAACCTCATGACTGGGGTATTCCAAACTCAAGACATATAGCTTATATCGGGGGTATATCAGAAGATACTTTTAATATTGAAGATACAAGAACTGTAGAACAACAAGAAACTCTTGAGATATATGTTGAATTTATGAAAAGAAGACATCCTAAGCTAGAGGTGATAGACCACACCAGGACATCAATTATTTCTTCATTTTTGGAGGAACAGACCCAAACTCTATAAACCTTTCTATCTTAGCAGCTTCTGCTATTATACCATCTAAATTATTTTCAGATTCTTTCATAACTTCTAAAGCAAACCTTATTGCATCTATTCTTACTAACATTTCTGCTTCTTTCTTTTTAGCGTCTCCCATTAACCTTACTGTTTCTGGGTTTATTGATGGTGGTGGATTATAATTCTTGGCCATTGTTTTGTATTATATTGTTTATACTATTTATTATTTCTTCTTTTTCTTTTAACTTTTCTTGTAGTTCTATTACCGTAAGTTTTAATTCACGATTAGAATCTCTAAGTATGTCAATTTGCGTATAGTTAATTGTCTTTTCAGCAGTCTCTATAGCGTCTGCAAATGGTGTTGTGTTTTCCATATTTTTTATTTTATCCATTTATATTTATTTCCTAAATTCATTGGTACAAATATTGCGGTTTTTCCTCCATCCAAAACAACTCCGCAACCCAGGGTTGGTTTCTTTGGAAAATTCTTTCCATAACTAAAAGCCATGTGGTCTACATCAATTCCGCAACCCACATTCATACCAAATATAATATCGTTACGAGAAGCCATATAAGCAACCCCGCCAAAAGAATGTGAGTGACCTATAACTGTAGACTGTCTGTTTGCAATAGCTCTAGTTCGTGCACCGCTTTGTCCTGAGCTACCTGTTCCGTGTACATAAAGAACGTTATCTATTTCCCATTCCATTTTCCAGCTCCAGCCTTCTGGGGCATTCCATATTTCCTCGTATGTTTTTAAATATCTTTTTGGGATTCCTGCTGTAGTAGCCTGCCTAAAAGGTAGTGCTGAGTGGTTTCCTACACAAACTTTAACATCTGGAAAAGTTTTGTACCATTTTTCCATAGCCTTTTGAGCCTGCTCAGCCTCTCTTACTGCGTTAGGCATTTCTAATTCAGACTCATGATAAGACAGAGCTGCGTTATCGCACTCGTCTCCTATGTGTACTATTTCTGTACATCCAAATCTATTAAACACTTCATAACAAAAATTTCTATATTCTGGATGACAAAAAGGTTCGTGAGTGTCTCCTATAATACCCACGTTTGACGTTCTCCTATGGTTAAGAATTAAGGCTTCCTCTTCTGGAGTTAGCCTAATTCTCCTACCATATTCTTTGTTTTTACGTGACATAAATTTAATTTGTTTTACAAATATATAATTTTAGATTATTAATTATTTGTTTGTTAATAACTATTTTTTCTTTGTGTTTCTATTACTTTTATATATATACCTATAGTTTTTAGGGGCTTTACCCCATGTGTTGTTGTAAAGACCATCATCCGCTATCTTTTTGAAAGACTGATACCTGTTGTTTGACAATCTATATTCTTTTTCTTTATCAATTGCTAACCTATTACATTTTGTACAAACCCCAACATCAGCTCCTGGAGAGTCTAATTTCATAGGAACCTTACAGCACAAACTTAACTTCTCAGATACAGTCCACTCCGTTTTCTTTTTTTTCTCTGTCATTATCATATCTATTCATATTATTAATTAATTTTTCATTTTGGCCTCTTGTTTGTAAATCTTTTTTTATCATTTTCAAAAGCACAAACCAAAATAGAATACTAAAAATCACCAATCCAATTGTCATTTTATTGACATTTTTAATAAAAACAAATACCCTATTAAATCATCAATAGTATCTTCAGTCTTATCATTTATACCCCTGTTTTGTATTCTTGAAAGCTTATCATCTATCCTGGCACATATAGCTTCAGTAGAATCTAACTTGCTAAATATATTAGGAGGGTTTAATGCTGTATTACCGTATGATTTGTTTTTTTCTTTTAATAGCCTTATGACTTGAGATGATAGTGAATCAAGGTGTGAAGAAAAACTGTCTGAATCTTGGGGACTAATTTTATTTAAAGTTTCTTTGTTTAAATAATTTTCCATATCATTAACATAACCCTCTAACTCTCTGACATAACCCATCATCTCTTCTCTATCTTTATCTTTTTTATCTACAACCTCATTTGTTGAGGTAGGAGTCCAACCGTTCCTGTTTTCCTCGTAATAATACTTACTGTGTTTTTTTGTTTTTTTTGTCATTTTTTTAAGTTTTAATTTATATTATCTTTAATTTGTTGTTGTATTGTTGAAGCTCTTTTTTGAATATTACGTGAAGGTCTACCTCTACCTCCAGAACGATAAGTTGGTTCTGTTCTAATTAAATTAGGCATACCATGTTCTTCTGTTAGTATTTCGTCCATATAAATATTGCAATCATTACAATAAGCTTCTTTAACAACCCACTTTCCATCTCTGTGAACAGTAGTGCTTTTAGTTAGTTCTAAAGTTGATTTGCATTTTTTACATTGAAATTTCATATTTTATTTATTTTTATCAAGTTCTTTTAAATATAGCTCTCTAAATTTATCAAGCTCTTTTTCTAGTTCTTTCTCAGTGCTGTATTGTATTTTAAACATTAATAACCCCCCAACAAACATACCCATGCTAAAAAAAACAAATACTCCTGCTACGTTTTGTGTTAAATCTATGTAATCCATTTTATATTATTTTAATTATTACTCCTGGTTTATCTTTGTTATACTCGTACTCTTCAAATACTGGTATAATCTCTTCGCAATTATCATCTTTTATCCAATTATATTTAACCATTAAATCTTGCACTGTTTGAGCAGGATTTATATAGTCAAACTTATGTTTAGTTCCTCTAATAAACTTTAAAGATAGTTTATAAGGCTTCTCCTTTCCTTTTAGCATTTTTTGAAAGTCTACCCTGTGTTTCATATAGTATTCAATAGTGCTCTTTATATAGCTTCTTGTTGCTTTTGAATTAATCAATAGTTTACCAGTCCATTGCTTTGAATTTTTACTACTTGGCACATTTCCTGGTATAAAAATACTATTTTTTATCATCCCAATATGTTTTTTTAATTGTATCAACACCAAAATATTGAGCATATTTTTTTCTAGGTATTAATACTAGCTTAGACATATTGTTGTCTCCCCCCATAACTATTTTTAAATCTTTTACATTTTCCTTTATAAATCTTTTTAACTTATCACACTCCATCATCCATAAATTATTTGTAGATATTTCTGGCATATAATAAACCCACCAATCTGCTTTTGTAACACTTATACCTGAAGGCTTGCCTTTGTACTCAACTTCTATAGCTATGTTGCCTGTATCTTTTTCATTGTTAACATAGTTGTCTGTTTTTATCTCCATATAAAGATTTTTATCAGCTTTTGGAGAATACATTATAATATCATAGTCTTTGGTGTTTGTACTCTCATCATTAACTATAGTCATTCCGTTTATAGACAGATACATGGCAACAATTTTTTCGCCTGCTGTTCCGTATTTTAAATCTTTTTTAAACTTTTTATTTAAATCCATATTAATAAGGTAATAAATTATCACTAATATTTACATTGTCCTCTAAGGGATAACCATCCTCCATTAAAAACCTGTTTGAAGGCCTGTCATAACTCAACCTTACAGGAGAACCTGTAGGAACACCTACCAGTTTTTGAAACTTAATTTTTTGTACATGTATATCTACACTGGTATCCCTAAAGTCTTTTGGGTTAGGCCTGTGAACAGTTATTATATTATCTGCTTTATTAAACCAGTTGCTACCCCCTGCTATTCTATATGCTGTAGGAACTTCATTGTCTCCAATACCTTTGTCACTTCTCATTGTGATAGGGTGTGCCACTACAATAAACTTAAGATGATAGTTTTTCGTAAATCTTCTTATCTTGTTTAAAGTTTCTGCAACATACAAAGCTTCTGATATACCGCTATAGTTGTGGTCTAACTGATTAAATGGGTCAATAAGAACTCCTTTTATACCCTTTCGCAGGACCAAGTGTTTAAATTTATCTAAAACATTTGACAAGGAAAAACTGTCTTCTGGATAAACAACAAAAAAATGTTTGTTTACAAATTTCATTCCTCTAGTATATTCAGTCATACTCATTCTACTTAAAGATTCTATATCAGAAGTTTTTCCTATATACATCTCTACTAACGTTTCATAAAGCTCTGTAATAGGATAATTCTCAGGAGAAAACACACCCCACTTCCAGTCATATAATATAGAACCGTTCATCATTAATTGAAAGCAAAAAGATGTTTTACCATGCCCAGGTATTCCTGTAAACACATCAAACTCAGACATTCTAAAAGTGTAATGAGGGTCTAAAACACTGTAGCCTGTAGACTTACCTTTTATTTTTCCATTATTGTAAGCGTCAATCATACCGCTTTCTACATCAGCTACAGAAAACACCCCATCTACTGGATATTCTCTTGCGTTGTTGTAACACTCTTTTAACTTGTCTGCACCGTGATTTACTAAAACATCGTTTGCATCTTTACACTCTTTAGGGAAATCTATAATCATAACCCTTTCTTTGCCTAATCTTCTGGCTAACTCTTCTAATAATCTTCTTCCGTTAGCATCATTGTCTACTCCTATAAATATAACGTCCATGTTTTCAAAATAACTATGACAATTATCTAAATATGAAAATTTACTTTCTACATTTTTAGCATTAGGATTAGGAGCTCCATCAGGAACTGAAACGCAATTTGTTAAACCTACTACATCAAAAGAAAGTTTATCCATTTCTCCCTCAACAATTATACAGGAGTTGTTATCTTTTATATCGTCTAACCCATAAAATATTTTTTCTGCACCAGCAACTTGTTTAAAGTTTTTATCTCCGTCTCTATATTTTATATTAATAAGTTCTCCGTCTCTGTAATAATTAAAACATATTGAGTCTCTATTTTTTTGAACTTGAGGCATATAAATGTTACACTGTGTAATTTTATTTCTTTTAACAACATCTTCAGTAATACCTCGTGATTTAAAATACTGTAATATTTTATTAGGAGGAGGAGAACTCTTCTTAATCTGAGGTCTTACGTATTTTATTTCGTTCATTTTATCTTTTTTTATAACTCCTGACCACGCACAATGATGACAAGTAAAAAGTCCAGTTTGTGTGTTTACAGCTAAGCATGGTTCTTTTTTCTTTTTTCTTTTGTTAGAGCATTTTGGACATCTAGTTTTTATTTCTTCAGACCACCTGCCTCTATAATCTATACCATAATCTAGTAAATCACTTTTATTTATCATCCCTTAAACATTTTGTCATAGTCATCTTTCGTCATATTATCGTAAACCTTTTCTTCTTTTTGATAAGAAGAGTTTATTATTTCATCATTCCAAGACTCATTTCTTAAATAAGTATCAGGATTTTTTCTATATTTTTTATCAGGCTGTGCTTTCTTATATCCTTCTATATACTTTATAGCGTTTTCTTTCTTTTCTTTTGACATTTTCTTCCAAAGAGACTGACATCTTTCTTTAGATGTTTTCTTATCATATGCATTCCAAAACTCTTCAAATCTTTCTAAGTTACCCCATCTTTTCATTGAGTTTGTGGTTTGTGTTTTTACCGATTTATCTCTGACACTCAATCTTTTGTTCAAGCTATCCGACCAAAAGAAAGAGTCATCAGAGTTAAATAAATTAAATGAATTAATACAATCATCTACAAATTCAGAAAGTCTCTCTGGAGATGTTTGCATTCTTCTTGATAAGACAGCATTGTAACCCTTATTATCAATAGGTAACTTATAATTCTTCTCCATAGATAATGTTTCTATTATAATCCAATAAAAACCATATCCTTCAGAGCCATACACAGACATCATAAGCTCTATATTAATATCGCTCCATGCATCTGTGTCGTGTGTAAACCAGTAAGAATTTGTTTTTGCCATCTGTTCAGTTGTCATTTAATTAAAATGGTAAATCATCATCGTTTCCAGAAGAAGCTGTAGCAGTTTCAGGCTCGTTATTAAAAACAAACTCTTTACCATTACCCAAGTAATTCTTTTCAGATTTACCCTCTCTTTCTTCTTTAGATTGAGATTGAAAAACATAGTGAGTATTACCATATTGGTCCTCCCCATCTCTGTTTCCTCCTACAGTTAAGTTAAGGTATTTACCTTTCTTTCCTGTAATGATTTTACTTTTGTCAATTTTATCTAAATTGATACTTAAATTAATTATACTACTCATATTAATAATTTTAATTTACCTACTCTATAAGGTTTTCGGCTTCCCCTTTTATGTTAATTTTATGTATAACTTTTTAATTTCTAATTTACCTTTTCCTGATATGGAGTATAAAGCTTTAGATTTATTTTTTCCTCCCCCGCCTTTAACCATAAATATTAAGCCTAAAGATTTTAATTTTCTTATACCTCTACTTATAGTTTCGCACCCAAAAGGAACCTCTACAACTAACTCATTGTTACTAAAAACTTCTGTGTGATAAGCGTAAAGTAATATAAAAGTATAACTAAATTTTATATCTAGACCGTATGATAGTGATTGAAGCTCCTTTCTAAGATATTTTAAATTCATTATATTAAAACTTTATTTCCAGTAGCAAAAACTTTATAACCATCTCCTGCACATATAAACCCATCTTCTTCATACATCATATCGTCTCTTTCAATCCACTCTTTATTTCTACTAAAATATTTTCCTTTTATGTACATCCTCCCACTTCTTCTTTCTATAGAATGGTGTTCCCAAAGTATATCTTTTTCTTTTTCAAGACCATATTTAAGATGAATCTTATTTCCTTTTTCTACTTTCATAAACCAATATATATCTATATAATGCCTGTTATGTATACATAGTTCTTCGCAAATTGCTTCAACTTGTTCTTTCAAATCTTCGTTGTATTCCATTTCCATGTCAATAGTTTTTACAGCATGAATTACGGTTGCGTGATTACTTACACTGTCTCTAAACTTAAAAAAGTCTCTTATTCCTTGATAAGTACAAACGTTCCCATGATGTCTCATTATATACATAGATATTTGCCTGGCTAAAACTAAAGTTCTTTTTCTACAGTTTGAAAAAAACAGTTTTTCTGTAATACTAAAAAACTTACAAACAACCGCAACTACATTATAATTGTTTACTCTTCTTCTTCTTCTTTTTTTCATTATATTTCTCCTTTAAAATAATACTCTTTTACATGTTTGTCCTTTCTAATAAAGTATTCAGTATACTTATTAAGTAGTTCTGATATTTCTTCCCTACCTCTTTGTATAAACTCTTCAGAAGCTTTGTATAAAGCTGTTCTGTATGGAGCTTCTTTTTCTACAACTGCAAACCAAAACTCATCCGCATTGAAACCGTAAAGATAAAAAGCTGCCTGTCTGTGGTATCCATATCTATATGCTGTTCGTTTAAAAGCTTCAGGGCTACAGTCTTGAGTAGTTTTTACATCTACCAACACCTTAACATTCTTGCTTCCAATAGGTTTTGTGTATACACAATCAACCTTTCCTTTGCATTTTACTATATCTCCTTTTTCTGTAGAATTTTCCATGTCCCATATTCTTACAACCTCATGCTCAGACTCTTCAATAAGCTCCCAAGTTTCAGTAGGAGTAACTAATTCTTTTCTCATCAAAAGAATTTTATTGTATTCAGACTCTGTGATGATAGTTTTACCCTCATTGATAGAAAGAAACTCTTCCCAA
>CERU01037637.1_pt1 | contig 18762 bp, 4 predicted proteins | sample 530741 | NCBI WGS metagenome assembly CERU01 (sample SAMEA2620925, study PRJEB7988) | marine metagenome | biome: marine biome (ENVO:00000447); feature: deep chlorophyll maximum layer (ENVO:xxxxxxxx); material: "saline water (ENVO:00002010), including plankton (ENVO:xxxxxxxx)" | depth 30 m | reverse complement strand
CCCCAATGTCTATGTATAGAGATACGGGAGCAGTAGAAATCACAAAAATGTTACGAGATAGATACATGCAAAATCTAGCAGCTGATGATGCGTTAGCTAAAGCTGTATTAGAAATGGACTCTATGGGTGCTGATGACGAAACTAAACAAGCTCTTATAGAAAAATATAATTCTAGTTTAAGACAAAGAACTAATGCTGGAAACTATGAAATGCTAGGAACATCTATACATAAAGATGCTAAAAGTTTTATGTTTGATTATTACCCTATAAAAAAGCAATTATCTAGACATCAAAATTTTGTTGCAAATCTAATGGAAGCTGTAAAGCAAAAACGTATAAGTGATGCTACAGCACAGAAAAAAGTTCAAGAAGCTTTGTATAACTATAAAGGTTTAAAATATAGTATAGATGGTACTATAAATCCAGATTCTGAATACGTAGCCCCAAGTTTTGTTGGAGAAGTTGATGTAGATAATGAAATTATGACAAAGATGAAAGATGTAGTAGCCAGAAAATATAAAACTTCTTTTGTATCTATGCGGGATGAAAATTTTAAAGTTGTAAAAACAGACAAGACAGGAAAACAAGAGCCTGGAGCCACAGCTTATTATGTAACTGATGGGCAAAATGTAGAATATATTCCAATGTCTATTATAGAAGAAGTAGTAGAAGGCGTTTTAAGTGATAATAGAGTATCTTCGTCTATTGCTCAAGATGCTCATTTAGATAATTATTTTAAAGGTGAAATAGATCCTAATACTGAGTCTTCTATAGCAAGTACTGAAGTAGATAATTATTTAACTCTTCTTAATTCTCAAATTGAAAAATTAGAAAAGAAAGGTAAAAATAGAACTGACGGTGAAGATATGCAATTAGAAAATCTTATATCTAAAATTGATTTTATAACAGAAAATAGAGATAAAGGTATTTCTGATCTTGCTACTAGAATAGGTCTTTCATATACAGATAAAAAAGAAGATTATTTAGATAGAGCAAGAATAAAATATGGAGGAGAGTTAACTAGAGAAGTTACACAAGACATTAAAGAAAGTTCAAGATTTAATACAAAGTATAAACATAGCTTAGAAAATCCAACACCAGTAGGATTTAGAACTACTGCAGATCAGTTAACTACTCCAGTTATAGGAGGTAAAACACTTGATTCAAAACAGAAAAAATTTGAAGAGCATGCAGAGGCTATAAAATTTATATATGATGAATATTCAGGCATTAGTGCAAACTTTACTGGAGAAATTGATGATTTTTATAAAACAAGCTGGGAGGGTCATGATTTAATTAATGGTAAAACAGATAAAGACGGAACGGTACTAATACCAGGTCTTAAAGATGCATTTACAGAAGAAGTCTTTAGACAAATAGGAGAGAAGTATGAAATGAACTGGGAGCTTGTTAGAGACAAAGCAAGAGAAGTTAGAGCCAATCTGCGGAGCCAAAGTATAATTCAAACTCAGATAGAAGAAGCTACAAGTAATGCTTTTAATGGCAGTACTCCTGCTGAGATTGGTGAAAATTATAATAATCTTGCTCAAAGTTTATCAGGTTCATATACTCATAGTTATAATACGAATGAAAATCAAAAATATACTATAGATATTAATACTATTACTCAAGCGCTTTCAGATTTAGGAGTTACAATAAATACTCCTGCAGATGCTTTACGGTATTTAAATGATAATGCAGATGTTAGGAACGCAGTTATTAAGCAAATTGCTGAGTCAAATTATACTTCTTTTGATAAAAGTCAAGTAGATCAAATACTAGTAGATGAAGAAGGACAAATAGACCGTACAATTGTAAATGAAATTAAAGGAGAATTTGAAGAAGAAGTTAGTAATACTATAGATGACATATTAAGAGGTTTTAATAGAGTTGAATCTAAAACTAACAAAACATTAAATGTAGAATTCGATAAATCAGATCCTAGTATGGATAATTTAGTTTTAAGAACTTTTGGAAGTAAAGAAGATGGTACACATATAGAAGATATAAGATCTTTATTTACTAAAGGAATTGATAGAAATGCTGCATTTGAAATAGGTAATGAAACTATTGCATTTAAAGATATTAAAGAATGGGAAGAAGATAATCTGAAAAAGAAAGATAGGATATTTGCAGATGGGTATGATAATATAGAAGTTGATAAAAATAATATAGGATTATTACATTTACCTCGGACTGATGGTAAATCACTTATTTATATTCCATTTAAAAATAAAGTTACTGGAGAAACAGGAGGATATTATTTAAATGCAGATCAGATTGATTCCGATGTAATAAATAAATATACATCAAGTACAGACTTTTTAGTTAGAAGTATATGGGTTGAAGGCGAAGGAGGACTAATAAATAATTGGGCTCCACCAGAGTTTAACCCAGAGCCTACTGATCCTAGCTATCCACAAGTTATTTTTGACTATGTTAATAATGAAGTTAACATTAAAAATAGTGAAGGAAATTTTGTAAGACATGACGAGGATATAGGAATGAGAATAATTGCAAATTCTTTAGATTATAATAATCAAAAGCTTTAATTTATGGGAGTAAAGATTGATTTAGATCCGGCTACAAATTTAGCAAATACTAAAAACAGATATGGAATAACAATAGATTTAAATGCTCCAGAAACTACTAGAGATTATGACTATCGTCCATATGACTCTATGAATTTTGCTAGAATGTATCAAGATGATATAACTAGTTATAAAAAGTATGGAGTTGTTCCTTCTAGATATTTTGATTGGGATGAGACTCGAGCTCAAAATCAATCTACAGCAGATAAATGGGGTAACGGTTTAGCTAAAGCTGGGGTTACTACAATAGGTGCTGTAGCAGAAAATACACTAGGTATTTTATTTGGTATGGGTGAACTAGCTAAAGGAGGATATTATTATGATAATTTTATTGGTAAATCTGTAGATAAAATGAATGAAGCTATGAGAGAGTCTTTCCCTAATTTTAGAACTCAGGCTGAAGAAAATATGTCTATAGGTCAAAAACTATTAACTGCTAACTTCTGGGCCGATACAGTAGCAAATGGTTTTGGATATAGTTTAGGATCTTTAGCTACTATATATTTAACAGGAGGTGTAGGATTAATTGGGAGGGGAGCAAAAGCGATGCAAATGTATAATACTGCTAAAGCTTTATCAACAGGTACTAAAATAGCTGGAGCTCTAGATAAAGGAAGTAGATTTACTAGGCAAGGATTTATTAATTCAGTTAACATGGCTGAAATGGGTCTTTATATGTCTTTAGCTGAATCATCTGTAGAAGCAAGAGAAAATCAAAAAAATACATATGACTCTTTATTAGCTGCTGAAATGGAAGAGAAAGGAGTTAGTAGTCCTTTTGATCTGGGAGAAGAAACGTTAGCAGGTATAGAAGATGCTTCTTATGCTTCTGGAAATAGCACTTTCTTTTATCAATTACCTGTACTAGTTGGATCTAACTTAATAATGTTTGGTAAACAAGTAGCTGGATTTAATCCTGCATCTAAAGCTTTTAAAAATAAAGATTTAAAATTTGATAATACATTAAAAACAGTAGTTAATACTTTAGGTGACAGAAAAGGAGTATATGGAAAATTTAGAAATACTATATCTAGACTTACTCCTACAGCAAAAGGAGCCGCAACTGAAGCATTTCAAGAAGGTTGGCAGTTTGCATCTAATATATTATCTACAGATTATCATACAGATAAATATTATGATGCAGGAACAGCTAATTTAATTGAATCTCTATACGAAGGAGTTAAAGAAACTTTTGGAAGTCAAGAAGGTTTAGAGTCTATGCTAGTTGGAGCTATAGTAGGAGGAGGTATGTCAGGAGGAAGTAGTGTTATTAATAAACCTTTTAAGAGAAGAAAAGCTGCTGCTGATTACGCTAAGAAAATTCTTGATGGAGGTTTTATGGATAATTCCAATGAGGCTGTAGGAAGATTTAATGCTCAAGGAAAAGCATTAAAAGACATGGAAAAAGCTTTACAAGCTAATGATATTAAAGCCTTTAAAGATGCGCAGTTTAAATTAATACAATATAATGCACTTGCTGCAATAAAAACCGGAACTTACAATGTCTTTAGAGAAAAATTAAAAGATTCAAAATCATTAAGTGATGCAGAGTTTGCAAAGGCATTTGGTTTTGATACTGAATTAACTTTAGAAGAACAAACTAACGGGCAATCTAAAACAGATATTATAAAAAATATTGAAGAGAAATTAGATAAGTTTGAGAAAGTTTATAATAATGTAAATAAAATGTTTCCTTCAATGCCTAAATCTCAGGGTCTAACTAGGCTAAGAATGTCTGAAGCAGAAAGAAAAGCTGAAGATGCTATATATAATAAAAGAGAGAATTTACGTGATGAGTTAGCACTACGTGCTTCTGGCATAGAAAATAGACATGAAAGGTTAGAAAGTATTCAAAAACAAATGAAAGATGTTATTGATAGGGGCGCTAAACTTAACGGTGTTAAAGTAGATTCAGATATAGATCAAATACTTAATCCAGGAGAAGATTTATTAAAAGTAGAGGATGGTAAGTATGATGCACAAACTGAGCTTAATATTATGGCTAAAGGTCTTCAAGAAATAAAACAACAAATGCTAAATAAAGGAGTTACTGCAGAAGTAATAGAGTTTGATAAATTAGCAAGAGATTATATTGACTTATTTATGGACAACTCTGTATCCATAGAAGCTTATAATAAATTAGCATCAAGTAAATATTTTCAAGATTTATTTGAAAATACAGTAAAAGCAAATCAAGCAGAGGCAGAGCAAGCAGCTAAAGATCAAAAAGCAAATGAAGACATAGAGAATGCTACAACTTCAGAAGAAGCTAGAAAAGCGGCTCCAGAAGATGCAAGTCCTGAAGCTGAAGTAAATGCTAGAAAGAAAGCTAGGGAATTAGAAGAAGAAGAAAAAGCTGCAGAGTTAAAATTTTTAGATTTAAATTCAAAAGATTCTTTAAAAGAGCAGCTTAAAAAATTAAAATCTTTAGTTCCTGGGCCTAACAGTACAACTAATTTATCTCCAGTAGAGTTACAAGGTTTAAGAAATGCTATTAAAGTTTTAGAAGATAAGATAAATAATAAAAGCAATAAAAATCCTGTTAAAGAGCCAGATGCAGAAAATTTAGCTATTACTGATGATAATATATTAAGAGCTGATAATAATAAAAAGATAGAAGAAGCTAAACCAGGGACAAGAGATATAGAGCCTGCAGCAACACAAACTAATGATAAAGTAGAAACTGATCCTGTAGCCACATCTACCGGAGAGCTAGATGTTGTATCCTCAACAAATACAGATGAAGTAGTTAATGTAGGAACTCCAAATAATCCTATATATAAAATACCTGTAGATAATCAAGGTACTCCTATTGAAAAGGATTCTGACACATTAGATGGTAAACCTATTTTATTACAACCAGAGTTGTTATTAAAAGAAGATATATTAGAAGAGGAAATAGAATTTGAGATAATAGAAAATGATTGGTATAAATCTGATAGGCTAGATAAAGCAGAAGAGTCTTGGACTGAAATTCCTATTTACTATAAAATTGGTAATGCTTATATAGGTAAATTACAACGCTCTAATACTGAGGATAGAAAAGCAATTGTAGATAAACTGCTAAAAGGAGACAAAGTAACTACACAAATAAGTAAGATTGTAGCTACTAACTTTAATAACTCTATAGACTCTGAAACAAATGAGTTTTATTTTCATAATCCTCAAGAAATATTTGGGAAAAATGATGATATTTTAATTGCTATAAGTGAACCAGAAATTGCAGGAGACCCAAAGACTGGACAGTGGGACCTTGATACGGTGCATCCTGATAAAAATAAAAATGACGAGCTAGATAATATTAAAACTGATATTACAAGGCAAGTTACTGATAAATTTAATAACCAAATAGGAATCGTAATTAAAAAAGAAAATAACCCTGCAGGTAAAGCTAGAATATCTATAGCTATGACTTCTAATTTAAATTCTTTGGCTAATGAAATGGTTATAAAATATCTAGCTGAGAAGAATTATGAAGCTGCAAGGATGATTGTAGCTAATAGTAAGAATAGAAAAAGTGCAAATACTAATAATAGTTATTTAGAATTTAGAGAATTTGTAAGTGGTCAACAGTATATAGTATATAAAAGCCCTAAATTAGGGAAGTTAATTAGGATAAATGAAGATGAATTTGTAAAAGCAATAAATAATAATGAGGCTATATTTCAAATAGTAACTGAAAAAAATGATAAATTTACAGGCACTAAAAATAATACTACAAAATCTAAAATTAATATAGTTGAAGATTTATCAAAATTTTTATCAACTAAAAAATATCATGTAGACAAAGGATTGATGAATTCAAAGGTATACACTAAAGAAAATCCGTATATTAGCCCTGTGACTGGGATACCACATGATACTTACCAAGATTATTTATTTAGTTCTGAAGAATTAGGAAATGCCCCAAGAATTCAGGATGCTGGATATAACTCTATACTATCTACAGACATAGTTAAGAAAAGAGAAAGCATGTTTAACAGTCCTAGAGTAACTTTTAAAAAAGGGAATATACTAGGAGAGACTGCAGGAGAGATTGTTAAGAATACTAAGATAGCAGAGACTAAAGGAACAATGACACAAACAACTCCTTATGGAACAAAAGCAGGTGAAACAGTAGTTGTAGAGACTAGTCCAGAAGCTCCAGGAGAACAAATGCAATTATTTCGAGAAGCTCCAGTAGTCCCTAAAACAGAACTAAGTAGCCTTGTAAGCGCATGGCTACAAACTCCAGAAGGAAGTTTAAAAAATCAAACTGTAGAACAATCAGCAGGTAAATTTGCTATTGAGTATGCTAAAAGAAATAAATTAACTGAGGGATTAACTGAACAACAAGTTACAGAACAAGCTGGTTCTTTACTTTTTGGAACTGTTGCACAAGGTTTAACTGTAATGCAAACTGTTCAACAGGAAATAGAAAATCAAAGTAAACAAATAGAAGCTCCAGTAGCTAAAAAGAAAAAATTTAAAACAGGTAAAAAAAGTGGAGATATAGTCAATAACTTAAGTAAAAAATGTAAAAAATAATATGAGTTGTAGAGTACAAAAACCTGATGGAACGGTAGAATATACGCTACCAAATAAAAAAGAATCTCAGTTATTTAAAGAATTAAAAGCTGCTACAGAAAATAATAATGAGGCTGAAAGATTTTATAATGAAGTGCGTTCTACAGAATTTAAGAAATGGTATGGAAAAGATTGGGAAAAAGATTATACTGTAGATTTATTTCTTACTGATGAAAATGGAGAACCTAAGCTAGTTAAAGAAGAAGGATTTTATTCTTTTCAAAATGCAAAAGGAGAAATATTTAAGATTACTGCAGTAATACCAGATCCTAGTAATTCATTAAATTTAGGAAGAGAAGTACAAGGAGCTCTTATTGATACATTAGTAGGATTTATAACTAAGGTCAGAAGAGAAAATCCAAGACTTTTTAGAAGTGCAAATGATGCTATAAGATACTTTGGTATAGGTAAAGATTCTGCATCTAAAGGTGCTTTAGCAAATAAACTACTAATGGAAGCTTTTCCAGGGGCAACTTTTGAACAAGCCAAAGAAGCTTATGAAGTTCTTATAGATCAAGGGGCTGAGGCAATGTTTGACTCTTTACCTGAAGGAGTAGGTTTAAATGAGGCCGGTACTGAGGATCATATTGCATGGGAAGTCTTTACAGCAGCTTACCATAATTGGAATTCTTCTTTTAATGAAACTACAGGGAATATAGAGAATATAGGAGTTAGAGAAATACTTGCAAATAGTCTGTCTACTTACGGCATGAAGTTAAGAGACAGAGTGGGATCTATGGAAGAGTTTGAGGATACTTATGAAAGAATACACGATTTAAGTAGATTAGAAGATAACCCTCAAGACAAGTTATCTGCAGAAGCAAAAGCTGTATTAGGAAATATTGAAACAAATGAGCTTAATGCTTTTGGTTATCCGGCTATATTATCTATGGATAAAGCTTATGCTATAATGGCGGAAGCAGCAGTAGGTCAACCTACATGGGATGAAATGAAAAGCAATTTAGATTTTAGATCACAGTATAATCCTGCATCAAAAATCCTCTTAGAAAAAATAAATAAACTAACAGCTCAAGAAGAGGCAGCACTATTTACAACTTTTAAAAGCGCATATAATAATTTTATTTTATTTAAGAATGATTCTTTTACAGACGAGCAAACTGGTAACACAATTATTACTAATAAAATAATTAATTCTAATCAGAGTGAAGTAAATAGAAAAGCTAAAGAACTATTCAGACAAAATTCTAGAGAACTCCAAATTCCAAATCCAAGAGCTTTATATTCAATAGACATTGATAATAAATTAACAGTAAAAGAAGGTAAAGTAGAAAGATTAACAGAGCTGTGGGAAACTATAAATAACGTTAGAAATAAAAAAAATGGAGAATTTAACGCAGAAGATATTAATGCTTTAGGAGAGTATTTATGGATTTTGGGTATACAATATGGTCCTACTTTAGAAACTACACAAGATAATTTATTAGATTATTATATTATAGGTAATGAAGAAGGATTAAAAGGTAAAAATTTATTTAGTCAATTTATATTTAAGTCAGGAGATAGTTTTATAAAGCTATTAGATAGCGTTAAAAAAGGTAAAGACATATATACAGATCAAAGCAGTTTAATAGATAAGCTTTCAAATATTTCTACTTTATTTGAAAATAAACCTTTTGGATCTTTTATAAGCGGAACAGGTAAACAATACTACCCAATAAATTTACCAACTAGATTGCACGAACTAGTTAGTACAATAAACAATCCTAAAGAAGCAGATGAAACTATAAGAATTTTAAATCAGTTTTTAGAAGATCCTTTAAATAGGCCTTTTGCAAGTGTGAAACATTCTTCTCCTTTAATTACAGCTTTACATGCTAGCGAAAAAGTTAGAGGTAATTTTATACATGAAGTATTAGATTCTTATAAATCCGCAGATGAGTTTGTTGCTAGTGCAGATTATGGAAACCAATCTAGTAAAATATCTTTAATAGAAAGACTATTAGCATATGAGAATAGAGGTAAAAAAGATTTTTGGAAGATAGCTTTACCTATACAAGCTGGGAGATCATCGTTAGACTTTCTAACTATTCCTAGAATTAGTAGTTATAAAGAGTATGGAATGACTACTAATAAAAGACAGTTAATTGAAAATATAATATTACAAGATTTAGCTAGAATGAATCAAGCTGATGAGTTTGTAGAAAATAATGATCCTAGTAAATTTATTGAAGGGTATCACTATAAAAAAGGGTCTAATCCATATGCAAAAGATGGAGGGGCTTTTACAATGACTCAAATATCAGATTTAAATTTGAATAAAATAAAGTTAAAAGATGGTAAATATATATATGAACATGCTAAGTCTTATGTTTTAGGCGTAGATTTTAATCAAAAAGAAGAATTTACCAAAATTTTAGGTGATAGTGTTACAATAGTAGAAAATAAATTATTAGAATACGAACAAGATTTAAAAAATCGTATAGATATATACGGTATAAAACTATTAGAAGAGGTTAATCCTAATTTAAAAACTAAAGAATTACAAGATAAACTTATAAAAGATTTTACATTTGAAAATTTTATAGGTAAGATAGAAATTACTAAAATGCTACGAGGAGGTTTTAGTTTTACTAAAGATGCAGCAGATTTTTATAAGAGAATGGCTCTCCTTAAAACACCGGGTAACAAACTATTCATTAAAGGAATGTCTAAAACAAATCCTGAATATGGTATGGCCCCTACATATAATGCGCTTGTTATAAAAGATTTTGATTTTACAGATTTAGATAGGTCTAATGAAGTTGCAGATAATCTAGAAAAAGCCTTAACTCCTGAAGGAACAATGTTAGATCCTGTAGCTGAAGAGCTTGCAAGTAATTATCGTAGTGTAAATAAGTCTGATGCGCAGTCATTTATTAGTCTACCTATGTATCGTGATATTATGCAAGGCATGGGACAATGGAATAATTTAGATGAAGAAGCATTTAGAAACGCACAAAATCCTGAGATAGGACAGTATATAGATAATAATGGAAATACAAGACCTATATACCCATTAAAACCTTTCCATGAAGAACTTTCTTTTGAAGAAGGAGTTAATACACTATATATGGATAAAAATTCATATACTGTAGTAACACCAGAGTTAGCTATGTTCTACCCATATTTAAATAATATGTTAGAAGCTATGAATAATGGTATAGATGTAGTTCATACAGAAAGTGCAACAAAAGGAGCTAGAAGGAATGTACAAAATTTTCAAGCTAATGAAAGTCTAGACTATTCAAATCCAACTATAATGGATTCTAATATGTTAAGATTTCCTCAACTATCTCCTAGAAGAGCACAAGATCAAATAACATTTAATAAGCAGATAAGAAAAAATTTAATTGCAAATGTATATCCTGATGCGTCATATACTTTAGGTGATACTACGGTACCTGGTAGTACATTAAATCAAATATATGGAGAAGCTGTTGCTGAAAATATAAAAGAAGATAAAGAAACTGTAGATAAAGAATTGGGAATTACAGAATTAAAAAGAGTAGAAAATAAACAAGGTACAAAGGAATATAAAGATGCTAAACTTAAATATTTAAAAGGCATTAGAAATAAAATGATTACTCATATTAAAGATAAAGATTTACCTGATAATTATTTAGATTCTTTAGCTATAGTTCCTAATGGGGCTTTTGATTGGGCATTTAAAATACCTTTAGCTTTTCCTAATTATCAAGCTAAGTTTGAAGGTATCTTTATGAGTATGTATAATAATGAGGTTTTTAAACAAAAATTAAAAGGTAAAGAGTTAGTCCAAATTGCAGAGCTTGGAGGTCATGAAGTAAGTGGTGAATTAAAATTTTATGACGGAACTAACGCAGCACAAGTTAGAATAAAAGCTAGTGCTATAGGAATAGCGCCAGGCACACCAATAAAAGATGTACCTGTAGAGTTATTACAAATGATTGGGTATCGTATACCTCAACAAGGTAAGAATTCCTCAGTATTTATGCAGGTAGTAGACTTTTTACCTGAGTCACATGAAAAAGCAATTATGGTTCCTGGAGCTCTTACAGTTCAAATGGGAAGTGACTTTGATTTTGATAAATTAAATGTCATTTTACCTGAAACAAATGCGGAAGGGAATGTAATAAAACCGGATTACAGTAAACAGCCGTCTGAAATGAATAGAGGAGAAAGAAATAATGTAATATTTGATGTATTTAGATCTATTTTAACAGACCCAAAGCATTTAACAGAGGTTATTAAACCGTTAGATATTCAAACTTTAGAAGAGATTCAAGAATTTTTAGATGATAAAACAAATATAGATACTACATTAGATTATAATAATCCTATGGCAGAGCTAGCTATGGAAGAGAGAGCAAAAGAAGGGGATAGACTTATTGGATTATGGGCTAGACATATAGCTGGTAGAAATGTAGCTGAAGCAGCGGGAACATTAAGACTTAAATCTTCATTTATGCCTATTATTAATGGTGAATCATATGGAGAATTAGGTAAAACTAGAGATGATAATGGTAATTATACAGATGCTAATATTTCTGAGCATCTGTCTGCAGCTGTAGATTCTGCTAAAAACCCTATACAAATAGATATAAATGATAATATATATACTAATCCTGTTTTAGGATTATTTTACAGTTTAGGAATTCCTATAGAAACTGCATTGATATTTGTAAATCAACCTATTATTAGGGAGGCAATTGAAGATGCTAAAAATAATTCAAGACCTTTAAATGAGCTTTATAAATCTATTAATAGAATTTATAGCAGCTATCAAAAAGAAATTGATAAAGTAGAAAATATGGAAACAGCCCGTATATTAGGATATTTTGTATCATCTAATAATATAAATATGCAAGGAGTGCAAGGAATGAATACAAATGAGTTAAACGATCAATTAGTTAATCCTAACCAAGCAAAACAATTAGAATACTTAAGTAATTTTAATAAATTTGTTACGGCTGGTAGAGCATTACAAGTAGTAAATAGTATAATTACACCTGACAACTTAGATAATGTCAATGAAATTTCTTCTCTTAATGATTTTATAGATATAGAACGTCAATATTTAAATAATCCAGAGAGTATAATAGATGGAGCAGATGAAATTATAATGCATAATCAAGGAACTAACACATCTTTAAATCCTATTGCAGTTGCTTATAGAGGTTTATTTACAACAATATTAGAAGAAAGTGCTAGAGCAGGATTTGTAAATAATTCTCCAGCATTTAGATCTTTTAAATCAAATCTTAAAGATGCAATAGGAGCCTCTAAGTTTACTGCGGCTCAACATAAGCTAATAGATAGAGCATTATTTACTAAAATTATAACTCAACCACATAGTCCTTTTGTAGATGGAGGTTTAATCTCTAGAGAGAATTTTGAGAATATGTACATTAAACCAAATGATAACTTAATAACTAAATTAAATTATTTGAGAGAAACATATCCAGAGTTAAATAATAATTTAATTATGCAAGCGTTGCAAGAGGATCCATCTAATAACGAAACAAAATTATTTTTATTAAGACTAGATTTGCCAGTTGGTATATCAACTACAGATAAAAATAATTATACAAAAGCATTTAGAGATTTACTTAATAATTCTAATGAAGAAATAAATGATTTTGCGCATGCATTAGTTGTAAATCAAATTTTAACTAGCGGATTTAATCCAACTTTTGGAAGTTATATAGATTTAATTCCTTCAGAAGTATTTACAACATCTATATTAAATCCAAGCAAACAAAGCCCTGTCGAGTTTTTTAGACAAGAAATGAAAGAATTAAATAGAGTAGATTATTTTAAAGGTTTTGTACATGAGTTTATTAGAACTTACGGCACAGAAAAACCAGGAGGAGTTCCAATGTTAAAGAAAATAGATAAGATAAAAATGAGTCCAGATGGTTTTACAAATGTGTCTTCAAAAAATCCAGGTATATATGGGCGTACTAATGAGTCTGTAGATTATTTTGTTTCTGATGCTACTGGAAACACTAATGTATTTGTTAGAGTAGAAGGTCTTAAATATCAAAGATTGTCTTTATTAGGTAAATCTAGAAAATTAAATGAATCTGGAATTTCTACAAGTAATTCAGAAAGTTTAGTTAATTTTACAAATAATACTACAATTGAAAAGCCTGGTGGATTTAGAGTTGATAAACCTGCAGATATTATAACTAATAATGAAGATAGTCAAGCTCAAAAGTATTGTAAAAAATAAAATATATGTCGTGTAAATATTATATAAATGGAGTAGAAAGTAAATTATATACAGAGTTATATGGTTATATGGATAATACAGCTCCTGAGAAAAAAAGTACTGAAGCAGTATATAAAATATTAAAAGCTAATGGAATTGCTACAAGACGTAATGGTTCTACATATTTAATACAAGCTAATCTACAACCTAGTTTAAGAGAAGTTAATCGTATAAATAGCAAATATCCTGGATTATTAAAGACTCAATTTATAAAAACAACTCCAAAAACTATTTATTCTCCAGAGTCTGAGCTGCACACTCTTGATATAAACCCAATTGTGCTGCAAAGTATTCCTATGGAGGGCCCTGAAACTGCAGATTTTACTTATGAAGATATAACAGAATTAGATCAATACGCTAGATTTATTGCAGGTAAAGAAAATACAGATGATTATTATTTAGATGAAAAAGCAAGACAAGAGAATACCAGTGATCAGAGTAAATTCTCTGAAATGGAAAGAGAAGATAGAGATAGACTTGAAGCTAAAGTTGTACATCTAAAAGAAGCATTTGCTAAGGCCGGTATTATTGTAGATGTGCAATATGATACAGAGCTAGAGAATTTAGGGGAAGTAAGGCCGGGAGAAATTAATCCAGTTGTTGTCCTTAATCCAGATAGAGTTAAAGAAGATACAGCTTACCATGAGTTTGGGCATATCTATATCGATATGTTAGGAATTAATGATCCTGTTGTAGCTAAGGCTATAGCAGAGCTTAAAGAAAGTCCTTTATATGATAGAGTTGCCCAAAACTATCCTGAATTAACCGGGGAACAATTAGACAAAGAAGTTTTAGCTACAGCAATTGGTTTAGAAGGCGCTAGAATTGTAAGAAAAAATCCTACTGCATTACAACAACTTATTAATAGAATATTAAGGGCTTTTGGAAAACTATTTGGTGTACAACCTAATACTGCAGCATTGATTGCTGAAGAAATGTTTGCAAAACAATTGAGAGCTGAAGGGATGATTAATCCTTTAAGTCCTTACGTGCAAAAATCAAAAGATGAAGAAAAATTTGATGAAATTGTTCAAGATTTAAAAATAAGAATAGCATCAGATCTTTATGAAGTAGAACAATTACCTCCAGAAGAGCGAGAAAAGAAAATATATCAATTACAAGAACTTAAAGATGGTTTAAATAAAGTAAGAAGAATTGAAGACCTGTTAAAAGTTGTAAATAGTATGGGTAGAACTTTAAATGCATCTATTAATGAGTATGAAAGAATAATGAGTTTACCATCAAATGAGCGTCCTACTCTAGAAAATATGAGTAAAATATATAAATTAAAATCTGAGTTAGACGGTTTAAAGGTGATGGAAGCTGTTAAAGTGGCGTTACTTCAAAAGAAAAAAGATCAAAAAATATTTGATGAAGGTAAATTTATTACACTAGAGGATAAAGTTAGATCTATTCTAGATACTAGAGATGTATACAGTGAAAATTTTAGTGATAAAGTAATTCCTATAATGGCAGAGTTTTTGTCTGGATACCATAATAAAGCGCTTGATCCACAACTACAAGCTCAAATTGATAATGCTAGAAAATATAAAAGAGATGTATTTTTAAATACTCAAACTCAAGAATATGCAAAGATTAAAGCAAAATATAAAAATGGCGAGCTTACTGAAGACGAATTTTTAGATGCTAGAGTAGAACTAAAAATAGAACAACTTAAAGATAGACAGATTTCTGGGTATGGTTCTTTAAAAAGAGAGTTAAGAGCTGCGTATAAAGATACAAGTACTTTTTCTTATTTACTAGATCCTTTAATTTATAGTAACGATAGAGCTATACAATTATTTGTTAAATCTGTACAAGATGCAGATTTAAGAAAAAATGATATGACTCGTGAGTTTAAATCAAAATTAAATGCTAAATATAATAAATTTTCTGAAGGCAGGTCTGAATCTGATGTTGCTAAAATAAATGAAGATTTATTAGAAGAAGTTACCGTTAAAGGGCAAAAAAGATTAGCTATAGTTAATCCTATTGATCAAGAAAAATATTATAAAGATAAACAAGATTTTCTTAAAAAATTAAATATAAAATATGGTCAACCGCAAAAAAAAGAAGGGCAAGATGAGGCAAATTTTAAATTTGATTATTCAAATTGGAAAAGATCAGAGAATTACCAAAGGCTTAAGAAGGAAGAATCGAGGTGGGATCAGGAAAATAGTGAGCCTATTGATACCTGGGAAAAAGAATTAGATATTGTAAATAAACAAATAGAATTAGCTAAAGCAGCTAAACAAAAACTAGAAGAAGAAGAGAAACAAGATAGTGATGCATATTCTATGCAAGTAGGGCGTATTAAAGAATTACAAAAATTTAAAGATAGAAATTATAATTCATTTACTAATAGCCCTAGGGGAGAATGGGTAAGACCTATGAAATCTAAATATACTAATGCAAAATATACTAAAATACAAGCAGACCCTACATTAAAAGAATACTATGATTTTATTTTAGAAGAATTACAGGCAGGACATAAAATGATTGGGGCTAAACGTATGGATAAAAATACTTGGGATGAGTTTTCTTACTTAATGCCTTCTGTTAGAAAAAAAGATTTTGATAGATTAAGAGAGCAAGGTATTATATCAGGCACAAAAGATATGTTTAAAGAAGGATTTTCTATTGTAGAAACAGATGATCAATTTGGAATTTATAATCAAAGTACTGGAGAGTTAAAGAAAAAAATACCTGTATACTATGTAAATAGAATTGATGCAAAAGATGTTTCTAGGGACATTGCAAGTAGTTTATATCAATTTAGACATATGGCCCATAATTATAAAGTTAAATCAGAGACTGTAGGTCAAGTTATGCTATTTAGAGATATTATGGAAAATAGAGAAGTATTGCAAGAAAATTCTGGAGGTATTGAAATGATAAATAAAACTGCAGAAGCTTTAGGATTTAAAAAGTTTATTAATAAAGAAGGAGTCTCTAATACATTTAAACACTTGGATGAATGGATCGATACTGTTATGTTTGGTCAAAATGAATTAAAACAAGAGCTTAAAGGAATTTCTTTAACTAAAGCAGTAGGAGCTTTAAATACATATACAGCATTAAATACATTATCTTTTAACTTGTTACAAGGTACTAATCAGTTTATATTAGATAATCTTACTATGGCACAAGAAGCTGTTGCAAAACAATTTATGTCTGCATCTGATCTTGCTTGGGCTAAAACACAGTATTGGTTTGAAGCCGGGGCCATGACAGATATAGGTAGATTCGACCCTAAAACTAAAATTGGTAAAGCAATGGAATACTTTGATGCTTTAACAGAATTTACGGATCATGAAGGTAATAGAATAGTGGGAGGTAGGGCTAGAAAATTATTAAGTGCAGATAACTTATTATTTTTACAACAAGGAGTAGAACATGAGTTATCTGCTACAAGACTCCTTGGTTTAATGAGAAGTTTAAAAGGGAAGTTAAAAGATAGTAATGGAAAAGTTTTAAAAAATGAAAAAGGTGAATTAGCGGATTTATATGATATGCTAAAGATAGATAAAAACGGTGTAATGTCTGTGGATCCACGAGTAGCTAATTTTAATCGTTTAGATTTTATAGGTTTAGTGCAAGGCTTAAGTAGAAGAACAAATCAAACTAAAGGAAAAATGCATGCTCCTATGGCGCAAAGAAGAGCTATAGGAAAATTAGCTATGTTATTTCGTAGTTGGTTATTGCCGGGTATTAGAAGACGTTATGGTCATGGTATATTATCAACCGGAACTACATTGCATATTGATGAAGAATTAGGGACTTTAACACAAGGTACATATATTACTCTGTTTAATTTAATGCGTGAGTCAATAATTAATAAAGAGTGGAGGTATGGTAAAATGAGTGAAATGGAAAGGCAAAATGTTTGGAGAGGGTTTATTGAATTCTCTGCAAGAACAGCAGCATTTGCTTTAGTTACAGCATTAGCAAATATAGATGATGATGAAGAGACTTGGGCATCTAATTTTATGCTATATCAAGCAAAACGTTATCATTCAGAAATGAAAATGTGGAGCCCAGAAGGATTAGGAGGGGAATTTTGGAGAATACTTAGTTCTCCTACAGCAACTGCTAGGCCTGTACAAGCAGGGTTTGACTTATTAGGTCAAATAGGACAAGAATTAGGATACGCTACTGGAATGCCTTGGGTAGAAGAAAAGGATATTTTTTATCAAAGAAAAACTGGTAGATTTGATAAAGGAGATCGTAAAATAACTAAAGATTTTCAAGATCTAATGATTGGATGGAGAGGTGTTAGTAAGAGTGTTGGGGACGGTCCAAAAGAAGCTTACAAATGGTTCATGCAAATGGATTAAAAAGGGCAGTAAAAAAAGGGGCAAACGCCCCTTTGTTTTTATAGTTTAGACATTTTAAGTAATAACAAGTATCCAATTAAATCAGACACGGTGTCTTCAGTGTCATCATTAATACCTTTGTTTTTTATACGCATAATTTTATCATCAATTCTAGCACATAAAGCTTCTGTTGAATCTAAACTACTAAAGATTTTAACAGGATTAAGAGCGGTATCTCCATAGGCCTTGTTTTTACTAATTAATAAATCAGTTATCTCTTTAGTCACTTCTAATAATTTTCCTTCAAAGTCTTTCTCTCTAAAAGGATTTATATTTCTATCAGATTCGTAGTAATATTTACTATGCTCTCGTTGGTGTAAGTCTGCCAAAGTATAAGAGGTGTTAAACTCTAATCCTTCAGGTACAGACATTTTTACTTCTTTTTTCTTTTTTGCCATTATATTAATTTTTTAAGTTTATATACTTCTGGGTTATATTTTTCATCTTCCACATTAATAATACTCAACAACTCAGAATCTTCAGGCAGTCTAGAATCAAGTTTCTTTTCTAGAGCTTTGCGTCTCTTTTCACTTCTAAATATTATCTGTCCTATCTCGTCCTCTATATCTGCATCATGAAAATCTAAAATATCTACCTTATAAGCTTTAGAAAACTTAGAGTATTTACCCTCTATAAATTTTTTATAGTTTCTAATATGCCTCTTAGGTACATCAAACACAAACATAACATAGTTTGGGCTTGGGTCATACCTACGTCTAAAGTTTTGAAATTGTGTCAAAGCTTTCTCAAATTTTATATACGTAGGATTAGACGACCATCTATAAAGTAAAGCAATACAATTTTTATCTTCAGGAGTTTCTATAAAACAATTTACAAATAGTTTATTCCAAAAGTATAAATTTTTATTTGCACCTAACATAGGCATAATAAAAGTAGAAGCTTTAGTTCTCTTAGCTAGAGATATTTTATAGTATTTAGTTGTATTTACTATAATCTCTTCGATAATATTTACTTT
>CERU01003894.1_pt1 | contig 19353 bp, 12 predicted proteins | sample 530741 | NCBI WGS metagenome assembly CERU01 (sample SAMEA2620925, study PRJEB7988) | marine metagenome | biome: marine biome (ENVO:00000447); feature: deep chlorophyll maximum layer (ENVO:xxxxxxxx); material: "saline water (ENVO:00002010), including plankton (ENVO:xxxxxxxx)" | depth 30 m | reverse complement strand
TCGGCAACCTAACTTTAACAAGCAATACATCAGCATCCTTTGCAGGTGACCTAGACGTTGGAGGAGGTTTAGATGTTACAGGATCAATAAGTGCAGGCCCTGCTGCAACAGGAGGAGGAGTATTAATAAGACAAAATTATAGTGGAAGTAATTATTTAGGAGTAATTAGTTCTCATAATTCAAATGGTAACTTAATAATAGGACATGGTGCTCAAGGTAAAGTAGGATCAAGTGGCTATGTTTCTACATACGGAAACTTTAGTGGTGGTCATAGTGCTTTAGAGGTTAAAAGAGATGAGTTTCTTTTTAAAATTGACGCATCTGATTCACAGACGGCAGTAGGTAGCGATGTTACATTAGCAGATAGATTAAAAATAAATAGATCAGGAACTTATGTTTTTGGAAATAGCACATCTGCTAGGTTACAAGTAGATGGTGATGTTAAGGTTATGGGATCTACAGATCTTAACATACAAGGATCTAGTAGGAGATTAAATTTTACTAGTGGTACAGGTACAGTAAGAACAACAACGTCAAATAATTTAATTTTAGCAACAAACAATCTGACTGCCCTTACACTTGACACGAGTCAAGATGCGAGTTTTGAAGGTAATGTAAATATACCGAGTGGGTATGTTGGTAGAGACTCTCATAATGGCGTTTACTTTTCTACTGATGATAGTATTATATATAGAGTAGCAGATAGTCATAGGTTTAGAATGGATAGCACTACCTTTAGACCTTACACAGATAGTACTTATGATTTAGGTACAGCATCGGTTAGGTGGGCAAACATTTATACAGACGCTATAAGTGTTTTAGGAACAGGAACTTTTGATACTATAAACACAGGTCAAGGATCAACAGAGGTTCATTTGATGAACCAAAATGTAAGAACAACCGATAATGTAGAATTTGGTGATGTAACTGTTACAGGAAACTTATACGTTACAGGAACAAGCACAACTGTTAATGTAGAAGATTTAAATGTAGAGCAAGGAGAGATAACATTAAATTATGGAACTGGAGATACTTCAGCCGCTGCTAACGGTGCTGGTATAAGAATACAAGATGCAGTAAATGGTAGTACAGATGCTTTAATGTCATGGAATACTACTGGTTATCAATTTAATTTTAGCCATGGTATGGTCATTGGTGGTACTAATAGTAGTAACACAGTTAGTTTAGTTTGTAAAGATGCAGGTGTTGCTTTATTACAAGTTGGTGATAGTGTAGATGGTACACAAGGAACAGGTGCTATCGAGGTAACGCAAGATGGTGATCATGGTGGTGGTATATCTTATAACGGTGATGGTAGTCCAACGTTTGCGTCAGGAGAAAGTGCCGATCATATAACATTTTTTAGAAATAATAACGGAACAAGAACAGAGGTATTTAGTTATCCTTACAACTCAAATAATGTAACCTTCAACGGAGGTATTGTGGCAAACGGTGGTATATCTGGCCTAACGCTTGCAAATGGTGGAATAACAGGTACTAATTATAATATATCAGGTGTTAATCAATTAACTATTGCAGATCCAGGTGAAGGTATAGTCTTCGGAGGAGGTCAATCAGGAAATATAACGTTGGCAGTAGTTGATGACAATGCTGCAAGTGATCCAGATAGTATTGTAAATCTTTCTGGTGCAGTCACAGAATTTAGAGTTGATGGTAAGATTTTTGCTAATGGGGGAGAGGTTGAAGGATCAACAGGAAATTTTCAATTTTTAAAAGCAGGTCAGGATAACAATGGATTTTTGTTCAGTTCAAAAACTGTATCCCTAACAGAAAACACTTTTGTAGATGCACTTACTGTAAACATGGATAATCATGAAGGTTGTTATGTAAAAATAACTGCTTTCGGAGACTGGAGTAGTCATTCTTCCGTACAATATTTAGGAGAATTTTTCTTGACTAATGGAGCAGGTGGATATGGTGAGCCAGGAATGATAATAAGAGAAGTTGACAACACACAAACAGACAGCATTGTTGCACAAATAGTAGATCCATCTGGAACTTCTGGTGCAAGAGATTTTGTAATTCAGTTAAAGGCTGACGACACTATAGGTTCTAATTCAGTATCTGTAGTAATGCAATATGAGGTTCGTGGACACTTTAACTCTGTAACGTAAAATGTAAAGATATGGCAAATATAACGACACCAGGAATAAAATTTAACGGATTAAACTCAGAATTTGGAGGATATATATATGCAGCAGGTGCAATAAGAGTTCCTTATGCAGGCTCTACTAAAAAACCAATGATAGTGTTAAATGGTGCTACGAATTATGGTTTATTCCACACGGAAGGATCTAACGATATATTTAGTTTTGATTTTAACGGAGTATCTAAACATGAATTTAAACAAGATGGTATAGCAGTTCATGCAGGTGGTATAATAACAAGTGGTAATTTATTATTTAATGGGGATAGTAAATACATAGACTTAGCAAGAGGAACAACCAGTTCTCAGCCTTTTATAAGAATTGGTGAGCAAAGTTTATATGGTTTTTCTATGAGATGGGACTCAGGTTCTCATGTACAGTTTGATGGATGGTGGAACTCAACAACTGGAGGAAGTGCAAACAGAGATTTTGGTTCATTAGATGCAAACAATAGAATATGGAAGTTTGAAGGGGGATTAACTTTAAATGGCAATACAGTATGGCACGCTGGCAATGATGGTGGTGGCTCTGGATTAGACGCAGACACTTTAGATGGTGTTCAAGGTGGAAATTACCTAAGAAGTGACGTTGAAGATCAAGGTCATATGTTAAACCTGGGTGGTGAAATATCATCTGGATCATCTGCAAAACTTCAAGTTCAAGGATTTATGAGAACTGGTCCTATAATGATTGCTTCTGGTAATACTGGTACGTCAACTTTTGGTACTTCAAATGAAAAATGGTTGATGAACAATGCTGGAAACCTTTATATAGGTGATGGTACAAATTATAGTAATAGAATTTTCCATGATGATTACCATCCAAATGCAGATAAATGGACAACAGCAAGAACAATAACATTAGGAGGTGATTTATCTGGATCCGTATCTATAGATGGATCAGCAAACGTGACATTATCTGCTCAAGTAGCAGATGATAGTCATTTTCATCATAGATTAGATTCAACTGATGATAGAGATGTAAAACCTGATGCTACAGGAATTGTTAGTGGAGTTCAAGCGATAAAACCTTTTTTTGGAACAAAAGGTGGTATGACTGGTAGCAATGATAACAATTACCATGACATATTAGTTTTTGATACTTATTCTGATTCAAGTGGTGGTGGCCCAAATGCAATAAGTTTTGATAAAGGCAATGGTTCTGGTAATCCAGAAATGTATATCTGGCATGGTGCATGGAACGCTAGCACATGGGGAACAGGTCAAAGAGTTTTTGCTGACAACTATCATCCAAACGCAGATGAATGGACAACTGCTAGAACAATTAATTTTACTGGTGGTGACGTTACAGGTAGTGTAACTATAAACGGTGGTAGTGATGTAAACTGTGCTTTAACAGTTACTAATGATTCGCACACTCACGATGATAGATATATTGTAAAAGGTGGATCTTGGTACGGAAGTAATTTCCCTGGATCAAGGTGGAATGGGTTTAGTGTAAATGGTGGTGAAATAGTATTCGGAAGAGACAACCCAAACAATGGTCAAATGTCTATACTTGTTGATGGTGCTTTTTACGCAGGTGAAAATAATGGATTCTATTCTATATATTCAGGTAACAACTATAATAATAAAGTAGGATTTTACGGAAACTCATCAGGACATTTTTACATTACTACTACAGATGTAAAAGCAAATGGAAACACTATATGGCACGCAGGTAACGATGGAGCAGGAAGTGGGTTAGATGCTGATTTGTTAGACGGTATGCAACCTAAAAGTGCAACTGGTCAGTCAGGCTCTAATCAAATATTAAGAACTCACTCAAACGGTTATCTTTATCACAAAAATTGGATAGATATTGGAAGTGCAGGACTTTTTTCTTCTAACGAAGGACCTCATTGGTATCCAGACGGTTCAAATGGGTGGTATGCTAGAAGTGGAAATGCAAGTTTCTCTAGAATAAGAATGTTAAATAATTCTGCTACTACATTTGGATATTTTTATGCAGAATCTGACAATGATATAGGTATACTAAATAATAGTGCTAGTTGGCTATTAAAGTGTAAATCTAATGGAAATTTATATAAAGGCGATGAAGCAGGACTAATCTGGCACTCGGCAAATGATGGTTCAGGATCTGGTCTAGATGCAGATTTATTAGATGGTCAACAAGGTACTTATTATAGAGGAGGTGCTGGTTTGGGGCAAAATATAAATTATGTAGCAAGTAGTACATCAACTAGTAATAGAGGTAACCATGGTGCTGGAGTATGGGCTTATAGTGGATATAGTACTGGTAGTAATAGACCATATACTTATGATGCTACATTACAAGTTATGCCTACTGGTTCTCTTGGCTTTGAATTATCTACATCATGGCATAGTACAGGAGAAGGAACTTTAAAAATTAGAGCCTTAAGAGATTGTTGTGAAGGTTGGGGATCTTATTATGATATTTGGACTTCTGCTAATGATGGTAGTGGTTCTGGTCTTGATGCAGATTTATTAGATGGTGTACAAGGAGCATCTTTCTTAAGAAGCGATGCTAATGATTCAGCATCAGGTAATTTAACTTTTACTGGTGCTTTATCTCAAACATCAGGAGTTTTTCTTTCACATGGAGACCAAACTGGCAATTTAAATACAGTTTGGGAATCAGCAGGAACAGGGAAAGATAGAGGTATATATCCATTTAGATACCAAGCAAGTGCATCAAACTCACCTTCCACTAATGACAATGCGAACTGGGGATTAAATATTTATTCTCATGGAGGATCAGGAGGTGGTTATCCTTATGGTATACAGTTGGCAGGGGCAAATGCAAGTTCAGGTGAAAATTCATTATTTTTAAGAACTGTTAGCAACGGTACATTTGGTTCTTGGAAAAGAGTTTTTCATGAAGGTCATTTACCTACAATGGCAGAGGCAGGAGTTACTACGGCTACTGTAGAAGCACTAGGATTTTTAAGAAGTAATACTAGTGATGTAATGAATGGTGAATTAAACGTAACTCGTAATAGTGGAGTTACAGGTACATCAGTACCTAATTACGATGAAGTAAACATTGAAATGCAAACTTCTAGTAATCATGTTCCTGCAATAAGTTTTCATAGAGGTGGATATAGTGCCACAACTTTATACGAATATAGTGGAGAATTGTATGTCAACGCTTGGACAACAAGATCGCAAACAGGTAAACTTTTATCAACTGGAAACGAAGGATCAGGTGGTGGAATAGATGCTGATTCAGTAGATGGAATACATGGCACAAGCCTTTTAAGGTCAGACGCATCAGACACTTATAGTGGTGGTACACTTACAATAGATGGCCCACTTAATATGGCTAACACAAGACAAATATCTTTTGATAGAGGTAGTAGCGACTATAGCACAAGGATATATGCAAGTAATCATCCACCAGCAGGTTACACATCTACAAGTCAAAATTATTGGATGACTGTAGAGTCTAAAGGAGGTATGCACGTTATTGTAAATACAGATGGTGCTTACAATACTGGTGAAAACGCTTACGATCATTTTACTATATGGCAAGATAATATTTCTAACTATAATGCTAGACAGTTCTATGTGACTAATGTAGGTAATGTTTATGCTAAAGGTGATGTTACTGCTTTTCAGGCTACTAATATGTCAGATATAAGACTTAAAAAAGACGTAAAGCCTATAGAAAATGCTTTAGATATAGTAGATAAATTAAATGGTGTAACGTTTACCTGGAAAAGAGACGATAAAAAATCATTAGGTTTCATAGCACAGGATGTAGAAAAGGTTGTTCCAGAATTAGTTGAGGACAAGCCAGCAATAGATGATCCAGATACTTTACATAAAACTGTTAATTACGCAAACATGGTTGCTATTTTAACTGAAGCAGTTAAAGAATTAAAAGCCGAAGTTGAAGAGTTAAAAAACAAAAAATGTAATTGTAATGGCAGTACCAAGTAGTGGAACTTTAAGTTTAAGGTCTATAGCATCAGAGGTGGTGTTTGACAGTTATAATTTTCATCCTATAGATGGAACAGGTATTTCACAACTTGGATCTACAAGTCTCAAAGACATGACAACAGGCACAGGTGCAAATTCTACTGGCTCATCTTTAACAAGTGGAGAGTTTGATGATGTAAATTTAAATTCAAAAATAAGTACTGGATCTGTTACATCTTCTGCTGCTACAAACGTTAGCAACAATCAATTCACTATGAATGGGAATATATCTAGTTATGGTGGTTTAAACATAAATACTGTTGTTCCGTATAGGATGAGTGAGTTTTATGATTACGATCATGACGCAACAGCACCAGTTAAGGGATTTGTATATTCTTCATCTAACTCAACTCCTACAATAGGTGGATCTGGGGTGACCAATAGAACGGTATCAGGAACTTCTACTGGTAACTTTTCATATACTCAATTTTCAGGTATTTTGTCATCTACTACATATTATTATAGGGCATACGTTACAAATAGAAAAGGTACTGTATACGGATCTGTAATAAGTTTAACAACTTCAGCAGGAACTAGTTTATCTTCTTATACTTTAAAATATAGTTCAAGTAAGTTTGCTGAAAGTAGTATATGTAGTTCATCTAATACTGTTACTGTTTATTCTTCAGCAAGTTCATCTAATGCTATTTTTACCAGCGAAGAAACTATATATGCAAATTCAAGTGGTGGTACAGAAGCGTCTACAGGATGGTATTCTAACGGAGTATATAAGGCAAGATGGTCAAGTTTTGGCTCTGGGGGATCATGGACAATAGGTTATTCAAGTTGTATAAATTAATATGGAAAATTTAATCATAACAAATACTAAAATATATATGCCCAAAGATCCAGACTGCACAGACTGTGAGGATAAAGTAATAATGGATGAAAAGGTAAGGTTGTATGAAGAAAAAATAGGAGAACTTGTTGGAACTAAAGGTGGCAATATTTTAGAAATAGGTTTTGGTCTTGGTATTTCTGCAAATAAAATTCAATCATACGAAATAGATTCCCATGTTATAATTGAAAAAAGAAAAGAGATTTACGATAAGGCAATAGAGTGGGCAGAAGATAAAGAAAATGTAACTGTATATTTAGGAGATTGGATAAATATATTACCAGAACTAAATGATTCTTTTGATGCTATCTATAATGATGCTGATGAAGACAGTAAAGATAAATTGTCAAACTTTCCAGAGATATGTAAGCGTTTAGCAAAAAACGAATGTGTTTTATATATGACTAATTGGGGTAATGAGTTTTTAGAAAGAGCCTTACCATATCACACTTTAGAAAACGATGAAAATTTACAAGAATTATTTGGTACTGAAAGCATTAGAATACCTTATTCTACATACGAAAATAGTGACTGGTCTTGATTTCAATTAGAATATTAAAATATGTATATTTAAATAATTTTTATTACGACATTTACAAATAAATAAAATATAAAATACATAATTATGGCACTAGAGAAATCAATAGAAATTTTGAGCATACAAAAGGTTGCTTCTGTGGACGACTTAAGTGATGTTGTAACTCACATGAGATTTTCAAGAGTAGGAACAGATGGTGACGATGTTGTTAGAATGAATGGTATGGTAGAATTACCATCACCAGACTCTGATAACTTTGTTGAAATATCTAACATTACTGAAGAAATGGCAATTCAATGGGTTGCTGATAACCATGATATGGCACACTTTGACTCTATGTTAGAACAAAAATTAGAAAGACTTAAGGGACAAGTTGCTTTACCATGGGTAGAAGAAGATCCTGCTCCATCAGATTCTGAAGAAGCATCTGAAGAAGCACCTGCTGAAGAAGAAACAGAATAATAATTTTTTTAACACTTAAAAACAAATACAATGGCAAAAATTAAAAAAGAAGAACTTGAGAAAGTTCAAGAATTAAACAGTAAGTTAGGCTCTATTAAAATGGCTTTAGGTGATGCTTATATTGTTAAAATGAACGTTGACAATAGATTAGAGCAGTTACCAAAAGAGTTCCAGGAAGTACAGAGTGAGTTTGATGAATTTACAAAGTCTTTAGAAGAGACTTATGGTAATGTGCAAATTGATATTAAAACTGGAGAAATTACTGAGCCTTCTTCGCCAATAGAAGAAGTAAATGACGATAAAGGAAACGCATAATTTTATAACATTTGTTTTAAATAAGGAGGTATCTGGATACGTATCTCCAACAGATATTGATAGAGCCCTGGATAGGGCACAAATGTCAAAATTTGTTGAGTTGTATGGTAATCCAAAAGGATACCAACCTGGCAGACCAATACCTCCCATTGCTTATGGTATGACGCAAAAAATTGCTGATGACCTAAGAAAATTTAAAAAAGTTGAAAATTATACTACCTCTGTAGGTGCAGGAAATATCATAGACCTGACTACTCTTGCTGATGAATATGTACATTTAATAGGATTAAACAATACACAGCAATTAGTCAGTCATCATAAAACAAATTTTAGTGTTAGTGATGGTATCGTTGCAACAACTGTAGATACTCCTAACATAAATCTTACTAAAAACGTAACCATCGTTGACGAGGATGAGTTAGCAGATAGATTAATATCACAAATCTGCGAGCCAGATGAGTTTGATCCAATAGCAATATTAGGTGACGGAGGAACTAAATTACAACTGTACCCATTAACAACAGCCCATAACGGACAAATATTTTATTTAAGAAGACCTAAAAAGCCTTTCTTTAGTCATGTTGTTGATGGTAGAAAAATAATACATAACCCATCTAACTCGGCAGCAATAAACCACACAGCAACAAATGCTTTAACTGCTCAAGATGGTTCATCTGTAGCAGCAGGAGACACTACATCTGTAGCAAAAAGCCAAGATTTAGAATGGCCAGAAGATGTAGTACAAGATATAATTTCAAGAGCATTAAATATATTAGGTGTTCATTTAGAAGATAGTGTTGTAACACAATTTGGTGAACTTAAAACACAACAAGGACAATGATAACATTAGGAAAATTAACAGAGCAAATATTTAGGTTATACAATTCAGGTAACCCTTCTGCTGACTCTCAGGTCACAAAGCAAGAGATAAATGTTCTTGTTGGTCAGTCTGTAAATAAGTTATTGAAAGTAGAGCACATGGGTGTGAACATTAAATCATACAATGATATGTTTCCACCTCATACAATGATTTCTACGTATACTATAACTAATACAGGATCTGGACAATCAGGTAATTTAGATACCTATGAAACATCTAAATCTCGTGCATTACTGCCTGTACACCCTATATCTTTACCAAGAAACATGGGTGTTTGGTCTGTAAGTCCTATAGGTGATGGTGATCAACAATACATACCTATACAAAGTGGACAGTACAGCCTTGTTAACAGTCAAGATGTTTTGCAATATTTAGACAATCAAGTAGGTTATTATGTAGATGGTAGACATATAATATTTACAAAAGATATTACAGCGTCACCTTTTAATGTAACCTCACTTAAAGTAAGGTTGCTAGTTGTTGATGCAACAGTATTAGGACCATACGATTATGTGCCTTTACCAGCAGACATGGAAGATATGGTTATTAAAGATGTTTTAAAAACACTTAGTGTAATGCCAGAAAAAGAAGATGTAGTAATTGATAATAATAAACAAGCATGAAAGTATACTTTATAGATGAAATAGTTAGATCAGCGTTATTGACTTGTGGAAAGCCAATACACTACTATATGGAGTTTTTACACTACGGATTAAAGGGTGTAAAAGAAGTAAACTATGACTCGCCTGTTAATATAAAAACATTAAGAAGAGAAATAGATTCAAATAATGAAATTACTTTACCAGATGATTATGTTGATTATGTAAAAGTAGGTTTTGAAAAAGGACATCATGTAGTTCCATTGGTAGAAAAAGATAGTTTTAACAGGCTTATGAACCTAGATGATAATGGTAATCAAACTCCTTACTCTTCTCCAGATATAGAGGCAGACTTAATGTATGCAGATGCTTATTATTACGCATCACATGGCAATGAAAAAGGAGAACATATAGGTAGACACTTCGGACATAAATCTACATATAAAGGTGCTTTTAAAGTAATACCAGAAAGAAATAAAATAGTATTTGATCCTGCTGTCAAAGTAAAAGAAATAGTATTAGAATATGTTTCAACAGGAATAGGTCAAGAAACAAACTCTAGGACATCTGTACCAGCGTATGTTGCAGAGGCAATAGAAAGATATATATTGTGGAGATATAATGAAAATCAACCTAACGTTCCTATGAATCAAAAAATGTTAGCAAGAGATGAATGGATACAAGCACATAAAAGATATAGAAGTAGAAAGTATCAATTAAGCAAAGAAGACGTTTTAAGATCATTAAGACAACATACTTATGCAGCAATTAAATCTTAAATATGAACAATGCGAAAAAAACATTTATTTCTGGTCTTAATCATGATGCTAGTTTCTTTGCTCATACTAAAGAAGACAACTTAGATGCCCTAAATGCTAGGGTTATATCTTCTTCTGATGGTAAGTCAGGTTCATTATCAAATATAGATGGCAACAGAAAAATTAATAACTTATTAAATAATAAAGGATCTTCAGTAGTTGGATCATTAGAAGATGCCTTAACTAATGACATTTATTATTTTGTTGCAAACGCTGCTGGACAATCAAAAATATTTGTATATAAAAATTCATCATCATCAATATTATTAGTTTTACAAGATAGTGACTTAGAATCTGGGGTGACTTTAGGATTTGATAAAGACAAACCTGTAACAGGTATAAGTTTTATAGATGGTTTACTATATTGGACAGGTGCTACAGGAAAAGAGCCTTGCAGGATAAACGTAGACAGAGGAATTAAATTACATAATAATAGTTACTCAACTGATGAAAGTGCGTATGTTACGCCAATACCAAATAGTGTAATTACTCTTATTAGAAAACCTCCTATGTTGCCACCAGTAGTAGTGGCAGAGGTAGATACAAATAGAGATACTTCTTTTTTAAAATCACAGGCTTACACTTTTGCTTTTAGGTATAAATATAAAGATGGAGAAACTAGTGTGTTTTCTCCTACATCAAGATACTATCCTCACCAGGACATGGATCATAGTCAGCATAAACTAACAAGAAGAATGAATATTGCTTTTCCTAATGAAAAAGTAGAACAAGATGTAGATACAATACAATTAGGTGTAAAAGTAGATAATGATACGTCTTACTTTATAGTGCATGATTTTGATGATGCAAGTTCTATAGACACGCACAACGCCTCACCAGCAACAGGTAGTTTAAGTTTTAATTTTTATAATGACACTTTGGGCAATCCTGTTAGTGACTCTGATTCTGTAAAATTATATGATACTATACCACATGAAGCAGAGAGTTTAACTATAGCAAGAAATAGGTTGTTTTTAGGAAACTATAAAACTGGTTTAGAAAATACAACAACCAAAATAAATACAGCACTTTTTCAATTAAATATTGTTACAAGTAGCGTTCCTTTACCTGGAACTATTACTGAAGAACAAAGGTTTGACGGAGGTGTGTATGGTTTTTCAAGTGCATCTGCTTATCAAGTGGGTATGGTTTTTTATGACTTTGCTGGAAGAACAGCAGGAGTTATAACTTCAGACGCACACACAGTTATAACACCAGAAAGACAACTTAACATTACTACTTACAACGAAAAAATTAATTGGATTTTAAATAGTTCTGCTAAAAGCCTAATACCTACATGGGCAACACATTACTCTATAGTAAGAACTAAAAATTTAACAAAAGACTTTACATTAAGTAATTTAATAAATAAAATAAGATATTATAAGTTTGATAGTAACAAATCATTTAGTATAAATTTAGAAAAAGTAGATGACAATGGTGATCCTACAGGAAAATTTGAAGATCAAGAGTTTACATCATTTAGTGGTGAGTATGAAGGAATAGCAATAGGTCTTGGAGATTTAACAACTTACAGATTAGGATATTCATATCAAGCAGGAGACAGAATAAAAATTATTAGTAAAGACGAAGTATTTGATTTTGCAATAACAGGAACTAGTGGAAGATATGTATTAATAAACTTAGTAAATCTCAATGAAAAATTAGGATCTACAAGTTTAATAACACAAGATAAAATCTTAGTCTATGAAATTTATAGTCCACATAAAAAAACAACAAATGAGTTCTTTTATGAAACAGATAACTTTTTTAAAATAACAGATCCTGGAACATCAGATGCTGGATATTCAGAAACTTCTGGATTTATTAAAGGAGATATATATTTAAAAAACAGAAAGTCTGATACTTCAGATGAAGACACTTATACTAAAGAGCATACAGATGATAACTCTAATTCACATGAAAAACCTATAATAGGTAAAGTTGATTATATAGAGTTTCCTATTTTTTATGGAACTGGTCTTAACGATTTATCGGTATCAGATCACACAACTTTTTCTAATGCAAACGATAAAAGGTTTGAAATATATATTGACGGAACAGGAAGTCCAGATACATTTAAATGGAGATCATACATAGGAACTATTCCTGGTGGAACTTACACTACAGGAGTTGCTATAACAGGAAACGCACAAACTTTAGGTGATGGTGTTTCTATAACTTTTGGAGCAACTACAGGACATACAGTAGGTGACAAGTGGTGTGTAAGTGCTAAAAGTTTGAACGCAAGTACAACTGATCAAAATTTAGCAGACTTAGGCAGAAGTGCATTTGCAATATTTGAAGGGCCTCCTAACGATTTTATTCCAGCAGGATCTATAGTAAAATTTACTTTAAAAGAAACAGGTAAAGTAAGAACAACTACAGAAGTTACTTATGATGAAACTGAGATAACACAAAACTATGCAAACCTGGAAGAAATGATAACTAATGTAGATCCAGGATTTCAAAAATGGGGTTTCCATGGATCACAAAATCCTATTGAAAATGTTTTCAGGAGAGGTTTTGTAAATCCTACTGATAATGGTGGTAAATCACAATTAAAAGTTTTAGGTAACGCTGAAAACTCTCAGTCTATAACAATACCTAGTCTTACTGATGGATCAAAAATTAATCTGATAGTACCTAGTATGGGTAGGCAAGGTGGTGCTGAACTAGACGCAAGATCTTTTATAAGATCTGCAAGCATTAGTGTCAACTATCCAGATGAATACGAATACAATGCTGAGGTTATGAACCCTAGTGATGATTATTTTTTAAATTGGACACAGATAACAGGTAGACCTAATATAGTTGTAGATGATGCAAAGCAAATAAACAAAGTAACCAGTATATCTTTTAGTGAAACTAAAATTCCAGGATCAAATATAAATGGTCTTTCTAAATTTAGTGCTTTAGATGAAACAGAGTTAGATGAAATTACAGGGCCACTAAGAAAATTAGTGTTAACTACAAAAACACAATCTACTGGTACAGTTCTTTTAGGTTTGTCTGAAAATGAAACAACCAGTATATATTTAGGAGAGCAACAAATAGAAGGTTCTTCTAGTGGTAGTCAATTTTTAGCAGTAACAAAAGGTGTTATAGGTACAAAAAATACTTTAAAAGGTTCTTATGGATGTATAAATCCTGAGTCAGTAGCAACAAATGAAGGTAATGCTTTTTGGTTTGACGCAAAAAACTCTACAGTATTAAGATATAGTACAGAGGGTGTATCATCTATAGGTGATGTAAACATGAGATCCTTTTTCAAAAAGAAAGGACCTTTAGCATTATCAGGATCAAAAGTATTTGGTGTTTATGATAATTATAATGATGAATACATATTAACTGTACCTCAGTCAGGACAAATACAAATAACTTTACAACAAGATGCTACATACGGAGAAAATGCAGCACAAGTTTTTAACAATCCAGCAAGTAACTTAGTTAATGGTCCAGTTAACGTTACAATACCTAGTCCATGGAACATAACACAAGTTGTGACATTTACAAATGGTGTAGGTAATTTATCTTTTACAAACCCATATAGATTTAAATTTCCATCAACAATAGTAACAAGCCCTTCAGGAACTAATATATCTGTCGTTAATAATGGTTTTAGTACAACTACTGAAGCAGGTGTGGTATACCATAATACAGGTTCAGGAGCATTAACCATATCAAATGTACAAAATGATGTTTCTAATATAACTGTGTCTTTAACAAGAAATGATGGTGTTCTAACTGGAAATGTAGGTGTAAAAAATAATTTGAAATATTATGTTTTTGATGGATCAAGTTCTTTTGATGATTTAGATACACCATTAAGAGTAACTGGTGCAACACAAACAACCTCTGAAACAGAACAAAAAAATTCATTTAGTGTAAGTGGAGGATCGGTAACCATACCTTGTTCCTCAAGCGTACCTTGGAAGTTTGGTTCTGTAATAGAAAATGGTGGGCCATCTGGTTGTTTTTATATTGATCAGAATGTCTCACCAAGTGTAAACACACAAATACCATCAGCAAAAATTACATCAAACGCATCTGCAATAGGATCTTTAGGTTTTGGTGCAGGTAATTTTAATGTTGTAGTAACTGATGTACCAAATGTAACAGATTTTATAAAGTTAAATAGTAGGCCATTAGAGTTTGCATCTGTTACAACTAATAGTGCAACATCTATAACTACAACAGCGTTTACGATGAATGGTAATTTTACTGATGCTGGTGACGGAACTGTATCGGCAAAAGGATTTGTTTATTCTAGTAGTGCTAACGTTCCAGAAATTGGAGGATCGTCAGTCACAAACGTAACTGTATCAGGAACATCTACAGGAACTTTTAACAGTACAGTCACAGGGCAAAATAGTTCTACTGTATTTTATTTTAGAGCATACGTCACTACTAATGTTGGAACTGAGTATGGTGCAGTTGAAAGTTTAACTACTTTAAACGCATCAGCAAATGCTCCAACAGTAACCTCTTCAGCAGCCACATCAGTAACATCTTCAGGAGCAACACTAAACGGATCTATAACAGCAAACGGTGGAGCATCTATAACAGAACAAGGTTTTGTATATAGTGTTACATCTACAAACAATAACCCTGTTATAAATGGCACAGGAGTTACAAAAGTAACAGTTCCAGGAACAGTAAGCACATTGCCTCATGCTTTATCAAAAGCAATAACAAATCAATCTGCAAGCACACAAATAACTTTTAAAGCGTATGCTACTAATTCAGCAGGTACAGGTTATGGAGCAGCAACAACTTACACAACAAGTGCTCAACCAGCAACATTAGGTAGTATTGTAAACTACTCTGGTTCTGTAAGTCCAAATGGAGGTAATGTTTCATTAAGATTTAATAAATCAGGAACAGGAACTTTAAGTGGTACTGCCACAATACGTATGTCAGATGGTATAGAATCTTTATCAGATAATGATCAAACTTTCAACATAAATATAACAAGTGGAGTTGCTCAATACGTTAACTTTGTAGTACCTGAGTATAATGCACCAGTTGCACCAGCAAGAACTCTTACGTTTAGTATGATTTCTACTAACTTAACTTTAGCATCTGGTAGTGTTCCATTTAATGTAACAGGTAGTACAACGCAAAATGGTAATGGTAATATACAATAAGAGATATGAGTAATTTTAATTTAAATACAACATTTGGAATAGGAGACGAAATAAAACTAATATTTGATTTATCAAATAATGGATCTGGATCTCCTACTGTTGATTTAGACATTACTATTGGTGCAAATAATCAAAACATATATAGTTCTAATGGATTATCTCCACAAAACAATATAACAGTTACACATACTATAACATCAGCAAATCAATCTGAACCTGTAATTAAGTTTGTTTTTACAAACTCTAATGCAGGAGACTATACCTGGGGTACAAATTTAGAAATATTTAAAAAAATAGAAGAAGTTTTTACACAAGTACAATCTGATGCAAAACAAACATTGGCTTGGAGTGATAGTTTAAAAAGATGGGTTTCAAGGTATTCTTATTTACCAGAGTATTATTCTACATTCAAAACTGGTATTGTTTCTTTTCTAAACGGAGACCTATATATTCATGATGATTCAACAAATAAAAATTATTTTTACGGAAGTGGTAATCCGACTTTTGTATCTTATATAGAAAATGAGATGACGAGTCAACCTAAAGTTTTTTTGACTCATAGTATTGAGGGTGATAATAAACCTGATTTTACTACCTTTGAAACTGTAGAAAACCACACAATGCAGTCAGATTTATTAAGTTCTGATTATAATAGAAAAGAAGGGACTTACTATTCTGAGTTGTTTGGTGATACTAATGATCCAAATATAGAAGGATCTTTTGGTGATAAATTGTTAAAAGGTACTAAATTGAGAGGTCAATATATAAAAGTTGGGGTGACCTTTAGAGATAATAATTTAAAAGTAAAACATTCTAATATTGGTTATATAACCAGTAAAGGACATAACACAGGAAGAAATGTTCAACAATAAAAATATTAAAATATGTTAGCAGGAATGATAGGTGCTGGTTTTCAAGCAGTAACTGGCTTAGGTCAAATGGCTTCTGGTCTTTTTGGCAAAAACACAAGAATAAATAAATTTAATGAACAGGTAGATAAAATGCCTAAGTTTCAAATTCCACAAGAAGCAGGAGAACAATTAGGTGATGCAACTTCTAGATTAAATGCTGAACTTGATGAATTACAAAAATTAAGACAAGACCTATTTACACAAAAAGCAAATACTGTTCAAAATGCACAAAACGCATCTGGAGATATAAATGATTTATTAGCAATGTCTTCATCTGCTGATGCTAATATGTCTAACGCATTAATAAACGCACAAGTACAAGGAGCACAACAAAGAGATGTTAGGAGACAAAACTATTACAATGCTTTAACAAATATGCAGGAGTTTAGACAACTACAATATGAAACAAATGAACTTGCTCCATGGAAAATGAAATTAGATAACTATCAAGCAGAAACCGAAAGATCAAGAAACATGATATTCCAGGGTGCTGGTCAACTTGGATCAGGATTAATTAGTGGTAGTGCCTTGGGTGTACAAGGTGGTTTAAGTAAAACTGATGGGTTTTTTGGAAAATTATTTGGAAAATAATTAATATGGCAAAGTCACAAAAAAGAAGTTTTGTACAGAACTTAGGATTACAAAATGTACGAACAGATTTAAGAGCACCAGTAGACACTAGTGGAATGTACACTAGTGCTGTAGGTAGCCTTATGGGTGCTTTACAATACGAATCAAATCAAAGAAATCAATTAGAGAAAGAATATAGAGATGGAATTGTCCAGGGCAAATTTGCTCCAGATATGGCTCAAGATGTAGAAAATATGCTAAGTGATTTGTCTAAAATTGGTAACAGTAATAGCAAAGAATATAAGAGTTTATTATCTGTAGCAAACGCAAAACTTTTAGGTGACGTAGGTAGACAGAAATCAATAACAGATTATACTGCAAAAGTAGAAGACAACTTTGAAAGAAATCCAGACAACAAATTTTTCAAAAAAGAAAATGTTTTTGCCAATGTAAATAGTGTATCTGATAATCAATACGATAGTAATGGCAAACTAATTAAAAGAGGATTAGATACAGATTTAAACGAAATAGAGTCAGCATATAAAAACAGTTTAAGAGATGTAAAAAACATCAATGCTGATATAGTTGTGGAAGACTTTGGAGAAACTTTAGGAACAATATCTTCAGAGTGGATTAAGGCTAACGAAAAAGAAACTGATGATGATGCTATTTTAAGAGGAGAAAAATCTTCAGGAGCATCACAAAGAAAATCAGGATATAAGTATGATACTAGTAAAGGATATTCAGTACCTAAGTTTACAACTGCCGATGAAGTTCCTGATGAGTGGGTAGAAAAATTCTACACAAGAAATACAGCAGCATCAGCACTTATGGATGATTATGTTGCTAAAAACGCAAGTAAGTTTGGATCAGGACCAGATGCTGAAATGAAAGCAAAAAAAGAATTTATGCTTAATAATGTATTAGGTAGATTAATTCCAGATTACGTAGGTAAGTCTGCTAATGAGGTAGATTTAACTAGAAACCCAGGTTATTCAGGAGGTGGAGGTTCTGGAGCAGGAGCACCAGGTGCAGAATTAATTGTCACAACTTTGGCAAAAACTTTTGGTAGAGATGAAGATATTATATCAGAAGATGCAGAAGCAACAACATACTTTACACCAAAAGGAGATGCTGTAAACGTTTTTGATGTTACAGATAATTTTGAGTCTATAGCATTTGGTAAAAGACCAGGAACTGAAGATCCATTAACTCCAACCAAAGTGTATGTGACATCAGATCCTTTAGAAGAAGATGGAGAAAATACTATTTATGTAGAGTTACCAGGTGGTGATGTAAGACAGTATTCACAAAAAGACTTTACTACATTAGTTACCGACATATCTCAAAGTGGTATGAATAACTTTGATTTAGGTGACGTTAGAAAAACTAAATTCTGGAACAATGATACAGATCAATTTGATTTAACTGGTATTGATGTTGTTCGTAATAAAAGAGGTGAAGGTATAGAAGATTCTGAAATTACAGAAATTTATGATAATAACACAAGAAGCACATTAAACAATATGATCAATGCTGATTTAGGTTATGAAAATGGTTTAAGTGATTTACAACCTAGTGACATTGCACAAAATAATAATACAAATAGGAATGTTAACAAAGCAATACAAGGTTTAGTTGGAAGAAGAACAAACAGAAAAGATAAAGGTACTGAAATAACAAAAATAGAAGTATCTCAAAATACTTTCCAGGCAAATACTATTAACATTACGTATGCAAATGGTGAAACAAAACCATATTCAGTAAATCAATTTAAAGATTTATTTGTTGACATAAATGATATTTAAAGAGAATAGCAAAAATGGATGAAAAAAAATTATTGGAACTTTATGAAAAACTCAAACAAGATCATGGTCTAACAAGAACCTATGATGAGTTTTCTATATCCATGGGTGATGAAAATTATAGATCAAAAATATTCAATTTTGTAAAAGGAAAGTCAACTAGCGAAGAACAAGCAAACAGAGATCTTGTAAATTATTTCGGAGATACAAATTACGATAGGTGGAACTATCAAAACTTTGGTGAACTAGAAAAAACTGAGGTGACCTTAGATGATCCAGTTAAGGTTACAGACTCAAACTTATTAACTATACAAGGCAATAAAACATCACCATT
>CERU01027128.1_pt1 | contig 19580 bp, 19 predicted proteins | sample 530741 | NCBI WGS metagenome assembly CERU01 (sample SAMEA2620925, study PRJEB7988) | marine metagenome | biome: marine biome (ENVO:00000447); feature: deep chlorophyll maximum layer (ENVO:xxxxxxxx); material: "saline water (ENVO:00002010), including plankton (ENVO:xxxxxxxx)" | depth 30 m | reverse complement strand
ATCGGAGGTCATCCGCCGGTCCAGCGTGTGGTGACGGACGACATCCTCGTCAATGATGAGGCGGTGAGAGGCGAGCACGGGTTCGAGGTTGTCGATGATCCGGGCTTCCTTCTGCCCCGTCACATGATCGTCCTCGATCCCGCAGCCGTTCGGGTACACCCGCTGGAGCACAGGCTTCAGTAGGGAGGCGAACATACCGTCGCCGAAGTTGGACTCGACGACAATCTTACCGACCTTCTCCTCGCGGGCGATGGCCGCCAGCTTGGACAGGGTCTGCTCGTCGTAGCCGCCTTCGAGACCACCCCACTTGCGGAGGATCAGCATACCGTGGAGCTGCTTGACGACAGCATAAGCGGTCTGATCCTGGCCGCGACCGGAGGGGTCGATGTACATGATGGACCCCTCGTATGGGGACCATGCCTCCTCGACGTGGAGGGGCTTGAAGAACCGGTCCCCCGTAAGCCCCACAAGGGGATACTGAGGTAATTCCTGATCCTCACCGGACCCCCACACAATCTTATCGGGAGCGATGTCCACGTCGGTCTGCATGACGATGAAGTCGCGCAGCTTCAGGGGATGCCGGTCCTCGTCGGAGAGGGTGGTGTTCAGCTGGAACTGGAGCTGGTAGCCGATGCGACCATACTCAAGCTGACGCTCCTCTAACTCCAGAGAGGAGAAGCGGGCGGGGTCTGTGGGCTCCCCTACATCCCCCGCATGGATCCTTTCAACCACGGTGGGGGCCAGTTGCCCCTTGTACGGGCCAGCCGTCTCAGGGACCTCAGCGGGCCACACGCGGAACTCGTAGCCCGCCTCGGGTAGGTGGGCGTAGAGCGTGTCCTCACACTGGGGTGTACCGAGGAACAGCATACCACCGTGGGGGCACTTGGACTCGGGGGTGAGGATTGCACCGCCCAGCTCGGCGACCAACATGCGGAGCTTCTCGCGCATGGCGGCCGTCTCGGAGTTGGAAGGGACCTCGACGTCATCTGCGACGATCAGGTCCGCGCGGGAGCCCGTGGTCTGGCCCGTGATACCCACCGACTTGACGGAGGGGGCATGGGCGGGGGCGCACCCGCGAATGTCGAAGGCGACGTTAGAGTCTCGGTCGCCCTGCCGCTTGTCCGGCTGCATATGCTGGAGCACAGGCAGATCGGCCATAAGGCGCTTACAGAAGATCGAGAAGGAGTCGGAGCGTTCCTTCGAGGCCGAGACCACGAGGACCTTCAGCTCCGGGTCGTTCCAGAGCATCCAGAGGACGTAGGCAGAGGTGAGCCACGACTTACCTACGCCTCGGAACGCCTGGACCCCACGCCGACGCGGGCCAGTTTGGAGATACTGGCAGATCTCCACCTGCACCGGTGTGGGGTCAGGGAGTCCCAAGTTCCGCCACACGTAGGTGACGAACAGCGGGAGAGAGTCCTTGAGAGCTTGGGGGGTCATGCGACTCCTAGTTCATGAGATCCTTCAGGGTTTCATCATCGAGACCTGACATCCCCTCAAGGATCGAGTCCCCCACAGGCGTCTTCTCGCCCTGCGAGGTCATAGTGGCCCCGCCCGCCTCTTTGAAGAGGGCACGGAGCTGGGTGATCTCGGCGGCAGAAATCTCACCGAGAGCCGCCTTGTCCGCGAGGACCTTGGCGGAGTTTCCGAGTGCCTCGGCCAGAAGGTCGAGCAGTTCGTCGTTTGTCATTGTAGTAGGGCCTCGTTCGCGCGACAGGCGCGTTCAGCCTCCCGTACCCATGCTCGCAGCTGCGGGGCCATGTCAGCCCGGGCGAGCGCTTCCTGTTCATCTAGGATCGGTAGGGTGTACGGGGGGCATAGGGAGGGTTCAACGATCGCGCTGGGATTCGCGCAGCTTACGACGCATACGAGAGCGCCAAGCGTCACCGTCACCAGCGGGTTCACGTAGGATCTCACGGCGGGCAGCCTCCAGCTTACGGGCATTACGGAAACGAAGAGCCTCCTCCTCAGCTGCCACTTGCTTCTTAACGGAGCGGATGTACAGCCAGAGGAAGAGGCCCGAGCCGGAGAGAACTGCCAGCAAAATGCCGAGCAGTACCTCCACCGTTATCCGACCTCTCCATCGCCATCGAGGTCGCGGTTCGACGCTCGCTCAGCGAGGTCAATCGCGCTGTCGACAAAGGGTTCGGCCTTCGCGACGAACTCGTCATCCTTGTCCGTAGGCGTCAGGACCGCGATGCCTTTGAGGGTACCCCAGAGTCCGATGATGCCGACAAATCCGGCGAGGATGTAGGTGATGATCTCGTCCATATTCAGTCTCCTGTAAGCCCTGCAAATTTGCCTTGGTCTTCAAGGCGGTTGAGGCGTCTGTCGATGGCGTCCATACGAGCCTTGAAGGCCGCGCCGTACTTGCCATTGTTGTTTACTGTATCTCTGATGGTGGTAACCGTCGAGATCATGTCGCGATGGATCTGGTTGGAATCCTCTAGGTGCTGCGCGAAGCGCTCGTCTTGGGCGCGCTGCCACGTCTGCGTCTCAGATATAAAAGCTCCAAGACTCCAACCAGTGGTCACCAGCGTAACCGTTCCTCCGAGTGTACAGGTGGTGACGATCTTCCAGAACCACGGGGGTACGGATGTGCCTGTTTCCATAGGACTAACCTCACCAAGTGATCCGGGTAAATAAGTCACGGGTACCGGAACCAAAGGTTTCGTTATTATTCCACGCAAGACGGACGTGGGTCACTCGATTGTAGGTGGCTTCATCACCGTCCAGCTCACCACAACCCACAACAAAGGCGGCGCCGTTAGCGTGCCAGATCACACCGTCGACGCGGACAGTGTTTTGCTTAGAAGATCCATCACCGCAGAAGAGTTCAATCTTCAGGTAGGGAGAAACCCTGTTACCATTTAGCGAACAGGCCAGCTGAATTACATCATCAGACGGATTAGAGGTACCTAGAGTACCATTGGGGACAGTAGAGTCCACAACCCATGTATAGTCTGAGTTCCCGCTGTGGTACGTTGAACCCCCATCCGTAGAGAACTGGGCGATGAGTGTACCTGCCGTGTCGACTGCCCCGCCGCCGCTCGCGGGAGCGAAGTCCCGTACCTCTATCACGAAGTGATCGAAGTCGTTGTTGGGGATACTGATGATGTCCTCACTTTCCGTGGAGAGAGTGCTCTGGGACGTGAGCACGAGGTTGCTTAGCCGATCGGCGACCACCGTGGTCGCGCTGTCGGCCCGGAGGACCTCGTGCTGTGTCATCCCGCTGAGGGGGTAGGCATCCATTATATCGTCACGAGCGGCCTCAGCATCGTCAGCAGCCTGCGAGGCAATACCCTCGTCGAGGGCAGCAGCCGACGCAGAGCTACTCGCGTTCGCCGCGAAGGACTGGGCGAGCAGGGCCTGCGAGGTGGCGGTGGCTGCGGAGGAGCTAGCCGACGTAACCTGAGCGGCGATGGACGCCTTCGTAGCCACATCAGTGTCAGCCACGGGAGGCGAGACATTCGTGATGCGGACGTTCTCAGCGTCCCAGTTGGCCCCTACCTTCCCCATACCGGAGATGGCGTCCCGGATCGCCTCTTCGTTCAAGTGAAGTGCCTGATTGAAGGCGTCGTCCAAATCGGACTCGGAGAGGGCCGCGCCGTTAACGAAGTCCACCACGGGGTCCGTGGAGGTCACACGACGCAGCTCGACGTTGTTGGTACCGTTGGGGGGTGCGGGGGTGACTGTGATGCTCGTGTCAGAAGCAAAGGTGTAGCCGACGCCCTCCGTCTGGAGGGCACCGTCTACGTAGACCTTCACAAAGTCACGACTCACGTAGGGGTAGGTGATGACGAAACTCTGGTTCGACCCATCACCACTGTACAGAACCGTGCTACTCATCTGACGGTCTCCTTACTCAAGTAGGTCCGTAATCGAACCCGTGTCGTTCTGACGACGCTTCCGGATTTCGGCTGCGCCATTGGGGGTCAGGGCTTGACCCGCGTCATCCGCCGCTTGCAGATACCGGGCCATGACATCAGTGTCATTAGCCAGCATCAGCTCATGAGCGTTTTGCATGTGATCGGCGAAGATCCCCTTGATCCGCGAGCGCTTCATGCCCGTCACACCCGGTGCCGGGTCGTCGGACATTTCGCGGTACTTCTCGGAGAGGTTCCCATCGCTGTCGAGCATGAGGCTTTCCAGGCGCTCCCGGAAGGACGTCATACCCTTCGGCCGGGCGAAGTGCTTGTGGTAAGCAGTCTGCTGCGCCGGAGTCAGGGACATACCGTCGAAGGTTCCGAACCGCTTGGACACGGAGAAGCCGAAGCCGAGGCGCTCCAGCTCGTCAGCCACCGGGTCGTTACCCGGCATCCGTCCAGCTTGGAAGGGCGTCGCCATGTCGGGACCGATCCCCGGGTCGTACGTCTTCACGTTGTAGAAGAGATCGCGGGCAGGAATCTGCTCCGTCTCCATGCGGAGAGCGAAGACCTTCTGCCACAGACCGAGGAAGTCCTCGGCAATAGCAGCGGGCATCCGGGCGCCGATCGAGGAACCGAGGTGGATCATGAGGTCGTCGGTCCATGAGTCATCATCAGCACCCTTCTGGCGGATAGTCCGGGCCTGCGCCAACGGGATACGATCTCCCTCTGACGTGTCGAAGTAACCCTCCGGCACTTCCTCCGCCTTGCGGATGGAGTTCCAGAAGCTTGACATCGGGACGAAGGTGTTAGAGGCGGTGCTAACGACCCAGCGCGTCATCTCGGCCTGACCACGGTCCCCGCCTTCGAGGACACGGCTGAGCCGCATCATGCCGCTGAGCCACGAGCGATCCTCGATGGCCCTGTACATCCGACCCATGAACTCCCAGATGAGAGTCTCATACTCCTCTTCGGGGATGCGCCCGGAGAGATCGTAGATGTCCGCCATGACCGTGAGGGGCAGGGCGGCGGGGTCGAAGCGGTCGAACTTGATGGGCGTGTCGATACCGGGAATCTGGATCGTACTGTACGTACGGGACAGCTCCCCGACCTCACGCTCTTCGTAGTTCGTCGGGCCACTCCCCGTCACACGCCCGGACGTAACCGCACCGAGCATCGACAGGTTGAGACCGGCGGCGAGGGCCAGACGCCCGGAGGCTTCGGCCAGCTCTTCGTCCGTCATGGGCTTACCGTTAGCACCGGGCATCCAGTCAGCTGCTTCGGGGTTGGCGACAACCACGTCACCCAGTTCCTCGATGCGGCGCTTGGCTGCGCGCTGCTTCACGCCCTTCATGACGTCCATACCCGGACCGACGACGGTCATGTCACGCCACGACTGATTGATCAGCTGGGCGGGGGTGTTGACGAAGGGGACAAACCAGCGGCCAGACGGGACCTCTTCCTTGAACTTGATCAAGGGGGCCAAGAACTTACCGGGCTCCTCGGTGAAGGTGTTGACCTTCGCCTGAGAGTTACCCAGCTTGTTCAGGCTGAGGGCATCGTTCAGTCGCTCACGAGCAGCGGGATCCCGAAGGTCGGTCTCCTGCTTCAGGGAGGGAATGTCGTTGACATCCCGGAGGCGCTTGGCGACATACTCCGCCAGCTCTTTCCCCTCAAGCCCCGAGTTGAGCCCTGCCTTGTAGGCCTGCCCACTCATGCGCCCGTGCTTCGACGTAGCCTTGATCAGCTCATCGCCGAAGGCGAGGGACCGGAAGGGGAGGTCGAGGGCACCTAGGGCGAACCGAAGGCCCTTAGCGGGGAGCGTGCTGCCGTTGAGGGCCGACGCTACCTTCTGCTCTCGGGTCCGTCCGCCGAACTTACCGGCCTTGCGGGCCGCGTACTGCGGGACGGAGTTGGTGAGCATCCGCACGTTGGTGTCGAGCCTTCCAATTCCAGCGGTGGAATCGCGGGCCGTAACCGGCTTCCCGTCCATGAAGGACTTGTACGCCGAGCCCTCGAACGACAGCAGCTTGTCCCCCTCACGGGAGAGCCGCAGGGCGCCGACGAGGCCTTCGGCCATACCGAGCATCTCCGCCTTCACCGCACCGTACTCAGCGAGATCGCCCTTGTACACGGCACGGGCCGTGGACTCGGCGGTTCTCTCCAGCACACTGTAGGCCGTGCGGCCCGCAGCGGTGGTGATGTTGAGTGCGTGTGTCGCGGGACCGGAGAGCAGGTTACCCAGCATCATGTGGTGCATGATGTCCATGAAGCTAGATTCACCTTCGGTCATCAGCTTCGCCATCTTGGCGACGTTGAGAGAGTCGGTGGACTTGCTCATCATCTCAAGCATCCGGTCGATGTGATCACCCGAACCGTCGAGCAGCTCTTCGATCTCAAGGTCTCGGATCTCCCGGGCACCGCTCATGATACCCTCGTATCCCTCGCCCGAGGCGAAGATGCGGAGGGACTGAAGGGTCCGGGCGATGTTGGAGACAAAGCCCGACCGGCGGTCCGAGACGTTGGCGAGAAGCGTCGCGTAGCGCTTGGCTTCCAGCCGGTCCGAGTTCGTCCAGCCCGAGGGGTTCTGGGCGCGCTTGGCCCCCAGCTTCTGAAGCTTACGGGCGAGGCCCAGCTCCGTCGTACGGAGAGCGTGCAGCGCCTCGTCCAGCTCCATGTCGGGGAGGGTCTCGTCGAGCGCGTCGACGATGGCCTCGGGGGTGGTACCCCGTTCGATAGCCAGCTCGGCCAGCATGCGCTGACCACCTTCGCTCGTTTCTCCGTGGGACTTCTCGAACTTGATGCGTTTGGACTCGTCCGCCGCGCCAGTGATCTGACCGACAGCCCTGACGAGGTTGGTGACACCGTCCTCATCCTCGGCGATGCGCTCGAAATTAGTGTTATCGAATACCTCGTCGCCGAGGAACCCAAGGACCTCGTCGATGTCGTCAGCTTCACTCAGAGCAGTGATCCGGTCCGCCTGATCCGCCGTGACGTTCAGGTAGTTACCGACCACAGAGTCCCGCTTGGGGGCCTCGGGGGCCGCACCGTAGCGGGCGACGTTCTCGTCCACCGCCCGACCGAGAGCCTCGTCCACCTTCTTGGTGGAGAGACCGTTCTGCCGGAGGGTGACGCGGATGGCTTCGAGGGCTTCGGGGGTCGCGTTGGCCGCGAGGGCCGCGTCAACCACAGCAGCCTCGGTCGCCTGGAGTTTGGCGAAGGCTTCGGACTTGGCCTCTTCCACACCAGCGCCCAGACGGCGGGCCACTTCGGCCTGCGCGGGGTTGGCCGACTGGGGGCGAAGCTCGGAGAGGGGCTGCCCGTCGCGGGCAACCGTAGCCGAATGAACCGGCTTGGCCCCGTCCCTGACGACAACAAAATCGTCGTATCGGATCTCGTAATCCGCAGGGTCGAAGAAGTGGACAACGTCCCCCTCAACAACCTTGCGGAAGGTCTCGTCGTCACCACCGAGGGTGGCGTTGGAGAGACCACGGGAACGGAATCCCTCCTCGTTGATCTTCTTCGACCGTTCAGCTGCCGTCGCCGGGAAGCCGGAGTCAAGGGACTCCTGCGTGCCTGCGATGTCAATGTGAACCGCCAGCTTGTCGGCGTCGCCCTCATAGGTGGGCGTAGCGTCCAGCGTGTCGGCCTTGACCTTGGCGTCGACCATGTCGTCGAGTGCGCCGTTCAGGGCTTCATCTTCCAGATGCCCCTGCGCCGTCGCCTCGGCCTTCAGCATCTTCGCCTGCTTGCGGTAGTTCCGATAACCCTTAATGGCGCCGCCGAATACCTCGGCAACACCGGTCATGGCTACATCCTCACCGGCGTTCTTGAGGAAGCGCGTCAGCTGGGAGTCGTCCTCTTCGATCGCGAAGGCGTCGGAGTAGGCGCGGAGGACCGAGTCCTCGTCGGTGAACTCCTCGATGAGGTTACCGAGGTTACCCTCGTCCTCAGCCTGAAGGAGACCGGACACGCCAGCCGAGGCACCACCCGTAGCCAGAATCTTACCGGCCTTGGATACACGTGCGGCACTAGCGAAACGAGCGGCAGGGATGAGGTAAGCCAGCTCACCGGCCATACCCTCGACCAAGTTCCCCGTAAGGGTCTCGGGGGTACCGAGGACGTCGTCAGCCTGCTCGCCGAGGGTACCGGCTGCTTCTTCCTGAGCAGCCACCCGGGCGAGGTCTTCGGGGGTCATGAGACCCAGAGCGTCGACCACGGGGCGGGCAGCCGCAGAGGCGGCGTTACCGACGTTCTCGAAGATGTCGATGCCTTCTTTGATCGGACCCCTAGCGAGCCCCAGCAGGGCCTCACCGGCGTGGTCCCAGACCGAGGGCCCCTGCTCGCCTTCGGGGGCGGTGGGGGCCTCTTCGGGGGCCGTGGGAGCAGGAGCAGCCTCCGGAGCGGGGGCCTCGTTACGAGCCCTCCATTCCGCAGCAAGATCCGCAGCAGCCGCCTGACGGGCCTCTGCCTCTTCGCGCGTGATCTCATCAGCGCGGCGGGCCTTGTAGCTCTCTGACGTAGTGCTGTTGCTCATGGTTTATTCCTTTACCTACCGAGGTAGGGTGATGTTAGCAGGGTTGATCCCGGCGGCCTCAATGGCCGCTGCGATATCATCCTGAAGAGCACGCCTCTCGGCTTCAATGGTCTTCTCTCTAGCCTCCACGAAGCGTCTCTGGGCGCCGCCCATCATGATGAAGTCCGCCGCCGCATCCTGTCCAATCGTTGACAGGAAGTCCTCGGTGAACTCATCGAACATGATATCGCTACCCTGAGCCGCGAAGAAATCCTCACGGGCCTTCACCGACGATACTTTGAGGTCCTCGTTCTTGGCCTCTTCGCCCTCAGGTGCGCCCGTCAAGGTGTCGGCGAACTCAAGGGCTTCCTGTGCAAACTGGGAAGTAAGGCGTGAGCGGTCGGCGGGGTCATCAACACCCTCGACCTGACGAAGAAGGTCCTCGTAGTAGGTCATGGCCGCCTGGCGCTTCCGCGGAGTCAGGAAGACGATCTGTCCAGACACGCTCTTTTGGAACATGGAGTTGATGATGTTCCGGCCATTCTTAGCTTCCGACGTATAGCTCAGCCCTGTTTCTTTGCTGAGCAGGGAGTTCACCTTTGAAACCTCAGTGTGACCGACACCAGCGGCAGCGGCGTAGAGCGCGTCGACCGCCTCAGCGGAGACCGTCTCGCCCGCCACCAGCTTCTGACTGGCGGCAGTGAACAGCGTGTTGAACGTGGCGTCGTCGGGGCTCGTGCGGTCACGGGCGGAAAGGTTCTCTTCCCGGCGGGTGATGATGCTCTTCCGCAGCGACAGGTACTTGCTCCGCTGAGCGGAGTCCCGTGTGGACTCGTCGGCGAGGACGACACCGATGGCTTCGAGCACATCGTCGGCGTTCGGGTTGAGTTCCCCGCCGATCTCCTCACCGGCGAGCCAGCGGTTCTTCAGCGTGTCCACTGCAATCGCGTGGACCTCCTTACCGTCGCCACCCTTCGTCAGGATGTCGTCGGCGAGGGCGCCCCGGAAGGACGACAGGAACCCCTGACCACCCCGGGACTCCAGCGAGGCGCTGAAGTCGGCCGAGATGTCCCCGGCTTCCCTCGCGTCCCGCTGGCCCTGCCGTCGGGCGGAGGCCTGCTGGAGCAGGTTGGGGGCGTAGGAGGCGAAGCGCTCGTTGATACCAGCGATGACCGCCGGGTCCGAAACGCCCCCCACAAGCTCCTGCTGGAGTTCGCGGAGACGCTGACGGGCGTCTGTGACGGATTTGGTCTTACCCACTTCCTCCACGATCCGGTCGTACTGAAGCTCCGCCGTCACCTCACCCTGACGGTTCAGGGCCCGGGTCTGGTTCGAGAGGAACTTGGTGGAGGCCGAGATCTCGGCGGCCTCTTCGGGGGTCAGCGTGGGGGAGGAGAGCAGACCGTCGATCCGCTCCTTCTCCAGCTCGATGGCCTCAGCCTCTTTGGCCTCGAAGACCTGCATCCCCGGACCGGTGACGGCGTCCTCGATGAGGCCGAGGGATTTAGCGAGACCTTCAGCTACCGACGTACCCTTCCGGCCCCCTTGAAGGTTGGGGGCACCGAAGTCACGGCGCTGTCGGAGTTGTACGTTGGGCATGGTTTTGGTTCCTGTTCACTAGGCCAGCATAAGGCCAGCGTAGGCGGGGTTGATCGAAGCGCCGGGGGCGGCGTTCATCACGAGCCCGCTGTTGGAGAGGGGGACCGTAGGGGCCGTGCTGACCGTAGCCGCGGGAGCAGCGGCGGGAGCCACAGCGGCGGCAGCACCGAAACCGGCGGCTGCGCCCTGAAGGGTCGCCATCCCGAGGTCGAAGGCAAGCTGCTTGCCGGACGTATCACCGATCGCCTTGTACTTGGCGTTCCGCTCCTCGTAGGCGATATGCGCCTGCGTCATGTACTCCTGACGGGTGGTGTCGAAGTTCTTCTGGGCCGTCGCGCGGTCCTGACCGAACTCGAAACCCGAGGCTCGGGAGAGGGCGCGGACGGAGTTCTCGCCGAGACCGGAGGCGCGTACGGCGCCCTTCTGAGCGGCTTCCTGGCGGGCCAGCTCGAACAGCTCCTCGGACTGTACTTCCGTCTGGGACTGGAAGGAGGCGTCGAGGGCAGCAACCTGCTGGCGGTGTTCATTCTTGGCCGCCTGTCGGGCGTCCTTACGGCCCTCGTTGGCGGCGATAGCCTGCCCGCCCGAGGCGAGGGCTACAGAGCCTCCAACAACGAGGCCCACGGTCAACGGATCACACATAGGTCTTCTCCATAACGAAGCGGGTGAATAGTTCCCCGGACGGAAGCTCGATGTCCTCATGGAACTCGAAGCCCATGCGTCTAAGCCACGCGAGGGACACCGTGTTCTCCTTGTGGACAAGGTTCACGAGTACGGGGTACTGGGATAGTAGGAGCGTGATCCACTTAGGCGCTTCGCGAAGAAGCTCCCGGCGGGCACGCAGGATTCTGTCTGAGCCGAGCATCCACGGGATACCTGCATAGGCAACCTCTGGGTGCTGGGCCACACCGAAGACCGCAGCCGGGACCCCCGACACCGTGACGGTGTAGAGGAGGTCCGGCTCCGATGCTTCGATACTGGCGCGGAAAGCCTGCTCCGGGTCTTCATGACCAGCAGCCAGCAGCTCCGCTGTGTCTTGGGCCCGCAGGCCCTCCAACAGGATAAAGGTCCCGTCGGAGGGCTGCGTGGGCCAGACGCCAACAGGGGGTCTACGAGCGGGTCCGGTTGTAGTACCGGCCTTCCCAAGCGAATCCGTTGACCTCGAAGGGTCCGACGTAGTCGCTCTCGATTCTGATTCTCGCTGACTCACTGTGGGCTCCAATGTCAAACTCGAAGGTTCCCGAAGCCGGAGGGACGTATCCGGGGGCCGAGAGCCCGACGCTGATGGGGACGTAGTTGTAGGTGTACTCCTCGTCGTCGTCAACCGAGGACACGACCACGTCAAACGCGGAGGAGTCATCGTAGACGAAGTGCCCCCTACGGAGCTGAAGTCGACCGGTAATCTTACCGGCACCCGTGTAGGTGGTCGCGTTCCTACTACTGCCTGTACGAACGCTAACCTCGGACAGCGCGTAGGTCGACTTGTACTTACGCCCAATGTAAACGTCATGGGCTGACCAGTCGCCGCTAACGGCCACAGCAGTCCCCGACGTGTAGTCGAGGTCCAGCGTGATGGTACGGCCACGATCTTCACCCCAATCGCCACCGAGGTAGACCACGTAGTCATCAAAGGGTGCCACGAGAGCGACGCCGACGTTGAATACGGTTACGTGCAAAGACGCCACGTAGGACCCACCGGTACGCTCTAGGAGATCGAGGTGGACCCGGTGCCCCAGCGGGGTGTTACCGGCTCCCCCGTCCTCGTCGGTCTTACTGAAATCCATGTAGGAGATAACAATATCATCCGACTGATCGTTGGTGGTCATGTAGAGGGTCGAGCCGATGAACCCCATGTTAAGGACACTGAGGTGCCCGGGAATTTCCCACTTCGACCACGACGACATAACCCGCTCCACACCGAGGTGGTGTGTCCGGTAGACGTAGATGGTCGAGGGCTCACTCCGCGTCGAGAACAGCAGGAACTCTTCGGCGGGGGACGAAGTCATGAACACGAGGTCGGGGGGCAGGTAGTCGCCGATGTGGGCGGTGATCTCGTCCTGAGTGAACAGTTCGATGTCCCGCTCCGAGAACTCGATCACACTACTGTGACCGCCCTTGTCCTGAACAAAGTAGATTTGCTCGCGCTGAGCAACAGGCCGGAGGATGTCCGTCTGGTCGTAGTAACCCACGACCTCGATACGGGCATTCTCGATCGTCAGGATCTTATCCCGACCACCACGCAGCCTACCGATCTGGTTGCCCACGCTGGAGAAGAGGAACACGCCGGACTTCTGGGGTAGCATGTAGTCCCACGCTCCCGAACGGTCGCTCGCACCTGCCACGTCCAACGGGTCGGAGTCGACGAGGGTGGTTACGGTCGTCGGGAAGAAGTTAGTGTAGTCCCCCACCTCGGAGGCCACCACGTTCTCGCCGGTGGCGAAGAGCAGGCGGTTCTCGTGGACGAGGACGTCGTTGATGGGCTGGCCGATGAAGCTGGGCTCGGGGGCCGATTCGACATCACCCACGTTCCGGTCTTTCCAGGCGGGGGCTGAGAGGGTGAAGGTGGTGGTGTCGGGGTCGAAGGTGAGTACGAGAGGCATCGTCTCTGGGTCGAACGCATTGTCCAGCCCGTCGTCGTGCGTCTCCTCCCACTTCCGCTCGTCCTCGACGTACTTCACATAGAAGGAGTCGTCGTTACTTTCGACGTCACCCTGTACCTCGATAACGAACCCGTCACGTCCCTCGAACCCAAGGTCCGAGAACTTGCGGATGACGGGGACCTCACCGTTCACGCCGGTTACACACAACTCGTGGATGGTGCTACCGAACGAGTCGTCGGCATTCACGGGTACGGGGGTGTTCTGGAACTGGTAAGCGTAAACGACGTTGGTGCTGATGCGGGTGAATCGCCAGTCGTTGATATCACCGCCCCCAGTACCAGTCACGTCGGTAGCCGAGAGGGTGGCGTCGTCGCACAGGGCGGTCATCAGCGCATTGATCATAGACTCACTGCTGATGGTCTCGGTGGCCTCGCCTTCCACGGTGGTATCGCCGATCGTCAGGCTGATCGTGTTGGTATGGCCCGAGGTGGCCCCGGACTTACCGAACAGCAGGAACTCGTGGGCGTTCTCGCGAGTGTCGGCGGTCACGCCGGACATCGCGGGGGTGGTCTTCTTGTTCACGATGTAAGTGTCAAAACCGACCGTCGTGGCCCGGTAGGCCTCACGGGCAGACACCCCAACCAAGTTATTGAAGTAGGGAATGTTGGAAGAGGAACTTCCGGCGGAGGTGTCGATCGTGGGATTAATGAACGCCCCTGTAGCGTTCAAGTCGTAGACGCGCACCTTGTTGTTCTGGTTGTGCAGGTTTACGATGTACTGCCCCTCCTCACCGAAGTCGATGAAGTGGGAGTATACGTTCTCGCCGCCGACGTTGGGGATTTCTGTGTTACGGAGCATCTCCAACGGAGGCCGCCGCTTGACGCCGACCCGCACGTCCGAGACGACGTTCGTCTGCTCTTCACACTGGGAGGTGTCCCGCGCCCGTGCGGGCTGCCTGGACACGCCGTTCACCAGCGAGTCGTATGACTGTGAGGTCAGGGCGTCAATCGCCATGTCTATCTCCTAGAGTTCACCGGCGGTGCATGAGTTCGATGAAGCGGGGGGAGTAGGTGGTGTCCTCGACGGACACGTCCACCTCCTCGGTCTTCAGTGTCACAAGGGCCTGCGCGGCGCGGAGGCGGAGGTCGCCGTCAACCTGACGGGACCCGAGGGTTCTGCTCTGCATCGTCACCGAGGCCGTGGCGTATGCGTATTCACGCGCAGCCTGTGGAAGGTCCTCGAATTCGAGGAGACGGGAGATGGAGAGGTTGATCGTGGGGGAAGTGGCGTCGAAGGTGTCTGTGGCGTTCACCACGTCGTAAAGCCTACGACCCCGCACGGTGTACTGAGGGGCACCCCGGACGCCCGTCGTAGGTCCGCCGGAGGTGTAGCTGACCTTCGTCCAGTCGTTTGGGATGTTGTAGTGGCCGGAGTTATCTACAACGACGTCGACGGCCTCCTCGCAGAACCACCAACCCAGCGTACAGAGCTGGCGCACCACCGAGTCGAGGGTGTCGACCGCGCGGGTGACATCGAGCCGGTTGGTCGTTGCGAGGGTATTTACGGGACGGTCCCCAATGTCCGCGAGGATCAGGTTGACCGCGTCAAGCTTTGTAAGAGGGATCACTGAGGACATAGGAGGAACTCCAAAAGCAAAAAGAAGGGGCCTCCGCCGTAAGACGGAGACCCCTCTTTAGTGGAACGACTAGAGAGCCGCGCTCGCGAGAGCAACCGCCGCTTCCGGGCGCAGAGCGCCGAAGCCACGGGCGTACTTCGCGATGAGCAGGTGACCCTGCCGGTTGATGTCGTACTCCGACTCGAACATGAGGCCCATGAGGGACACCATGCCCGCCGCGCTGGAGTGCGCCGCAATCGCAACGAGGTTGCGGTAGTCGAGATCCTGCCCCGACGGGAGGTCAGCGTTCGCCGACTCGTCCGAGCTGGGGAGGTTCGTCGTCTTGACGATCTCGAAATCCGCCGCATTCCGCATGACCGCGTGGGAGCGGTTGCCGTTCGCGTCGTTGAAGTCGCTGTCGATGAACTCGCCGTTGTTGAGCAGCAGGTAATACTGCGAGGGGGCGAGCCAGAGCGTGCGCTCCGCAGCCGGGACCGAATTGAGGTCGAGGACTTCAGCCGCGTCGTAGATGGACGCGATCAGCTCGGACACGTTCGTCGCGACGTCGGCCTGAACGTCGACCGTACCGGCGTCGCCGCCGGTGAAGTTCGGCGTGGCCGAGTTCGCGGCTTCAGCCAGCGCCATGAAGGAGCGGCGGTCGCTCTCTTCGGCTAGGGCCTGGCCCTGCTGGGTCGCGTACGGGCGGCGGATCTCGAAGTGCGTCTTCGCCTCGTCGAGGATGTCGATGAAGATCGGCGACATGAGGATGTCTTCGATCGCGATCACCTTCTCGTTCGAGTTGACTTCGAGAGCCTGCGTAGCAACCTCTTCACCACGGGCGTGAGTGAGGGTGCTGACGCGGCCAATGACCGGGAACTGCGCGCTCTTACCCGACGAGATCGTGCGGGTAACGACGCGGCCTTCCGTGGTCGTGACCTTGTTGAAGGCTTCGAGGATCATCCCCGAGTAGACCTTGAGGGCGATGGCGTCCTTGTCGACACCACCGTTGACCGAGAGAAAGTCAGAAGTGTTGGCGTTCGCCATTGTGAGATACTCCGAAGCGGTTTATGACTACCGCTTCATTCCTGCTGCGATTCGGCGTTCGACCGATTGACGGTAGGCCGGGTCCCTGTCGAAACGGGGATCCGCCGTGGCCGCAGCAATTTGTTCAAGAGAAACGAGAGGCTCGACCCCACCAGCGACGTTACCGGTGGGAGCCACCCGCTGGGGTGAGTTGTCGGGGGCGCCGCCGGTGGCTGCGGTGAACTGCGCGTGCAGTCCACGGATAGCCATCTGCTGCATTCCCGGGGTGTTGAGGGCCTGATTGTACACCTCACGCTCGGACACAGGGAGGTTCTCCGTGGCCCAAGCCTGCATGGCGGCGTAGTTGTCAGAGCCCCCTACGAGATCGAATGCGGCCTGCGTGGCTGCCTGACCCTGCGCCTGCTGACCAGCGACGAACTGATCCACCAAAGCTTCCGCGTTCGCGAACTTGGTGGACAGGGCGTCGACCAGCATCTGCCGGGTCTCGTCCGACGGACCTTCCTCGGAGTTGAACTCCGCTGCGAAGGTCGAGATGTCGATCAGTTCCCCGTCAGCCTCAACCGCGTTCTCCTCGACCGGGTCCTCTTCGGACAGCTCAAGGGTCTCAGGCTCTTCGGTGGGCGTCTCCTCCGCCGGGGGTTCGGCGGGGACTTCGGGGGTTTCGGGGGTTTCCACACCGGCGTCAGCGGCCTCCATCGCAGCCTTCGCAGCTGCGACATCGTCCTCGGTGACAACCTGTGCGTGCATTTCGCCCGTCACTTCAACGTCAGCCATTTACTTAGCCTCCGTCGGGGGGATGTCGAACGCTCCCCGCTTCTGGGTGTACTTCTCCTGAAGGGCCTCATCCCGACATCGGGTGTGGCGCTCAATCTTCACCTGCTGAGCAGGCTGACCCAGCCGGGCCGGGAGCGTCTTCGTCACTTCGAGGACGTCGATCACCGCGTTACGGCGGGGGTCGAAGTACGTACGGATGACGGGGTAGAGCTGACCACCCGCGCGGGACGGACGCATCGGGCGGGTATCTCCCGCTTCTTCCGTTGCAATTTCCGGCGCGCTGGTTTCGGTCTCGTCCGTCTCTTTCTTCTTGTTCGGCATGGTTTACTCGTGTATCTCACTCCTGCGGATTAGATAAAGGCCTGTGAATCTACCCCTGCTGCTGCTGCGCTGCGGCCACAGCCTGCGCGAGCATCTCGGGATCCGCGCTTCCGACGCTGTTACCAGCGCCCCGCGCGAGTTCTTCGCCGGTGACTTGGGCGGCCTGCGCTTGCTGCGCCTGCGCCCGCATCTCTGCCACTTCGTCCGGGGTGTGGAGTAGGCCCAACGGGTCCACGCCGGTGCCGGTGGCGATCCGGTTAGCAATCCCCTCTTCCTTGACGTACTGGGCGGCGCCCGGTGTGATCTGCGCGGCCTCGCCGAGCATACCAAGGAAGTTACGGAGACTCTGGAGTTCATGACCCCGCCCAATGGCGGCGAGGCCCGTGACGACCGTCAGCTTGACGGCGTCGTCGGGAAGGGCGGGAAAGTCCTTGCCCGAGGTGAGTGATGCTTCGAGAAGGTTGGCGACCGGAAGCTGGATGTCCTGCGTCAGCTGGGAGAAGACGCCGCCCAGCGAGTCGTCCAGCTCCTGCGCCATCATGCGAATCTCTTCCGCAGTGACCCGTTCCTGGTTCCTCTGGAAAGAGGCGTTCAGGAGGAAGTCAGCCGCGAGGGACTGTTTGATGTCAGCGAGGAACTGGAACACCACACTCATGTCCCCGCCCTTGTCCAGCCGGATGGCCGAGATGTCTTCCGGGTTGGCTACGACGGCAGCGCCGTTGAGGGCCTTCTCGAAAGCACGGGGCTTGAGGGGGGAGTTGGGGTCGATCGCCCAGACGACCTTGGCGGCGTTGGCCGACGCGAAGGTCATGTCTCGGGAGATGTTCTCGTAGGTCGTGAGGTCGCCACGGTACTCCTCGACGAAGCCCCGGCCATAGTCCTCGCCGTCAAGCGTGGTGTATCGGAGGACCAGCCACGGGAGCGTCTTGGCGCTATGGTTCTGTCGGGTGTTCGACACCTCAACGCCCTCGACCTCCTGCCAGCTCTCGAACTTCTTAGCGGACAGGCGGCGGACGCGGGTGTACAACCGGACGACGTTACCGTCGCCGGGGTCCACCGGGTTGGTGTACGCGTTGGGGACAGCCGAATCGAGGGCCGCGAGGACGCGCTCGTCTTCGATGGAGCGGCGGTCCAGCTTCTCGACGTAGACGAGATCGAGGAGGTTACCGCGCCCATCCCGCTTGCACACGTAGTGCGTGAGGGGGAAGAGCTGCCAGTCTCCATCGGTCGGGTCCCGGAAGACCATCACGTTCCCCGTTACGAGGAGGTGGCGAACCATCTGGTACGTCTTAGTGCGGAGGTTTGAGGCGTCAATCTCGTCTTGGATCAAGGCCTCGCGTTGAGCGAGAATGGAGTCGACCTCAGCCGGGTCTACGCCCAGCTCCTTCAGCTCCTCACGGGTCGACCCGGTGAGGTCGTACTTCATGAAGGGGACGGACGGGGGGAAGAGGGCGACCGAGATGGTCGACGCGAGGTTATTCACGCCACGGGCCCCCAGAGACTGGAAGGGCTTGGCGAGGACCTGCGGGTCGTTCTGGGTACAGACGTCGTCCGTGTCGGGACGGATCGCGGGGATCGTCACCTGTGCGGAACGGTACGCCTCTTCGACGAACGTGTCCCGCTCGACGATCAGCGCCTTGTAGATACTAGCAGCAGTCTGCTCGTCGGACATGGGCTACCTCGTTAGACGGGGAGGGTGAGACCAGTGGCGCCACCACCCTGCGGTGTCTGGACGCCGGTGCTCGGGGAGCGACCCTGCCTCTTCCGCCGACGGATGTCGGACGGCGCCTCGCCCGTGTCGAGCTTCAGCTCGGGGGGCTCAATCGGCGGCGGGGCGGGCGGGGGTGCCTTGGGGGCGCTGGCGCTACACATGGTCTAGTCCTCCGAGGGTTCGGGGGATTCCACCACGGGGGCGGGCGCGGGCTCGGGCTGGCCTCGGCGGCGCAGCTCGGTCTTCCGGGCGCGGGCCCCGGTCTCTTTGCGGGCTTCGCTCTTGCGAGCACGGGCGCCGGTGAAGGCGTCCGTCGTGTACTTATCGGACATGGGGACCTCAAGGGTGTATGGGTGTAGTCTCTTAGGGTTCCAACCAAAGGACAAACAAAAAAAGGGGCCCCCCGAAGGGAGCCCCTTAAATGTCGGAGTCTGCGCCCTCGTCACCGGACGCTTCTCCTGTTGGCGGGCCATACCTCTACATCGCCCTAACCGGCTGCCGTGACGGGCGTCCGGGACTGGCGCAGGCAGGCGGTCCCCGCTCAGGAATTATTAGGAGTCTACTTCTAGCCGCCGAACTCAGACCAGATCTGGGCCTCATGGACCCCCCACTCCCCGTCGTGGTCCTCCAGCCTGGAGGCCTCCACACGAGGCCCGCGCTGCTGGCGGGCATGGGCATACTCGTGCAGCATGATCAGCCACTGCATCGCGAGTGGCATCTCCTTGTTGATCCTGATCAGGATGTACGGACGCTTGTCCTTGCTCCGGGGAACCTTCAGCTCCGTGTCCCCCCATGTCCCGTCGGGGATGGCGCAGCGTTTCCACTTCACCGGCCAGTCGGTGGGGAAGCGGTTAGCCAGAAGGAACCGCAGCTCCTTCAGGTCCTTCTCCGTTACGTCCCACTTGGGGGGCTCTGCCTCACTCACAGCAACCCCGCCTCCAGATTTCCGAAGGTCTCCATGAAAGCTTCGTAAGCGTACTCCGGGCAAAGAGGGGACAGCCGGGGAAAGTTCTCCGACGGGGGGCGGATACATCCACCTGCTCCGTCGAGCATTAAGTCCCTAGCCTCCCACCTGAAGGCGTCCGCGTCCGCCCGCTCCGTCATCTCCGACCAGAGACCTGACGGGTCGAGGACGTTGAAGCGGTGGTTGATAGCGTACTGTATCTTCGCCTCCATCTCCCTGTACTCGGGGAGGAAACGCTTTACGGGCGAAGGGAGGTCACCGATGTAGGCCTCGCTCGCATCGTGGAGCAGGGCGTACATCTGGGGGGCTTCCCATCCACCATCCCGACCCACGAGGTAGGACACGGTGATGGAGTGTTGGGCTACCGAGTAAGGCTCCAGCGTATGACCACCCCAGCGGGGTGTATGAGCTAGGGCCCACGCGATGTCCTTGATCTCGATCGTGGCCTGCTGGGGGTCAAGGAAGGAGAACTTCTGGCCTGTGTAGGTCAGCGTGTAGTTTCCAGTGTCAGTCTGCATCGGAGTCCTCCTGCTTCGCGGCGGGTGCGAGGGGCATCTCCTCCACCTCCTC
>CERU01004070.1_pt1 | contig 20558 bp, 23 predicted proteins | sample 530741 | NCBI WGS metagenome assembly CERU01 (sample SAMEA2620925, study PRJEB7988) | marine metagenome | biome: marine biome (ENVO:00000447); feature: deep chlorophyll maximum layer (ENVO:xxxxxxxx); material: "saline water (ENVO:00002010), including plankton (ENVO:xxxxxxxx)" | depth 30 m | reverse complement strand
GATGAGGGCGCGTCTACGCTGGACCAGCTGGACCCCTGGCTGGCCGAGGATGGCAGACGCGTCATCGATTGGGACCGCAAGAAAGAGTTCCTGATTGACGCGAGGGTGACCGCAGACAACGTGGCCGGCGCGGCTGCCGACTACATCCGGCAGCAGGTCGAGTATGAGCCCGAGGTGATGGTCAGCGCTGTGGGCCACAGCCACGGGTGTAACATCATCCGCATGCTGTCTCGCAAGCCCGGCGTGGCGCTCACGCACGCGGTGCTCCTCAACCCGGCCATCCGTGTGGACGCCGACATCAGGGCCCGCCACGTGTGGTGCTTCCACGCCAGCCACGATGCCGCTGTGCTGGCGTCCCTGGCGCTACGGGCGCTGCCCTGGAACTGGTTCTGGAAGCACCCCTGGGGCGCAGCCGGGCGCTGGGGGATGGAGACAAAGGGCAGGCCTCACGTGCACAACATCGACCTGGAGGCGCTGCTGCCCGGTCTCACCAAAGTGGGGCACAGCGACGCCTTTAAAGCGCCACTACGCGCCCGGGTTGGGGCCGAGGTGGGGCGGATACTGAAGGGGCAACGGGTGGGGCAGAGAATCTCATGAGTACCGAAGACCACGAGGACTGCTGGGAGTGCGATGGCAGCGGGGACTGCCCCAAGTGCGAAGGTGACGGGGCCACTGACGATGGGTACTGCCCCGAGTGCGACGGCGGCGGGGATTGCCCGGTCTGCGAAGGCAGCGGGAGTTTCCACGCGTGACCCAGATGCCGCAGACCGTCGACGAGGCGATGGCGCTCCTGGCGAAGCTGAGCCCAGAGGAGCAGGCCCAGTTGGACGACATCATGACCTGGGCGCCCCTCCCGGGGCCGCAGCTGGACGCCTGGAACTGCAAGGCTGATGAACTGTTCTACGGTGGCGCCGCAGGCGGCGGCAAGACAGATTTTGTGTGCGGCCTCGCGCTGGAGGAGCATCAGGTCAGCATCGTCTACCGCCGCGAGGCAACGCAGCTGACCGGCATCACCGACCGGCTGACCGAACTCCTGGGCGGAAAGGACCAATACCACGGCGGTGAGAAGATATGGCGATTCGGGGGGCGGCAGCTGGAGTACGGGTCGATGCCGAACCCCGGCGACGAGCAGAAGTACCAGGGCCGCCCGCATGACCTCATCATCTACGACGAGGTTACCCAGTTCACCGAGTTCCAGTACCGCTACCTGCAGACCTGGAACCGGTCGGTGGACCCCAAGCAGCGCTGCAGGGTGGTCGCGACAGGCAACCCGCCCACCACACCCGAGGGGCTGTGGGTGCTGAAATACTGGGCGCCCTGGCTGGATGATGAGCATCCGCTCTATGGGGAGGTCGCACCGGGTGAACTGGTCTACTACATCACCGAGGATGGGAAGGATACCATCGTGGAGGATGGCTGCCCGGTGAAGGTCACCAGTGCCAGCGGCAAGACCCGCTGGGTGCTGCCCCGTTCCCGCACCTTCATCCCGGCCTCGGTCGAAGACAACCCCTTCCTGATGCGGACGGGCTACGCTGACCAGCTGGAGGCCCTGCCCGAACCGCTCCGGTCGCAGATGCGAGACGGTGACTTTAAAGCGGGCCAGGACGACCACGAGTGGCAGGTCATACCCTCCGCCTGGGTGGACGCCGCACAGCGCCGCTGGCGGCTGCGTGAGAATGAGCCGCATGGGGTCATGTCCGCGATGGGCGTGGACCCGGCGCGCGGTGGGAAGGACCAGATGGTCCTGGTCTCGAGGCACGGCAGCTGGTTCTCGAAACCCATCGAGACTCCGGGCGCCGCTGTGCCGGACGGGCCAGCAGGCGCCGCCCTGGTGGTGCAGCACCTCCGCAATGGTGCCCCGGTGATGGTCGATGTTGTCGGGGTGGGCACCTCGGTGGTGGACCACCTGGAGGGCCTGGGCATGGACGTGACCGCGATACACGGCAGCGCTGCCAGCCACTACACCGACAAGACCGGTCGACTGAAGATGGCGAACCTCCGCTCCGCGCTTTACTGGCGGATGCGAGAGTTGCTGGCGCCCCAGAACCCGGACCCGATAGCGCTCCCACCGGGCAGCGAGGTGAAGGCCGACCTGTGCGCGCCGCACTACCGTGTGACCGCCCGAGGGGTGCAGGTTGAGGCCAAAGAGGACCTGATGAAACTGTCCCGCCTGGGGCGGTCACCTGACATTGGGGATGCAATCGTGTACGCTGCCCACGAGTATGAGTCCCGTGGCAACGTGTCTCAGGCCATCCTGCATGCCGAAAAGGACGACCATTTCGATGGTCCGTATGTCCGTGAGGCGACCCTGCAGGACCGCCGAAAGTCCAGCTGGTGCGGGTTCAACGACACCATCGATTATGGAGACTGACCCCAATGCCCGACCGTACCGAGTACCTACGCGATGCCAAGTTGCGCCGCTGCTATGCCGAGGGCGCTGCTGACGAGCGCGCCGGCGGCGCCGCAACCGACAACCCCCACGACGGCAATGGAACCCCAGAGGAGGCAGCCTGGGACCAGGGCTTCACTGACGCCGCTGACGGGTCCAGTGCCACCTACGACATGTCCCTGGCCGGTTACCCTGTGGCGGGCGCACCGCCGCCCGAGAATGACGCCATTACGTGAGGCTTTAAAGCATGGCCACTGAACTTTACGACGACCCATATTCGGACGATGACGGGTCCGAGGAAGGTGCGACCGAACTGGTCACTAGTGACCCCGCCACCACCGGCACCGGGGGCGTGCTTCAGGACGAGCGCGAGAGGGAGCCCATGACCGACAGGGAGATCCTGTCGGTCGTCGAGACCGAGTTGCAGAACTCCGGTAGCGAGCATAGCGGCGAACTTTCCGAGAACCGTATCCTGGCGATGCGGTACTACGAAGGCCGCATGAGGTCGGCGCCAAAGGGGCGCTCGCAGGCTGTCAGTACCGACGTGGCTGACGTTATCGAGTGGACCCTGCCGCAGTGTATCGAGGCCCTCGTCAACACCGAGAACGTGGTGCTGTTCGACGCCCAGTCTGAGGAGGACGAGGAGGCCGCGCAGCTGGAGACCGACGCCTGCGAACACGTCATCTTTAAAGAGAACGACGGGTTCACTTACTTCTACAGCGTGGTCAAGGACGCGCTGATGCAGAAGAACGGTATCGGCAAGATTTATTGGGACGAGTCCACCAGTGTCTGCTATGAGACCTACGAAGGGCTCACAGAGATGGAGGCTGCCCAGCTGTTGCAGCCCGAGGACGGCAGCATCGTGGTGCCGACCGAGATGACGCCGCACGAGGCCGGGGGCGCGGCTGTCACGATGGACGGGCAGCCTGTATTCACCTACGACATCACCGTGCGTCGCGTGACACGCAACGGTGGCGTGAAGGTGGTGCCCATGCCGCCGGAAGAGTTCCGGGTGAACCGGGACCACACCAGTATCAACCTGGACGACGCGCGTTTCACCGCTCACGAGAGGCTTGCGACTGAGTCCGACCTCATCAGTGAGGGCTGGCCGGAAGACCTTGTCCGGGACCTGCCGACCTACAGCGTGGACACCACCGGGGAGCGGGAAGAGCGCCGCAGCCTGGAAGATGAGCGAGACTTCGGCTATGACGCGAGTGACCGCGCCACCCGACGGGTCAAGGTCGCGGAGTGCTACGCACACGTTGACACCGACCGGGACGGCTACGCGGAACTTATCCAGTGCCACGTGGCTGGCGATAGCACCTACGTGTTGATGGGTTGGGAGCATGTGCCGTGTAATCCGTTTGTGGGCTGCACACCGTTCCTGATGACGCACAAGTTCTGGGGCCGCAGTCTTTATGACAAAGTGTCCGAGATTCAGGACCAGAAGACCGAACTGGTGCGCGCTATCCAGGACAACCTCTCGCACCAGAACAACGCCCGCCTAGCGGTGGTCGCGGGTCAGGTCAACCTGGACGACCTGCTGACGACGCGCCCAGGCGGCGTGGTCCGGCAGAAGGCGCCCGGCATGATTGAGCCCCTGGTGGCGCCACAGATTGGCGAACTGGGGTATCGGCAGCTGGAGTGGCTCGATAACGTCCGTACTGGGCGTGCGGGCGTCTCTCCCGATACAGCAGCGGTCGCAAACGCTATCGCGGGCGATACCGCGCATGGCCTAGAGCGGCTGATGTCCGCGAAGGAAGAGTTAACCGGGCTCATCGTCAAGCTGTTCGCCAATACGCTGTCGAAGGGCACGCTGATGAAGGTGCGGATGAACCTGCAGCGCTACCGCAAGACGCCAATACACTTTCAGGCCCGTAAGCAGTGGCAGGAGGTCAACCCGGCAGAGTGGAGAGCCCGCACTGGCGCCACCGTCAAGACCACGCTATCGCACAGTGACCGGATGAAGAAGGCCCAGGGCCTCGCTATGACGCTGCAACAGCAGCAGACTGTGTGGGAGATGGGCGGTGACGGCATCCTGGTCACGATGGACAACATCTACAACACCCTCGCGGAGTTCACCCGCTCCTCACACGTGGGCGACCCCTCGCCCTACTGGCAAGACCCGAAGAGCCCAGAAGCCCAGCAGGCGATGCAGCAGAAGCAGCAAGAGGCTATGGAGCAGCAACAGCAAGTTGAAGCCCAGCAAGCACAGATGCAGGCTTCTCAACAAATGATGTTGCAGGCGCAAGCCATGATTGAGCAGAACAGGGAACTCACCAAACGTATGGAGTCCGCTTTAAAGGACGCCCGCGAGCGCGAGAAGATGGCCCAGGCCGCGTTGCAGCACTCCCAAGACCTCGACCTGGATTATACGAAGATGGAGGTGGACGCAGCTGTCGATATTCACGGTCAAGGGCTCAACCAAAAGCCCTCCCCGTGGGACATGGGTAGCGCCGACTAAAGGTGTCTGATGGGTGACCGAACCAGATACAGAGTTGTTCTACCAGCTGCGCGAACGGGTCTCCCTTCTGGAACAAGTGGCAGCTGGTTCCCCGGAAGCCCGGGACCGTCTGACCCGGATGGAGGTCATTTTGACCGAACAGGGGAGCCAGATATCCCAGATTCAGGCAGGCCTTCGCAAGGTCACCTGGGCCATCGTGATGGCGGTTCTCATACAGGTGCTGAGCGGCGTGGTGGGGGCGAACTCTTGAGTCAGACCCTAGAAAGTCGAGCCCTGGAGGCTTTAAACCGTCTGTCTATGGCCAGCATTCTGTTCGCTGTTGCAGCGGTCTCGTTCGTTGTTATCGCGGGGCCCAACCTCGGCGCTTGGGATGGCAAGCTTCAGCCGGTCGCGGTCAACGTCCACATAGACTCCGAACTCCATGACTCCGGTGTTGCGCGCCTTGCCACCATCACCTTCGATAAGGTGCGGGCGTGCGAGTTCAAATACTTGGCCATTTATTGGAAGGACACGGACAACAGCTTCTACCGGATACCTTGGGAGAATATCACCCAAGAACCCGTGCGCGCTGACCAGGACCGTCCTACTGGTAAGAATGTGGCCCACATCAAGGTGTTGACCAAACTACCCCACGACCGCTGGCATGTGGAGACCCGTCATCAATGCTATGCGTCTTTTATTCCTTTGACTAGAACGGTGATATGGCCATGAATGTTGTGCCCTTCCGCAGCCCCGAAGAAGCCTATAGGGCTCAAGCCCGTCAGATGGCCGCCGAGCAATCGGTGCTTGGCAAGCTGGGCAGCTTTGGTCGGTCGTATGGCGACACTCTTAACGACGTTATTGGCATGTTGGCCAGCGGCGTGGGCGAGATACCGGCAGGTCTTGCCGGCATAGCCAGTCTTCCGTTTGGGCTTGACACTGCAGCCGACAACGTCCAAGCCGTGCGCGATGCATTGACTTGGCAGCCTCGGTCAGGCGGTGGCGAACAGGCGCAGCGGATGCTGGGCGACCTGCTCCGGCCCGTCGCGGAGGCTGAAGAGGCCCTTGGCAACTTTGGCTACGACCTAGCAGGGGTTCCAGGGGGGACCATTGCGAAGACGCTGCCGACTGCTATTGCTGCTGGGCTGCCGTTCGTACCCAAGGGCGCTATGACCAACGCCGCGCGAGCAATGGTGCCGTCTGAGATGCCACAGGTGAAGGGCTTCTGGGGTGACGTGTTGCCTCCGCTGCAACTGGATGCCGCTCCGGGCAAGTACATGACCGAGGCCCAGGCAATTGCTGCGGGCTACCCTAAAGACCAGCCTTGGCACCCGTTCTGGGATAATAAGCTGGACAAGCCTTTCAATGAATACACTCGCACGATAACCGAGCAGAAAGGACTACTTCCGCACCGAGAGATTACGCCTGAAGACCTTCAAGGCACCTCGCTGATACCGACCATAGGGGACCGAACCCACACGGGTTCCTACCTGACTCACGTGGGGGACCGCCCGCTCGCTAAGCCTGTTGAGATCGAGGGCGGTCATGAGTTTGGGTTGGAACTCCCGTATATGGGGGCGCCAGACGTGGAGTCTATATGGGGTTCGAAGGCAGGAGAGGTTACCAAGTACAACAACAAGATACGCCCCATTCTTGAAGGCGGGGGAGACCCGCGAATGGTGTACCTGCCTGGGGCGCACAACATGACCAACTTTAGCACTATGATGACCGACTCTATGCTGGAGCAGATGCTGAGTGGCGGGTTGACAAAGAAGGCTGTGAAGACGTTTGACAAGGAGATGAAGACCCTCCGTCCCGAGTGGCCGGGGCTTTTAAGTTCGAACGTAAGGGAAGCACTTAACGCTAACGGCGAACTGCGTTTGGCGTTTTCGAAAGTGGCCCAGAAAAATGCCTACCGTAAGATGGGTTTCCCCAGTGCCTCTCAAACCCGATTTGGCTTGACCTCAGAGAAGCTGATGGACGTTCCCCTGCTTCACGGGGGGCAGATGATTGCCCGACCTACCGGGCAGAATGTGGCGAATCCTTTAAAGCCCCACACCACCTACGACACCCAGATGCACGGAGACTACATAGGAGGGTTCCAGCACGGGATACCTGGGGCGGTGCTGTTCCCAGACTTCTATGCCGCCAGAAGGGCGGCAGGCACCGACCCTTCGGACGACTTCCGGTCCATGTGGACCTCCAAGCCCATCCAACAGGCTGACCAAAAGTGGTTGGACGGGGTGATGAAGTGGAATGACATAGTCAAAGAGGCAGGTGGGGCGGCAAATATGACGCCTGCTGGTCTTCAGGAAGCCTTAAACCTTTGGCGGTAAGTCGGAAGGCTTCCCCAAGTAGCCGACTGGTTTCGGGCTTCAGTTCTTCCGGTACGTCTCCAACTTCGGTCTCTAAGGCGCGGAACACCAGTTCCGTGATGGTTTCGAAGGTGGCGAGGCTATCTTGTTGCTCAGAGGTCATGGCGGTTACTCCTTAAACGGGTTGATACTGTAGCATCACTGGGTTGACAACACAACTACTGATACAGTAGCTTTAAACACAGCAAGCAGGAGAGTTCGATGGAAGATAAGGTATCGGTCTGCCTCAAGACCACCGAAGACGGCACCCCGTTACGCGAGAGTGTACGCTTTGAGGAGGGCACCCTATTGCCTGATGAGGTCATGCTGGTGAGCCGGGTACAGGCTAACCTGATGGCGCGCAGGGGCGAGGTGGAGATTCTGGAGGAAGGCCAGAAACCCGCCGAACATCCCAAAAAGAAACGGGCCGCCAGGAAAAAAACCCCGGTGCCCTCGGTGTTGGATTAAAAGGAGCCCTTTGATGACAAACTACAAACCCAAACCCAAGCCCAAGCCCAAACCCAAATAGTGGCAGACCGTTGGGCGGGGGAGTTCGACGAGGTTGAACTCCCACAGGATGAAGAGTTCTCCGGGCCCGATTTGGAGGAGGAACTGCGCCTTGGCGCGGCCTGCAACAAACTGTTGCAATCCCCCGAATACCGGGTCGCTACAGCCGGCCTCCGGGACACTATCCTGGAGGCCTATACCACGTCCCCGCTACGTGATAGCGAGGGCCACACCTACTGCCGGCTTATGCTGAAGTGCTTGGAGGACATCGAACAGATGTTGCAGAACACTGTAAACACTGGGAAGATGGCAATGGCACAACTCGATGAGCAAGAGGCAAGCTTTAAAGAGGCACAGATTCAGTGACAGTCCGAACCGCAGCAGAACAGCAGGGTAGCGCCCCGGCACCTGACTTCTCACACATGCAATCTATGAATGAATTGGATGCGGGGGAGGAGATTGCCAACTACATTGCCCGGCAAGGCGGCGACGACATAGACTTTTTCGACCAGGACCGTGAGACCCGACGTGCGTCTTCTCCCAGTGAAGACCCTCAAACTGCCCCTCCGCTCACTCGGCATGATGATGATGCTGAAACTGGAGAGGATGCACGTCAGGCTTCACAGCCTGAACCGGAACCTGAAAAGGAGACGGCTACTGACGACGACCCGGATGATGCCGGACCAGAACTAGAGGCAGCCACCGTTGCGGCCCTGCTTGGCGTGGAAGAGGACCAGCTTATCGTTAACGACGATGGCACACTGGCCTTGACCACCACCATAGACGGGGAGCGCGGGCAGGCCACTCTCGCGGAACTGGTGAAGGGCTACCAAACCGAAGCGAACGTCACACGGCGCAGCCAAGAGGTTGCGCGACAACGAGAGCAGCTGGAACAGGAGTACGCGCAGCGTAACGAGCAGCTGTCGCAGGTCATGCAGAACACCCTTGCGATGGGCAAGGCGATGCATGACCGGGTTATGACCAAGTACGAAGGTATCGACTGGAACAGGCTACGGGTGGAGGACCCAGGCGAGTACGCTGCGATGCAGCAACAGCTGTCTATGGAGACCGCAAGCATTCAGCAAGAAACGCAGATGATTGTGGGCCAGATACAGCAACAGCAGCAGCAGCAGCTACAGGAACAGCAGCAGCAACAGCAGCTGTGGGTTCAAGAACAGCAGAACGCGCTGTTTGAGCATCTGCCTGAACTCGCCAACTCGGAAACCCGTACACCGTTGCTGAATGAGTATCATCAATACTTAGCCGGCTACGGATTCCAGGATGAAGAGGTGCAGGGCATTCTGGACCACCGTATGCTGCGTGTCATCAACGACGCTGTCCGCTATCGGCGGGGGCTGACTGAGGGCACTAGTGACGGGGAAGGGAAACGCACGATACCTCTGGCTAAGCGGCTGACTAACGTACCCCGTGTGCGTAAGCCGGGCGCCGCCACCACCGAACGGCAGAACTCACGCGACAGGTCTCAAGCGGCGCAACAGCGACTGGCCCAGTCGGGCTCCGACCGCGATGCAGCGCTCGCATTCATCGAGAGCGGCATCGTAGATAATTTGTTGTAACGTGTACTGGCTTTAAAGAGGTAACCCAATGTCCAGCACTAACTTTGACCGATACGACCTCTCCGGGGGAACGTATCTCGACCGCTACGATGACAATGTCCGTGAGGACTTGTCGAACATGATTTACAACATCGCGCCTTACAACACTCCGTTCATGAGTGGCATCGGGCGTGGCCGCGCGAAGAACACATACTCCGAGTGGCAGACTGACGACCTCGCGGCGGTGAACCCGTCTAACGCGGTCATAGACGGCGCTGATGCCGGCACCGACCAGTCCTCTAAGTCCACGCGTGTGGGCAACCACATGCAAATCTCGGACAAGCGTATCTTTGTCTCCGGGCGTGCTGAAGCGGTGGACACCGCTGGCCGGCGTTCAGAGATGGGGTATCAGCTGGCCAAAGCTGGCAAGGCTCTGAAGCGTGACATGGAGGCCATTGTGACCTCGGGCAACGCCTCGGTTGCTGGTAACAGCACCACGGCATCCGAGACCGGCGGCATGAAGGCCTGGATCTCCACCAACTACTCCGCAGGCGCCGGTTCCGGTGCAGCTGGCGGCTGGGCTTCTGGGGCAGTTTCCGCTCCTACGGCAGGCACGGCACGTGGACTCACTGAGACCCTTTTGCGGGCTCAAGTGTTAGCAGCGTACCTCGAAGGCGGCGAGCCCACGGTGCTGATGTCAAGCCCGGCGAAGAAGCAACTCATCTCCGAGTATCTCTTTACGTCCAGCGCCCGCGTGGCAACGTTGTACAAAGACACCGAGGGCCAGGGTAAAGGGCAGGCAACTGCTACCGGTGCTGTGGACGTCTTTGTCTCGGACTTCGGCGCGCTGCAGATGGTGCCGAACCGCTTCTGGGGCCACAACGGTACTGCACCCGACGACACCTACATCTGCGGTCTGCAGATGTCTATGTGGGGCATGCTGTATCTGCGGTCGTTCCGCACCAACCGTCTTGCGAAGAACGGCGACTCCGAACGGCGCCAGCTTATCTGCGATTGGGGCCTCCGCTCCAACAACGAAGCTGCTTCGTTCTGTATTGCCGACCTCAACAGCACGGCGATGACCTACAGTTAAGCTTCGGCTTGACCCACCGGCGAGGGGGCTTTAAAGCCCCCTCGCTTTAAAGGAAGTCAAGATGGCCAAGCGACCAATTATTCCGCCAGTTCCGAAACTGGCCCACCGCCCCTTGGTGCAGCCCAACATCCACCCAGAGGCCAGCCGGGCATCTGGCACTAAGCCGGGCGCGGCGCGCTTTGGGCAGCCTATTGGCGGCGGGTGGTGGGTTCTGCCTGTAGGCGGAAGCCGAGAGAAGCCATGAGCAAACGTATCCTCCTGGACGCATCCCCCGACATGGGCATGATGCAGTACATCGAGCCGGACGATACTGGGGTCACCCTGGTAACGGTTGGCACCAACGTTCAGGCTGCGTTAGATGAGAACTCTCGCAAGCGTGGCGTTAATAAAGACATCCAACGCGGCACCGAGACTTGGGGCCACCACGTGGCCAGTATTCCGACTTGGGTATACGAACAGTTTTGCCGCGAGAACCCAGAACTTAGGACCGGCAGCAAAGACGCACAAGCATGGCTTTTGGCTAAGCTGAACGACCGAGACTACTGCCACCTGAAGACCTACGACGGGAGGGCATGATGGCCGGTTCAAAGATTAGCGCGCTCACTGCTGCGGTCAGCATCCTCTCCACGGATAAGCTGCCCGCTGAGCGGTCAGCCACTAACGTCAGCATTCAGTGGTCACTGGTGCTGTCAACGCTAGATACCCGTTATCTGCAGGACGCCCCAAGCGACGGCAGTAATTACGCCCGGAACAATGGCGCCTGGGCGGTTATTGCAGCCGGCGCAGGTCCGCACACTATCCAGGCCAATGGGACGGCCATGACGCAGCGGACTAACCTCAACTTCGGGGCAGAGTTTACGCTGACGGATGATGGCGGGGACGATGCCACAGATGTGGCGGTCAATAGCATCTCGCAGGCTAAAATCAGCGGTTTAGGTTCGCTGGCCACTGCGAACACTGTTAACGATGGCAACTGGTCTGGCACTGACCTTGCCGTGACAAACGGCGGCACCGGCGCGTCTGACGCGGCTACAGCCCGTACCAACCTGGGCGTGGCCATTGGTTCAGATGTGCAGGCGTATGACGCTGACACCGCCAAATTAGACGTAGACCAGCAGTGGACCGCTGGCCAGGGGTTTACCCCTCAGACAGGCCCTGCGTCTGGCACCGCGTCTCTCAGCACTGCTAGCGGGAACGTTATACATTCGACCCTGACCGGCAACGTCACCACGGTGAATGTGCCAACGATGGACGACGGCGAAAGCTTAACCTGGATACTCACCCAAGACGGCACCGGGGGCCGAGACATTAGCGGGTGGAACGCAAGCTTTAAAGGTGTCGGCAGCTTTAGCTTAACTGGCACGGCAAGCGGCATTCAGAAGGTGGTTATTAATCGGGTCGGGTCTAACTACATCGTCGACTTAGGAGCGGAGAAGACCTAGTGTCGTTCTTGACTGACGAGAATAATTTCCAAGCCGCAGGGGGCTGGCCCGGCGCCGATAACATAACTCGCTCCGCGTGGTTGGACGGCAGCGCTGATTACCTTTCGCGCAGCAGCGTCACGGGCACTAGCACTCGCAAATGGTCTATTTTCGGCGCGTTTCGAGTCACTGATTTAAGTGCACGTAACCGCTTCATTTTCGAGTGCGCGAGCGGCACTTCGTCGCAAACCGCTCTTTTGTTGCGCCAAGACCTGGATCTGGAGTTTTTCGATTACAACAGCAGCGGCGGTGTTAATGCCCGCGTGCGTAGCGCTGGCCTAATTCGGGATAGTGAGTGGTACACATTTCTGTGCGTTTGCGATACCGCAAATGCGTCTGATGTCCTTCGCTGGCGGCTGTATGTGAATGCTGTTGAGCAATCGAAGGACCGCACAAACCCCGCCCCCAATTACGATACCTCATGGAACAACGGCACAACCCAACACATCGGTGTGGAGAGTTATGGTTCGTTGAACGATTACTGGGAGGGCTCATTTGCGGCTTTTTTGCACGCAGATAACACCGTGCTTACTCCAAGCGACGTGTGGTCAAGCGACACCGTGGGGACTAACGGTACTGTCTACTATCCTAAATCCGAGTCCGCCCTAGCTGCGCTAGCCAACGCGGGTGGAACTGCGAGTTTTTTCCTCGCAAGCGACATTGGCGATGGCACAGACGATAGTAGCAAAGGCAACAATTTTACCGCGAGCAGCATGTCCGACGCGGCCAATGGCAGTAACGATACTCCCACCGACCCGCTGCCAATTTTTAATCCGCTCTTCCGTGGAGGCGGAAACGTATTCTTTGAAGAAGGTGGGGCTGTCGGGGGCTCGTCAGACAGTTCCGAGGCAAACCTGCTGGTTGTTACGCCAGGGTTTTACTCGGGCCAACACGTTATCGAGTTTGACATCACCAACAACACTTCCAGCTATCCCAAAGTCGGACTGATGGACTTGGCGACCATGCAGAGCAGGTCGGTGAATGCGGTGTCTGGTTCGTATGAATTAGGCGCTGCGGCTGTGCCGGGCAGTTATGGCTACGATCCAAGCGGGGCGATACTACATGAAGGGTCTACCATCGATAGTGGACCTGCATCATTTACGACCAATGACCACATAGCGATCGAAGTAGATTTGGATAGCGACGTGATCCGTTGGTATAAAAACGGCTCGCTGCAATCGACAACATCTTCGGCGGGTTTAGAAGCACCGGTGTTCTTTGGTATCGACGCGTATAACGGCGCCGACGCCCGCGTTATCGCGGAAACCGCAGCCATGACGCACACACCGACGGCAGGGTATACGCCTCCGAAGTACAGCAACCTTGCAGCGCCATCTGCGCAGGGCGTAGACCTGTTCCAGGCGCTCATATATAGCGGCAATGCCTCAACTCAAAGCATCACAGGTGCAGGGTTCCAGCCCGATCTAGTTTGGGGTAAGGACAAACCCTCGGCTACAGAGTTTGAAATCTACGACAGCACCCGTGGCACGACAAAAGCAATTTTCTCGTCGTCTAATGGCGGAGAGACTACCCGCTCGGGTGTGACGGCTTTTGACTCTGACGGGTTCAGCCTTGGCAGTCATGCGGGGATGAACGCTAGCGGCACCAATAACCAAGTCGCATGGTGCTGGAAAGGCAACGCCGGAACGACGTCTAGCAACGGTAACGGCAGCGTAACGACAACCGTCCAGGTCGCGCCCGAAGGGCACATGTCTATTGCGACGTTGACACTCGCTGGGGCAAACGCAACTCTTGGGCACGGGTTGTCAGGGGCTCCTGACTTTGTCACCGTCAAAACTCTCACCGGGACTGATGCGTGGTACACCTGGATGACCGGCATGGGCGGCAACGACTTCCTGCAGCTTGACTCGACTGATGGCGACTCAACCGCTGCTACGGTGTACACGTCCGCACCGACCGCGACAGTTATAAACACCGGCACGAATTTCGGCGCGGGCGACTACGTGATGCTTTGCTTCCGAAACGTTCCAGGGGTTTGCGACATCGGCGCATACGTGGGCAACGGCGACGCCGACGGGCCAATGCTTGATGTTGGATTCGAAGGACGTTGGATAATTATCAAATCATCAGCGTCAGGGGGCGGCTGGGTCTGCTTCGACACCGCCCGTGACACCGTGCAGCCGTTAACCTTCTATCTGCAAATTGACGAACCTGTCGCGGAGACGTCGTCAGGGCTTACCATCGATGCATTGGCCACTGGGTTCAAGATTCGCGATACCCATAGTTGGCTTAACTCCGACAACACAACGTACCACTACATCGCTTTTGCTGATGTGGCCCCTGGCGCGGGCTTACCGCCAATACCTGGGAGATGAGCATGAGACCGTACGCGGTAGAGACCAGCCCAAACGTGTATGCAGAGGCGTCGCCCAATGCCGTAGAGCAGCGGGCTGACGCCGCCAGCGGGGGCAAACGCTACACTTACCCTTTCCTGTGCAAGCAAACAGACGCGTTCTTGGCCGGTCTGGGCATTTTGCGATTGATTAACCCCTCGCCCCCGGCCCCCAGTAAGACCCTTACAGAGGTGGCTATGCTGGGTATCACCCGGGTAGACGACGCTGGACAGGTGCAATGGCAAGAATCCGATATGCCTCTGGAGAGCGCTCGCACGCACGTTCTTACCCGGGTGCGAAACCGCGCCGACCGCGAGCGTAACCGGCCCATTGTAGTAGCCGGCCATGAGTTCAACCGTGGCGCTACTGAGGAGCAGGTCAAGATGTTGGGCGCTGCTTTGGGCGCCGGTAACATGTATTCGGAAAGCCCCATCCGCTTCGATGCGATAAGACAGATAGACCAGGAGCGTGTCAGACTGCCAGTAGATGAGGCTCAATTTGAGGTTCTCAGCAGACAGTACGCGCTGGACATACTGAGAGTGAACAACCGTGAAAGTACATTGCTTGATGCCGCAGAGAATGCGGCTGATGTGGATGCTCTCAGGCTGGCTCTGGCCGACCTGGATACCGGGTGGTAGGAGGCTTTAAAGCATGGACAACTACGCGAACTTTGTAACCGTGTTCCAGTCCTGGGCAGACAACGATGACGTCAATGCCCAGGTCGACTACATGCTAACGTTGGTCCATGCCCGCCTGAATCGTCTGTTGAAGCTGGAGGAACAGACCACCCTGGTGACCGCCAGCACTGTGGCCGGCGATGCTTGGGTGGCAAAGCCAGACCGCTACAATGGTATGCGGCGGCTGAAGATTGACACCGGCACCAGTACATTAGGCCTCGACTTTAAGCCCCTGGCCGAGTTCGATGACGACATCGGGCTGAACTCATCTGGCAAGCCCAACAGCTTCACTGTGTTGGGGGACCGCATCCGGCTGGGTCCGATACCGGACGGGGCGTATACCCTGGAGATGGCGTACTGGAAAAAGCAGCAAGTGCTGTCCAGCACTGTTACCACTAACGTGTTTTTGGAACAGGTGCCAGACCTTCTGCTGTATGGGTGCCTAGTTGAGGCTGAGCCCTGGCTGAAAGACAACGAGATGTTCGCTCTGTGGGAGGCGCGGTATCAGAAGGCGCTGACCGAAGTGGCGGCAGATACGGCAGAGGAGGCTTTCCCTAGTGGTCAGCTGTCGGTGCGAGCGGTCTGATGCCAGTCTGGACTGAACTACGTGGCATCAATGCGTTAGACCTGCTGCTGGAGTCTGACACTGGGGACGGCGCCAACCCGTTTTTGTTGGAGTTGGACACTGATGGCACTGCCACCATTTTGCTGGAGTCTGAGGGCACTGACACCACTTGGACGCAACGTGCGGCCCTAAGCGACCTGTGAGGCTTTAAAGCATGGGACTAGAATCTGTCACTTTTATCGCGGACCTGAACACCGCTTGGCCCTTGGCTACCGACCCCGTGCGACAGGGCGACGACCATCTGCGGCTGCTGAAGACCGTACTGCAGGCGAACTTTCCGAACCTGGGCAACAGCGTAACGGTTAACCCTACCGCTGCGGAACTTAATTACGTGGTGGGCGTAACGTCTGCCATTCAGACTCAGCTAAACACCCTCACCACCGACACCGCGACAAACACAGCAGCCATCGCTGCACTCGAAGGGTCCGAGGTGGGGGACATCAAGCTACGGTCGGCGGCGACCGCCGGCAGCGATTGGCTGGAGTGTAATGCCCAGGCAGTAAGCCGCACGACCTACGCCACCCTGTTCGCCCTTATAGGCACGACCTACGGCACAGGTGACGGCAGCACTACTTTCAACCTGCCAGATCTGCGGGGGCGTGTCCCTGTCGGTGTTGGCACCGGTGACGCTACCGACGCTACAGCTTTCTCCCTGGCGGATAAAGACGGCGCAGAAACTCACACCCTGACGGTGGCTGAGATGCCGGCCCATACGCATAGCGTTGGTAACCAGTCCACCGCTTCGCATGATGGCAGTGGCAACGTCTCTGCGACCCCCGGTGCGGGCACCACGGGGTCCACTGGGGGCGATGGCGCACACAACAACTTGCAGCCCTCACTGGCGCTGCATTTCTTCATCAGGGCGCTCTAATGCAACAGTGGCTAGAGTTCAACGGGGCTGGTGAGGTCGGGGTCGTGGCTGACGCCCCGCCTCACGAGGCCCCACCTAACGCCTGGACTTCTGCCCAGAATGTAAGGTTCCGGGACGGCTCTGCTGTGTCCTTTCCGGGCCATGATGTCGGTAGTGACAATACCAACGTCGATGATGTTCTGGCCATCATGCCGGTGAGCAGCAACACCCAACACTATTGGGCGCATGCGACGTTGTCTGGCGCGACCCCGAAGCTGTACGCGTTTGACGGCACGACCCAGCACGACATTAGCCCCTCGGTTGCCCTTACAAACACCCGGTCTGACATATTCACCTGGGCGTTCTTGAATCAAAACCTCGTTTTTAACAACGGGGTGGACCAGCCCCACTCGTGGGCTTTGGACACAGGCACCCCCGCAGCCATCCTGACCGGTTGGAACTCCAACTGCCGGGCCGGCTCTATATTCGCGCACAGGGGGTTCCTGATAGCGCTAGACATAACGGACACGGGCACCCGTCGCCCCTTCCGCGTGAAGTGGTCCGACGAGGCCGCAGCCGGGGGCTTGCCGACGTCTTGGGACATAACCGACGCCACCAAGCAGGCGGGGGAGTTCGACCTCGGAGACGCGGTCGGGTCCACCCTTCTCGCGGGTTTGGGGTTACGCGAGCAGGCGATGCTTTACACCGAACGTGACGCCATCGCGATGCAATACATTGGTGGCGACCTTATCTGGTCGTTCCGGCCCATCAGCCGGGCGGCTGGGGTGTTATCCAGAAGGGCGGTTGGCGCCTTCCGAGGCAACCACATCTACGTGACTGACCAGGATGTGGTCATGACTGACGGCCAAACGGTGCGTAGCATCATCGACCGCCGTAACCGCCGCTTCCTTTTCAACCAGCTGGACGAGTCCAACTACGGGTTCACCCAGGTGCAAGTACACCGGTTGTTGAACGAGGTCTGGATCGCGTTCCCTGGCCAGGGCAGCACCTACAACAATCTCGCCCTGGTGTGGAACGTAAACGACAACACTTGGGGCGTCCGCGACCTTCCGGCAGGATGTATCTCGCTTGCGGATGGCATAGATATAACTGGTTTGTCCACGGAGACCTGGACGTCTTCCGCTAACAATTGGGACGTCGAGACGCAATCTTGGGACGAGCGCTCATTCAATATTGTTGGGGGTCAGCTGCTACTTGGCGGCGATGACTCCGGTGCTGGCGTTACAGGCGGCCCCATCTTCCGAGCGGAGAAGACTAACCAGTTCGACGGCGTCAATCGCACCTCGCGTATTGAGAGATTGGGCCTGCGGGTGCCCAACGGCGAGCGGAAGATGACCATCACCGAACTCTGGCCACGGGCGACCGGGGGCGTCTTTAAAGTGTACGTGGGTACGCAAGACGACCCGAACGGGCCCGTTACGTGGCAAGTGGAGAAGGACTTCGACCCCGAACAGGACCGCAAGGTGACGTTCCGCATGACCGGGCGCTACCCATGCGTGGCCTTCGAGTCCAACACCGACGTGGACTGGGCGCTGCAGGGCTTCTCGATGAAGTACCGCGAAGGGGCGCGCAGATGAGCGAGTACCAGCCGACCACGGCGCCGGCTGAATACGACGCCGCGTACCTGGAGCGAGAACTCACCCGTATCTCCACCTCGTTGGCTGGGCTGCTAGACCTAAACCCGCCGCGTGTGGCGCCAGCCAAGCCTCGTGATGGGCAGGTACGGTACTTTGACGCGACCATCTACGACCCCGGTTCAGGCACCGGGGTCTACGTGTACCACGGGGCGGCATGGAACAAGCTTTGACAGTTGACTATCGTCCCTGGTGGCGGTTGACCGAGGCCCAAAAGGGTAAGACTATCTATCTGTTGTCGAAAGCAATAGAAGAGTCGCAGGGCGAGGAAGGCATCGAAGAGACGTTAGAAGAGATGCGCAAGGGCGAGTATTGGCTGTTGTGCGCACTGGAGGATGACGGCACCGTGGTGGCTGCGTTCACCGTGCTGCAGGTCGCATACTCCAACTTTACCGCTCTCCGAGTAGTCCTGGGCGGGAGTATGCCGGGCCAGATGAACCGGTGGTTGAAGCCGCTTATAGAGAAACTGGAAGAGGGGGCTGCCACAATAGGGGCAGCACAACTGGAAATATTTGGACGTCAGGGATTTGCGAAAGCTTTGAAGCAATACGCTGACGTCGCTTACACCGTGATGGTTAGGAAGGTGTCCAATGGCAGGCGGGAGCAAGACCAAGACCGAGAGCAGACAATCGGGGTACGAACCAGCTGTGCAGGGGCTGACGCAGAACGTCATAAACCCACTGAACGCGGTTGCGCAGACCCCGTTTAAATACACCGGGCCGCAATACATAGGCGAGACAGCCCTACAGCAAGACGCCGCGCAGCAGCAGCGGAACTTCTTTGGGGGAAGTGGCCCAAACACTGCGATGGGGATACTTGGCTCCACGAACTCGGCATGGCGAGACGCGCTCGACCCGTATGCGTTCGTGAACGCCCAGGGCGCGATGAATCCACTCCGGCTGTATTCCGAAGAGGTGGGCCGCAACCTGGACGAGAACATCAGGCCGGGCTATGCCCAGGCTGCCAATGCAGCCGGCCAGTACGGTGGCTATAGCAGTAGACGAGCCCTGCAAGACCGCTTGGCCCAGCGTGAGGCCTCTGAGGCTATCGCGGACGCGGGGTCTACACTCTTCTCCAACTTAATCAACCAGGGGCAGAGGCGGCAGTTTGAGGCGATGCGTATGGCGCCCACATTGTTGAGCATTGGCCAGATGCCTGCAGAGGCTTTGTACAATCTAGGGGGCAGAGACAGGGCCGAGGCTATGCGAGAGCAAGCGCTGTTGAGCCAGCGGGCCCAGTTTGACCAGATGGAGCCGTATATGCGCGCTCAACAGTACAGCGGCCTAGTGTCCCCGCTGTTGCAGGCTGAGACAACAGGCTCTCAGTCTCAGACACAGAGGAACATCCCTAACCTGTTGGGCATGGGCATGTCCGCCGCTATGATGGCTGCAGGCATGCCGCCTATGGGTGGCGGTGGTGGTGGCGGTGGTGGGGGCATTAGCTACGGCACCTCGTTGCCCAGCACCCCCTACAATCCGTACCTGCCCCGTAATATCTACCCCGGCGCCGGTTGGATCTGATAAAGCACGAGTGGTATTAGAATATGTGGACTCCTAACGCATTTATGTCCAACCCGCTGTTTATGGCAGGGATGCAAGGTATGGCTGCGGCCACTAACCCTAAAGCTGATGTTGGCGCTGCCTGGGGCCAGGGCATGAACTCTGCCATGCAGTACCAGCAGCAGCAACAGCAGCAGCAGCAACAGCAAAAAGCGTGGGACTGGAAGGTGCAGGAGCATGAGCGCCAGCAGCTACAGCGAGACGCTGTCAAGAGAATGATGGCAGACCCCAGCATGGCAGATAGGCTGGGCGGCTACGGGCCCCTGCTCGCGCAGGCGCCTGGGCTCGCGGAAAGCATCATTCCCGAACTCATCAAGAGCCAGCTGAACAACACCGGGTTGGGCAAGCTTGACCAAAGCAAGTACACCCCAGAAAGCTGGCAGAAATACACGGCTGCGCGGCAAAAAGGCGAATCGGACCTGCAGGCGCGGAGTACCCTGGTGCCCTACCGGAAGCCTACCGCGCCGAAGAATCGACCGGTGTCGACCGACCGCTACGGGCGTCTGGTATATACCGACAACGGACAGCCGGTGTTGCAGGACGCAGACCCGAACGACATCCCTGTGGACGCAGAAAACGCGTTTAAGTTGCGAACTACGGCGCTTAAAGAATTGAAGCCCTACCGGGAGCAATTTGAGTCCTACTCACGGGTCATGAAGGCTCTGGAGCAGGACACGGGTGCTGCGGAAATCGCGGGCATCGTGGGCTTCACCAAGTTCCTTGACCCTGGCTCAGTTGCACGAGAGGGCGAGGTGCAATTAGCCCAGTCCTCGATGGGTGCGATGAACAACCTAAAGGTGCAGATGGAGAGGCTAAAATCTACAGGCGGCCTGCTATCAGAGGATGCTAAGAAGAGCATCCGCGACGCTATGGGCGTTATTATGCAAGAGGTTAATCGTCACTACGACATCCGACGAGGCAAGCTGGTCGAGATGGGCAACCTGTTGCGCCTCAAGCCTGAAGTCACCCTGCCGGCAGCTATTCCTTGGGGCATATACAACTACGGCCCCGTAGT
>CERU01003180.1_pt1 | contig 20936 bp, 7 predicted proteins | sample 530741 | NCBI WGS metagenome assembly CERU01 (sample SAMEA2620925, study PRJEB7988) | marine metagenome | biome: marine biome (ENVO:00000447); feature: deep chlorophyll maximum layer (ENVO:xxxxxxxx); material: "saline water (ENVO:00002010), including plankton (ENVO:xxxxxxxx)" | depth 30 m | reverse complement strand
TGGGAGGACGCGCTGGTGGAATATGACAAAGTTCATTTCCCCTCTACCCGACTCCGCACTACCGCTGAGAAACTGAGAGAAGACAAATAAAAGAAATGAAGACGAGAGAGATAAGCGAGATAATATTTAAGACAAAGATAGGAGACTACTTCTGGGTGGTCACTAGGTATATGGGTAAGGAAACTCGGCATCCCTTCTTCCCCGAGGAGCCAGAGGAAGTAGACATCTATCACTGCGTTGCCTACCGAGAGATTTTAGACGGTGTGGGGGATTACGCGGGGGTCCGAATTACAGGTGATGAAGACATCGAAGGGCGGCACCTTGAGATGTGTGCAATCTATAAGAAGCGCCTCGAAAAAGGCGGCGAGTGGGAAGGGCAAGACCGCCCAATAAAGCCCCGCTCCCCCGATTGGGAGGAGCAGGAGGATGCCTTTGAGAGGAGCACCAGAATGATGGACGTAGACTACAACTGGAATAAACAAAATCCACAGTAACGCATGACTGCAACCCTCTTCCTGATCCTTGTCCCGCTTATCTTGGTGATATTACTCCGGCGTAACAGAACCGAAAGACATGATTAAAACCATTGGACAAACTGTTAGAACTATGTATAATCCCACCGTGGCTAAAATAATTGATGTCCGAAAATGGTTTCCGAAGATGCGTAAAGGTTGCACCCGTTACGTCATCGAGCAGGAACTGGAGGCCATCGCCAAAGAGAATGCCACACTCAAGCCGAGAATGAATGCCATCCTCTACTTGCTCAAGAAACTGTAACCCCCGATCCAATGGACATGGCAACCTTGACCATCAGCACAGACAATGAATCACAAGCCCGAGTCATCCTCTCACTTCTTACCGAAGCAGAAGAGAACGGGGAGCTGGACTTCTCGTTCGGGTGCCGACTCTCTGAGGTCCGAGAGAAAGTCGAATTCGATCACGCGCTTTAACATGAAAAAAGAACTAGCTATTTACGAAGCGGTAACGCTTACCCTCGCCGCGTTGGTGGGGACACTCTTACTCGTCCACGCGGGCTTGTCCCTTATCGAGTATTTAATTTTTTGAGTTTAGTTGCTCGGGCATGGTGTGTGGGGAGATCCCACAACGGGTTTAGCTAGTGCCCAATGAAACACCCGAGCAACTATTTTTTATAATATATCAGAATGTCCTTGACACTAGCCCCACAGCATATTAAACTCCGGCACCTTAAAACTAACCATGAGCAAAATACTCTACCCTCCGCAAGCGCGAGCGTTCCGGTTCTTTTACCAACGCCTTAACAGTGGCCTCGCCACACTCGACCAGTCTGATATGGGAACTGGTAAGACCCCAGTCGGAGTCAAACTGGCTAAGGCCCTCGGTCGCCCCGTAGCTGTCATCTGCCCCAAGGCCGTGATCCCATCATGGGAGCGCGAGCTAGCCGAGGAGGGCATCACGGCGACGTTTGTCCTGAATCTTGAGTCCCTTCGCAGGGGCAAGACTGGTTACGTTTCCAAGGTCGGGAAGAAGAACTTCAAGTGGCTGTTACCCCAAGATACTTTTTTCTTGGTAGACGAGATCCACATGTGCAAAGGGCCTTGGTCCCAGAACGCCGCTCTTCTGGTTGCGCTGGTTAAGCAGGGATATCTGATCCACGGCATGAGCGGGACCAGTTGTGAAGACCCAACCGAGATGCGACCCCTTGGCCTGATGCTCGGACTCCACTCGGGCGATGAGAAGAAGGACGGTATGCTCCGTTGGTGGCCGTGGATGCGGCGGTATGGCTGCGAGAAAAACAACTGGGGTTCATGGATCTTGGAAGATCCGTTCCACCTGCCCAAGCTCAGGAAGGAGATGTATTCTACCCGAGTCCACCGCCTCACCGTGTCTGACTTCCCGACCTCGTTTAAGGAGAACCGAGTGTTCGTCCAGCCTATCCAGTTCCGCGAGAACAAGAAGATCCAGAAGGCTTATGAGGACCTCGGGGTCACCCCGTCTATTGTCGAGGAGTATATCGAGAAGGGGACGGTGACTGATTCCGAGCATGTCCTCGCTAACATCACCGCTGCCCGTCGATTGGCCGAGGCGTTCAAGGTGGTGGACATCGCTGAGATGGCGGAAGATCTCATGCAGAAGGGTAACTCCGTAGTTCTTTTTGTGAATTACAGCGACACGGTAGACGCTCTCAGGCTCCGCCTGAAGTGTGACCGGATTGATGGGAGGCAAACTGCGACCGACCGCCAGAGAGTCATCGATGAGTTCCAAGCCGACCAGACCCACTGCATCGCAGTCAACGCGGCTGCCGGAGGGACAGGGATCTCCCTGCATGACACTGTGGGAAACCGACCCCGAGTTGCTCTGATTTCCCCGACGTTCAACTTCAAGATTTACAAGCAGGTGCTGGGCCGTATCCACCGGAACGGCGGGAAGAGCGATGCGATCCAGAAAGTGTTGGTCGCCTCTGACTCTATCGAAGAGCATGTCATGCGGGCTATCCAGCGTAGGCAGAGAAACATGAAGCACCTGCACAATGTCGAGTAAGCGCCACTATGTCCGAGAGCTATTCCCTCGCGGTATGCCTATGCTGATTCAGGGAGAGCTTGATCTCGATGAGGACTGCAATCTTTTCCAATGGTCGGGAGGAGGCCACCCTACCGTGGACCCTGATACCTGCACCCTGCATCCTGTCATCGGGGACAAGGTTCTGCCAGCCTCACCGACCCTCGATACCAAGACACGCTACAGTATCGCCATGAGATTGACCGACGTTATCCGAAATAAAACATAATGAGTTTACACCGAGCATTAGAAAAGCAAGCCGCCGAACATTCCAAACTTGAAGCAGAGATCATGGACAACGTGGCCAACCGCAAGTGGACAAGGGAACAGCTTCAGAAGAAGATAGCTTACCTTTACATCATGGGCATCAAGCACGGCATCGAGAACGCTATCGAGAGAGGGTAAGCTAGCGTTCCACTGTCAGAAATCTTTCACGTTCCCCGTGTGCCCGCATCAAGGTCCGCAGTCTCTGCTGGCCTTGAGCTGTTCTCATCAGAGACTCTGTGACGTTCTTGGTCGGGACAGGGTTTTCCATGAACCCTGCGAACAGGAGCTTGGACCGTCGGTCCCCGTATCGGGCGGCGGTCATGGCCCCGTAGATACTCTGGTTCGTCATGCCCAAACCTTTCATGCCGCGCATGGCCTGCATCAGTTTCTGGTTGACCCGTTTCCTGTCAGACAGAACTGACTTATGGACCGCCTCTACGGCTCCCTCGGTCATTCCCTTGGGAGTGAGCAGTTCATTGAAGGCTCGGCCAGCTCTCCGATGCTCGTCCCTTAACTGGTAAACAACTCTTGAGAATTGGTCTTCAGGCTTATAGAAGCGAGGCCGGACTGGCAGGGAGTCATAAACGACAATCCCAAACGGAGAGTCTGCGAACGACTCCGGCGCGTCACCGAACCCTGCCTTGATAGCTTCAATCGCCTTGAGCGGAGTCCGAGGCCCATACGCTTCCCGACCGACATACTTTAGTTTGTTGAGCATACGGATATGCAGCGGCTGCGATGACTCAACAATAGGCATATTGGTTTTCGCATTGCGGTTCTCCATTACGTCTATGATAGAACCCGCTAGGATCTGCTCTCCCAAGTATGGCTGGAGGATAGCAGCGGTAGTCATCTTCTCGACTGCGGTGAACGGCTCTCCCCGAACCATGTGTTCCATGCCCCGAAGCAGGGGGTCCACGATAATGGAGAACGGGTTGAGGTAGGTAAGATCCAGAGAACCTATCTCCCCATCATCAGTCTTCCACAACCAGAAAGTATGATTTCTGAGATAAGGGGGCAGGGACATGCGGAATGCCTCGTCCTCGTCTTCTCCCATCTCGCTCAGTAAGGACCGGAGCAAAGTCGGAACAGCCATGCTCAACCCTCCGGCGATTGCAGTCATCGATAGAACCCGATTATACCCCCTCCGCCTCATCACAGGGTTCTTGGAACGTATGTCCCTGAACCCTCTTTTGTAGGTGTTAACAACGATGCGTGGGACTTCAGCGGTGAACCGGATGAACGGTGCGAATACGAGTCCCCATCCCGAGCCGCTTATTTTTTTGATGATCGGGAGAGCGCGTGAGTATGACTGGGCAGTGTCACCTATGATCTCCGCAGCCTCTTGCTTGAGTTCCAGATCAGACATATTTGCGTATGTCTGCTGGTCCGGCGGAAGCAACCTGTCTGCTTCTTGGGCTTTCCTGAGAATAGCCAGTTCATTCTCGTAGTAACCGATCTTGTAGAACGAGTCCATTGCAGACGCCAGTCGAGCCAGAGTGTTCATCATGCTCGTATACTTAGCCCCGCCCTGCTTTATCAGGTTCTTATCAGAGAGTTTCTTTTGCAGGTTAACTATCTGCTCTTGGACCCCATCGAATGTTTCTTCGCCATTGATGAGCCGGAGCATGATCTGTGAGCGGACTTCGTTACCGAATACGTCCAGCCCCTCAAGCTCTCGTAGGTATGCATTGGTAGCCGCCTTGTTTCCTTTGAGTGCCCTGCGAACACCCTGCCAAGCAGACATCCCTCGGCCCTCGCCTACGTCCCCGCTCCATATGTCCTTGCCAGCTTTCCAATACCCTTGGGCTGGACCGAAGAACAGGACGTTTCCGAGCATGTTCCGTAAGAAGAATCCTACCGAGAACAGGGTCTTGAATCCCATAGCCGAACCTGTCGCTAGCTGGGCTGCTCGCATGGACCCGTGCAAGAGTTGTGACGAAGCGTCATCCCCAGATCTGGGAGTCTGCTGGAACATAGGCCGGATACTATTGTAGATGTCTGGGTGGACATACATCCCAGCCAATGGGTTCAACCCACTATCGGCACTCGTCGAGAGAATCTTTTTGTATTCGATGAACTCACTGTAGTTCTCTCCCAGTGCTTTGTTGTATTGATCCGCAGTCAAGAGCCAAGGAGTCTCCGCCTGCGTCCCCGCCTGTTTCATTTTCTCAAGGAACGACTGGTGTGCCGCGATCTTTGCAACGGTTCCAAACGAATACAAAAGGTTGTCGATGCTGGACTCGGGGAGGTTATTGGCTCCCATGAGATCCGCCAAGGGCTTAGGTATGTCAGACCTCTCCTTGAGGTTTTTCACGATAGCCTTCAGTCCACCAGACATTCTGGGGGCCACTGTCTTGGGCATGCCAGCCAGTTCAAATGCTGACGCGAAGTCTTGGGCCTCGGTCAGTTCTCCCTGACCTCTCCATGAGTTGAGGAACTCTGCGGCCATCTGGAATCCGAGAGATGCTCCTCCGTTAGAGGACTTTGTGTATAAGCGGTAAGACTCATCTTTCGCGTCCTGCAAGGTAAACTCTCGGTTACCTGCATTGTCGCGCATGAGTTCATCGGTCTTGTTTTCAATCCACTGTCCCCGCATAAACTCGATAGCCGCTTCCCTGACCGCTACATCTTTTTCTTCTTTTGAAGTTAAGATGCGCTTCACATACCCAGAGTCAGAGAACATCTGATACCTGCGGGTGATGTAAAGTCCCATATTATTATCGAACTTAGCAATAACATCGTGGCCTCCCCGACCGAACAGGTCTCGGGCTTTTGCGGAAAGCTCATCAGTAAGACGGCGGAGGTCTACGATAACGGTAAAGAGGTCTGGAGCAGTATCGGCTAGTTCCGAAAGGGCAGCGTCCCGACCACCCAGAGCTACCTGTTTGTTGGCCATCCTGCTTTTTTCCAAGGTCTCTTTGAACGACTGTTCTTCTATTTCTGTTTCCGCTCCCTTGCGGGCATCGGCCCTTTTCCTAGCTTCATTGATGCGTTTGTTGAGCCGGTCTTTAGCTTCTTTAATTCTCTTCCTGCTTTCGGAACCCAGCTTGCGGATTTCTTCTGGGGTCTGATTTCCATCAGCCCGCATTTCGCGAACTATAAACGCTATGTTTTCTTTGTCTTTCGCGAACTGGTTTTCCGCGTCCTCGATCTCCTGTGACATGACCACTCTGGACCTCGCCTTGATTTCATCCAGCCGTTTGATGTGCGCTTGCTGAAGATCGTTGTCTGGGTCTGGGTCGATATTGTCCAGTGTTCCCACAGCAGCTTGGATAAGATCCCAAGGAACATCGTCGGGCGAAGAGTAATACTTATCAATCGCGGCGGTATACTTGTCGTGGTATTCCTCGACCATTTTCTCGGTAGTCCGCAAGAACGCATCTCTCTGGCGGGCATACTTCTGAACAGTCGGGTCCGTCTCGCCAACGAACATCTTAGCGAACTGTCTTTTCACTAACTTAAATCCACTACCCGCTCCTGCGACGGGGAGTTCAAGCAGTTCAATGAAGTTTCCGTAGTCAACCTTGTCCGCGTCAAACTCAGATGGAAGATCTGATTCATCCCCGAAGACCCCCGAAAAAATGTATCTCTCGTCTGCTGGATTAAATCTAGCTTCCAATGGAATAAGATTAAAGTCTTCGTCGAGAGTGACTGGTGCTGCTGACTTGATCAGACGCGAATCTCTGACCGCGATGTTCATGTCGTTGTCATCAAGAACTGGGAAGTTACCGTCTACGTCCGTAGCTACCCCGTTCTCTGAAATCAGCATCCCGTCATATTCGCTCAGGACGGCATCGACGACTTGTTGATTTTCCCAGAAATTCCAATGCCCGTTTGCAAGGTTACCTTTGTTCTTTTTGATCCACTCTTCTATTGGGGTTGCCCGCCGGTCGATCACCTCATCTGTAATCTTGAACTCCGTGTCTTTATTCGGGCGGTTTTCATACAGCAAATCAGAATACTTTTCCCAGTCTTTACGCGGGTCGAATAGCTTATCTACTTTTAAGTAGACGGGGATAATCTCCAGACTTCTTGGGGGCGCTAGCTTTCCACTTTCTACGACATTGTGGTTAACTTTGTTCTGCCCAAACTCCCGTGCAGAGTCTACATCAGGAGTAAAGAACGTCAGGTTGGTTGCCGTGCTAGTGCTTACTATATCGGACCCCGTCTTTTTCGGGTCGAAGATGGTCAGCACCCTATCGGTCCCGTGGTAGGCTACCCCGATTTTCCAGCCAGCAGCCCGTGCCGCCGCGTCTACCATTGGGCGGAGTTTGTTTCGGATCTCCTGCCCCTTCAAAGAGTTTATCTCTGGGGCGGGTTTGTCTTCTTCAATCTCATACTCAACCTTGGACCCCCAAGGTTTCATAGCCATGATCAAGGCCGACTGCTCGTCGTAGGCCAGATGTTTTTCGACAAGCTCCATGAACGCCTTGCTCCCCATGCTCTCCTTAGCTTCGTTAAGGACAGACATGTATTCCTTGTTAATCGCCCGAAGTTCTTTGACCGTCGGGTCAGGTAGAATCGACGAGATGGGTTTAAGGAATGACGGATCAGCGGGGAATCCGCTAAGGCCAATGGCCGACGGGAGGTCGGTGCTAAGACCCTCTGGGTCTGGGGGAAGGTTATCTACCTCAACTGCTCCGGCACCAGCTCCATCAGGATCTCCTCCGGCACGGGCGTCGGGTGATCTGGATACTCCAGCATCAGGAAGTCGCTTGAGTCGAACGCTTTCTGTGTAGGATTTATCTCTAGCAACCAAGCTGCGCTCGACTGGTGTGGCCCAGTCTGGGAGGCCATATCCTCCAAATCGCTCCTCGATAAGGTTCCTTGCTTCGCCATCGTCATTTGTTTTATTCCATATTTTACGGGACTCATCAAGAACTGTTTCTTCGACCCCCTTCTTAGCGTAGCTCGCGGCCTCCCGTTTCTGCTCTGCGGTAAAGAGAGTCCTGACTTGCTCCCACGTTATCGACTGAATTTCTCTAGTAGATAAGTTAGTCCCGTCCCGCCCGTTGATAAACGCGGCAGCGTCTTGGTGCGCTCTGAGGAACATGGCGTAGACCCCCATCATGCCAAGCTCGGCGTTGCCACTGCTGCTGATGCCAGTCCCCCCGAAGTTGTGGGTAACTTCATCACTGCCTCCTGCAACCGGAAGCATGAGCGCGGCACCAACCGCGTGTGTGTCCACAGTCCCGTCCATGATATTGGTCGGGTCTGCAATATTGTTGCGGAAGTTTCTGACCTTGTGCTGATTCCCGAGGAGGTCACTGTGGACCTCGGGGTCGTCGGTAAGGAAAGAATCAACCGCCTTTTGGATCTCGGGGTATGAACCCCAACCCACCTTTGCGATCTCGCCGTTCTTGGTCCGTTGCAACTGGACCCTGTTTCCTTCTGGGGTGATAATCGCGTAACCTCTCGGGTGATTCAAATAGTCAAAAGTCCTAACGAACCTAGCGGGTAGCGGACGCATCCTCGCCAGTTCTGCGTTCCTGCGTTTCTTGAACGCCTTGTCACTTTCGCCCTTTTTCTGTGGTTCAGGTTCAAACGAGGCTGCTTCTTCGATGAGCTGGGCTAGGGTCTTGCCCTCCATGATGACTACCATAGCCTCGGCGCTCTTCTTAGCCTGAGCTTTTTTCTTGGCATGAGCCGCCGCAGTAAGCCCAGTCTTAGGAATGTTCTGGGACATCTCGATGAACGCATCGGCCATCTCCTTATCGAAGACAGTTTCCTGCTGTTTAGATACCACCTCCATTACTCGGCCAGCCAAGGACACGTTCTGGAACCAGTCCTTCTGTGGGCTGAGAACCGCGATGGTCGCAGCAGCTTGACCCGTCGTTATGTTGTATCGGGTAGCAAAGTCTTGCGCGATACGGTTGGCCCCCTCATACCAGAGCTTGGCCCGCTCCCTGATCTCAGGGTGCATAGTGTCATGCAGGTGAACCAAGTTCTCAACCATTCCCTTATGCACACTCTCATACACCTCGTCTGCGAGCGGGCGCATCTTATCGAAGAGATCATTCTTGAAATCAGACTTCCATTTTTTGGCGGCGGCCAAAGTAGTCGGCGTGTCTGGGTCACGAACAAACTCGATCAGCCCTCTAACAACTTCCATCTGGGCTTCGTCCCCAGTGTATGGAATTTGCCCTGCCTTGGCCTTTGCTGGGGCAACGTATAGCTTCTTTGCAATCCGCGTAACAAACGCATCAGTCACCTTACGGGCTGATTTTATTTCGCTTATAACGGGCGTGGTTACCTTCGTGTCTGAGAACGCGGCTTTGTATCTGTCGTTCAGATACTTCAGTTCCCTGTAGGCCGCCGTGTCCTCACCCCTCGCCTCAACCGCTCGGCCTTTGCGGTTCTTCCGACCTTTGAATATCTGGTATCCAGCAACGGTGGGCGCGTTGAGGACATAACTTTTCTGACGGGCGTAGTTCTCAAAGGTGCTGTCCTCCGCTCTGTCGCTAGCCCCCTTGCCTGTCGCGGTCCTGAAGCGAGCAGCGGGTTTGATATCCAAAGCAGAAATATCCAATGGCGCGTCCACCGCAGACAAATCTTCTGCCGTATCGACCATGATCCCTGAACCCAAGCCGACTGTGCCTTCGCTTATAGCCTTTTGCCTTACCTCCGCCTTCGTTAGCTTTTTAGGTTGCGGCTTTGCCCTGAGATTAGCTATCTGGATAGTCAGATCCAATACTTCTTCCAGTGCTGTGTTGGCGCTTTCGCTTGCCTTGTCTCCAAGGAGGAGACGTTTGATTATATCAATAAACTCTTGGAATACTGACTTATCGGGTGAGGCGGGTAATTTTCTAAGGAAGTCTTGGAAGTGGGGGTTTGACCAAGCGTCAGCGATAAACTCCTCTATACTGTCTGCGGCGTAGCCAAGTTTCCGGTCGGCGGCAAGCCCGCGATGGAAGACATCTGGGTGCATCCTGAGTTCCTCTTCAATCTGTGGCTTCACCCAATGATAGAGCTTAAACAAATCCCTGATCGGAGCAGGAACCTTGGCCACTGCCTCGGGGTCTTTGAACCTACCACGACTAATATAGTTCACGGGCAGTAGGTCACGTATCTCGGTATCATTGGGCGGTAATTTCCCTTCAGTGACGGCCCGCCCACCATCAGTGCCTTCAGCATACACCCAATTATCTAGTGCTTGTCGTTTGCGTGACGGTCCACCGCTTGTTTTCGAGACTCCCGCTTCGTATAGCTTTATCATGCTGGCTGCGTGTCCAGACTCATGCGTGAGTGACATGCCCCAAGCCTGTGCTGGGGTGAAGTGCCGCCCAAACGGCAATGACGTAGTAATGGAGATTTGACCTTGGGGTCCAGTCGCCGCGGTCCCCCTTAGACCAAACTCAGGCCCACCAGTTTGCGTCTTAAATTTGTGCAGTCTGCTCCGACCAGCTTGGGGACGATCCTCGGGTTCCCACTCTTCGATCCTGCGCTGCTCGGAGGGTGTCAGTTCCTCTTCAGGCTTAATCGCATGCCAAACTACTCTGGTCTTATCAAAATCTTTACGGCCACTCGGACTCATGCCGTTCCGTAAAATAAGCAACGACCCGAGATACCTAGACTTAGTGTCTTTGGGGATCAGGTCGATAACCTCCCCCAACGACATAGACAGACGCATTTCGCCAGCGCCCCCCTCTTCAGGCAATGATTTTTTTGCTGCCTGCCAGCCCTTTGTTTCCATTATCTCAGCGAACTCTGCGTCCCCTTCATCGGCGGGGAACAAATCAGCAGATTCTGGTCCGAACATGATCCCTGAACCCAGAGCCGTTGCCTTGCGCGGCTTGGCCACAATCATGCTCGCGGTAGATGCGTCTTCGTCAATGTCGAGCACTTCAGATATCTCATCCTTGTATGCTTTCAGTGGACGGTGTAGCTGGTAGCCTTTGGAGGTCGGCCCTTCTTTCTTACTCCTGTCGTAATAAACTGTGATGTAGATTTCTCCCCCGTCTTTTACGGCATCGTTCGCTTGTTGGAGAACCCTGCGCCTAGCTCCTTTTTCTTTAATGACGTTAAGAACATTGGACAAAGTTGCAGTATCGGCTTGGCCCCCGTGGATCTTCTCGACCGCTTCCTCAACGCCCTCGGGGCGGGCATACGGGTCATACACATAATTTGTCACCCCCTTGCCTGCTAAGTATTCAGTTGCCAGTTCTGACTTGCCGCCGCCGATGTCGGCATTGACCGTTCCGGCCACCCAGTTTTTAACTCTACCAAACAAAGCCCCCCGTTGTGAAAGGCTGGTATCTTGAGAGCCTATTTTCTGGGTAACGCCTTTGAGATCCCATACATCACTTACCTGTATCCCTGAACCCAGATCCAATGTTCCCTGCTCCAGTGGCTGGGCTGGTCTGCGGAGATCGAATCCCTCATCGTAAGCGTATGCCACTTTGGCTGCATGATACTCACGCATCACTTCCATCAGCCTTACATCTGACATGTCATACAAGCTGTAGGAAATTATTTTGTCGCCACTATGGGAAAAGAACTCTATCTCGTCTTCATATTGGTTATCCCTGATATCTTTCCAACGCTCAAATTCTCTTTTGATCCACGACTCGGGGTCGTTAATCATCCTGCCTATGAATATGTCTTCGATTTCGGTGAAGCCTTCACTGGCGTAGAAATCATAGAGTTGCTTTCCTTCAATGCCGCGCCTGTCGGTAGATCTGAAAAACAAAGCAATGTCAGAGCCTGCCTCATCCATCTTTCTAAGAAGTGCCTTGAGCATAGCCCTGCCTACTCCTTTGGATCTAAATTCGTTTGGAACGACAATATGCCGGAGATAAACATGCGGTTTTATCTCTTGGTCAGGGGCATCTAAGAAACTTTTTGTAAACCCTTCGCGTGCTTCAACAGCGAACGCAGGGAACATGGGGTCTTCCCCCGCTTCGATTGTCTCGGAGATAAGGTCTGTGAAGCCGAGATCGGCTGGGTCTACCGCCGTGTAGACAAGACCAGTAAACTTATCCCGTTCCTGCACTCCCAATGATTCGGCACCCTTGACGGCTTCGAGATTTAGATCCCGACCCGTCAGCGTTATGCCCGATGCAACTGCAAGCTCTTGTTCGTCAGGTTGATCGACGGACTTATTCATCCCCGCTTGTTTCTTGAGCAGCTCAAGGACAGCTAGGGGGTTATCCGCGTCAAATGTTTTAATGTTACTGAGGCTTCTAAAGCCGAGCTTCAGCGCCCTCAGTTCATTAACTACTCTGTTTATCGCCGTGTTAAGTTCTGGAGATATGTTCTTACGGGAACGGTAGTAACCCAATTTCTTCAGGAACCGTTGGAAATAACGGATAACATACTGGAGAATGCTGGGGTTAGTCCGAAGGAAAGCTACGTCTTCTTCAGTAGAAAATCCGTTCGTGGCCCGATCCGCGTGTTGGCGAAGCATTTCCTCCATTACTTGGATCTGAGTGGTTGGGTCTCCAGCCCGCCACTTCTCCTTCATCTTCTCTCTCATCGAGGCAGCTCCCGCAGAGTCATCGCCATACTCATCAATCGCTTTGTATGCATCGGCAATAGTCATCGCGCCGATAATCTCCTGTTGCTCTGTGCGAGTAATCGCAGCTACTGATGCGGCGTGGGCAATCTCTTCGTTAATGACGACCGAGATAATCCCCCGAAGTGTTTCGGGGGGAACTTTTCTCCCCGCGTTCCGACGCTGTAGGTCCACCATTAGCCCGTTTAATTTTTTAGGGTTTATGGTCAGGACTCCGGTATCGTTGTCCATCTTGGCCATCTGAGGGATAGTCTCGCTCACCTCTGTCCTTACTTCAGGTGGAATGACGGCTCCTTTAAGATACCTGACTATCCGCTCATAAGCGTCCCCTTCTTCTTTCTTAGCCGTAGCGTCAACTCCGGTTGCTTCTTGAATCGCAGAAGACAAATCCGCTTGCTCTTGCTGGGCAGTCGAGACCCCCTTGGTAATCGTATGGACTACCGTGTCGGGAGTGATCGGCTCTTTTGGGATCGTGTTTTCCGACACAGGGGTAAACGGGAAAACGCTTTCCTCGATAAAGTCTACGGCTTGCTTGGACTTTTTGTTGGGCAGTGCGAGGAACTCGTTAACCGTAATTAAATCTTTCTTTTTACGACGGCGAGCGCCTGCTTCCAAAACAGAAGAATGCGAAAGATCCAGAACGGCAGAGAACGCGGCATCGAATCTAGGGGTTGCCCCCCGAAAAAACGAGCGGATGGCCATGATGATTCTTTGGAACGCGCTGTAAACAGCGGGTCCGCGATCCCCCGTCATTGTTTTTACAAACTGTTGGAAGTCAGTTGACGTAAGGAAGTGGGCAACGAACTCATCTACGTTTGCCAATGCATCATTGATCCGTGAATCGTTAAACGAGAACACTCCAAGGTTTGGCAGTCTGCTCGACGGAGTAGTGATCACATTCCTTATGGCATACTCTGAACCCATCGCAGCGTAGTCTTTCTTGAGTTCAGAAATAGTGGCCTCCAAAGTTTGGATCGCAGCCGTTTCCTGTGGGGTTCTAGCCGATTCGGGCTTCCCTGTAATGTTAGTTACATAAGCGTGGATAAGCTCATGCAGAAGAGTGTCTGCCAGCCCCCTCGGATTATGGCCATTTATATTCAAGGAGATAGCCGGAGTTCCATCGGAGAGTCTGTCAAACTTGCCCGCGTAAGGTTGATTTGTTTCGTCAATCGACAACTCAATAGTCTTAATAAAATTAGGAGACTGAAGAAGGAGCCGCGCCAGCGATACAAGATGCGTGTCGTATTCTTTCTGAGCGCGTTGCGAAAGCCCAGCAATTCTGTTGAGGGCCTCAATGATAGAGTCGGGGTTTCCGCTCTCTAAGCCCAACGCGGCTATCGCGTCATTGTTGAGCATCTGGACATACCCCTTGCCCATGTTGTGGGGCTGTGACCGAAGAAAAAGAGTGCGAACAGATTGCTTAACGTAATTAAAGAAGTTAAGCGTTTCTAAATCGGTAGCGGGTTCACCCTTAATGTTCTCAACTGTATCTTTAATCAGGGACAGGTAATCCGCGTCAGACTTAGGAGTCCCTTCAATAGAATTAGAAGTAAGCCCCATCAGACGGAGCGCATCCCTGACTGGAGCAGCCATGTCGAATTGGCGTGTCCTTAGTTCTTTTTGAAACAGGAGGCTGATAGAGTTGGACTTAGCGTTGCCCTGAGCCATCCAGTTCACAAGATGACCCCAAAGGGTTTTATTAGTCGTCCGGTTAAAATCAATGTTAGTTGTCTGGAAGACTTCGTTCTGAACAATCCCTACAATCCGACGACGAAGTGCCGAGTCAGCAGTCATAGCTGCGACGGCATTAGCTTGAACTTCTTTATACGCGGCTGTGATCCTCGCTGGGGCGAACGGAGGGGCTATCTCTTCTTGAGGCGGAACGTATGTGTCTTCTGCTTCTACCTCTGGGTTAAAGTCTGGGTCACCTTCTAACTCAGAAACTTCGTCAACAGATAACGTAGACACAAAAGATTCTTTCTGGTGCGCCAACCTAGACTCCTGTTCCGACACATATGCATCAGCAATGCGGCGTCCGGCACTTGGTAATGATGAGTAACCAGAAAAATCTGCCCCTTCAAACAACGCCTCCATTGAACTCAATCGAAGTTCTAACAGCGCAGCTTCAGTAAACTCGGGAGCAAGTTCTCCTTTAGAGGGTGCGAGAAACGGGGCGACTGACTCGTTAGATTCCAGACGGTCCAAGATATCCTGATTGGAAATTTTTTCGTCTGGGTTAAACGGGGAGGTCACCATGCCTTCTGGGTCTGCTAATCCCTTAGCCCGAAGATTAACTACGCGCTCAGTCAACTTGACCAACCTTGTGTAATCTGGTTGCAACGACAACACGCGGTCCATAGGTGTAACCGCAGACACAAGGCCCCCTGACTCAGGGATAACTATATCAGAAACAAAAATCTTGTCGTTAAACTCAGTAAACCTGAATGAGGGGTTTATCTGGTTTTTAATAAAAGACCTTACGTTTTTATCGACAACAACAGGAATCCCACGCTCAAGGAAAGTGAGCATATCCAAGGGGTCGTTGTTAAACATGCCGACGCCGAACCGATTTACGAAAATTTTCCCGTCCCCATAGGCAGAGTTCATGGGGATGTCCCCTTCCAACGGTGAATAAGAAATACGAAGGAACTTACTTTTGATTCCTTCAGCAATCTTTGCATTTGCCGAGCGGATAAACGCATCCGAAGTGGTCCGCTGATTAACGGGAATCCCCAGTCTTTTTAGTTTAGCAGGCGTAATGACATGTCGGAACCCGCTTGCTATAAGATTGTCAATCGCTTCGATTTCATCAGGGGCCTCAGTGACTTCGTCCAAGGTAACGTCCGAATCAATCTTGAGATTTGAAAGGGCTTTGACTCGGTCTTTGAACGCTTGCCCGATCAACTCTTCAGCTTGTTCTGGACTCACCGCTTTTCCTTCTTGGACACGTTTCCGCAAAGCCCGACCGACCGATGATTCGCCAGCAACTTCAGCGGAAGAAGCCTCACGGTTCATCTTAACGTAAAGATCTTTTGCCCGATTTATTTCGGCAACCCGCTTCCCGAATCTTGCTTCGATTGCTCCTGCTTCGCCCACCCTGCGGGGGTCTAGTATTTTAGACCGCTGCGGGGGCAAGGCTTCTTCGATAACAGGTGGCGCGGGGGTTGGAGAAATAAGATCCCTTACAGATTGGTGGTCTGCATTTTCTACATAGCTAGATGAACCAGCAGGCATATTCATCCGGTTCATCAGAGCGCCTTTAATTTCCATCGTGGCTGGGTTGGCGTTCGTAGCTACGCTGGCCTTGTCTGCCATGACATCAGCAATAGCTGACGCTACGGAATCGGGGTTGACCTTATCCTGCAAAGCCAACTCCATTTGAGGGTCCGAAGTAATACCGGAGGGGAGCGGAGTTTCAGTTTCTTCCGCCGCAGGCTCTTCCTCGACAGTCAACTGGAGCAGGTCGTTGGGAGCGATGTCTGCCCTAGCGTCCTTCCGTTTCATGTCGGACACGGCTTCTTGAAATGCCTTAGCCGTTATTGGTGACCCGTTCGCGTTGAGATCAGCGACGGCCTCATTGATGATGTCGTCATAAAACTGAGCCATTTGGTTGGACCTAGTTATGGCTGGCCGGATAGATTTAAGGCCGAGTTGAACCGCCGGAACAGAACCACCCATTACTCCTCCCAAGGCAACCGCATGCCACGTTTGCTGCATCCGCTCTAACATGGGGGTGTCTTCATGGAGAGCGACATCGGTTATCATGCCGTTGACAAACTCATCAATCCCTTCCTCAACTCCTTCGTCTACAACATTCTTGGCTACACCTTTGAGACCACCAAAAGCATACTTCTTCATAGTAGCTTTGATAGCTTTCTGGGCAGAGCTAAGGAGGTCACCGTCCAGACGCCCAGTGATGCCTCTGGCTACAACCCGCATATCTTTTGGAGTCAGTCCTTTAAGAAGGGCATCTTCAAGGCCCCCCTTACCTATAAGAGAAAACGCCGACGTAAGGACGCCAGTAAATGTTCCTGCCATAAGCATGGCCCCTAAAGACCTGTCGTGCGCTTCTTCTTCGGTGATGTCGGGGTTCTGCTTTAACTGGTTATACACGGCCCCGTAAGTAGCCGACCCTGACCTAGTAGCCGCAGGAATAAATACAGCGGGAGCAATACCTAGTTTTTGGGCGAGGGTTCCGTTGTATGTCTTCAGTAATTGGACTGCTCCCTCGGGAGAACCTTTGACTAAGCCTTTTTGAATAAGATCTTCAGCTTGTTCAAAGGCGGATTTCCCTGCTTGGCGTCTGAATTGGTTAGACGTAATTGCTTTTACAACGCCCTTAGCCGCGAGGCTTGCCGACGTTTTCCCACCCGCTTTCAACGAAGCATAAGCAAGTGCGCCAGTTCCACCTATGGGAGCGGTTCCGACCGCCAAAAGACCAGTAGCCGCTACATCCATAAGCATGGGGAAAGCTGTTTCGGCTACGTCTTGAAGGAATGGAAAATCCTCCCCGAACACAGACGCCAGTTGCCTGCGGTCGGCATTTTTCTGAGACACAGAAGCCAGATAATCTTTAGCCGGATCGAGTCCAAAAGCCGCAGCCACTCCAGCAAAGGGGAGCAAGAACCCATTAACAATGGATGCCTTCACGCCTGCTGCCCGTTCTTTGAAAACATTATAGTTGTCTTCGTCCGCTACGAAACCCTCAAGAATCTTGTAGTCGGGAACTCCCGCCCTACGACCAATCATAAGAGATTGGTTCCAGTCCTCGGACACACTGTCTTGTGACGACAGGAATTTGTCCATAGTTGTGAACTCAGACTTGAGGACATTCACACGCTGTTTATCGAGCATATCCTTAACGCTCGGGCTAAGGTTGGGGTGCGCTGCTAGTGTCTTGTCATAAACGTCTTTGTTTAACATCGCGGGTAGCGGCATGGACGGAAGTCCGAAACCACCGAACCTCAAGTTCTTACCCACTTCGTCGTCCTTGTCGTAGGACTTAAACATTTGTTTCTGCATCGCGTTATCATGGATAATCTGCTTCATCGCAGCCTCCATGTCTTCGGGACGCATATTAAATTTAAGCGCATACTTAGCCGCGAGTTGGCTATGGTCTATGCCTCGGGCTTCTTCGACTGCCTTTCTCCGTTGTTCAGCTTTATCAAAGGCTTCCTCTTGCCCCATGATCCGGCTTAGTAGGCTTCTTCCAAATCTAGGAACAGCTTCCAGCGTCTTTAGAATTTTATCCCCCGTATCAAATTCTTTTTCGGCTTGTGCAGTCGATAAGCCATCAAGCTGAATTGCAAAATCGGGGTTCTGTTCCCGCTCTTCCTCAAGTAAGTTAACGGCGCTTACTATCTTTTTTAATTTGTAAAGCGGTAGCTTATGCCCGTCAGGGGTTTCTAGCTGTGGCATAACCGAGAGCGCATCCCGCATGGAAATGTTTGCTCTGGACGAAGCCTTCAGGGCGCTGACAAGGCCCATTTTTTCGGCGTTCTCTCCTACAAGGATCTCCCCATCAGATAGCCTCGCAATGGGGAGTTCTCCTGACTCGACCTGTGACCGGAAATTTTCGTCTTGCCGCGTGTTTAACGTGGATTCTACTTTTTCTTTTAGGGGCTGGAGTTCTTCCAGATATTCCGCAGACGGGGCTTCTACGGAAGACGCTTGCAAGTAGTCCTTAAAAGACTGCTGGTCTGGGTCGTTGGGAGAAAGCGACTGGTAAAACGATCTCGCCCGTTGGTCAAACGAACTGCCTTTTTCGAGGTCAGAAATCCTCTGCTCAATTTCTTCTGCGTTCTCCCCGTCAGAAGAAAGAATCCCTTCTTGTTGCAAAGAAAGGGTAAACCCTTCTTTGATCTGACCCTCCACTGTTGGGTTGTAAGCTCTTGCCTTAATGTATTCTTCCCGAAGATAGTCTCCGTATTTCAAGCGGCTTTCGAGAGGATCATCATAGGGATTCTCGGAGGACCATTCAGAAAAACCAAGTGGCGTAACAGGTGGGGTATCAGATTGCTCTGTCATAGCAGATGCGATGGGATATGTGTTTATGAAAAACTGCTTACTTTAGAAAATGGCTTCCAGCGTGGCCTCCTGCGGGGCTTCCAGCGTGGCCTCCTGCGGGGGCAGGTGTAGTCATCTCGGGCATATCGGCAAGGTAATTAGCCGCTTTTATTCCGAGCGCGTTAAGGAGAAAACTTTTCCGTGAGGCCGCGTCAAAAAAGTCAGTCGTGTTATACGTCTCCAGTTCTTTTGTCCCTGCCAACTGACGGTCGGCAATACCCTGCATACGCATAATTTCGCTCTTATTAAGGAAGAAAACGTCTTCCATAGAGGCTGACCCTATTTCGGCGTCGTCACTAATGCCCGCGCTAGTCATGTCTCCAAAACCGCGAACTTGGCTAATATCGTCTTTCAAGAGAGCGGCCTCGGCAGCCCTTTTCTTGGTGGCTAATGTCGTTCTTAGCCTTTGGCTGTCAGATTGACTCTGGGCTTCAGCCTGAACAATAGTAGCTTCCTCTTTTGGGGTAACAATCCCGTCCATTCCCGCAATCTCCTTTGCCGCAGGGACGTTCCCGAGTCGGGCTGCTTCCGTCATTTGTGGCATTAACCTGTCTTGCTGTGCTTGAGTTCCTTGAACTGATTGTAGCGCACTGTTAAACAGTCCGTTAAATAGAGAACTTCCGGCTACAAGCGGGGCCTTACTAAAGAGGCTTTGTCTGGTCCGATTGATAAACTGCACCTTATCAAAGGAACTCATATCAGAGTTAATCCCTTCAGACAAAGTGGAAGACACTTCTGCAATGTGGTCGGCTTCTTGCCGACGCCTGCGATTTTCTTCAGCGGCCTGTTGATATCTAAGATTAGCTGTGCGGGCAGCAAGTTCTTGGGCCTGCATTTGCATCATCGGCTTATCGTATTCTTCATACAGATATTCAGACATGCGGGTCGATATCGGACGCCCAAAATGATCCCCCTTCAGAGGAGCAATATCGTCATTATAAGATAGCGTAGCCATGATATTACGACCCGATTGCTTTTTCTCCTTCTTGTTCCATCATTGCTGATTTCCTTCTCCGCTCAAAAAAAGCAGCCATTTCTCGTTTTTTGCGTTCTTCTTGCAAGACATCAGCTTGTGACTTTAGTCGAGGCTCTGTGCTCATGGCGGCGGCGGATCGAAGCGCACCCGCTTCTCGTCGGTAGCCCATTCCTTCAAGCTCTCGCGCTCTACGACGGGCGGCTCCGGCTCTGGTTCCCAGTTGACGGGGGGCGTCTTTTAAAGACCCTACAGAACCACTCAGGGCCGTGTTGGTTCCGAAAGGTCGGGACTGCATCTCTGCAAGTGCATCGAGGCCCGGTGTAGCTATGTATTCACTAGCTTCAGGAGACCGAAGATAGTCTATGCGGTCTTGCTCTTTACGCTTTGCAGCGTCTTGCAACATCTGCCTCCCGATACGATTGAACTGGGCAGGGGTAGTGAGACCTTGGTCAACCATAGACTCCCTGATTGACCGCATAACATCATTCCGCTCATCAACAGTGATTGAGTCATTCCCAATCGCCTGCCGCATCATGTTCGCGTAATCCATTGTAGTTGGCGGATCGTCTTCAAGATAAGACGGGTCCAACATAACGGGAGACGTTTCGCCGTATATGGCGTCTCGCGCAATCGACTTGCCGTAATCAGCAGCCCCTGTGTCAGGGGTTTCGGGCATCATCTTGTTTGGGCCACCCGCAAGGAATCCTTGCTCTCGGTCAAAGAATAACGAGCGTTCTTCTTTTGAAAGAGCTTCGTCGTTGTCGGTGTCAAACATTTTGACTAAGTCCCCCGACTTAGCGGCCTTTAGAAAGGCTTTCCGATCTTCTTGGTCAAAGAAAACTTTGTTTTTGTCTTCAGCAATTTGCGCTTGCTGGGCAGCCCGTTGCTCTACAAAAGGAGAATACTTGTCTTGGAGACCCGTAACGAGGACTCCTTTTTCAACTTCTGAAAATTCAGGGTCGTCTGCCCGCCCTAAAAAATAACGGTCGTCTGAGCCAACAGGTTTGTATTCAAGCCCCTTCAGGTATTTGTCTCTACCTTCCTTGCCCCTAGCTTGAGCAATACGCAATACCGTTGGCGCGCTAAACCCGAAATCAGTTTTTGTTTTAGGGTAAACAGCAGGGGTTCGGGTAACCCGCTCAAGGTCTTCTTTTGTCCCCATCAAACCTTTAGTGGCGGCATACACAGCTCCGCTCGCAGCAGTGGGGTCAAGGAAAGCAGTTCGGGGGTCGCCTATATACTCGTTACCCCCTGTGATAGCTCTTATGTCTTCTTCAAGAATATCCCTTTGGCCTTTCTGAACCAAGATCCGGTCTCCTAATTCTACCGCAACTTCTTGTCCTTGGGCATTAACCTTCGTTAAGCCTGCGTCAACGTCTGCTTGAGTCGCGTCACGATAAGTAGAATCGGCGGGCCTGAAAAATTGTTCCCCACCAAAATCAACAAATCGTCCTGTGGTCCCCACGGCAGCTTGGCCTGCTGATACAACCCCACCCAGCTTGGTTGCAGCCCCCAAAGCTCGCCGCAATAAACCTCGGGGTTTCTTGGTCTTTTCTTTCTTGGGCTTTTCTT
>CERU01009550.1_pt1 | contig 21341 bp, 19 predicted proteins | sample 530741 | NCBI WGS metagenome assembly CERU01 (sample SAMEA2620925, study PRJEB7988) | marine metagenome | biome: marine biome (ENVO:00000447); feature: deep chlorophyll maximum layer (ENVO:xxxxxxxx); material: "saline water (ENVO:00002010), including plankton (ENVO:xxxxxxxx)" | depth 30 m | reverse complement strand
CAGCAATTTGTCTAAAGACGAAATCAACGAGCGCAATCTGGGACAAGATCTGCCTATTTTACTCAATTATTTACCCAGTGTAGTTACCACTTCTGATGCCGGCGCCGGTGTGGGCTATACCGGTTTTAGAGTGCGTGGTACCGGCAACCGCGGTATTAATGTAACCATAAACGGAATCCCGTATAACGATGCCGAAAGCTTGGGAACGTTCTTTGTGAATTTGCAAGATTTTAGCAGTTCGATACAAAGTGTGCAGTTGCAACGTGGAGTAGGAACATCAACTAATGGAGCCGGAGCTTTTGGTGCCAGTTTAAATATTTTGACCGATGCGGCTACGCTGGAAGCTTACGCTGAAGTCAATGCTTCAGGCGGATCTTTTGATACGCGTAGAGCCAATGTGAAATTTGGTACCGGACTTATAAATGATCATTTTACTTTTTCCGGAAGGCTTTCTGCTATAAAATCTGACGGATATGTAGATCGTGCCAGTTCAGATTTGAAATCCTATTACCTTCAGGGCGAATACCGCAACGAGAAGACGTTGTTAAAAGCTGTTGTTTTTGGCGGTCACGAGGTAACTTACCAGTCGTGGAATGGTATCGACGCGCAGACTTTAGCGACGGACAGAACGTACAATCCTATAGGTTTCCAATACGATGATGATGGAAATTTTGAAGGTTTTTATGACAATCAGGTTGATGATTACAAGCAAGATCACGTGCAACTGCACTGGAATCAAAAATATGGCGGAGGCTGGTCAACACAGCTGAGTTTAAACTACACCATGGGTCGTGGCTTTTTTGAAGAATATGTAGATTCTTGGTATTATGCCAACGTGAATTTCTCTAGCGATGCGACTTTTGATTTCATTGGCTGGGAACCGTATGAAGTTGATGGAGAATTACAAACCGATACCGATCTTATTCGCCGTCGCTGGCTAGACAACCGCTACTATGTGGCAAACCTGACAACCAATTATAAGTCAAACGCAATAGATTTTGATGCCGGAGTTTTTGGTAGTATGTATAGTGGCGATCATTATGGCGAGATCACTTGGGCACGTTATTTTGCTCAGGATGAAGAAGCCGGTTACCGTTATTATTTTGGCACCGCAGATAAAAATGAGTTTACCACATTTGCTAAAGCAACTTGGCGCATAAACGATATGTGGAGTGTTTTTGGAGATTTACAAGGGCGTTTTATTAGCTACGAAACCGACGGGATCAACAGCGATATTGACGAATTTATCATCGATGAAAACTATTCGTTTTTCAATCCGAAAGCGGGATTGACGCTTACGCTGAATGAGGAAAATAAAATTTATGCTTCTTACGCCAGAGCCAATAGAGAGCCTAGTCGTACCGATTTTGAAAACGGAAATCCGGTGCCGGAAACTTTAAATGATTTTGAATTAGGTTATCGTTTTACTAAAGAGCGTGCGCGTGTTTTTGCCAATCTTTATTTTATGGATTATCGCGATCAGCTTGTGCTTACCGGTGCGATTGATGATGTAGGAGCGCCTATTCGTCAAAACAGCGGTTCGAGCTATCGTTTAGGATTGGAGGTAGAAGCAGGATTTCAGTTGGGAAGCAAATTTGCGATCACGCCCAACCTTGCCTTGAGTACCAATAAAAACCGTGACTTTTTCTTTCAGCGAGATGGGGAGTTGCAGAATTTAGGGAATACCAATATTTCTTTTTCACCAGAAATCGTAGCGGGTAATCGCCTTGATTTCTTTCCGGTTCAAAACTTGCGCTTGTCGCTACTTTCTAAATACGTAGGAGAACAATATTTAGGAAATATAGACGCCGAAAGTTCTAAGCTTGATGCGTATTTTATCAATGACTTTAACGTGCAGTATGATCTGAAGAATATAGGCTTTGCAAAGCGGGTTACGCTAACTGCTTTGGTAAATAATATCTTCAGTGAAGAATATGTTTCAAACGGTTATTTCTTTACTTATGATGAGGTCGCCAATTCTGGAGCAGTAACTACAGTTGAAGGAGCGGGATATTATCCGCAGGCAAAAATCAATTTTTTACTTGGTGCGACGGTGCGATTTTAGGGGATCACACCAGAAGCAGAAAAGCCGGCAAATTGCCGGCTTTTTTTAATATGAAACAGTGATAATATTTCTATTTTGAGAGACCCTGTATTCAAGCAGTGTGTACGGTAATTCTTGGGCGGTATCCTGACCGGTAAATAAAGTATAGGTGTTATCCTCACAGGGGCATGTTGCTTCGGTACCATTTAAAGTCATCGTAGAGCAGCTATTAGGAACGTGATTGGGGTCTGTTGCTTCCCACGCACGAATTCCTGCACCGGTATTGATGATAAATATTCCGCGGATGCCAATCCCAGGCTCATATATTGCATTTCCAGGAAATTCTAATATACTATACGTTCCGAAATTGGTGTTAAGGTTTACGCTAAAAGAAAAAGGATTTAAATTAGGATTGTTGATGCGGTTATCATCTGCGCTACAGCCTGTCAGAAATATTGCCGCGATCAAAAAAACGGGTAAAAATTTCACTCCAAAAGAAAATTTAAGGTTTATCAATTTATAAAATTTTAGAAGTAACAATTAATAAATTCGTATATTAGCAATGCTTAATCCCGTTTCTGATGGGATTTTTTGTGTTTATAAGCGAGCATGTTCTTTCGCAGGCTAAACACGATTTTGAATAAACGAAAATCACACACATTACATTGTGCATTAATAGACGAAGTTATGAGTAAAGTATCATACTATACAGCAGAAGGATTAAAAAAATTAAAAGACGAGCTAAATCAGCTTAAAGATATTGAGCGTCCTAAGGCGTCACAAGCAATTGCTGAGGCTAGAGATAAAGGGGATTTGAGTGAAAATGCAGAATATGATGCTGCCAAGGAAGCGCAGGGAATGCTTGAGATGCGTATTTCAAAAATGGAAGCGCTTGTAGCTAATGCCCGTATTATTGATGAGTCGCAGTTAGATACTTCTAAAGCTTTGGTGCATTCTACGGTAAAGATTAAAAATCAAACCAATGGCATGCAGATGACGTATAAATTGGTAGCGCAAAGTGAAGCCGATTTAAAGAGCGGAAAGATCTCTGTAGATTCTCCTATTGGCAAAGGATTATTAGGTAAAAAAGTAGGCGAAGTGGCAGAAGTACAAGTCCCTAACGGAACGATGAAATTTGACATTCTCGAAATTACGAGAGACTAGATATTCAATTTGAAATAAAGAAAAAGCGGAGTTCAAAATAAAAATTGAACTCCGCTTTTTTTTATTGAAACCATCAAAGGCTTAGGCCTCTGAGGTTATAAATTTAGTTTCTCCAAACAAAATCTCCTGCTTCTACAGACCAGTCGTTGCCAAAGAAACCACTGCATTCTATGCCTTCAATGCCTTTTTGCATCGCAGTGTTGTCAAAGATCAATACATCAGGATAAGTAGTCGCATTTACCAGATAATCATTGGCGTAAGCGCCTTTCATTCCGGTTGTTCCTGTTGCTGTTACTACACCAATACTTGCCACATCACTTCCTGAACGCGGATAAATGAATAAACCGCCCCATTGATCTCCTTTTAAGGTTTTGTCGCCCAATTTTAAGCTGTTGTTGGTCACAAGAATCGGGGCGTCTTTAAGCAGTTTATTCCAAGCAGCGTTGTTGCTTTTGTTTCCGTATAAAACAATGTTTTGATCTGGATAATTTTCAGGTTTGAATTGGGTGTCTTTAACTACTTCTACAGCACCGTTTGCTCTGTACCAGAATTTTTCAGCATCAAATTTAGCTTTATTATACCACCAGGTGTTCTCTTCTTTTGAACCTTTTGAAGCATAAACAAAAACGACATTATTTCTAAAAGCATCTTTGAATCCGCCATTGCGTAATGGACTTTTATCCATTTCAGAAGGAGCTTCAACAGCCTTCCAGGTTCCTTGTTCATTTTTGTAATAAACGAGATCTTTAGAAGCCGGAATGAGCTTTTGACCGTCTAGTGTAAGGGTGTCGTTTATGGTGCCGGCTTTAGCTAGATCGATCTGTAAAACTGCGGCATTCTCGGTGGTTATGATAAGGTTGCCCTCATTTTTCTCAAGGTTAAATGAGCTGATCTCAAACGGCTTGTTTTGTTGTAAAATATCTACGTAATGCGACCCTGAAGAAACACCCGGAGAAGCAGTGTAAAACTCAATTTCCTCAATAGCTTCGGTAGGTTTGATCGAGTGTGCTTTAAAATAGTTAAAAAGCAAAGGATCATCTACACTCTCATCCCCGTACCAATGCTTTCCGTTAGGGTACTCATAGTATGAAAAGTCATTATGATAGGTTCCTAAGCGTTCTCTCATATCGCGTGCAATAGCGGTAGGAACTACATTGTCGATCTCGCCGTGCAGTACAAAAACACCATAGTGTAAATAGTTGCGTAAGAGTTTAAGCGTACGGCTAGGATTTCCTGCTCGCATAATAATCGCATCAAGTTCCTTATCTATTTCAGCATTGAAGCTTGCTGTGGTTTGCGCAATAAATTCTTCTTTGGTAATGCCAAGATCTTTGAAATCTTCTTCAGGAAGTTTTGCCATTTGCTCTACTCTAAAATTGCGATAACGCAATAAGTCAGGATATCCTGCACAAGGTGCAATAGCCGCAAAACGATCTGGATATGTCGCTCCCAAGTACCAGCTTCCGTGACCTCCCATTGAGTGACCGGTTAAGTAGGTGTGAGAAGAATCGGTTTTATAAATTCGCTCAGCTTCTTCTAGCACTTCAAGTGCATCTAAGCGGCCCCAATCTTCCCAGGCAAAACCATAAGGTCTGCGGTTAGTTGGCGCAACAAGGTGACCCCAATCTTTTTGTTTATAGGCGTTGGCTTGATTTACCGCTTCAACCGATGCGCCGTGCACAGATAAGAATAAAGCCTGATTGTCTTTGTCTTTAGTCAACGATGGAGCAACGCTAAAGTACTGCACGCTTCCATCTACTTTACTTATAAATGTCTTTTTGTGGTGCTTGTATTTCGATTTTGTGCCAAACGTCAAGGTGTCTTTGGCTAAAACTTTTCCGGATTTTGAGAGTAGGGTCAGCTCCGCTTCAGCTTCCTCATTTGCTTTAAGGTTGCTGGGCGGTGTGATCGTAAAAGGAACCTTGCGTACAAGAAGCGGCGATATATCGGGAACTGCTGAAGTATATGTGGCGTCTCCAATTTTTACTTCAATCTTTCCACCTTTAAACCAAGACTCTTTGGTGTTCATAATTCTGATGGCACCATAAACCGGTTTAGCATCATCTACAAGCAAGTCTGGTAAGGTAAGGTCTCTTTTAGTAAACTGCACCGCTTGATCTGGTTTGAGCAGTCTTGCGCGCATATTGTTGAATCTACCGCCAGAAAGTACAAACTCATTTTTTCCTTTTTTTAATTTAATCGGAATAAGGCTCCAGCCAAAGTCATAATGATCGCCTTCATGAGGTAAACCATTGATTAAAACACTGGTGTGGCCTGAAGCTTCAAAGAGCACAATTTGTTCTGTCTCTGATGTGTATTCTAAATACAGATGACCAGATCTGAGGTTGTCGTTTTTAAATTCGTTTTTTTCTCCGGCTTCGATCGCTTCCCATTTAGAATCTAACATGGCGGCGCCTTCTTTTATGGCAGGAGCATCGCCACTCAGAATTTGAGCAAATACAGCATCGGTTTCAATGGTGTTGTGTGTTTTGTCAAAGCGTTTCCCTTTAAGTAGCAGGCCTTCTTTAAAAAGGTGAAGGATTGATCCTTCATTAATATCTTCGACTTTTTCCTTGCCAAAGTATTGAACAATATTTCCTTTTTTGCTTTGCGCAAATGAAAAAGTAGTAATTAAGAAAATGCAACTTAACAGAATGCGAATTTTCATACGTTTTAGAGGTTTAAACAAATAAGTTCTAAAAAGATGCTTATTTGTAAATGGTTAATGATGTAAATAAAATTTAAGCATACTTCAGTAGTTGAACTGAAGCTGATGGATCAATAAGCATAATCTGAATCTTGCACCAACCCAAGAATATAAACTTGGCTGGTTTTTTTTAAAATCCTAAGCACAGGCTTTAACTTTAGATAGCTGTTTTAAAAAATAACGATACTGTGCTAAAATCTATTAAAATTAGAAATTATCACAGCTTAATGATTATGCTTATTGATTATCAATGACTAATCCTTAGTAATTAAGCTAAAATCAAGCAAAAGTTGAGGTTAAAATAGACAGACAACAGCATAACGTTGCTAGACGACAGAATTTGGCCTTCAAATTTTAAACGTTCGTTTAATAATTGCTGGTAAGCGTGCAATGCATCCCTTTAGTTAGAGATTGTTTAATTATAAATAATACTTTTGTTAAGCATACAAAAGCTTATCCTTAGAATTTAAATTATGGCTTCAATATTCACAAAAATCATCAACCGCGAAATTCCCGGTCATATCGTTGCCGAAGATGCGCAACACATCGCAATTTTAGATATAAATCCCAATGCAAAGGGGCATACCTTGTGCATTCCTAAAAAGGAGGTAAACAAGATTTTTGATCTACCTGAAGAAGATTATATGGCGCTTATGGCTTTTAGCCGAAAGGTAGCACTTGCTTTAGAACAGGTAGTGACTTGCGAGCGCATAGGTGTATCAGTAATTGGTCTTGAAGTACCACACGTGCACGTACATTTGATCCCGCTTACTACGATGGAAGATGCGCGTTTTATCAATAAAACTAAACTAGATCAGGAGGAATTTAAAGCTCTTGCTCAACAGATCAATGAAGCGCTTTAAGCCGCTATTTTAAAATTATAAAGTGCAAAAGCTGCTGCTGCGGCAACGACTACAATGGCAATAAGAATGAGTATTGCAAGAGGTTTAAAGCGGGTATAGGTCTCAGGATCGCCTATTCTCTTTAGGTTATAAAGGTAAACACGGTCGATTTCGTCGGTCCATAGACCGGGATATACCTGCGAAGAACAATGACTGCAATGCAGCTCTCCTTTTACGTTTTTGGTAGCTTTGGTAAGTAATTTATTGTCTTCTATTTTGTTGTAAAACGTAAAACTTAATCCATCTTGCGCGTAACATTTTGGGCAGTTGTTGCGCAGTTTAGACTCGCCAAATTTTACGTAGGAAGAAGCCATATTCAAAGGTTAGTTGGTGGCGCAAAAATAAATCATTTCATAAGATTCGCCAGATTTATTTGTGCATATTGTAAGAGCATAATGGTTTTGGCATCCTTGATTTCTCCCGATTTTATTAGTGCTAAAGCTTCAGTAAAGCTATATTCTAGAACCTCAATATTTTCGGTTTCATCGGCAGCACCACCACCTTCTGATACTTTTTGATCTTCAGTATATGCTGCAATAAAGAAATGGAGAATTTCGGTTACAGATCCCGGTGACATATAGGATTCAAATACCTTTTCAACCGTTTTGATGCGGTAGCCGGTTTCTTCTTCGATCTCTTTAATGATAGCGGTTTTGGGATCGTTTTCATCCAGCAAACCGGCACAGGCTTCGATCATCATGCCGTCTTTATTCTTATTGAGATACGTGGGCATTCTAAACTGTCGTGTGAGAATTACCGTTTGCCGCTCGAGATTATAAAGTAAAACCACCGCGCCATTGCCACGGTCATAGGCTTCGCGCGATTGCTTTTCCCAAGTGTTTTGATTGTTGAGGTATTCAAAATCAACCTTCTTTAGCGTATACCAATTGTCAGACAGTATACTCACGTTCATATTTCTTACCTTATCGTTCATTCATCTATAAGTTTTAGGGCTATTTGAAAGGTTGTTCCTTTGTTGAGTTCGCTTTGCAACACACGCACTTGGCCATCATGATATTCTTCAATAATGCGTTTAGTAAGTGATAAGCCCAGTCCCCAACCTCGTTTTTTGGTTGTATAACCCGGTTCAAAAATGGTATTGAAGTTCATTTTTGGGATTCCTTTACCGGTGTCTGAAATTAAAATTTTTGCGTAGCGGGTGTCGCGTTTTATGGTTAATGTGAGTTTACCTTTTCCTTTCATCGCATCAATGGCATTCTTGACCAAGTTCTCAATGCTCCAGGCATAAAGTTCTTTATTGAGCATCACAAAAAGCTGTCCGCGGGGGACGTCTATCTCAAAATCAATGAGTTTTGAACTGCGATTGGCCAGGTATTCAAACGCGTCTTGCGTTTCGGTAATGATATTTTTAGGATCAAGTTTTGGGATACTTCCTATTTGTGAAAATCTACCGGTAATAATTTCGAGTCGGTTTATGTCTTTGTTGATCTCTTCAATATAATCGGGATTCACATGTTCGGCCTTTAAAATTTCGGTCCATCCAACGAGCGAAGAAAGCGGCGTGCCTATTTGATGCGCTGTTTCTTTGGCCATTCCTGCCCATAAGGAGTTTTGTTCAGAAGCTTTTGAAGTCGCATAGAAGAAATAGATCACCGCGATAAAAAGGATCACGATAATAACCAGCACTACCGGGAAAAACTTTAATTGATTGATCACCGGAGAGTGCCCGTAGTAGGCGTACCAGAGTTCACCACCTAGAATATCGATGCGTATGGGGTCATTTTCGGCAGCCATTTCGAGCAGTAATTCTTGAGACCGTGCCGGATTTTCAAGAATGTTCTCGGGTATGTTAATGCTGTTTACAATACTGTCCTTGTAATCGGTAATGATTATCGGGATGTATTGGTTTTTTGAATTTATCTTTTGACTTAGCGCATAATACTGGTTGATGTCTTCGGTGTTAAAGGCTTCCATAGACGTAGCCCAAATTTCCATACGGTCCCGTTCTGACTGTTTGAGTTGGTCAAAAAATAAGGAGACATTCCAAAGAATAAGCGCAGTAATGACCACCGCTGCAAAAATGATAAACCAGCGAATAAAACGCTGATCTTTATTAAAATTCATAGGATTCGTTTCTTTGAAGCTCGTGTTTAGGTTAAGCCTATTGCTGCGTCTTGAATAAAGCGCAAATGCAAGGTGGCACTCGAACTAAATATAAAATATTTCTAATACAATTATTGTTTTCAAAACGGTTTTAAGAATACTATCGTATGCCTACCTTTGCCAAATGAGCACCGAAACACTTTCTATAGACCCTAAAACTTCAGAGAATGCCAGGATTTATGGCCTTTTATCTGCTGCTGTGGGGCCGCGTCCTATTGCTTTTGCAAGTACTTTAGATGCTGAAGGCAAACCCAATCTGGCGCCGTATAGTTTTTTTAATGTGTTCAGTTCAAATCCGCCTATTGTTGTGTTTTCGCCTGTGCGTAGGGGGAGAGACAATACCACAAAGCATACGTTAGATAATATTCTTGCGACCAGAGAAGTTGTGATCAATATGGTGAATTATGCGATGGTGCAGCAAATGTCTCTGGCAAGTACAGAATATGAAGCCGGCGTAGATGAGTTTATCAAAGCAGGTTTTAGCAAAGCGCATTCAGAAGCGGTGAAACCTTTTCGCGTGAAAGAAGCTCCGGTACAATTAGAATGTAAGGTAAATGAGGTTGTCGCTTTGGGAACCGAAGGAGGCTCCGGGAATCTTGTCGTTTGCGAGGTGCTCAGAATTCATATCAAAAAGGAGGTGTTGACCGAAGCAGAAACAATCGATGAGCATAAAATCGATCTTGTAGCGCGTATGGGAGGTAATTGGTACACGCGTGCTATAGACGGCATGTTTGAAGTGCCCAAGCCGTTGCGCAATCTTGGGGTTGGTGTAGATGCGTTGCCGGAAGCGGTACGATTGAGTACTGTGCTTAGCGGAAACGATCTGGGAAGATTGGGCAATATCGCAGCTTTACCGGATGCCGAAGCTGTAAAGGTATTTTTAGCTGAAAATCAAGACTTGAAAGAAGTGGTAAACTCAGGTGATCAGGAACGCTTGCATCAAGCAATTAAAGAATTAGTAAATCAAGATAGAACGGGCGATGCCTGGAAATTAATTTTAGCCTAATTTTAAAAGGCTTATCATATAAACAAAACAACAGAAATGGAAGTACAGGGAAAAATTAAATTGATTGGAGACGTACAAACCTTTGGGAACAATGGTTTTAGAAAGCGCGAAGTTGTTGTAACTACCGAAGAACAATACCCACAGCCTATAATGGTTGAATTTGTACAGGACAAGACCGACTTGTTGAACAACTTTAACATTGGGCAAAATGTAAAAATAAGCATCAATCTTAGAGGTCGCGAGTGGGTGAATCCTCAAGGAGAGACCAAATATTTTAATAGCATACAAGGTTGGAGAATCGAAAGTCTTGAAAGCGCAGCACCATCTGCAGGAATGCCACCGGTACCACCAGCAGACCAGTTTGAGCCGGCTTCAGATTTTGATGATGACGATCACGACGATTTGCCTTTCTAAAAAGTGCGTTAAACTAGAATAAAACCCCCGATACTTTTAGTAAGTTTCGGGGGTTCTTCATTTTATTTAATAATCGAGGTTTAATGCTCCAAGGCTAGTTTACTGCATAAAAAAAAGCTCTTGGTACAAGAGCTTTTAATTGGTTTTAGGTTAACCTATTCTTAAACTAAAAAAGCAATGATGAACAAAATTTTTAAATAGGTTATTATAAATTTCGGTAAAAAATCGGAATTAATCAAAATTTTGTATTCATTTTTATCAAAATCATAAAGTATCATATTCATTAACTCCAATCAGCCGTTTCCTGATTACCGCTTTGCAGATGAAGACGGGTTGCTTGCTGTGGGGGCAGACCTAAGTTCGGCACGACTCGTTGACGCCTATTCTAAAGGGATATTCCCGTGGTATAATGATGGCCAACCGGTTTTATGGTGGTCGCCCGACCCCAGAATGGTTTTGATTCCTCAGGAAATTCATATTTCAAAATCAATGCGTAAAGTGCTGCGTGAAGCAGCATTTAAGGTGACGTATAACACCCGTTTTCTTGATGTGATCTTAAATTGCAAACGGATTGAGCGCGAGGGACAGCATGGCACCTGGATCACAAACGATATGGTTGAAGCTTATTTAAATCTTCATAAATTAGGTTATGCCCAGTCTGTAGAGGTGTGGCAAGATGAGGAGCTCGTAGGTGGTTTGTACGGTGTAAATTTAAAAGACAAGCAGGTTTTTTGTGGCGAAAGCATGTTTTCAAAAGTGAGTAATGCCAGTAAAGTGGCGTTTATTTCTTTGGCTCAAAAACTTACGCAACAGGATTACAAGCTTATCGACTGCCAAGTGTATACCGCTCATCTTGAAAGTTTGGGGGCTAAAGAAATCTCAAGAGAAGAATTTCTGTCTTACTTAGGCTAGTTTTTATTCGATTCTAAAAGCTGGCGTGCTCAAACTAAGCATAACTTTCTCCTAATCGCTCAAGGTTTTACCCCGAGGCTTTTAACTTCAGCATATCTAAAACAATCTACCTCGTGATCGTTAACCATTCCGGTCGCTTGCATATGCGCATAGACTACCGTCGAACCGGTAAATTTAAAACCACGTTTTTTTAGGTCTTTTGATAGCGCGTCACTTATTGCTGTAGTTGCCGGAGCTTCTTTGTAAATTTTCACCGAATTCTGAACAGGCTTATGGTTGACAAAACTCCAGATGTATTTTGAAAAACTACCAAATTCTTCCTGAATTTCTATAAAAGCCTGTGCATTGCTAACGGTAGCTTTTACCTTTAATTTATTTCTGATGATTCCGGGGTTTTGAAGCAGCGCTTCCAGTTTGGCTTCAGAATAACACGCTATCTTTTTATAGTCAAAGTCATCAAGTGCTTCGCGGAAGTTTTCGCGCTTGCGCAAAATCGTGATCCAACTTAAACCCGCCTGAAAAGTTTCTAAAATCAAAAACTCAAAAATCGTTTGATCGTCATAAACAGGAACGCCCCATTCTTGATCGTGGTACGCCTCATAAAGCGGGTCGCCCACACACCAGCCACATCTTTGTTTTGTCATAATTCAAAGTAAATTACTTCAGGGCGAGCCTTGGAGTATTAATCCCTTTGGCGGCGCCAATTAAAAATTAAAGGTATACATTTTTAAAACGCATCAAAGCACTTTGGATTGTAAGTTGGTTTATAAAAAACCGACTTTTGTTCTATGACTATTACAACCTTAGAACGACAAGAATTGGTGACCGAAGCGCTTAAGAATGCATTAACCTATGCAGATTATCGCTTACTGGTTGCAAAGCACGCCGAAGCTTTTACAAGTACGGGACATACACAAACCGAAGCCTTATCAAATTATACGGTACTCAATGACCGCCGGATGAAGCGCTGGGATAAAACGCTCAAGTTTACGCAGGAGCAGGAGGAAGCTTTAAAAGCCTACACAAAGCCGGTAAACTGGTTAGTACTTACCGAAAGTTGGTGTGGCGACGCTCCCGCAGCCGTTGCGGTGATGCATAAAATGGCACAACTTCAGCCTGCGATCAATTTTAATCTGGTATTGCGTGATGATCACCCGCAATTGATGGACGCGTTTTTGACCAATGGCGGAAAAGCAATTCCTAAGTTGATCGTTCAGGATCCTGAGAATAATGCGGTGGTAACAAGTTGGGGTTCACGCTCCAAAGCCGCGCAACAACTCGTCACAGATTTTAAAGCAGAAAACGAAGCGATAACGCCAGAGTTTATCAATACGCTCCAGAAATGGTATAACGATAACAAAGGGCAGGCGATAGTTGAAGAATTGCTTGAGATCTTAAAAGCCTTTAACCTTGAAACTCAAAACTGATCGAACCTAGTTGCGATTCTCGCTTACTGGAGTTAAAAATCGCTTGTTTAGCATATTCTAAGGCTTGATCTACAAGACAGCCGTTTGAAGTGCTCGACGCATTTTTATTAAAGGTAACTTTAGAAACGCCGCCTGCGCCACTCACTTGAATGTTAATGACCACGCGTCCTGTTGCATCACAGGTATAAACGGGATTAGGGATTTGGATGGCGTTTCGGTCTTTGAGTTGATAGTTTACTGTACTGCGACGATTGCTAGACGTGTTTACTTTTGAGACTTCTTCTGTGTTTTCTGAAGTGCCGGCAGATTGTTGTGCCGCGCGTTTTTGACGCAAGAGTGCAATACGCTCTCTGTAATCGGGAAAGGCTTCCTCATCACCATCAGAATCCTCTGAGGGATCTGCGGTTTCGGTATCGCTTTTTAAGGCGTTGTCGCGTTCATCTTGTTGGCTGAAGAAACGATTGGCTTCGCGTACCAATCTACTGCTGCTTTGTGCTTGATTGGTGATTTGCTGTGTTTGTAACACTTCTTCTTCGGTCTGCTCCAAAAGTTCTTCCTCAATAACTTCTTCTTCAATGATAGGAATCGGAATAAATTCTTCTACTTGTGAAGTGTCATAAGGTTTGATGGTAAAAAACAAAAAGATAACTGCAAGAATACTGGCACCGCTAAAGGTGATCAACATCGCTTTATCTTCAGGTGAAAGTTTCATCAGTATAAAAATACAAAAACGCCGAATGCGTGGTTGTTAAACAAAACGGAAGAGCTGTTAACTAATTGTTTGAAGCTTCAGCTTGTTGTAAAGCAGCTTCAAATGCCTCTAACGAAGTGGCATCTATCACATCAAAATCTCCAATTTTTGTTCTGCGCAAAGCGGAAAGATGCCCGCCGCTATTTAATGCTTTTCCAAAATCGTGAGCTAGAGATCTTATGTAAGTGCCTTTACTGCAACGCACCCTAAAATCAACCTCAGGAAGTTCGATTCTTGTGATCTCAAAGGCTGAAACTTCAACTGTTCTGCTGGGAATTTCAACTTTCTCACCCGCGCGCGCAAACTCGTACAAACGCTTTCCGTCTTTCTTCAATGCGGAAAAAACCGGCGGTTGCTGCTGTATGCTTCCTGTAAATTGAGCAGTAGTTTTTTTTATGAGTTCGTCATTCAAATGAGCTGTAGGGAAAGTTTGATCAATCTCCGTTTCCAGGTCATAAGAAGGTGTAGTAGCACCTAACACGATGGTGCCTGTATATTCTTTCTCTTGCCCCATAAATTCTTCAATACGCTTGGTGAATTTACCGGTGCAGATGATAAGCAGGCCCGTAGCTAAGGGGTCTAAAGTACCCGCGTGACCCACCTTAATTTTTTTGATTTTATAGGTCTTGCGTATCAACCAACGCACTTTGTTTACCAGTTGGAATGAGGTCCAATTGAGCGGCTTGTCAAAAAGTAAAACCTGACCTTCTTTAAAATATTCTTCGGTAAACTGCATAATGTGTTTTTGTAATGCTTCGGTTTACAGGTTGTAATACCCAAAACTTACGGCGATGATACCTACGATAAGGCAATAGATGGCAAACCAAGAAAGTTTACTCTTTTTAACCAATTTGATCATCCAGGTACAAGCGATAAGTCCGCTGATGAATGCAGCAACAAAACCTATAGAAAGTGCTGTGAAATTACCAGATTCGGTTGTGATCTCACCGCTAAGCAGGTCTTTTGCGATCTTTCCGAATATAAGGGGAACCACCATCAAAAACGAAAAACGTGCGGCTTTACTTTTGTCATTTCCTAATAAAACCGAAGTCGAGATGGTTGCACCACTTCTGGAAATCCCGGGTAGCATGGCAATGGCTTGCGCGATACCAATTGTAAAAGCGTTGCTATAACTTACCGGCTTTTGGGTGTCTTTAGCCTTATCTGCCAGCCATAGTAAAAGTGCGGTAATGATAAGCATCATTCCTACCAGCAGAATGTTTCCGCCAAAAAGACTTTCTAATTGTTCTTCAAAAAATAAACCGATGATCACAGCAGGAATCATAGAGATGATGATTTTTACAGAAAACTGCATTTCATCATTCCATTTAAACTGAAACAAGCCTTTGAGAATGTCAAAAATATCCTTTCTAAAAACTACGATCGTACTCAAAGCGGTTGCAAAATGCAAAACCACAGTAAAGAGTAAGCTTTCTTCAGGCAGGGTGCTGTCGCCCAAAATAGCTTTTCCGAGTTCAAGATGACCGCTTGAAGAAACCGGTAAAAATTCGGTAAGGCCTTGAATGATTCCGAGAATTATCGCATCGATTATATCCATTTACTAGATGTAGGTAAGTTAGTTGGTGTTTTTATTCTTATCAGGATTCAGTAAAATCGCATAGACTTCAATACCAAAACCAATCAAAACCAAAGCAGGCGCCAGGCGTATACGTCTCCAGTTGTAAATTTCCGGATTGAAAACATTAGGATCATCACTACCACCGCCAGACATCAGGATAAAACCAAGTGCGATCACACCAAGTCCTATCAACATCACCTTGTAGTTTTTCTTCTTAAAAATAAAACTGCTACGGTGCAGTTCGTTTTGCTTTTTTCGTTTTTGTTCTCCCATGCTAAAAGGGTTAAAAATTATGTTTGGAAAGAGCTGTTGATCTAAAAGCTCTTATCTAATGTCTCAAGTCTAATAATAGAGCTCGTCTGTTCTTAAATTCAAAAAGCGTTGAGTAGCCAAAAACGTGCTAAACCACGTGATGATCATACTCGCTACAAAAACGCCTACAAATAAAATAGCCAGAATCATAGGGTCTGCCAGCAATTCTAACTCAGGGAAGGTTTGGTTTAAATAATACAAAACCGCAGCCATTCCTGCGAGTGCGATTACTGCGCCTACCATTCCTAATTTCATACTCAGCCAGATAAACGGGCGGCGAATGAACCCCTTGGTCGCGCCCACCATTTGCATCGTTTTAATCGTAAAACGCTTAGAATATACCGAAAGACGTATCGCAGAGTTGATGAGCAATACCGCGATGAGCGTAAACACACCGCTGATGATCATCACCCACAAACTTATTTTTTTGATGTTATCGTTAAGCAGCGAGATCAAAGGCTGGTCATAATTTACTTCTTCTACAAAGTCTTTAGCAAGTAAATTATCTGCGATTTCTTTAACCTGAGCCGCATCAACAAAATCGGCTTTGAGATAGACGTCAATGGAATTTTGCAGCGGGTTGTAGCCCAAAAAGTCCATAAAATTCTCGCCTATTTCTTTGCTGTGTTCTTCGGCAGCTTCTTCTTTAGAAACAAACTGCGTCGACTTGGTGTAATCGGCTAGGGCAAGTGTTTTTTCCAATTGTTTGATCTCAACATCTTTTGCATCATCCTTTAAATAAATCGTCAATGCGATCTGTTCTTTAAAATGATCGGCAACTTTTTTAGAGTTGAGCACAAGAAGGCCCAGTAATCCCAATAAGAAAAGTACCAGCGCAATACTTAAAATCACCGAAAAATACGAGGAGATCAGTCTGCGACGTTGAAACTTTTCAAAGGATGATGCCATGCTGCTGCGTAAAATTTAATGCGATTCGTGGACAAAAATACTAAAGTTCGTGCTTCTTAAACGCACGCTTGGCGCATTTTGTATTTTTATACTGAAGCAATTCGCGCGTTTAGCACCAATACTGGCGTTATCGGTTTAAAATGAAGTGCTTAAACTCTTATTACAAACGTTTATGAATATTTTAATCTACGGAATAGGTGGCGTTGGAGGCTATTTTGGCGGAAAACTCACCAAAACTAAGAATCACGTGACGTTTATTGCTCGCGGAAAACACCTGGAAGCGATTCAAAAAAACGGATTAGAAGTCACAAGTTATAAAGGTGATTTTGTAGCTGAACCCGATTTGGCTACTGACGATTTAAACGAAATCCCAACGTCTAATCTTGTGATTTTAGGAGTAAAATCGTGGCAGGTTCCCGAGACGATTGAAGCTTTAAAGCCTTATGTGAACGCCGAAACGCTGTTTCTGCCGTTACAAAACGGAGCTTCTAATGCTGAAAAAATTCTTGAAGTATTGCCTGATGCTCAGGTTTTGGGTGGTTTATGTAGAATAGTTGCATTTAAAGACGGTCCGGGAAAAATAAAGCATCCTACTTTTGAACCCAGCATCACCTTTGGTGAACTCGACGGAAGCCTTTCTGAACGAGCAAAAGAACTTCAAGCATTATTTGAAGAAGCCGGTTTTACAGCGCATTTGGTTAAAGATATTCAAGTAGAGATCTGGAAGAAATTTCTATTCATTTGTACCATAAGCGGTATTGGTGGTTTGACGCGTGTGCCTATGGGTAAAATACGTTCGAGTGCTTATTTATTTAAAATGATGCAAGACACCGCACAGGAGATTTTTAATGTAGCCAAAGCAAAAGGAATTGCACTTACCGAAAAACATATGAAATCGGTATTTGAGGCGATCCAGAATCAAGGCGCAGAGGTGACTGCTTCTACGCAACGCGATATTATGGAGGGTAAACCCAGCGAACTCAACAACTTTAACGGCTACATTGTGCGCGAAGGAAAGCGTCTAGGTGTTTCTGTGCCGGTAAACGAGATGATCTTTGAGTGTTTATTGCCAACGGAAAAAGAGGCAAGATCCTAGAAAACCTCGAGTAAACTCCCTTAGGGCAGACCCACGTGGCATTCGTTCCGAACAAATTTTCAATTTCGTGACATCCCGAAAGCTTTCGGGACGGAGTATTTAACCCTTTGGCGGTGCCAAAAAACCGGTCTGCTTAAATCGCTTTTAAATCGTTAAATTTGCCGCTCATTAAAATGCGCAGTGCGCAAAGCAATACACGGTAATGAACTACGATTTTAACGCGATAGAAGAAAAATGGCAAGAGTACTGGAGTGATCACGGTACTTTTCAGGCAAAAAATAACAGCGACAAGCCAAAATATTATGTGCTCGATATGTTTCCGTATCCATCAGGTGCGGGACTGCACGTTGGGCATCCGCTGGGATATATTGCCAGTGATATTTATGCGCGTTACAAGCGTCATCAAGGGTTTAATGTGTTGCATCCGCAGGGGTATGATTCGTTTGGTCTTCCGGCAGAGCAATATGCGATTCAAACCGGGCAACACCCTGCAATTACTACCGAAACTAACATTGCCCGTTACCGCGAGCAATTAGATAAAATAGGATTTTCATTCGATTGGAGTCGCGAGGTGCGCACTTCAAATCCGGAATATTACAAATGGACACAATGGATTTTCATTCAGCTTTTTGAAAGTTGGTATAACAACGATACCAACCAGGCAGAGCATATTGACACGCTGATCGCCAAGTTTGAAGCCGAAGGAAATGCTTCGGTAAATGCAGTATGCGATGAGGATGTTGAAACCTTTACCGCTGAAGAATGGAATTCCGCTTCCGCGAAAGCAAAACAAGAACTTCTTTTAAAATATAGATTAACCTATCTGGCAGAAACCGAAGTAAACTGGTGTCCTGCGTTGGGTACGGTTTTGGCAAACGATGAGATCGTGAACGGCGTTTCAGAACGTGGCGGGCATCCTGTGGTGCGCAAAAAAATGACGCAGTGGAGTATGCGTATCAGCGCTTATGCACAGCGTTTGCTAGACGGTTTGCAATATATTGACTGGCCACAGCCGCTTAAAGACTCGCAAACCAACTGGATCGGGCGTTCAAAAGGAGCCTCGGTACAGTTTAAGATTAAAGATTCAGAAGAGACTATTTCAGTATTTACCACGCGTCCCGATACCATTTTTGGGGTGACGTTTATGACACTAGCGCCGGAATTAGACCTTGTAAAAGAAATAACAACTCCAGAGCAAAAAGCTGAGGTTGATGCCTATATCGAAGCTACTGCAAAGCGTAGCGAGCGCGAGCGTATGGCCGATGTAAAAACCATTTCTGGTGCATTTACCGGTGCGTATGCCGAGCATCCCTTTACAAAAGAGCCGATTCCGATCTGGATTGGTGACTACGTGTTGGCTGGTTATGGAACCGGTGCTGTGATGGCGGTTCCTTGTGGAGATCAACGCGACTGGGATTTTGCAACGCATTTCAACATTCCGATCAAGAATATTTTTGACGGAGTCGATATCAGCGAACAAGCCTATGCTGAAAAAGATGCAACTCCGCTTAAAGATTCAGATTTCTTAAATGGACTGGCATACAAGCAAGCATTGCCAAAAGCGATTGAAGCATTAGAAAAATTAGGTGCCGGAAAAGGGAAAGTAAATTACCGTTTGCGCGACGCGGTGTTTAGCCGTCAGCGTTATTGGGGAGAGCCGTTCCCGGTGTATTATGTAGATGGAATGCCTCAAATGATTGATGCAGCGCATTTACCGATTCACTTGCCGGAAGTAGAAAAATATTTACCTACCGAAGAAGGCGAGCCGCCACTAGGTCGCGCCGATGTTTGGGCGTGGGATATCCAAGCCAATGCAGTCGTGAGCAATGACAAGATCGATCACGAGACGGTTTTTCCTTTAGAGTTGAATACGATGCCGGGTTGGGCAGGAAGCAGCTGGTATTTTTTCAGATATATGGAGAAAGCTCTGCGCGACGAAGCTTTTGCCTCAGAAGAAGCGATGGAGTATTGGCAAAATGTGGACCTCTATATTGGAGGTAGCGAGCACGCAACAGGGCATTTATTGTACAGCCGTTTTTGGGTGAAATTCCTTAAAGACCGTGGTTTTGCACCTGTGGAAGAGCCTTTCAAAAAGCTGATCAATCAGGGGATGATTTTGGGAACTAGTGCTTTTGTGTATCGCATTGAGGGTGAAAATAAATTTATTTCCGCTCAAAGCAAGAAAGACTTATCTGTACAACCCATCCACGCGCCTGTGGAGTTTGTAAACGCATCTGATGAGTTGGATGTAGAGGCATTTAAAAACTGGAGACCAGAATTTAAGGATGCTGAATTTGTTCTTGAAAACGGAGTTTATAAAGTAGGTCGCGAAGTCGAAAAAATGTCTAAATCCAAATACAACGTGGTGAATCCCGATGATATTTGTGAGGAGTACGGGGCTGATACGTTGCGTATGTATGAGATGTTTTTAGGTCCATTAGAGCAGGCAAAACCTTGGAATACTGCAGGAATTACGGGAGTACATAACTTCCTTAAAAAATTATGGAAGCTATACCATCAGGTAGATAAAGCAGGAAATCTAGGTGACTTTGAAGTTTCTGATGTGCCGGCTTCTAAAGAGGCGATGAAAACCTTGCATAAAACCATCAAGAAGGTACAGGAAGATATTGAGAACTTCAGTTTTAATACTTCGGTTTCTACGTTTATGATCGCAGTTAACGAACTCGCTGCTGCAAAATGTAACAACCGTGAAGTGCTGGAGCCATTGGCGGTGTTGATTTCGCCTTACGCACCACACATCGCTGAAGAATTGTGGAGTTTGCTCGGTCACGACGAGTCGATCGCCACTGCCTCTTTCCCGGATTTTGATGAAAAGCATCTGGTAGAAAGCAGTAAAGAATATCCAATATCGTTTAATGGGAAAATGCGTTTTACGATGGAACTTCCGCTAGATCTTTCTAAAGATGAAATCGAAAAAGCAGTACGCGCGCACGAGAAAACACAAGAGTATTTAGGCGGTCGCGAACCGAAAAAGGTGATCGTGGTTCCCGGTAAGATCGTGAACTTTGTAGGATAGAAATTCAGTCCTACTCATAAAACAGAGGCTTATTTTGAGATGTTAATTCACATATTATCAAAATAAGCCTTTCCTTTTTGACATATTCTTTCTAAGCTTCTTTTTGAGAACTCTTAATTTTCTGCCTAAACCAGAAACTATGATTATTGGAGTTCCCAAAGAAATTAAAAACAATGAAAACCGCGTAGGACTCACGCCCGGTGGCGTTTTTGAACTTACCAAACGTGGGCACACGGTGTATGTTCAAAAAACGGCCGGAGAACACAGCGGCTTTACCGATACTATTTATGAAGAGGCCGGAGCAGCAATTCTTGACACGATCGAGGAGGTGTATGCCATCGCCGAAATGATCGTTAAGGTAAAAGAACCTATCGAGCCGGAATATGATCTGGTTAAGGAAAATCAGATCGTGTTTACCTATTTTCATTTTGCTTCAAGCGAAGCGCTTACGCAGGCGATGCTCAAAAGTAAAAGCGTTTGTATCGCTTATGAAACCGTAGAAGAGTCTGATCGCAGTTTGCCCTTGCTCACCCCAATGAGTGAAGTTGCGGGACGTATGGCAATTCAGCAGGGGGCGCGTTATTTGGAAAAACCGGTAAAAGGGCGCGGCGTATTGTTGGGAGGTGTTCCCGGGGTAACTCCCGGAAAAGTCCTTGTTCTAGGTGCCGGAGTAGTGGGGATTCAAGCCGCTAAAATGGCTGCCGGTCTCGGTGCACACGTTACCATTCTCGATATCAGTATGAAGCGTTTGCGTTATGTAAATGATATTATGCCTCCGCACGTGGTTACCGAGTTTTCGAATGAGTTCAACATCCGCAGACATATAAAAACCCACGATTTGATAATAGGTGGTGTACTAATTCCGGGTGCCAAAGCGCCCAAATTGATCACGCGAGATATGCTTAAAGATATGCGACCGGGAACTGTGATCGTAGATGTGGCGGTAGATCAAGGCGG
>CERU01004565.1_pt1 | contig 21769 bp, 20 predicted proteins | sample 530741 | NCBI WGS metagenome assembly CERU01 (sample SAMEA2620925, study PRJEB7988) | marine metagenome | biome: marine biome (ENVO:00000447); feature: deep chlorophyll maximum layer (ENVO:xxxxxxxx); material: "saline water (ENVO:00002010), including plankton (ENVO:xxxxxxxx)" | depth 30 m | reverse complement strand
CGCGTGATAGTTGAATCGCTGCTCGCGAATTTCGTGATCCTGCTTGGTCTGGCCCTGATCCTGTGGGTGGTCGCCGTGCAGATCGGCGATGTCAGTTTCGTCGATGCCTTCTGGGGCGGCGGGATGGCCCTGTTGGCGCTGGTCAGCTGGCTGCGGCTCTACGAACCCGGCGCACTGGCCACGCTGCTGATGGCGATGGCGGTGATCTGGGGCGCCCGGCTCGCGCTCCACCTGCTGATCCGCTGGCGCCGCGAGGGCGAGGACAAGCGCTATCGGCGCATGCTGGCGAAGGACCGCGAACAGGGACGGTTCGCCGTGGCGGCGCTGACCAAGGTCTTCCTCGGCCAGTCGGTGCTGCTGTTCATCGTCTCCAGCCCCGCGCAATACGGCATTCTCGAAGCCGGCTCGCTCACGCCGCTCAGCGGGCTGGCGCTGGTCGGCGCCGCGCTGTGGCTGGTGGGGATCCTCTTCGAATGGGTCGGCGACTGGCAGCTTGCGCGGTTCAAGGCGGATCCGGCCAATGCAGGCCAGGTGATGGACCGCGGGCTGTGGCGCTACACCCGCCACCCCAATTATTTCGGCGATGCCTGCGTCTGGTGGGGTATCTGGATCGCGGCCGCTTCGGCGGGCTGGTGGGTGGCCGCAGCGACCGTTATCGGGCCGCTGTTCCTGACCTTCACGCTTACCCGCTGGTCGGGCGCCCCGCTGCTCGAAGGCGGGATGAAGAAATCGCGGCCGGGCTATGCAGCCTACAAGGCGCGGACGTCGGCCTTCTTCCCGCTCCCGCCGAAGAAATCCGCCGGCTAGCCGCATGGGGGGTTTAACCCCGGCACGTCCGTGCCTAATTTGCGGGATGAGCGGAGTAGGGAACGCGCCGGCATGAGCGAGAACGAAATCGACGAATTGCGTCGCCGCTTCGCGCGCGAAGCGATGGCGCTGATGGAACGCAAGGGCGAAGAGGTTTCGCGCACGCGGCTGGCGGCCGAGCTGAGCGTGGCGCGGGCGCGGATCGACGCGGTGTTCCCCGAGGAAAGCGACCTGCTCGAAGCAGTGACCGCCGAATGGTTCGCTCCCAAGCTGGCAGTGATGGACGAGGTGATGGCGTCCGACCTGCCGCCGCCGCGCAAGATGTATGAATTCTTCGCCCGCCGCTATCGGCTGCTGCACCGCAATTTCCGCGACGACCCGGCGACGTTCAACCTCTATGTCGAGATGGGCGAACGCTATTTCGACTATGCCCGCAGCTATATCGACCTGGCCGACCACTATCTGTGCGAACTGATCGCCGAAGCGCAGGCCGAAGGCTATCTCAAGGGGCTCGAGGTCGACACTGCCATGTCGATCATCAACCAGATGGTGAGCTGCTATCTGCAGCCCTATCTCATCGCGGTGGTGGACGACCGGCTGAGCGAGGAGAAACTGGGCCTGATCGTCGGCGCCATTTTCGATGGGCTCGACAGCCGCGATGGCGGCGCGCGCGGCACGCAGGATATTCGCGCGGCCTGACCTGCTGCGCCGGCGCTAGCCGCGGGCTGCGCGCTGTTCGGCGAAGATCCCCCAGGCGGCGAGGAACAGCCCGCAGACCAGCGGCCCGACCACGATCCCCGACAGGCCGATCAGCGCGATACCGCCCAGCGTGGTGACCAAGATCAGCCAGTCGGGAATGCCGGTGTCGCGTCCGACGAGGATCGGGCGCAGGATGTTGTCGATCATGCCGATCAGCGCGACCCCCGATACGATCACCACCACGCCCTGCCAGATCGCGCCGGTCGCCAGCAGGTAGATCGCGGCGGGAACCCATACGATCGCAGGGCCGAGCGCGGGGAGCAGCGAGGCGATTGCCATAACCACGCCGAGCAGCAGGACCGATGGGATCCCCACGATCCAGAATGTCAGCGCGCCGAGGGCGCCCTGGACCAGCCCGACGACGACCGATCCCTTGATCGTCGCGCGCACGATGACGAGAAAGCGTTCTGCCAGCCGGTCGGCGACGCCGCGTTCCATCGGCAGCGCGGCAAGGATCGTCTCGCCGATCGCCCGCCCGTCGCGCAGCAGGAAGAATCCGACATAGAGCGCGATCGCGAAACCGATCGCGAAACCGAACACGCTGCCCCCGATTGCGAGGGCCTGCGCCGCGATGATGCCGAGGCTGGCCTGGACAAAGGCGGTCGCGCGTGCCTGGACAGCGCCCAGGTCGCCCAGTCCGGCGCGCGCCAGCGAGGCCTGGATATTGGCCGGGAGCGCGTCGAACACCTCTTCGAAATAGAGCGCCACATCGATATCGCCGTCGCGCAGGGCGACGAACAGCCCCGCCGCTTCGTCGACAACCGCGCTGCCGATCCACAGCGCGGGCAGGACGACGGCGAACAGGATCACCACCAGGCTCGCCAGCGCGGCCTGGCTATCCTTGTCGGGCCGCTTTGCAAGGAACCAGCGGTAGAGCGGCTGGAACATGATCGCTGCCAGCGCCGCCCACAGCAGTGAACGGGCAAAGGGCAGCACGATCGCGATCAGCGCGGCCGACACGAGCGCGAGGAAGAGCAGGAAGCCCCCCTGCTCGAGCGATCCGGTCGGACGCCCCCCGCCCATCTCGATCAGACGTCCAGATTGGCGACGTTCAGGGCATTGTCCTGGATGAATTCACGGCGCGGTTCGACCACGTCGCCCATCAGGCGGGTGAAGATCTCGTCGGTCACGTCGGCATCCTCGACCTTGACCTGCAACAGCGCGCGATTGTCCGGATCGAGCGTGGTCTCCCACAATTGCTCGGCGTTCATTTCGCCAAGACCCTTGTAGCGCTGGATCTTCTGACCCTTGCGCCCCGCGGCCAGCACTGCGTCGAGCAGCTGCGTCGGCAGAGTAATCGCGTCATCGGCAAAGATCGGTGCGGCCTCTTCGCTGTCGCTGTCCGCCTCTTCCGGCTCCGCCGCACCGCTGCGGACGAGCCGCATGGGCGCGGTGTAGACATCGGCGAATTCCTGCGCGACGCGGTTGAGCTTGCGGGCTTCGGCGCTGTCGAGGAAGGCCGGATCGATTTCGTGGACATCGGTCACGCCGCGCCACACGCGGAACAGGCGGACCTTGCCGTCGTCCCCGGTTTCGGCGCGCCAGCGCGCTTCGGGATCGCCCATCTGCAGATGCGCGGCTGCACGGTCGAGCGCGGCGCCGCGATCGCCCGACGGATCGAGCGCGCCGGCCAACGCCATCGCCTCGATCAGGTCGGTGTTGTACTTGCGCGGGACGAAAGCCAGCAGGTTGCGGATGCGCAGGCCATGCGCGACCAGCGCTTCAAGCTCGCCGCCGCCGCGCACCGCGCCGCCGCCTTGCGTTTCGAGCACGCGCGCATCGAGGCCCTGCGCGATCAGGTAGCGATCGAAGGCCGGCTGGTCCTTGAGATAGACTTCGCTCTTCCCGCGCGAGACCTTGTACAGCGGCGGCTGCGCGATGAAGAGGTGCCCGGCCTTGACGATCTCGGGCATCTGCCGGTGGAAGAAGGTGAGCAGCAGGGTGCGGATATGCGCGCCGTCGACATCGGCGTCGGTCATGATCACGATCTTGTGATAGCGCAGCTTCTCGAGATCGAATTCGTCGCGCAGCCCGGTGCCCATCGCCTGGATCAGCGTGCCCACTTCCTTCGAGGAAATGATCCGGTCGAAGCGCGCACGCTCGACATTGAGGATCTTGCCCTTGAGCGGCAGGATCGCCTGCGTCTTGCGGTCGCGGCCCTGCTTTGCGCTGCCCCCTGCCGAGTCGCCCTCGACCAGGAAGAGTTCGCAGTTCGCGGGGTTGCGGTCCTGGCAGTCGGCCAGCTTGCCCGGCAGCGAGGCGATGCTCATCGCGCCCTTGCGGCTCATCTCGCGGGCGCGGCGGGCGGCTTCGCGCGCGGCGGCGGCGTCGATCACCTTCTGGATGATCGCCTTCGCTTCGGCGGGGTTTTCCTCCAGCCATTCGCTCATCTTCTCGCCCATCAGGCTTTCCAGCGGCGAACGCACTTCGGAACTGACCAGCTTGTCCTTGGTCTGCGAGGAGAACTTGGGATCGGGCAGCTTGACCGAAACGATCGCGGTCAGGCCTTCGCGCATGTCTTCGCCCGACAGCGAGACCTTCTCTTTCTTCAGCATCCCGCTGGCGCTGGCGTAATTGTTCAGCGTGCGCGTCAGCGCGGTGCGGAACGCGGCGAGGTGCGTGCCGCCATCGCGCTGCGGAATGTTGTTGGTGAAGGTAAGGACGTTCTCGTAATAGCTGTCGTTCCACTCGAGCGAAACATCGATGCCGATGCCGTCCTTTTCCGCGCTCACCGCGATCGGTTCGGCGACCAGCGGCTGCTTGTTGCGGTCGAGATATTTGACGAAGGCCGCGATCCCGCCCTCGTAATAGAGGTCGTGCTCGAGCATTTCCTCGTGGCGCTTGTCGCGCAGCAGGATCCGCACGCCCGAATTGAGGAAGGCCAGTTCGCGATAACGGTGCTCGAGCTTGTCGAAATCGAACTCGATCACGTTCTTGAAAGTGTCTTCCGACGCCTTGAAGGTGACGCGCGTGCCCTTCTTGAACCCGTTCTCGTCGGGGTTCTGTTCGACCTTGGGGGCATCGCCGACGACGCGCAGGCTTTCGACCGCATCGCCATGCTCGAAGCGCATCCAGTGTTCCTTGCCGTCGCGCCAGATCGTCAGTTCGAGCCATTCGGACAGCGCGTTGACCACCGATACGCCGACACCGTGCAGGCCGCCCGACACCTTGTAGGCATTGTCGTCGCTGGTGTTCTCGAACTTACCGCCCGCGTGAAGCTGGGTCATGATGACCTCGGCCGCGGACACGCCTTCGCCCTTGTGCATGTCGACCGGGATGCCGCGACCATTGTCTTCGACCGAGACCGAGCCATCGGCATTGAGTTCGATCAGGACGAGGTCGCAATGCCCCGCCAGCGCTTCGTCGATGGCGTTGTCCGACACCTCGAACACCATGTGGTGCAGGCCCGATCCATCGTCGGTATCGCCGATATACATGCCGGGCCGCTTGCGGACCGCGTCGAGGCCCTTGAGCACCTTGATCGAATCTGCGCCGTAGCCGGGTTTTTTCGGCGCTTCGGCGCCCGTCATTTCAGGGGTTTCATCCATAGTGATCATATAGGCGGTAGCGGGCGGATTGCCAAAGTTTCGGCAGCGATTTTACCCACAGTTTGCCGCGCACCCGGTTTCGTCTGCAACCGGTTGATTTACCGCCGGGGAAAGCGCATCTCGCGGCCATGCTTTCGGTGCTCGACATCTTCCGGATCGGGATCGGCCCGTCCTCCTCGCACACGGTCGGACCAATGCGCATCGCGCGCACTTTCGTGCGGGCGCTGGCCAAGGCCGGCAAGCTGGAGCGCACTGCCCGGATTGCGGTCGAACTGCAGGGATCGCTGGCGCTTACCGGAGTGGGGCACGGCACCGTTGATGCCAGCATCCTGGGGCTGATCGGCTTCGCGCCCGACACGACCTGCCCCGACGAGGCCGCTGCCGCGCTGGAACGCGTACGCACGCACGGCCGGTTGGTGCTCGGCGGCAGGCAGGACATCGCGTTCGATCCCGCTACGGATATCGATCTCGCGGGGCATGTCATTCCGGATCTGCATCCCAACGGCATGCAGCTGGAGGCGTTCGATGCCGACGGCGCGCCACTGTCGCGGCGGACCTATTATTCGACCGGCGGCGGCTTCGTCGCTTCCGAAGCGCAGCTCCGCCGCAAGCCGAAGGACGACCGGATCAACACGGGCACACGGGTGCCGCACGATTTCGGTTCGGCCGAAGAGCTGCTGGCCGAATGCGCGCGGACCGATCTTTCGATCGCCGAGCTGATCCTCGCCAATGAGGATGCCTTCCGGCCGCGCGAGCGGACTCTCGAAGGGCTCGACCGGATCGCTGCCGCGATGGACCAGTGCGTCGATCGCGGCCTGCACCAGCGGGGCATTCTTCCCGGCGGCCTCAAGGTGGCGCGGCGGGCACCCGATCTGTGGGACAAGCTGTCGGCCAATCCGCAATCGAACGAGCGCGAGCAATTGTTCGACTGGCTCAATTGCTACGCCATGGCAGTGAACGAGGAAAACGCCGCGGGCGGGCGCGTCGTCACTGCGCCGACCAATGGCGCCGCGGGGATCATCCCCGCGGTGATCCGCTTCTATTGCGTCACCGCGGAAGACGATGCCTGCGGCGAAAGCCGCCGGACCTTCCTGCTGACCGCGGGCGCGATCGGCCTGCTCTACAAGCAGCGCGCCAGCATTTCGGGCGCCGAAATGGGCTGCCAGGGCGAAGTCGGCGTGGCGTGCTCGATGGCGGCGGGCGGGCTCGCCGCGCTGTGGGGCGCATCGCCCGCGCAGGTCGCCAGTGCGGCGGAAATCGGCATGGAGCACAATCTCGGACTGACCTGCGATCCCGTCGGCGGGCTGGTCCAGGTCCCGTGCATCGAGCGCAATGCCATCGGTGCGGTCAAGGCGGTCAACGCCGCGCGGCTGGCACTGCACCGGCCAGAAACCGATGCGCGCGTCAGCCTCGACCAGGTGATCGAGACGATGCGCCAGACCGGGCTCGACATGTCGAGCAAGTACAAGGAAACCAGCCAGGGCGGGCTGGCGGTCAATGTGATCGAATGCTGATGCTGCTGGCCGTGGTGCTGGTGGTGTCGGGCGCGCTGGTCGCCGGCGCCGCCTGGGGCATCTACGGCAAGCTGCCCGAACGGCTCGAAGGCTTTCTGGTCGCGCTGGCCGGTGGTGCGCTGCTGTTGTCGGTCACCACCGAACTGATCGAACCCTCGATCGAGACGGCAAGCGTGTTCCATGCCATGCTCGGGGTTGCCGCCGGGGCCGTCGTATTCGCCTTCGCCGACTATCTGATCGACGAGAGATGGGGGCCCGACGATGGCGGGGGCCTGCTGGCGGCGATCACGCTCGACGGGATCCCCGAGAACCTCGCGCTCGGCGTCGCGCTGATCGGCGTGGGCGGGGCCGAAGTTGCCGCGCTGGCGGGCTCCATCCTGCTGTCCAACCTGCCCGAAGCCGCCGGCGGTGCGCGCGCGATGGTGTCGGGCGGGCATGGCCGGGGCAAGGTCATGCTGCTGTGGCTGGGAACCGCGATCCTGCTGTCGCTGGCCGCGATCGTGGGCAATCTGGCGCTTGCAGGCGTGGGCGAGGATGCCCTCGCGGTCATTCGCTGCTTCGCCGCCGGCGCGGTGGTCGCCAGCCTCGCGACCGAGGTCTTCCCGCAGGCCTTCCGCGAGGATCGGCACTGGGCGGGCATTGCCACGGCGCTGGGCGTCATCCTCGCCTTTTCGCTCGGCAGCCTCACGGGCGGCTAGACAGCCGCGCGCGCGGCGATAGGGTGCCGCGCATGGGAGAGACACAAGATGGCGCGCTGGCCGCGCCTTTCGGCAGCTTTGCGCAAATGATCGGCAGCAATGCCGCGGCGCTGGGCGACCAGATCGCCTTGCGCGACGATACCGGCGAGCTGAGCTGGGCGGCACTGGGGGACCGGGTCGAACGGCTGGCCGCACGGCTGGTGGCCGACGGGCTGGAACGCGGGCAATCGGTCGCGATCCTCGGCTATTCCTCGATTCCCTATGCGCTGGTGTTCCTGGCAGCGGTGCGCGCCGGCGGCGTGGCCGCGCCGCTGACCACCAGCGCAAGCGCCGCGCAGCTTGCCGGGATGGCGGGCGATTCGGGCGCGGCGCATATCTTCATCGACCGGGCCAAGCTGGCCGAACTGGGCGAAGACAGTTTCCCCGGGATGCGCCGCATCGTGCTCGACGAAGAACTCGACGCGTGGATGGCCCCCGCCGGCACGCAGGCTCCCGCTTGCGATCCGCAGCCCGGCGATCCGTTCAACATCATCTATTCCTCGGGCACGACGGGTACGCCCAAGGGCATCGTCCATTCGCACCAGATGCGCTGGCGCCAGTTCGCGGCGACCGCGGCCAGCTGGCGCGAGAACGGCCTGCCCGCACGGACGCTGGCTTCGACGCCGCTCTATTCGAACACCACGATGGTGGCCTTCCTGCCCGCGCTGCTGGCAGGCGGGACGGTGCGCGTCATGCGCAAGTTCGACGTGCTGCGCTGGCTCGAATGGGCGCAGGACGACCGCACCACCGTCACCATGCTGGTGCCGGTGCAATACCGCCGGCTGATGCAGGAACCGCGCTTCGACGAATTCGACCTGTCCGCGCTGCAGTTGAAATACTGCACCTCGGCGCCGTTCCCGGCGGACCTCAAGCGCGAGGTTCTGGCGCGGATGCCCGGCGCGCTGATCGAGATCTATTCGATGACCGAAGGCGGCGTGGTCTGCCTGCTCGAAGCGCACAAGTTTCCCGACAAGCTGCATACGGTCGGACGCCCGGCGCCGGGCAGCGAGCTCCGCGTGCTCGACGATGACGACAGGCCGGTGGCGGCGGGCGAAGCGGGCAATCTGATCGGGCGCAGCCAGACCATGATGGCCGGCTACAAGAACCAGCCCGACAAGACGCGCGAAGGCTATTGGACCGACCCGGAAACCGGCGAGACCTGGCAGCGGATGGGCGATATCGGCCGCGTCGATGCCGACGGTTTCGTCGAACTGGTCGGCCGCGCGAAGGACATGATCATTTCGGGCGGGTTCAATATTTTCCCCGTCGATCTCGAGGACGAACTGGCGAAGGAACCCGACGTGGTGGAAGCCGCGGTGATCGGCATGCCGAGCGAACGCTGGGGCGAAACGCCGGTCGGCTTCGTCACGCTGACGCCGCAGGCGCGCGGCTGCGAGGCGATTCGCGAAGCGGTCAATGCGCGGCTGGGCAAGACCCAGCGGCTGGCGCAGCTGCATGCGATCGACGAAATGCCCCGCAGCCATATCGGCAAACTGCTCAAGACCGATCTGCGCGAGGAAGCCGCACGGCGCGGTGCGCCCGACTAGGCGGCGCCCGGTCCCTTTGCTGCGGCGGGGCGCAGCGTTTCGAGACGCGGCACCGACTTCTTGGGGGGAGGGAGAGGAATGTCGGCGGCCGCGTCTCTACTCGCTGCCATATCGCCTCGCCGGTGCGGGGGGCCTGGAAGGCCGGCCGCGGGTGGCGAGGAAGGCCAGAAGCAGCGGTTGCTTGGGGGACCGCTGCAACTGTAACTCGTCCGGGACGGGAGTGTCAGGGGTCACCGTCCGGCTGTGAAGCTGGTAATAATCGTGCGCGGCTGCGAACGAAAGTGAGAAAACGTTGAAACATGTTGCGAATTGCGCAACGCAATTCGCCAACTGTCTCATTGCAAAAATATACGCGCTCGGCCCCTGAGTGCGATGCGCACTGCCTTCCGGGCATGAGAAACCCGGTGCCGCCGGGCGGGCGACACCGGGTCTTCATCCAGCGGCAGGCTCAGCGTGCGCTGGCGAGCGTGGCGGTGGCCTTCTGGCGGATCATCTGCTGTGCCGAAGCAACCAGCGAGGCCTTGCAGCGACGATCGTAGGAGAAAGCGTTCACGGACAGCGCTTCGGGGTGCGTGCAGGCGGCTTGCGCTGCGGCATCGACGCGGTCGCGCAGTTCGGCGAGCTGCGAGGGGTCGCGCAGGTCGAGGTCATTGAAATCGACCGCGATGCTGACTTCGGTGCGCTTTGAAAGCGCCTGTACGGGGGCACCCAGCAGGGCGGTAGCAGCGAGGCCGGCGGCGAGAAGGTTGATAATTTTCACGAGCGTCTCCTGTTGAAGGTATTGTCGCTCTTCAAACATCCTGTGGTTTGTTCTCGTGTATCGTTGTGCGCCGCACCATTTCTCTTCGCAAGTGCAAAATACGCAGGATAGTGTTGAAAGCGATGCACCTGTGCATCGGCCGGTGGCCGTCTGCGATGCTCCGCAGGCGAATGCTGGACAGGCGGCGCACGCTGGCCTTAACGGGAACGCCATGCAGGCAGAACACCTCCCCGATTCCATCCTGATCGTCGATTTCGGCAGCCAGGTCACCCAGCTCATCGCGCGCCGCGTGCGCGAGGCAGGGGTCTATTCCGAAATCGCGCCCTTCACCCAGGCGGAAGAGGCGTTTGAGCGGCTCAAGCCCAAGGGCATCATCCTGTCGGGCTCGCCCGCCAGCGTGTGCGACGAGGGGAGCCCGCGCGCCCCGCAGGTGCTGTTCGACAGCGGCCTGCCGATCCTTGGCATCTGCTATGGCCAGCAGGTCATGACCCAGCAGCTTGGCGGCGAGGTCCGTCCCGGGCACGAGACCGGCGAGGGCGGTGAATTCGGCCGCGCCTATCTGACCGTGACCGAACAATGCGCATTGTTCGATGGCATGTGGCAGAACGGCGAACGCCACCAGGTGTGGATGAGCCATGGCGACAAGGTCACCCAGTTCGCGCCCGGCTTCCGGATCGTCGCCACCAGCGATGGCGCGCCCTTCGCCGTGATCGCCGATGAAAAGCGCAAGTATTACGGCACCCAGTTCCACCCCGAAGTGGCGCATACGCCCGATGGCGGCAAGCTGCTGGCCAATTTCGTGCGCCATGTCTGCGGGCTCGCCGGCGACTGGACCATGGCCGAGTTCCGCAAAACCAAGATCGCGGCAATCCGCGAACAGGTCGGCGACGGCAAGGTGATCTGCGGCCTGTCGGGCGGGGTCGATTCGGCAGTGGCCGCGGTCCTCATCCACGAAGCCATCGGCGACCAGCTGACCTGCGTCTTCGTCGATCACGGGCTGATGCGGATGAACGAGGCCGAACAGGTCGTGACGCTGTTCCGCGACCATTACAATATCCCGCTTGTGCATGTGAATGCGGAGGAGCGGTTCCTCGGCGGTCTGGCGGGCCAGACCGATCCGGAAAAGAAGCGCAAGTTCATCGGCGGCGCGTTCATCGACCTGTTCGAGGCGGAAGCGAAGAAGATCGGCGGGGCCGATTTCCTTGCGCAGGGCACGCTTTATCCCGATGTCATCGAAAGCGTCAGTTTCACCGGCGGGCCCTCGGTCACGATCAAGAGCCACCACAATGTCGGCGGCCTGCCCGAACGCATGAACATGAAGCTGGTCGAACCCTTGCGCGAACTGTTCAAGGACGAGGTGCGCGAACTGGGCCGCGAACTGGGCCTGCCCGAGATTTTCGTCGGGCGGCATCCCTTCCCCGGCCCGGGCCTTGCGATCCGCATTCCCGGCGAAGTCACCAAGGAGCGCTGCGACATCCTGCGCAAGGCCGATGCGATCTACCTCGAGGAAATCCGCAATGCGGGCCTCTACGACGCGATCTGGCAGGCCTTCGCGGTGCTGCTGCCGGTCAAGACCGTTGGCGTGATGGGCGATAGCCGCACCTATGACAGCGTCTGCGGCCTGCGCGCGGTGACCAGCACCGATGGCATGACGGCCGATGTCTATCCCTTCGACAGCGCCTTCCTCAGCCGGGTGGCCACGCGCATCATCAACGAAGTGCAGGGCATCAACCGCGTGGTCTACGACTACACGTCGAAGCCCCCCGGTACGATCGAGTGGGAATAGCCTCCCTGCAGGCCGGGCCCCGGCCTGCGCAGCCGCGACGTTTCGGGCCCGGCGCGATCGTGCTGCTGGCGAGCATCGCGATCCTCGCCTTCGCCGGCAATTCGGTAATCGCACGCTATGCACTCGCCGCCGGCGGGATCGACGCCGCAACCTTCTCGCTCGTGCGGCTGGGCGCCGGCGCGATCGTGCTGGCGCCGCTATTGCTGCGCGGCACCGGCCGCTGGAGCCTGTCGGGCGGAATCAGCCTGTTCGTTTACGTGGCGATGTTCTCCTTCGCCTATGTCGATCTGCCGACCGCCACCGGCGCGCTGATCCTGTTCACCGTGGTGCAGGCGAGCGTCGTACTGGCGGGCATGCTGCGCGGCGAACCGATGCGGCTGCTGGGCTGGGCTGGGCTGCTGCTGTCGCTCGGGGGGCTCGCCGTGCTGCTGGTCCCGCAGGTCGAGAGTGGCCGGGTGCTGCCGACCGTATTCATGGCGATCTCGGGCATGGCCTGGGGCGCCTATACGATGATCGGCCGCGCCGTTGCCGTGGGTGCGGGCGTCCATACCGCGCGCAGCTTCGCCATCGGCGCAGTGCTGGCGTTACCGTTGCTTTCCTTTGCCGGCAGCATGCCCAGCGCCACCGGGGCGCTGCTGGCCGTCCTCTCGGGCGCGCTCACCTCGGGGCTCGGCTATGTCGTGTGGAACCGCGTGTCGCCCTCGCTCGGGCTCGCGACGCTGGCGACCGTCCAACTGGCGACACCGCTGGTCGCCGCCATGGGCGGGGTGGCGCTGCTCGGCGAACTGGTCACGCGCGAATTGCTCGTGGCCGGCGCGTTGATCCTGTCCGGCATCGCCATGACGCTGAAACGGTGAGCCGCTGAGCGATGGAACTGCCGCTCGGCCCCGATCCGCGCACGGCAACCATCCGCCGCCTGCAGGCGATGCTGGTCCAGCGGTTCGGCCATATCGAGCGCGCGGCGGCCGAATGGCGCCAGCCCGAATGGGTGCTGGTGCAGGGCGTGATCGGGGCGCGGACCAAGTCCGAGATCTCGAACGCGGCGACCGATTGCTTGCTTCGCCGCTGGGGCTGCTGGGAGGCGGTGGCCACCGCGCCGCTGGCCGATGTGCAGGCCGAGCTGGCGACGCAGACCTATCCCAATGTCGCTGCGGAGCGATTGCAGGCGAGCCTGGCCGCGCTCATCGACCTTCGCGGCGGCGTCGATCTGGCGCATTTGGCCGACATGGGCACCGAAGCGGCGATGGACTGGCTCGAACAGCTGCCCGGCGTGGGCCGCAAGATCGCCGCCGGGGTGATGAATGCCAGCACGCTCGACCGCCGCGCGATCGTGCTTGACGGACACCACACGCGCATTCTCCAGCGCATGGGGCTGGTGCCGCCCAAGGCGAGCACGGCGCGGGCTTTCGCCGCGATCATGCCGGCGATGCCGGCCGATTGGTCGGGAGCGGATTACGATGAGCATCACCTGCTGATGAAGAAGCTCGGCCAGACCTGGTGCCGCCCGGCGGCGCCCGCCTGCCCCGAATGCCCGGCGCAGGCGCTGTGCGAAACCGGGCGGCACCGCGCCTGATTGCAGCGCGCGCCCGCTTGCGCCACAAGCGGTGCGCATGAAACGTCTCGGCTCGATCCTCCTGTGGTCCGCGATCGCGGCTGCGTTCATCGGTCCCGGCACGGTGACCGTCGCGGCCAGCACGGGCGCCTCGCTTGGCCCGGCGCTGCTGTGGGCCATCCTGTTCTCGGGCATTGCAACCTTCACGCTGCAGGAATTCGCCGGACGGCTCGCGGTGACCACAGGCGACGATCTGGCGACGGTGTTGCAGCGCCGCTACCCGACCGGTTTCGCGCGGGTGGCGACGGTGACCCTGCTCGGCGGCGCGATCCTGCTCGGCTGCGCGGCCTATGAAGCCGGGAATATCCTCGGCGGGGCAGCGGGGGCGATGCTGGCGCTCGACGCGCCGCGCGGCGCGGTGACGCTGGGCCTCGCGCTCGCCGCGGGCGCGCTGCTGCTGGCGGGTTCGCCGCAATTCGTGGCGCGCCTGATGGCCGCATTCGTGGCGCTGATGGGGGCGGGTTTCCTGCTCGTCGCAGTGTCGTTGGCCCCGGCCATCGGACCCTTGGTCGGCGGCCTGGTGCCGGAACCGGGTTTCGTCGACGACCCCGCTGCGCTGCTGGCAGTGCTCGCGCTCATCGGGACGACTGTCGTCCCCTACAACCTGTTCCTGGGCGCGGCGCTCGCGCGCGGCCAGGGGCTGGGCGACATGCGCTTCGGCCTGGCTGTGGCAGTGGCGATCGGGGTGCTCATCACCGCTGCCGTGCTGGTCGTGGGCACGGCGCTCGTGGGCGAATTCTCCTTTCCTGCGCTGGGCGACGTGCTGGCCGACCGGCTGGGCCCGTGGGCGCGGACCGGCGTGGGCATCGGCTTGCTTGCCGCGGGCGTATCCTCTGCGGTGACGGCGCCGCTGGCCGCGGCGCTGACCGCGCGCGGCCTGTTCGGCGCGCCCGGTGATCAGCAGTGGCAGGCGGACGGCTGGCGCTTCCGCGCGGTATGGGCGGGCATCTTGCTCGTGGGGCTCGGTTTGGGGCTAGCCGACATCCGACCGGCCCCCGCGATCCTCGCGGCGCAGGCGTTCAATGGCGCACTGCTTCCGCTGGTGGCGCTGTTCCTGCTGGCAGCGATGAATGACGCGGCTGCACTGGGCGGGCATGCCAACGGCCTGCTCGCCAATGCTTTCGGGATGCTGGTCGTCGGGGTGGCGACCATGCTCGGACTGACCGCGCTGACCCGCGCGGCGGGCACGCTGTTCGGGTTCGGCCTGCCCGCGCCGGGGATCATCCTGCCGGCCTTCGCCGTCATCGGCGTGTTTGCCGCGCGCGCGGTCACCCGGCGCGAGATGCGGTGAAGGAAGTGCTGGCCCCGGACGAGGTGGCGCAAGTCTATCGCCGTCTCAGCCGTGCCATGCCGGGGCGCACCCCCGGCGCGAAAGGCCCCAAGGGGCAGCCCGACGCGTTCCGGTCGTGTGTTTCCTGCATGCTGTCGGCCCAGTCGCGCGATCGCAACACCGCCGCCGCCACGCGCGCGCTCTTCGCGCTTGCCAGGACCCCGCAAGCGATGCTCGCGCTGGACGATGAAACGATCGCGCGCGCGATCAAGCCCTGCGGGCTCTACAATATGAAGACCCGCAATATCCGCGCCTTCTGCACCGCGCTGCTGGCCGAGCATGGCGGTGCGGTGCCCGACACGCGCGAGGCGCTGATGGCGCTGCCGGGGATCGGGCGCAAATGTGCGGACATCGTGCTGAGCTTTACCTTCGGGCGGGACGTGATCGCAGTCGACACCCATGTCCACCGCGTGTGCAACCGCATCGGCCTCGCTCAGGCACGGGCGGCGGACAGGACAGCGGCGCAGCTCGAGGAACGCTCGCCGGGATGGGCGCTGCGCGACGGGCACTTCTGGCTGATCCAGTTGGGCAAGCGCATCTGCACGGCCCGCGCGCCCGAATGCGGGCGGTGCCCGGTGGCCGACCTGTGCCTCTTCTACCGCGCTACGCGGGGAAGCTGACGCCGGTCATCTCTTCGGACTTGGTCCACAGCTTCCCGGCGAGGTTCTCGTCGCGGATATGCGGGTAATAGCCGCCCGCGCGCGGTTTCTCGGGATCGGCGGCAACCGCCACCTCGCAATCCTCGCAATAGACGCCGCCCTTGCCTTCGAGCAGCGGCGAAACCGCGCACCACACGGTGGTCGCGGCGCCTTCCTCGGTCGATTTGAAGGCCTCGTGGACGTTGCCGTCCTCGTCGTACCAGCCCATCGCGCGCTGTTCTTCCATCGTCAGGTGCCGCTGGAGCGGCGTAGCGATACCGCCCGGGTGCACCGCGAAGGCGCGCACGCCCCGGCTTTCGCCGAGCTTGTCGAGTTGCAGCGCGAACAGGGCGTTGGCCGACTTGGCCTGTCCGTAAGCAAGCCACTTGTCGTAGTCGCGGCGCTCGAAATTGGGATCGTCGAGATCGAGCCCGTGGAGCCGGTGCCCGATCGAGGACAACGCCACGACGCGGGCCCCGCCGCCGGTCAGCAGCAGCGGCCACAGCCGTGCGGTCAGCTGGAAATGGCCCAGGTGATTGGTGGCGAACTGCATTTCATAGCCGCGCGCGTCGCGACCAAGCGGGCTGGCCATGATCGCGGCATTGTTGATCAGGATGTCGATCGTGTCGGTGCGGCCCGCGACCGCTTCGGCGAAGGCATCGATCGAAGCCGGATCGGCCAAGTCGAGCGGAAGGATCGCGATATCGCCGTCCAGCGCGTCGAGCACGTCATGCGCCTGGCCGGTCCGCCGCGCGCCGACGATGACCTGCGCACCGGCTGCGGCAATCGCCCGGACGGTTTCGGTGCCGATCCCCGAATAGCCGCCGGTTACGACGACGCAGCGGCCCGACAGGTCGATCCCGTCGATGACTTCCCCGGCAGTCGAGCGATATCCGAAGGGCGAATTGACCGGTTCCTGGTGGCTGGGCATGGCTGTGTCCTCTCCTCTGCCCAACTATGCGTTGCCCGCACTGCCTTGGCCAGCCCCCAGTTCAGCGGCCGGCGCGCAGCGGGGCCGGTTGCGGCTCAGCCTTCGGTGTCGGGCATCGTATAGGGCACGAAATCGTCCAGCATCAGCACATCGGACAGAAAGCCCACCGTCCGGTCGACCAGATGGACCTGGTCGCTGCGGCACAGCCGCGATCCGCTGAACCGCTTGATCACCATGATGTCGCTGTCGTCGATGCTTTGCGGGTTGCGCGTGTAGTTGACCCAGACCGTATCGCCCGAGCGATAGGTCAGCGCGGTGCCGTCGATCTGCTTGAGGCTGCGGCTGCCGGTGGTGCTGATGCAGTTCTGCGGTTCGCCGGCAACGCGGCCGTCGAGCAGCTTGGCGAGCTTCGCTTCGCCGCGGGTGGGTTCGGCTTCGTCCGCCTGTGCGGGAACGGCCATCAGGCCGGCAGCGGCAGCGGCGAAAATCAGGGGCTTGAGCATGACAGGTCTCCTCAGGAAAAGGGACAGTGTATCACGCAGGCTGAACCTGCGCTGAGTCATGCGGTTCCGCCCACCGTGATCCCGTCGACCAGCAGGGTCGGCTGGCCGACTCCCGCGGGCACGCTCTGCCCGCCCTTGCCGCACATGCCCACGCCCTCGTCGAGCGCCATGTCGTTGCCGATGCCGCGCACCTTGGTCAGCACGGTCGGGCCGTCCCCGATCAGCGTCGCGCCCTTGATCGGTGCCACGACCTTGCCCTTCTCGACCTTGTAGGCCTCGGTGCAGGCAAACACGAACTTGCCGCTGACGATATCGACCTGCCCCCCGCCGAAGCTGGTGGCATAGATGCCGTTGTCCATCCGGCTTAGCAGGTCCGCCGGATCGTCGCTGCCGCCCCGCATGAAGGTGTTGGTCATGCGCGGCATCGGCGCGTGCTGGTAGGACTGACGGCGACCGTTGCCGGTCGCCTCGACCCCCATCAGCCGCGCATTGAGGCGGTCCTGCATGTAGCCCCTGAGAATGCCGTCCTCGATCAGCACGGTTTCGCGGGTCGGCGTGCCTTCGTCGTCGATGCTCAGCGAACCGCGGCGATCGGTCATGCTGCCATCGTCGATCACGGTGACGCCGGGGGCCGCCACGCGTTCGCCGATGCGGCCCGCAAAGGCGCTGGTGCCCTTGCGGTTGAAATCACCTTCGAGCCCGTGCCCGACCGCTTCGTGCAGCAGGATGCCGGGCCAGCCGGGGCCGAGCAGGACGCTCGTCTCGCCCGCTGGCGCCTCGACGCTTTCCAGGTTCACCATGGCCTGACGGACCGCTTCGTCGACCGCGCGCATCCAGCGTCCCTCGTCGAACAGATCGTCGTAGAGATAGCGGCCGCCGAAGCCGAAGCTGCCGGTTTCGCGGCGGCCGTTGGCTTGGGCTACGATGCTGACGTTCAGCCGCACCAGCGGGCGGATGTCGCGCGCGGTGAAGCCATCGGCACGGATGATGTCGATCGCGCTCCAGCTGCCCGACAGGCTGGCGCTGACCTGCGCCACGCGCGGGTCCTTGGCGCGGGCCACGGCGTCGATCTTCTCCAGCAGCGCGACCTTCTCGGCAAAGGGCACGAGATCGAGCGGGCTGGCATCGGTGTAGAGATGCCGGTTGGTGCGCTCGGGCGGGGCGGCTTTGGCGGCCGTGGCGGGATCGAGCAGGCGCAGCGTTTCGCCCGCGCGCGCGATTGCCCTGGCGCTGATTTCATTGGCATGCGCAAAGCCGGTGGTCTCGCCCGATACGCCGCGCAGGCCGAACCCCGAATCGCGGCTGTAATCGGCGGTTTTCAAGCGCCCGTCATCGAAGGCGAAGCTCTCGCTCGCCATGAATTGCAGATAGAGTTCGCCATCGTCGCAGGGCGCGAGCAGCCGCGTGGTCAGCGCCTTGGCTTCCTTGGGATCGAACTGGGTGTAGAGCAGGGCGTGCGGATCGTTTGCTGGCGTCATGCCCTGCTATGTAGGGGCTGCGCCGTCCCAGCGAAAGCCGCGATCGCCTTCGCCGCCGCGCCCGCCGCGGTGGATTCCGGCGGCGGCTGGAACGGCAGCTACCGGTGGCCCGGGTCGGCGCCTTCGGAAATGTCCATCAGCTGCGACTGGTCGACCCCGTCGGCCGGGCCGCCTTCGAGCACGAAACGGCGATCGCAATAGCCGCAGTCGACATAGCCGTGCTCGTCGATTTCGAGATAGATCTTGGGGTGCCCCAGCGCGGCGGAACGATAGTTCTTGCCGGTGCGGATATCGGTCGCGCCATCGCACCACACGCGCCGCGTGGTGACCTTGGAGACTTCGGGAGGAGGCAGGCTCATGCGACAGGCCGATAATATGTGCTTTGCCTTGGTGCAAGCATTCGCCGCTTGTCGCGCCATGGCCGCACCCCTAGGTCACCCATCATGCAGACACCCCCAGCCATCCGTATCGACAATCTGGTCAAGGAATACGCCTCGCCCGGCCCGGGCGAACCGCCCAAGCTGGCGCTCAAGGGGGTGAGCTTCGACGTGCCGCAGGGCGGGATCTTCGGCCTGCTCGGCCCCAATGGCGCGGGCAAGTCGACGCTGATCAACATCCTTGCGGGGCTGGTGCGCAAGACGGGCGGCAATGCCGAGATCTGGGGATTCGATACCGACGACAATCCGCGCAATGCCAAGCGTTCGATCGGCATCGTGCCGCAGGAAATCGTCTTCGATCCGTTCTTCACCCCGTTCGAAGTGCTGGAGAACCAGGCCGGGTTCTACGGCATCCCCAAGGCCGAGCGGCGCAGCGAGGAACTGCTCAAGGCGGTCCATCTGTGGGACAAGCGCGATGCCTATGCGCGCACGCTGTCGGGCGGGATGAAACGGCGCCTGCTGATTGCCAAGGCGATGGTCCATTCACCGCCGATCCTGGTGCTCGACGAGCCGACCGCCGGGGTCGATGTCGAACTGCGCCGCCAGCTGTGGGAACTGGTGACCGAACTCAACCGCGAGGGCGTGACCGTGGTGCTGACGACGCATTATCTCGAGGAAGCCGAGCAGCTGTGCGACCGCATTGCGATCATCAATCACGGCGAGCTGATCGCCGACAAGCCGACTCGCGAACTGGTCGACATGGCGCGCGAAAAGATCGTCTCGATCACCGTCGACAAGGATCTGGGCGGCCCGATCATGGAGCCCGCCTTCACCAAGGCCGAAGTGATCGAACCGCGGCGGCTGGAGATTACCTATGATCGCGACCGGACGAGCGCGGGACAGGTGCTCGCGCTCGTCCAGTCGCACGGCTATGCGATCGAGGATGTCACCACGCGCGAAGCCGACCTGGAAGATGTCTTCGTCCAGCTGACCGGTGCGGGGTGATCGCCCCGATTACATGAACGCGCGTGGGCCCAGGCCCGCATCGCGGACCTTCTGTACCGCCCACGAATGCGGTTCGACTTCTTCCATCGGTGCCTTGCAATTGCGGCAGCGCCCGACCTGCTGCCCGCTGACGCGCGTGATCTTCTCGCGGTCGATGCTGTGCCGGCCCAGGGCACAGCCGATACGTCCCATAGTCATGATGTCGCGACCCTCCAGTCCCGTTATGTATGTCCCCTGTTGCCGCGCCCCCTAGGCCGAAGATCGGCCGACAATAAGCTTGCTGCGCCGAATCGTTCCTTGCTTGCCGCGTAGTGATTGGATCGGCATGACGCGCGCATGACAGACACCCCGCACGACGTCCTCGTGATCGGTTCGGGCGCCGCCGGTCTCACCGCCGCGCTCGCGCTGGCCGAAACCAAGAAGGTCCTGGTCCTCGCCAAGGGCCGGCTCGACAGTGGCTCCACCGCATGGGCGCAGGGCGGCATCGCCGCGGTGCTCGATGCGGGCGATACGTTCGACAACCACATCCGCGACACGATGGTTGCCGGCGCGGGGCTCAACGACCGCGAAACGGTCGAATTCGTGATCGAGCGCGCCCCCGCCTCGATCGACCGCCTGTGCGAACTGGGGGTCCCGTTCAACCGCGAAGAGGATGACCTGCACCTCACCCGTGAAGGCGGGCATTCGCATCGCCGGATCGTCCATGTGAACGATGCGACCGGCTGGGCGGTGCAGGCCGCGCTGCTCAAGGCGGCGGAGGAAAACCCCAATATCACGCTGCTGCCGGGGCAAAGCTGCGTCGATCTGATCACCGGCCGCAACCAGGTCGCCTATTCGGGATCGGGCCGGGTCTGGGGCGCCTATGCGCTGGACGAAGGCAGCGGCAAGGTCGTCGCGCATGTCGCGCGCGCCACGGTCATGGCAGCGGGCGGCGCAGGGCGCGTCTATCTCTTTTCCACCGCGCCGCGCGGTGCCACGGGCGACGGGATCGCGATGGCCTGGCGGGCGGGGGCGCGGGTGTCGAACATGGAAATGATGCAGTTCCACCCGACCTGCCTCTACAATCTCGAGGTCAAGAATTTCCTCATCACCGAGGCGGTGCGCGGCGAGGGCGGCCGGCTGGTCAATCCCGATACCGGTGAGCGGTATATGCAAAAATACGATCCCGAACGGATGGAACTGGCGCCGCGCGACATCGTCGCACGCGCCAATGACGACCAGATCAAGCGCTTCGGGCTCGATTACGTCCATCTCGACATCAGCCACCAGCCACCCGAATTCGTGCGCCAGCACTTTCCGACGATCCACGAGAAACTGCTCGGGCTGGGCATCGACATGACCAAGGGCCCGATCCCGGTCGTCCCGGCGCAGCATTACACCTGCGGCGGCATCAAGATCGGACTCGATGCGAAGACCGACCTGCCGGGCCTGTGGGCGGCGGGCGAATGCACCGAAAGCGGCCTGCACGGCGCCAACCGCCTCGCGTCGAACAGCCTGCTCGAATGCTTTGTCTTCGGCGAGGCGGCGGCAAAGGACATCCTCGAATGCTGGGACACGCTCGATGATCCGCCCGCAATCCTTGCCTGGGACGAAAGCCGGGTTACCGATTCGGACGAGGAGGTGGTGATCAAGCAGAACTGGACCGAGATCCGCCGCTTCATGTGGAATTACGTCGGCATCGTGCGGACCACCAAGCGGCTGGAGCGCGCGGCGCACCGCATCCGCCTGCTGCGCGAGGAGGTCGAGGATTATTACGGCCACTTCCGCGTCACCACCGACCTGATCGAACTGCGCAACCTGCTCGAATGCGCCAATCTGATCGTGCAGAGCGCGCTCAGCCGGAAGGAAAGCCGCGGGCTGCATTTCATCACCGATTACCCCGTGACCGATCCGGTGGCCCGCGACACCGTGCTCATCCCTTAGGGCGCGCAGCAAGGGGCGCCGCGCTCGGCGCATCCGCTCATCGTTTGGAAAGCCGCTGGGTGATCGGGTGACCGGGCCCTGTGGCGTCAGTCGGACGCCGATCGCCAGGTCGCCATCGACCAGTCGCTGCGCAGCATCCAGTCGTCCATGGCATAGTGGCGCACGACTCGCTGGCTGACGGGTTCGAGGAAAAAGATCCCGATGCTCTCGCCCAGCTGCCAGGCGACTTCCCCCGCCGCCACCTGGCCGGGCAGCAGCACGACTTCGACCCGGGTGCCCACTTCGGCCACGATATCCTGGCATTCGACCATGCAGCCAGAGGGGGACAGATTGCGCATGGCGCAGCGCAGCCCGTGGCCGCCGATGGTGATGCGCAGGTCGTCCAGCGTGCCGCTGCGATCCTCTCCGCGTCGCTCCATCGTCTTCTCACTCATCCCGCAGGCCCTCCATCCTCACGCCGCCCGCGCGGCACCCGATCGAGCGCGAGGCCTGCACGGTCTGCTGCACCGGCGGC
>CERU01007623.1_pt1 | contig 22022 bp, 27 predicted proteins | sample 530741 | NCBI WGS metagenome assembly CERU01 (sample SAMEA2620925, study PRJEB7988) | marine metagenome | biome: marine biome (ENVO:00000447); feature: deep chlorophyll maximum layer (ENVO:xxxxxxxx); material: "saline water (ENVO:00002010), including plankton (ENVO:xxxxxxxx)" | depth 30 m | reverse complement strand
TCGACAGGCCGGTGGTGACCACATCCTCGACCATCAGCACCTTGGCCCCGGGCTCGAGCCGGAACCCGCGCCGCAAGTGGAATTCGCCATCGGGCCGTTCGAGGAACATCGCGTCCTTGCCCAGCGCGCGGCCCATTTCCTGGCCGATGATGATGCCGCCCATCGCCGGGCTGATCACGACATCGATCTGGCTCCGTGTTTCGCGCGGGATCTTCTGCGCCAGCGCAAACGCCAGCCGCCCGGCGCGGTCGGGGTTCATCAGCACGCGTGCGCATTGCAGATAGTGGCCGCTGTGCCTCCCGCTCGACAGTTTGAAATGGCCTTCGAGCAGGGCTTCGCTGGCGCGGAATTCGTGGAGGATTTCTTCTTCGGTCATGATGCATCGGTCCAAAGCGCCTCGCGCCCGATTGCGCAAGAGGCAAAGCTGGTTGCACATTTTTATCGGCCACCCGCTTGAGGCATCTGCATTCCCTGCCTATAGGCGGGCGCAATCGGGCCCAAAACGAGGGCGTTTCCGCCATGCAGGCGGGATTTGACTGCGCCGGCGGGCCCGTATCGAGACACGACACGAAAGAGTGCCAAGACGATGAAAATTCTCGGCTCCCTCAACGGGTTCCAACGGATCGCAGCCAGCCTGGCCATGGCCGCTACGCTGGCCTTCGGTGCACCGGGCGCGGTCGCGCAGGATGCGGCTACCGCACAGCTCGAAGCTGTCGATCCGGCCGTGGCTGCCGATGCCTCGAACGAAGACGTGGCCGCCGGTTCGAGCGCCTACGTCCCGATGAAGCCGACCGAAGGCAAGGGTATGCCGGTGGCTGCGGGCATCGATGTGCAGGACCAGTTCTCGCCCATCGGCCAGCAGGCCAATGCGCTGCATATCGGCCTCGTCTGGGTCATGGCGCTGATCAGCCTCTTCGTGCTGGCGCTGTTCGTCTACGTCATCCTGCGCTTCAACAAGCGCGCCAATCCGGTGCCGTCGAAGACCAGCCACAACACCACGATCGAAGTTATCTGGACCGTGGTTCCCGCGCTGATCCTGCTGGGTATCGCCGTGCCGTCGATCGGCCTGCTGAGTGCGCAATACCAGTCGCCGCCGAAGGATGCGATCACCGTCAAGGCGATCGGTTACCAGTGGTACTGGGGCTACGCTTATCCCGACAATGGCGATTTCGAAGTCGTCTCGAACATGCTGACCGAGGAAGAGGCCGCTGCGCGGGGCGAACCGCACCAGCTCGCGGTCGACAATCGCATGGTCGTGCCGGCGGGCGTCCCGGTCCGTTTCCAGACGACCGCTGCCGACGTGATCCACTCGTTCGCCGTGCCCAGCCTGTGGTTCAAGCTCGACGCCATTCCCGGTCGCCTGAACGAGAAGATCCTCCAGATCGACGAACCCGGCGTCTATTACGGCCAGTGTTCGGAGCTTTGCGGCGCGCGTCACGGTTACATGCCGATCGCGGTCGAGGCGCTGCCGATGGACCAGTACAACGCATGGGTGCTTGCCCAGGGCGGGACGATCGCAGGTGCAGCCGATACCGGTATCGCAGCCGATCCGGCCGCCGCGCCCCTGCAGGAACCCGAAAGCGCGGTTCCCGGTGCCGCCGGTGCCGGCGCAGCCCCGACCGTCTAAGATTTACGTTTAGCTCGAGAGTATAGCACGATGGCTACCACCGCCGACAGCTTCCAGGCCCACACCGAAGACCATGCGCATGACGACCATCATGTGCCCGGGTTCTTCGCGCGGTGGTTCATGTCCACCAACCACAAGGACATCGGGACGCTCTACCTGATTTTCGCGATTATCGCGGGGATCGTGGGTGGTGCGATTTCGGGCATCATGCGTCTGGAACTGGCCGAGCCCGGCATCCAGTATCTGCAGTGGTGGGCCGAATTCATGGGCGGCACGTCGGACTTCGATACCTCGCTGCACATGTGGAACGTGTTCATCACCGCCCACGGCCTGATCATGGTCTTCTTCATGGTCATGCCCGCCATGATCGGCGGCTTCGGCAACTGGTTCGTGCCGCTGATGATCGGCGCGCCCGACATGGCCTTCCCGCGCATGAACAACGTCAGCTTCTGGCTGACCGTCGCCGGCTTCGTCTCGCTGCTGTTCTCGCTCTTCGTGCCGGGCGGTACGGGGCCGGGCGCAGGCACGGGCTGGACCGTCTATGCGCCGCTTTCGACCACCGGCTCGCAGGGGCCTGCAGTCGATTTCGCGATCTTCTCGCTGCACCTTGCCGGTGCCGGTTCGATCCTTGGCGCGACCAACTTCATCACCACCATCTTCAACATGCGTGCGCCGGGCATGACCCTGCACAAGATGCCGCTGTTCGTATGGTCGGTGCTGGTCACCGCCTTCCTGCTGCTGCTCGCGCTGCCGGTGCTTGCAGCCGCAATCACCATGCTGATCACCGACCGCAACTTCGGAACGACCTTCTTCGATCCGGCCGGTGGCGGCGACCCGGTGCTGTACCAGCACCTGTTCTGGTTCTTCGGTCACCCCGAAGTCTACATCATGATCCTGCCGGGCTTCGGCATGATCTCGCAGATCGTCTCCACCTTCAGCCGCAAGCCGGTCTTCGGTTACCTCGGCATGGCCTATGCCATGGTCGCCATCGGCGTGGTCGGCTTCGTCGTGTGGGCGCACCACATGTACACCGTCGGTCTCGACGTGAACACGAAGATGTACTTCACCGCCGCCACCATGGTCATCGCCGTGCCGACCGGGGTTAAGATCTTCAGCTGGATCGCCACGATGTGGGGCGGGTCGATCGAATTCAAATCGCCCATGGTGTGGGCGATCGGGATGATCTTCCTGTTCACCGTCGGCGGTGTGACGGGCGTGTACCTCGCCAATGGCGGTGTCGACGATGTCGTCCACGATACCTATTTCGTGGTCGCGCACTTCCACTACGTGCTGTCGATGGGTGCCGTGTTCTCGCTCTTCGCCGGGTTCTATTACTGGTTCCCCAAGATGAGCGGCCGGATGCATTCCGAACTGCTGTCGCACCTGCACTTCTGGGTGTTCTTCATCGGCGTGAACGTGATCTTCTTCCCGCAGCACTTCCTGGGCCTGCAGGGCATGCCGCGCCGCTATCCCGACTATGCCGAGGCGTATGCCTACTGGAACGAGATCAGCTCGATCGGTTACATGATCATGGCGGCTTCGATGGTCTTCTTCTTCGTCAACATCGTCTACGCCTTCGTGGCGGGCAAGAAGGTCGGCAACAATCCGTGGGGCGAAGGCGCCACCACGCTCGAATGGACGCTGAGCAGCCCGCCGCCGTTCCACCAGTTCGAGACGCTGCCGGTGATCGAGGACCACCACACCGCACACGATCACATGAGCAAGCCGCAGCCCGCTTAAGCAGGTGCGAAAGACTGGACACGAAAGAGCGGCCGGTCCCATGGTGGACCGGCCGTTTTTCTTTGCTTGCCCGGAGTCTGAGCGAATGCCCCAGATGCGTACCATCGATACCGGTTCAGCCAGTCTGCGCTGCGCCGTCGAAGGCGACGGCCCGTTGGTGATCATGGTCCACGGTTTCCCCGAGAGCTGGTACAGCTGGCGGCACCAGATCGGCCCCGTGGCGGACGCAGGTTTCACCGCCTGCGCGATCGACGTGCGCGGTTACGGCGGATCGGACAAGCCGGAGCCGGTTGGCGCCTATGCCATGGAACATATCGCCGGCGATCTGGTGGGCCTGCGCGAAGCCCTTTCGCCCGGCGCCCCGGCGGTGCTTGTCGGCCACGACTGGGGGGCGCCGATCGTGTGGAATTCCGCGCTGACGCATCCCGGTCATTTTCGCGCGGTGGCGGGGCTGTCGGTCCCGTTCGCCGGCGTGCCGAACCGGCCATTCACCGAAGTCTTTCGCGAACATTTCACCAGCCAGGGCAAGTTCTTCTACCAGGAATATTTCCAGGAGCCGGGGGTGGGCGAGGCCGAAGCGGAACGCGACCCTCGCGATTTCGTGCAGCGGATGATGTATTCGATCAGCGGCGATGTGCCGCCGGGCGACTATTGGGAAAAGCCGCTGGGTGCGACCTTCCTCGAGGGGCTGCCCGATCCCGCGCCGGTAGCCTGGCTGACCGAGGACGATCTCGATTTCTACGAGGCCGAATTTCGCGCGTCGGGCTTTCGCGGACCGCTCAACCGCTATCGCAACCATGAAACCGACTTCGAATGGCTGCAGCAGTGGAACGGCAAGCGCATCGAGCAGCCCGCCCTGTTCATCGGCGGAACCCGCGATCCCGCCACCTTCCTGTTCGGCGCGATCGATGATCCGGTGGCGCTCATCCGCATGTTCGCACCGCGCATCGAAGGTCACGTGCTCGACGGCGTCGGTCACTGGACGCAGCAGGAACGGCCCGAAGCGGTAAATACGATCCTGATTGACTGGCTAAAGCGCCTGTAACGCCTTATATGGCGACCGATCCCATGACCCAGACCGTCCCCACCCAGCTCCCCGCCGAATGGCGCGATTTCTTTGCGCTGACCAAGCCGCGCGTGATGAGCCTGGTTATCTTCACCGGCCTGTGCGGGCTGCTCGCCGCGCCGGGCACTATCAATCCCATCCTTGGCTTTACCGCGGTGCTGTGCATCGCGCTGGGTGCGGGCGGGGCAGCAGCGCTGAACCAGTGGTGGGAAGCCGACATCGACGCGGGGATGAAGCGCACTGCGGCCCGCCCGCTGCCTGCGGGGCGGATGAACCGCACCGATGCGCGCGACTTCGGCGTCCTGATCTCTGCCGCTTCGGTGATGATCATGGGCTTGGCGCTCAACTGGCTGGCGGCCGCGATCCTAGCGTTTTCCGTGTTCTATTACGCGGTCATCTATACGGTCTGGTTGAAGCCGCGCACCCCGCAGAACATCGTGATCGGTGGCGGGGCGGGGGCCTTTCCGCCGCTGATCGGATGGGTCGCGGTGACCGGCGATATCACGCTGATGCCCGTGCTGCTGTTCCTCATCATCTTCATGTGGACGCCGCCGCATTTCTGGGCGCTCGCGCTGTTCGTGAAGACCGATTATGCCAATGTCGGCATTCCGATGATGCCGGTCGTCCGGGGTGAAACCTCGACGCGCCGTCAAATCTTCGCCTATGCCGTATTGCTCGTGCCGGTCGCGGCCGCCCCGTGGTTCATCGGCGGGACGGCTTACGTTTACGGTGTTGCTTCGCTTGCGCTGTCGCTTGCCTTCCTTGCGCTTTCGGTTCCGGTCGCTTTTCGGCAGACTGGTACCAATGACACGATGAAGCCCGAAAAGCGCCTGTTCGCTTTCAGCATCATCTATCTGTTCGCCCTGTTCGCCGCGCTGGTGGCCGACCGGGTAATGGCCAATCAGGGATGGATCGCATGACGCCCGAAGAAGAAACCGAATTCAAGCGCCGGCAGAAGAGCCGCAACCTCGTGGTTGGCGGTATCCTGCTGTTCCTCGCCGTTCTTTTCTATGTGATAACCATCGCTAGGATGTGAGCTTCGCCATGACCGCTGCTACTCTCGATACCCGCAAGAACCGCACCGCTCTGCTCGCTTTCGGTGGTGCACTGGCCATGCTCGGTCTGGGCTACGCAGCAGTGCCGCTCTACCAGTTGTTCTGCCAGGTTACCGGCTTCGGGGGTACGACGCAGCGCGCGACCGAGAGCGATGCGGCCATCGCCGAACGTCTTGGCGCCAGTGCCGGCGGGCGGACGATCTCGATCCGTTTCGACGGGACGACTGCGGGCGATGTGCCCTGGAGCTTCCGCCCCGAACAGGTCACCGACACCGTGACGATCGGTCAGCGCGACATGGCAATCTACCTCGCGAAGAACGAATCCGACGAGGCCATCACCGGGACCGCGACCTTCAATGTCGAACCCGAGCAGGCCGGGGCCTATTTCAACAAGATCCAGTGCTTCTGTTTCACCGAGCAGGTGCTGCAGCCGGGGCAGGAAGTGCGCATGCCGGTGCTCTATTTCGTCGATCCGAAGGCGCTCGACGACCCCAACATGGACGGGGTGGAGCAGATTACCCTGTCATATACTTTCCACCGGGCGCTGGAATCTGCCGAGTAGCCCCTAGACCCCAACGCATTGGCGCATTAAGGGCACCCGCAAAGCGAAACCCAGGACGCGAGTACTATGGCTGGCAACGTCAATCACGAATATCACATCCTCGAACCCGATATCTGGCCCTTCGTCGGCTCGTTCTCGGCGCTGACCTTCACCAGCGGCATGGTGCTCTACATGCACGAAATGGCCAGCGCGCATCTCGTGCTCGGCCTCGGCATTGCCGGCCTGATCGCGACCTTCTTCGCCTGGTTCGGCAACATCGTGAAGGAAGCCGAACGCGGCGACCACACGCCGATCGTCCAGCTGCACATGCGCTACGGCATGATCCTGTTCATCGCCTCGGAAGTGATGTTCTTCGTCGGCTGGTTCTGGAGCTGGTTCGATTTCGCGCTGTTCCCGAGCGAGTTGTCCGATGTCGTGGGCGGGACTTTCCCGCCTGCTGCCATCGAATACGTGATCGATCCCTTCAGCCTGCCGCTGCTCAACACGCTGATCCTGCTGTGTTCGGGCACTACCGTTACCTGGGCGCACCATTCGCTGATCCACGGCGACCGCGATGGACTGAAGAAGGGCCTGTGGCTCACGATCATCCTGGGCGCCGTGTTCACCGCGATCCAGGCCTACGAATACGCCGCAGCGCCGTTCGAATTCGGCGGCAACACCTACAGCTCGGCCTTCTACATGGCGACGGGCTTCCACGGTTTCCACGTCCTCGTCGGAACCATCTTCCTGATCGTCTGCCTCGTGCGGACCTACAAGGGCCACTTTACCCCGCGCCAGCACTTCGGCTTTGAAGCTGCGGCATGGTACTGGCACTTCGTCGACGTGGTGTGGCTGTTCCTGTTCATCACCGTCTACGTCTGGGGTGGCTGGGGCGCTGCCGTCCATTGATGGCTGCCGCCAGGCTCGAACAACAGGAAGGGCAGCCCGGCACCGCCGTGGCTGCCCTTCTTGGTTCGTGCCCCACGGTGGATAAACCAATGCCGACCCTGAAATGCTTCGCGGGCGGAAATAGTCGCATCGTGATCCCGGAGAGCAGCGCGCTGTGAGACGCATTCCGATATTCGCCACGGTCATCGTAGCCGCCGCCATTGCGGTCATGATCGCGCTCGGTTTCTGGCAGCTCGGCCGGATGGAGGAAAAGGACGCGCTGATCCAGCGCGCCGAACGGTCGCTGGAGATGGCGGAGCCGGTCGGCTATCCGCGCGATCCGGCCCTGGCGGAGGAGTTGCTGTATCGCCGGACCGAGGTGACCTGCGCCGAGGTGGTCGGGATCAACACCGTCGCCGGTACCAGCCTGCGCGGCGAAAAGGGCGTCGCCCACCGCGCGACATGCGCGCTGCCCAGCGGCGAACAGGTCCGCATTGACCTGGGATTTTCGCGCAATCCCGCGCCGGTCGAATGGGCAGGGGGACCGGTTGGCGGCACCATTGCGCCGGGTGGCCGGATCGTCGCCTCGCAAGGCGTGGCCGGTCTTGCCCCGCTGGCGCCGCCTGATCCTCGCGATTTGCCCAACAATCACCTTGCCTATGCGGGCCAGTGGTTCTTTTTCGCGCTCACTGCGCTGATCATCTACATCCTCGCGCTGCGGCGCCGTGCCACGCGTGCTAGGGACGTTTAAAGAGCCGCTTGCTTGCCCGCCCCGGCATGCCCCGCTAACCGCCTATCCCGATGAAATATGTCTCCACCCGCGGCAGCGCTCCGTCGCTCGATTTCGCCGGCGTCACGCTCGCCGGTCTGGCCAGCGATGGCGGGCTCTATGTCCCGGCACAGTGGCCGCGCTTCACGCATGACGAAATCGCCGCGATGCGCGGTCTGCCCTACAGCGAACTGGCCGCGCGGGTGATGCAGCCCTTCGTCGGCGATTGCCTGACGCCCGAGCGGCTGCGCGAACTGACCGCCAAGGCCTATGGCCGCTTCGCCCATGCGGCCGTGACCCCGCTGACCCAGCTCGACGAGCGGCAATGGCTGCTCGAACTGTTCCATGGCCCTACGCTCGCCTTCAAGGACGTCGCGCTGCAATTGCTCGGCCTGTTGTTCGAGGAGTTCCTCGCGCGCGAGGATGGCAGCCTGACCATCGTCGGGGCTACCAGCGGCGATACGGGAAGCGCCGCGATCGATGCGGTGGCGGGGCTCGACCGGGTCGAGATATTCATGCTGCATCCCAAGGGCCGCGTCAGCGATGTCCAGCGCCGCCAGATGACCACCGTGCGCGCGCCCAATGTCCACAACATCGCGATCGATGGCAGCTTCGATGACGCGCAGGCAATGGTGAAGCGCATCTTCGCCGATCCCGACGTGACCGACACCCACCGGATCGGCGCGGTCAATTCGATCAACTGGGCGCGGTTGATGGCGCAGGTGGTCTATTACTTCGCCGCCGCGCTGCAATTGGGCGGGCCCGACCGCAAGGTGGCGTTCAGCGTCCCGACGGGCAATTTCGGCGATGTCTTCGCCGGCCATGTCGCAGCGCAGATGGGCCTGCCGATAGAGCGGCTGATCGTGGCGACCAACGTCAACGACATCCTGCACCGCGCGCTCAGCGCCGGCGATTATTCGGCCGGGGATGTGACACCCACCGCTGCGCCCAGCATGGACATCCAGGTCAGTTCCAATTTCGAGCGGCTCTTGTTCGATGTCGGCGGGCGCGACGGGATCGCTCTGGCCGAGCAGATGCGCGGGTTCGAGAGCAAGCGCGCGATGCAGCTAACCAATGCGCAGCGCGAAGGCGCGTGTGCGCTGTTCACCAGCATGCGCGCCGACGAGGACGACATGGCGCGGGCCATGCGCTGGGCATGCGAGGATTGCGCGGAAATCGTCGATCCGCACACTGCGATCGGCTTGCACGCGGCGCGCGTGGCCGAACTGCCGCATGACGTCCCCGTGGTCACGCTGGCCACCGCGCATCCGGCGAAGTTCCCCGATGCGGTCGAGCGGGCGACAGGCACCCGCCCGGGGCTTCCGGCCCGGGTCGGCGATCTGTTCGCGCGCGAAGAAGCCTATCGCGAACTTCCCGGTACCTATGAAGCCGTGCGCGACCATATCGTGGGGCATTCGGCCTGATGGCCCAATTGCGGCGCGATCCGGTGCTGATGGTCGGCGAAGGCTGGGACGCCTATCGCCTGCTCGACAGCGGGCACGGGCGCAAGTTCGAACAATATGGTGACTACTGCTTCATCCGCCCCGAACCGCAGGCGATGTGGTCGCCGCGACTGCCCGAATGGGACGCGCATGGCGAATTCGTCCCCGGCAGCGACGAGGACGGCGGTGGCCGCTGGCAGTTTGCGCGCGACGTGCCGCCGGATGGCTGGACGCTGCGCTGGGGCGACGAAGCGCGCTTCACGGCGCAATGCACGCCGTTCCGGCACCTCGGCTTCTTCCCCGACATGGCCCCGGTGTGGGAATGGATGGGCCGGCAACTCGGCGATGCACGCGATGCCGAGACGATGAACCTGTTCGGCTATACCGGCGTAGGCACGCAGGCGCTCAGCCGCTTCGGCCGTGTGACGCATGTCGATGCGAGCAAGAAATCGGTCGCCCAGGCGCGGGAGAACGCCGCCATGGCGGGGCTCGATGATCGTCCCATCCGCTGGCTGGTCGAGGATGCGATGAAGTACGCGGCACGCGAAGTGCGGCGCGGGCGCCGCTATGACGGCATCATTCTCGATCCGCCGAAGTTCGGACGAGGGCCGGATGGCGAGGTGTGGCGGCTCGAGGAAGGATTGCCGGAGCTCGTGTCCGATTGCCGCCAGTTGCTCGATGCCGACAGCCGGTTCCTTTTCCTGACCGTCTATGCCGTTCGCATGAGCAGCCTCAGCCTGGCCGGCCTGCTTCAGGAACTGTTCGCCGAACTGCCGGGCACGATCGAACATGGCGACTTGGCGGTGCAGGAGGATGGCAGCGGACGGCTGTTGCCCACCGCGATCTTCGCGCGCTGGTCGAATCCGCGGTAGGACGCTGCCCATGGACGATTCGCTGATCCTCGAAGTGGCCGATTTCGAGCACGACGTGCTCACCGGCATCTATTCCGAAGAGACCGGCCGGCCGCAGCCGCTGCGCTTTACTATCCAGGCGCATATGAAGCCCCTGCGCCGCTATGATCCCGACACTTCGCTCGATCACTCGAAGAACTACATGGATCTCAAGTTTGCCGCCTCGGAAGCCCTGCCCGAGGGCGTTCATTTCAAGCTGATCGAGGCGGTCGCCGACCATGTCTGCGAAACGCTGTTCCTGCAGGACCGGCGCATTACCGCAGTGACGGTCAAGATCGTCAAGCTGGCGATTGCGGAGGCGGACGAGAAGATCGGCATCACGCTCCACCGCGAGCGGCGTGAATGAAACGGATCGCGGTGGACGGCCTGCCTGGCGATCCGCTTGCGGCTGCGGCGCTGTTCCACGGACAATGGCTGCCGCAGGCGGAGGATGCCCTGGCCGGGGGCGATGATGCCGTCCTCGTCCTACCATCGGCCGATCACACCCACCGCGAATGGCGGCGGGCGATCGTTGTCGCCCTGGCGCGCAAGCATGCGCCGCGCCGGATCAACATGATCGCGGGGGAAGGCGCGTCGCTCGCCGCGATCGAAAGCTACCTTGCAACGGCGCCCGGCGTGACCGGCCAATATCTGGAAGCCTGAACCATGGGCGTGCGTATCCTTTTCCTCGGTCCGTTGCGCGATCTCGCCGGGCAGGACGAATGCGAAGTCGCAGCGCCGCTCGGTTGGGACGGTCTGCTGGCCGCGGTGAACCCCGCGGTTGCCGAACAGCTGCGCGAGGCGCGGGTCAATCTGGCTTGCGCAGGCAAGGTGCTGGCGGACAAGACCCAGCTGTCGGCGCGGGATGGCGACGAGGTTGCATTGTTGCCGCCGGTGAGCGGTGGCTAGGCTCGTTCTCCAAACGCCGCTCGATGTCCGCGTGCTCGAGAAGGGGCTGTCCGTGGGAGAGGCGCTGGCCGCCTTCAACGCGGCGCAGGGCGCGGCCGGGGCGGTGGTCTCCTTCTGCGGCAAGGTCCGGCCGGACGGCGACGTAAAGGCGCTCGAACTGACGCACTACGAACCGCTTACGCATAGCGGCATGCTGGACCTGGCGCAGGCGGCAAAGGTGCGCTTCGGGCTCGAAGGCGCGCTTGCCTGGCACCGCGTGGGGGTGATGACACCGGGTGAGGCGATCGTGCTGGTGGCTACCGCAGCACGGCATAGGCGCGATGCATTTGCCGGTGCCGATTACCTGATGGACCATCTCAAATCGGCGGCGTGGTTCTGGAAACGCGAGAAACGCGGCGATGCATGGCACTGGATCGAGCCGCGGAAACAGGATCATGCCGATCTGAAGCGCTGGAAATAAATTCCGTTCGTTGATCGAGATCAAGGAATCGCCGGCTGCTCGGGCGCATCAAGGCGCCAACAAAGGAGCCCGCCATGTCCAAGCATTTCACTCGCGAACTCGTTGCCGAACAAGCCGCCATCGTTGCGGCGCCCAAGACCATGCCGGAGACCGACCGCAGCTTCGAACTGCCCAAGGGTCTCTATATCGCGACGGTGGGCCTGTATCTGGGCTTTCTCGCCGTGATGGCTACGGGTCTTTCGACGCCGGGGCTGATCATCCCGATGGTCATCTTCACGCTGTTTATCGTCGCCGGCTTCGGCCTGCCCGCGCTGTGGACACGGATCGGTCCCGAGCATCGCGGGCGCAACATGAGCTGGGCGAAGCTCGTAAGCCAGGGAATCGTCACGCATACGGGCCGCGTGAAGGCGGGGGACGCCGCGGTCCAGATGCTGATCCTGCCGGCGCTGATCTTCTGCTGGGGCATTGCCACGGTGACGATCGCCGCCTTCGTATAGGCACCTTTCCGGTGGGGGGGACGCGGGGCCGGGCAACCGGCTCCGCGTTTTTCGTATGCGCGATCAGCGGACTCGTGCGCGCAGCCTGGCCAGCACGTCGTCTTCCTCGCGCACCAGCGCGATGACGGTCTCCCGCGCTGCTGCGATCGCGGCGCTGTCCTGCGCCTGGACGGTCGCAGCGGTATAGAGGATATCGAGATCGCCCAGCGCCGTCGCGGCAATGCTGCGCGCCGAATCGAGATCGGCGAGGGCCACTTGCGCCGTCGCCCAGCTATCGCTGCCGATCGCGCTGCCGGCGGCGGCGCCGACCCTGCGCTCGGCTGCCGGGACGGCACCGGTGAACTCGGCATGCGCCGCGCGCGCCTGCTCGACCAGTGCAGCAAGCCGCTCATCAAGGCTGCCCGACATCGTTACCGGAACTTGCGGAACCTCCAGCTGTCGCCCCGGGACGGGCTCGAATGTGCCTTCGGCGCGCTCCACATCGCGTGTCGCCAGCGAAGGGTAGCGTTCGGACGCGGTGCCCGCGCAGCCGGCCAGCAGAAATATGGCGAGGGGGAGGGCGAAAAGCTTGCGATCGATCATCCTGTCTTCCATATCACGCAGGCCGCAGCGCACCAGCGGGGATGCAAAATTCCTCGCGGCGAGCGTTGACTTGCGGCAACCTATCGCTTAACGGCACGCTTCTTTCCGGGGCTGCTTCATGTAGCCTGACGGGCGCGCCGTGCATCGCAAGATCACGGCACAGCAATTTGAACGAGAGATAACCACCATGTTCGCAGTAGTGCGCACGGGCGGCAAGCAGTACCGGGTTGCCGCCGGAGACAAGATCGCGGTTGAGAAGCTGGCTGGCGAAGCCGGCGATACCATCACGCTGGGCGACGTCCTGCTCGCAGGCGAAGGCGATTCGCTTTCGGATGCCGGCAAGGTTACCGTTTCGGCGGAGATCATCGCACAGGCCAAGAGCGAAAAGGTGATCGTTTTCAAGAAGCGTCGCCGTCACAACTATCGCCGCAAGAACGGTCACCGCCAGCAGATGACGCTGCTGCGGATCACCGACGTCGGTGCCGGTTCGGCCAAGAAGGCCGCGCCGAAGAAGGAAGCCGCTCCCAAGGCCGATGCCGCGGAAGACAAGGCTCCTGCCAAGAAGGCTGCGCCCAAGAAGGCCGCTGCCAAGACGACTGAAGCCAAGAAGTAAGGAGCGCGGACGATGGCACATAAAAAAGCAGGCGGTTCGTCGCGTAACGGTCGTGATTCGGCCGGTCGTCGCCTTGGTGTGAAGAAGTTCGGCAGCGAGAACGTCATCGCCGGCAACATTATCGTGCGTCAGCGCGGCACCAAGTACTATCCGGGCAGCAATGTCGGCATGGGCAAGGATCACACCCTGTTCGCGCTTACCGACGGCAAGGTCCGCTTCCACAAGGGCAAGCTCGACCGCCAGTTCGTCTCGGTCGACATGATGGCCGAAGCCGCCGAGTAAACCGGACGCTCCGATAACGGGATCGTCCAAACGGGACGGTCCCAGCCGGGTCCACGATCCGGCAACCGAAGAGGGAGATGGGGCCGACCCGTCTCCCTCTTGTCGTTTCTCCTTCTTCGATTTCGCGGCGAAATTTTCTTTCGCCATCACGCAATTGTCACGCGTCCGGCCTAGGAGCCCGGAGCGTGGACCGAAGGGGAGATTACCTATGTTCCATGTGACCGAACGGCTGCTGTTGCGGCCGGCATGGCCCGAAGATGCCGAAGCGCTGCTGGGCGGAATCGCCGATGAGGCGATCGTCCGCAATCTTGCCAGCGCGCCGTGGCCCTATCTCCCCAAACACGCCCGCGAATTCGTCATGCGCCAGCACGACCCGCGCTATCCGGTCTTCCTCGTTACCCTGCCCACGGGCAGCGGCTCCGAAGTGATCGGCTGCATCGGCATCGATCCCTGCGACAGCGCCGATGCCGAGATCGGGTATTGGATCGCACGGCCCCATTGGGGCCAGGGCTTCGCCAGCGAAGCGGGCCGCGGCGCGCTCGAAGTGGCGCGCCTTCTCGGCCACCAGCGGATCGAGGCGGGCCATTTCGTCGACAATCCGGCATCGGGCCGCGTGCTGCGCAAGATCGGCTTCCTGCCCACCGGCCGGGTCGCGCCCCGGGCGAGCCGTGCACGGGGCGGCGAAGCACCCTGCAAGCTCTTCAGCCTCGACCTGCGCGCCGATGCCCGCGCGCGGCCGCAGGCCGCCTGAAGCCAGGCAAGAGAAAGGCCCCGCAGGCGCTGTACCTGCGGGGCCTCTCTTCGTTCAGCTACGAAGCCTTACTCGGCGGGCATCAGCGCGTCGCTGAAATCGCCTTCGTAGAGCTTGATCAATTCGCGGTCGTCGTGATCCCATGGGTGGAAGCCCGGCTTGAAATAGGCCAGCCACGCGGGGAAGATCCGGCGCACGATGCCCGGGCTGACGGTGAGATATTTGAACAGGCCCCACTTCGCCTTCCAGCCGGTGATGCCGTCCTGTTCGAGCAGAGCGAGCGCATCGGCCCAGCGGTTCTTGAAGAAGCGCGCAGTAACCGTGAGCATGACGAGGCTGCGCACGCGCCAGCGCTTGCCGGCGGTCCAGTCCTTGGTGGCGTGGTTCCAGGTGTCGAAAGCGACGCCCTTGTGCTCGATTTCCTCGGCTGCATGCCAGCGCCACATATCGCGCACTTCCTTGTCGGCGGTGGCGAAATGCTTCGGATTGGCGAGGAATTCGGCTGCCATCATCGCGGTGTAATGCTCGAGCGCCATGGTCACTGCCAAGTTCGCGATAGCCGGGCGCCCCTTGGTCAGCGCGAGCAATTCCGCCACCCGCGCGTCGATTGTCTTGATGTCGTAGCCCGCGTCCTCGGCCAGCCGATTGAAGGCGATATGTTCGCGGGTGTGGTTGATTTCCTGCTTCACAAAGGCGCGGATCTCGCTCTCGAGCTTGGGATTGGCGCCTTCGCGATGCGCCTTGACCGCCTCGATGAAGAAGGCTTCGCCGCGAGGGAAGGTGGCCGACAGGGCATTGTGCCAGGCAGTGCCGAACGGTTCGCCCGCCCACCAGCGCCGCGGGCTGGTGCCGCGATTGAAGCGCTCGTCGCGCACGGTGATGGTCAGATCGGCCGGGGTCGGCGCGGTGTCACGCAAGTCGGTATCGATCGTAACGGGGGCGTTCATCAAAAGCTCCTCGGGATTAACTGACATTGATGTAAGTAAGGCCTACTTACATTGCTGTCAATAAATTGGCGTCGCGCCTTTCGCGGCCCTGCGCAATGGGTTACCGCACCGGTCAATGGCCACGCGCAAACGACTATCGCCCGAGGAATCGCGACTTGCAGCGCTCGAGGCGGCACGCGTGCTGTTGATCGAAGCGGGGCCGCAATCGGTGACGTTGAAGGCGGTGGGTGCGCGCATCGGCCGCACCCATGCCAATCTGCTGCACCATTTCGGATCGGCGGCGGGCCTGCAGAAGGCGCTGGCCGGCCATCTTGCCAAGACGGTTTGCGACACGATCATCGACGCGGTCCGGGCGAGCCGCGCGGGTCTGGGATCGCCGCGCGAGGTGGTCGACCTGGCGTTCGATGCATTCGACAAGGAAGGCGCTGGCGCACTCGCCAGCTGGATGATCCTGACCGGTAACGAGGACGCGCTGACCCCGATCGTCGAGACCATCCATCAGCTGGTCGATGAAATCGCGCCCGAGGAAGCCGCGCATGGCGCTGCCCCGACGCAGGTGCATGAAGAGACATTGGCGCTGGTGCTGATGGCCATGGGCGATGCGCTGATCGGCACCGCATTGTCACGCTCGCTCGGGCTTCCCGAAACAGCCGCGCGCGACCGGGCCGAGCGCATGCTCACCCGGTCGATGGATATCACTCTGTCGCAGGGCTGAGCGCGTCGCGCATCCATTCCGGCGCGCTGTCCGCGTCGATTGCATCCACCCGCAGATGGTCCACCGCCAGGCCGAGATCGGGGTAATCCGCCTTCCGCCGCTTGTCGTCGGAACGCTCGAGCGGGACCACCACCAGCCGCCGGTTGACCTTGCTGCGCCAGTTCATCCGGGCGGTGTTCTCCTGCCCGATATAGCAGCCCTTGCCGAAGCTGACGCCGTGCAGTTCGGCGGCGTTGGTTTCCAGCCACAGGATGTCGCCCAGTTCGGCCCGGCCTTCAGGCACGCCCAGCGCGAGGCGGTGCGCCCGCCAGTCGGCGTCCGCTGCTTCATCGCTGTCGGCAACTGGCGCCAGCCAGCGCTGGCCGAGCGCGGCCAGTCGCGGATCGGCTGCACCGCCATCGCCCATTTCAGCCTGCCAGTGCACGGCCACGCCTGCATCGACCGCGATCGCGATCTTGCGGCGCAGGCGGTAGAGCGACAGCCGCTTGGCCAGATCCTCGGCCGCCTCGGCTTCGCAATCGATCAGCACTTCCCCGGCGGCGCCGGGCCATACGAGGAAATCGAACAGCGTCTTGCCCTGCGGCGTCAGCAGCCCGGCATAGGCGGGCAGGGTTCCCGTGACATCATTCGTCACCAGTCCCTGCAGGAAGGCAATGACGTCTTCGTCGGGGTCTTCGCTGGTAAGGCGGACGATGGCTCGGTCGAACAGGCGGGTGGCAGTCATGGGTGACAGATAGGCCGCCCGACGCCATAGGCAACCACATGGTCGAATCGTTGACAATCCGCCGCCCCGACGACTGGCATCTGCATTTCCGCGATGGTGACACGATGCGCGCCGTGGTCCCGCAGACCGCGCGCCAGTTCGCCCGCGCCATCGTGATGCCCAATCTTGCGCCGCCGGTGACCACCACCGCGCTCGCCGCGGCCTATCGCGACCGAATCCTAGCCGCAGTGCCCGCGGGCCTGGATTTCACTCCGCTGATGACCGCTTACCTGACCGACGAGAGCGACGCGGACGATCTCGCCGCAGGCCATGCCGACGGCGTGCTGACCGCGGCCAAGCTCTATCCCGCCGGTGCCACCACCAATTCCGCGCACGGCGTTACCGACGTCGCCAACATCATGGGCGTGCTCGAACGCATGGCCGATATCGGCATGCCGCTGTGCGTCCATGGCGAAGTGACCACGCCCGATATCGACATCTTCGACCGCGAGGCGGTGTTCATCGACCGCGTGCTGCAGCCGCTGGTCGATCGGCTGCCTACGCTGCGCGTGATCTTCGAGCATATCACCACCATGCAGGCGGTCGGCTTCGTGGAAAGCGCGGGTCCCAATATTGCGGCGACGATCACCCCCCAGCACCTGCAGATCAACCGCAACGACATCCTTGTCGGCGGTATTCGTCCGCATCTCTATTGCCTCCCGGTAGCCAAGCGCGAACAGCACCGGCTGGCGCTGCGCGGCGCGGCGACCAGCGGATCGGCCAAGTATTTCCTCGGCACCGACAGTGCGCCGCACCACCGGCATACCAAGGAAACCGCCTGCGGCTGCGCTGGCATCTTCAACGCGCCCTTTGCGCTGGAAAGCTATGTCCAGGTGTTCGAGGACGAGGGCGCGCTCGACCATTTCGAAGCCTTCGCCAGCCTCAACGGCCCCGCTTTCTACGGCCTTGCACCGAACGAAGAACGGATCACGCTGGAAAAGGCGCCGGTGGAAGTGCCGGCGGAAGTCGATGGCGGCGAGGCGCGGATCGTGCCCTTCCACGCGGGCGAGACGCTCAGCTGGCGGCTGGCTTCCTAGTCCGCGCGACGAGGTCCCACACGAAAATCGCTGCGGCCGCCCAGATGCAGGCAAAGCAGGCGGCCTGGACGGGCTTCAACTCTTCGCCGAACACGGTCAGTCCCAGGACGAAGACGATGCTGGGAGCGAGGAACTGGATGAAGCCGAGCATCGAATAGGGTAGCTTGCGCGCGGCAATCGCGAACAGCAGCAGGGGGAAGGCGGTCACCACGCCGCCGGCCATGATCGCCAGGCTGAGTTCGGTCGAAACGGCGAAGGACGATCCCTGCGTCTGCGCGTAGTACCATGCGATCGCGAGCGATGGCAGCAACAGCAGCGCCGATTCGATCGTCAGCCCGGGGACCGAACCGACATCGAGCTGTTTGCGGATGAGCCCGTAGGAACCGAAGCTCAGCGCCAGCGTCAGGCTAATCCACAGCGTGGTGAGCGCGCCCGCGGCCAGCAGCGAGACACCGATCCCGGCAAGACCCACCGCGGCCCATTGCGGACGCGAGAGCTTCTCACCGAGCAAGACGGTGCCCAGCAGCACGTTGACCAGCGGGTTGATGTAATAGCCGAGGCTGGCGGCATAGACCTGCCCGTTCTGGATCGCCCAGACATAGACCACCCAGTTCACCGCGATCAGCGTCGCGCTCAGCGCCAGCAGGCCGAGCGTCCGGCGATTGACCAGCGCGGCGCGCAGGTCGGTGCCCTGGCGGCGGGCGAGCACGATCAGCAGGCACAGCGGCAGGGTCCAGATGATTCGCCAGCCGACGAATTCGAACGCCGGGACGCTGCGGACAAGGATCAGGTAGAGTGGCAGGAAGCCCCAAATGACATAGGCGCTGAACGCCGCGGCAAGGCCCGTGCGGTCGGTCTGGGGTGGGGCGCTGGCGTTCATTTTCGCGCGCTAGGCCCCCGCGAACACGCCCGCAAGCAGCAATTCGTCGACGCGTAAACGTCGGCCTGCCGGATTTTTCGAAAGCTGACAGCGTGGTTGCATGCGGTTCAGGTTTGGCGGCCTAAAGCTTAACGGCATCGCAGGGGGCTCCCCTCCTGCCTCTGCGCTCAGAAAGGAATAAACCATGCTCAAGTCTTTCCGGAATGCTTCGATGGCCATCGCCGCGGCAGGCCTCGCCTTCGCCATGCCGGCGAGTGGGGCGCCGGCGATGCACACCAACAGCGGCGCGCACGCAGCGGTTACCGGAGACCTGACCTTCGATCACAAGCGCCAGCGCGGGCATCGGCACGACCGGGCTCGCGATTACCGTGATTACCGTGATTACCGGGGCGGGGGTGACTATCGCGGCGGCCAGTCGCGCCCCTATTACATGGGCTACGACCGTGGCTACGGCCAGCCGGTCCGCGCCAACACCCGCGTCTGGCGCGGAAACGACGGGCGTTATTACTGCAAGCGCGACAATGGCACCACCGGCCTGCTGGTCGGCGCGGGCGTCGGCGCACTGCTGGGCCATGAAGTCGCAGGCCAGGGTGGCGATCGCACGCTTGGCGCCATCCTCGGCGGGGCGGCGGGCGCACTGCTCGGCCGGTCGATCGACCGTTCGCAGACCCGCTGCGGCTGATGTGAATTTGCGTTTCGGCCGTGCCCACCCACGGCCGGACAGCGCGGCTCGCCACCGGGTCGTGCGGGCGTCGTCTGTCCTTCCCTTGCGGGGCGGCGGGCGGCGCCCTTTAGCTTTTCAAGCCGGCATGTCCCGCTATGGTGCAGCGCCTCCGGTCGGCTGGCAAAGCGCGGCAATTGCTGCGTAGGACAGTCGCGTTCCCAAGTTGAGGTCTATCGATGAACCGTCGCCTGCTCGTCTCTCTCGTTCCTGTTGCCCTTTTGGCTAGTTGTGGTGACACGAACGAGGATGAGGCGGCAGGCGACGCCATGGACCCGGCGAGCGAACAGGCGCTGAACGACGAGCTGTCGTCCGACCCCGATCTGGCGGGACGGAACGAAGCCAATGCCGCGCTGTCGGGCACCGGCAATGCCGCGATCCCCAATATCGACAAGTCGCCCCGCGCGATCGAGGCTGCGCGCAGCCGCGCCGCCGAACTGGTTGGCGGGCGCAGCGAACTGGTGTCGCCGCCGACCGCCAAGACGCTGGGCGACGACAATGCACCGAGCGCGGCGATGGTCGCCGCCGCCCGCGCCGCGGTTTCGCCGGGCGGCGAGAATTGCGGCGAGAAGGTCGACTACACCTCTGCCTGGGCGGCTAAGCTGCCCGCCGCCTTTCCCGTCTATCCGCGCGGCAACACGCAGGAAGCGGCCGGAACCGACGAAGGCCAGTGCGCGCTGCGCGTGGTGTCCTTCCTGACGCCGGTCGCGCTCGAGGAAGTGCTTGCCTTCTACTACACGCGCGCACGGGCCGCCGGCTACAATGCCGAACACACCAAGAGCGCGGGCGACAACATCCTCAGCGGGACCAAGGGGCGTTCGGCCTATGTGGTCTATGCGCGACGGCTGCCGCAGGGCGTGACCGAGATCGATCTCGTCACCACCGACTGACCGCAGCGCGGTCAGCTTTCCCGGATACCGACCCCGATGCTCGCACGGGGTTGCTCCATCTCGTTGCTGGCGACCGGATAGGCGCAATAGTCCGCCGCATAGAACGCCGCGGGCCGGTGGTTGCCCGACAGGCCGACGCCGCCGAACGGCGCGGATGAGGATGCCCCGTTGGTGGGGCGGTTCCAATTGACGATGCCGGCGCGGATCTCGGTCCAGAAATGCTCGAAATCGGCAGGCTTGCCCCCGATCAGCGAGGCTGAAAGGCCGTAGCGCGTATTGTTCGCTTCATAGATCGCCGCGTCGAAATCGGGGACGCGGATCACCTGCAGCAGCGGGCCGAACAATTCGATGTCGGGCCGGTCGTGGATCTCGGTCGCGTCGAGGATCGCGGGCGACAGGAAGGGCAGCGATTCGTCGCGCCGCTTCATGTGCATGATCGGCGTGCCGCCCCGGCTCATCAGCGCGACGAAGCTTTCGGACAGCAGGTCGGCGGTGGAATTGTCGATCACGCAGCCCATGAAGGGCTGGGGTTCTGCAAAAGGCTCGTCGACGATCAGCTTTTCGGTCAGCGCCTTTACCGCGGGCACGATCTTGTCGAACATCGAATCGACCACGATCAGCCGACGCGCTGCGGTGCAGCGCTGGCCGGCGGTGGTGAAGGCGGACTGGACGATCGTCGCCGCCGCATCCTCGATCTTGGGCGTATCGAGCATGACGATGGGGTTGTTGCCGCCCATCTCCAGCGCGACGATCTTGCCCGGATCGGCGGCCAACTTGCGGTTGATCGCGATGCCCGCGCGTGCCGAACCGGTGAACAGCACGCCATCGACCATCCAGTGCTCGACCAGGGCCTGCCCGACCTCGGCCCCGCCGTGGATGCATTGCACCACGCCTTCGGGCACCTTGGCCTCATGAAAGCAGCGGGTGAGGAATTCGCCCACTGCCGGGGTTTTCTCGCTCGGCTTGAAGATCACCACATTGCCTGCGATCAGCGCGGGCACGATGTGGCCGTTGGGCAGATGGGCGGGGAAATTGTACGGCCCCAGCACGGCCATCACGCCATGCGGCTTGTGGCGCAGCGCGGCAGTGCCCTGCAGCGCGCTGTTGAGCTTTTTCTGCCCGGTGCGCTCGGCATAGGCGGTGATCGAGATCTCGACCTTGCCGATGACCGCTTCGACCTCGGTGCGCGCTTCCCACAGCGGCTTGCCGGTCTCGCGCGCGATCAGCTCGGCGAAGGCATCGCCGTGCTTGCGGACTTCATTGGCGAAGCGGCGCACGAATTCGATCCGGCGGCCCAGCGGTTCGCGCGACCATTGCCGCAGCGCCTTGCGCGCGCGCTCGATCGTCTCGTCGACATTGCCCGCCTGGCCGCGCCAGATTTCCTTGCCGGTCGCGGGTTCGGTTGAGACCAGTTCGGTCGTCATGGCGTATGCTTATCCTGTTCTGCGCCTCGGAATGTGCCCTAGGTGGGAGGTTGCGGGCGCTGCGTCAATTCAAGTTGCACTCTCGGCCCGGCGATGCCCAGCGGGTTGCGGGGGCGGGCCATGCGCGGCGCCCATTTCGCGCAGCGCGGCCACCTTGTCGGCCAGCGGTTGCCAGTCGTCGTTTTCGGCGATGGCGGCCCAGATGGTCTCGACTTCCTCGATCAGCATCGATTGCGGACCGCCGCCATTCCAGTAGGGGTGCGCGCCAGCGACCGGCTCATAGCCTGCAAACGCTTCGGCCAGCGATCCCTCGGCCCTGCGGCCGCCGCGGTGCGCGAAAAAGAACGCATCGGGCGCGGTACCGCTGTCGCTCAGCGCCTTTTCGCAGGCCGCGACGAGGCGGCCGTCGGCCTCGGGTCCGCGGCTGGCGACGCCCAGCCTCCAGCACCAGCGCCGCCCGATCGCTTCCATGTAGAGCGGGCCGAAGCGTTCCATCGCGGCAATCAGCGGCGGCGCATCGGCAAGCAGCCGCA
>CERU01016863.1_pt1 | contig 22118 bp, 20 predicted proteins | sample 530741 | NCBI WGS metagenome assembly CERU01 (sample SAMEA2620925, study PRJEB7988) | marine metagenome | biome: marine biome (ENVO:00000447); feature: deep chlorophyll maximum layer (ENVO:xxxxxxxx); material: "saline water (ENVO:00002010), including plankton (ENVO:xxxxxxxx)" | depth 30 m | reverse complement strand
CCCCCCCCCCCCCCATCTTGCGAAGCATGGCTGAATAACGGAAAAGCGCTTTCTAGGGTTGAGAAGGGCAGCGTGCTGAAGTGCGGCGTGGCGAGGAAGCCGAGCCAGGCCCAACCGCGCAGCACCACCTTGGCGTGCGCTTGCGTGATCCTTTCGCAATCAAGGCAGGAGAACTTCGCGCGAATCGTCTGGATGTCCTTTCATGAGCGCGGAAGTACCTCAAGCGTCTTCGCCACACTTCGCCAGCCGCTGGCTGGTGGATGTCCGATGCCGAGCGTGAACAAAGTGCAGGAACGATCACATTTGTCTGCTGTAGATGAGCGAAATGCTTCCTCGCGGATCGTCTGCGCTTTCGGGGGGTGACGGCGATAGCGGAACTAATGGCGTTTGTTCGCAAATTCGCATATCTTCTTCTTGATTTCGGCTCCATCGACTCGCATGGATCATGCTGCAGCAGAGGCCATCGACGGTTCGTTTTCTCGTGCTTCAGGAAGCGATTTCCTTGCTCACAGCCTGTCTATTTTTTTCAATCTCGACCATGCATCCTTTGGCTTGGCCATCGGGTTCCTGGCGTAGATTGGCGAATGTCCGCCATCCCTCGATCGAAACATTCAGGCGCGGCTACTAAGGCGGCAAAATAACCCATCTCGAAGGTAAGCCCGCTAGAGCAGCCTAAAAAGCGCTGTTTGTGGTAGGAATCAGTTTGCTTTTTGGTAAATGATGAAGTTTCAAAGCGGCATATTCTGTGGGGACGCGAACTGATATCGCGCTGCTTCTATTGGTCGTCATCGCGCGCAAAGGGCCCAGTGCACTGGTAATGCGTCTGCTGGCTATCGCTGGTGACATAACGCAAACTTGCCGCAGATGTAGTGGCGCAATTGGTTGGCGGTGTTCTCGATGCTTAATAGGAATGCAGCGATGGTCCCTGCGCCAAGTGAAGGTAGTTTGGAGTGATGGATTTTTTTAATAGGGTAGAGACTTGGCTAACGTCGGTGTCGCGAAGCTTGGTCGAACTAAGTCGAGATATGAAGGTTGCTCTCCTATTGGCGATGGATGCGTTTCTTTGCGTTGTCTCTGTGTGGATCGCGTTCTCGCTCCGGCTCGGGGTCTGGGAATTGTGGAGTTCGGCAGTTTCCGCTGTAATCCTCGCGAGCCTAGCCGTGTGGCTTCCCATATTCACGATCAGAGGATTTTATCGCTCGGTTCTGCGCTTTGTCGGGCCACGTACGTTGTGGGGTGTCGCAGTTTCGTGCTTGCTGATGTCGGTGGTGCTGTCGGCTCTCTTCATCGCTAGCCCAATCGCGGGAGTGCCTCGCACTATAGGTGTTTTGCAGCCTATGGTCTTTGCTACCTTGCTCGTGATCAGCCGCCTTTTCGCTCGTTACGTTTTGTCCGATCTACTCAGTCGGCGTGGCTATGACGGTGCACCAAAAAAGGTTCTGATTTTTGGTGCAGGGTCAGCCGGTCGACAGCTGGCCGTGTCGTTGACCCACGAGCCGGGAATGGTCCTGCATGGGTATATCGATGAGGACGCACGCCTAGCAGGTCACCACCTGGACGGTGTAAAGGTCTACCGCAATGAGGATCTGGCCCGACTTGTTGATCGACTAGAAATCGATGTGGTGCTTTTAGCAATACCAGGGATGTCACAGCAGCAACGCAAACGGATCGTCCGCGAGTTTTCGGAGATTCCTGTTCATGTGCTCACTCTACCGGCGATCAGTGACCTGGTCGACGGTTCGGTTACTGTCGAAAACCTTCGCGAGATAGAAATCACTGATCTCCTTGGTCGCAATCCAGTGCCACCCAATCAGCTACTCCTTCGTAAGACCATCGCTGACCGTGTAGTGATGGTTACCGGGGCCGGAGGATCGATCGGAAGTGAACTCTGTCGTCAATTATCCCGGCTGAAGCCTGCCGCAATCATTCTCGTCGAGATGACGGAACACTCGCTCTATCTGGTCGAAAGCGAGTTAAGAAAAGCTCAGCAGTTACGCGAAATAGACGCCTCGACTATGATCCACCCTGAGCTGGCAAATATTGCGGACCGCCAGACCGTGTCCCGACTTTTCGAGCGCTGGATGCCCGACACGGTGTTCCATGCCGCGGCGTACAAACACGTCCCTCTGGTTGAAGAGAACGTGATCGCAGGCCTGCTGAATAATATCTTTGGGACACTGAATTGCGCGCTTCACGCCAAGCGGGTGGGTGTGAAGCACTTCATATTGGTGAGTACCGATAAGGCTGTCCGACCAACCAATGTGATGGGTGCAAGCAAGCGCGTTTGTGAACTTGTTTTGCAGGGGTTAGCGGCTCAGGAGGGAGGAACGCGCTTCGCGATGGTCCGATTTGGCAATGTTCTCGGTTCGAGTGGTTCGGTTGTGCCGCGCTTTCAGCAACAGATAAGAGAAGGCGGGCCGGTTACGCTGACCCACCGCGATGTAACTCGCTATTTCATGACGATCCCAGAAGCGGCTCAACTCGTGATCCAAGCCGGCGCTCTGGCTGAAGGCGGCGATGTGTTCTTGTTGGATATGGGCAAGCCCGTCCGAATAATTGATATGGCGCGCACCATGATCCATCTTTCCGGCCTCACCGTCCGCGAGGAGGACAATCCTGGTGGCGACATCGAAATTCGCGAGGTGGGGCTACGCAAGGGTGAAAAGCTTTACGAAGAACTTCTCATTGGCGATTCTGCACAACACACATCTCACCCTCGCATCATGCGGGCACTGGAGAAGCGCCTCATTTGGCATGACCTTATGGAACAGCTCAATATTATGGAAGGTGCTCTAGTTACTGGAGACCGTGAGCAAGCGTTAGAAGCGCTCTGTACACTTGTGCCCGAGTTCAATGGTCAACAGGCGATCCGCTCGCGCGTCGCGTGAGAGCGGCGTTGAGGAAGGGACAAGAGCCGGTCACTTAGCGAAAGCCCCGCATCGGTGACCTTGGCTTGTAAACTGGAGCCGTGACGACCCGCAAACGAATGATCCAGAGCTTCCTGAGCAACTAACGCCCGATTTGCCGTATTTTCGATTTTCGTAAATGCTATACTTTTTCAGTCCACCGGAATTGACGTGCCCCGTGATTATGCCCCAGTTTGTACTAGGCTCCGGCCCTCACAGGCGGACGGACAAGATGAAGAGAACGAGGTTTATCGAAGAGCAGATCATTGGTATGTTGAAGGAGGCCGAGGCGGGCGCGGAGACCATTTACCTGCCCCGGCGACATGGCGCGTCAGAAGCACTGGTCTATAACTGGAAGTCGAAGTATGGCGGGCTCGAGCTACCCGAAGCCTGGCGTTTCAAGGCATTCGAGAGCGAAAACGCGAAGCTCAAGCGGCTGATGGCCGATGCGATGCTCGATCAGGCTACGCTGAAAGATCTCTTGGCAGAGAAACGTTTTCACGCCCGATGCGAAGCGCAAGCTGTCGCTCATTTCCAGGACCGTCATGGGATGAGCAAGCGGCGGGGGTGGAGGGTCATCGATGCTGATCACAAGAGCATGCGTTACCGTTCTACGCGGGATGATGATGCCGGTCTGCGTGAGCAGCCGCGCGAGCTGGCGAAAAGGCCGTCGGTTCGGCTATCACCGGCTGCCCACCCCACTGCGCCGGGAGCATGAAGATTAACCGCAAGAAGCCTCAACGGCTCTATCAGAAAGAGGGACTAGCGGTCAGGCAGCGACGCAGACGTAAGCGTGGTGTCGGGACCAAGGCGCTGGCTCCGGTTTTTGCCTTGCCAAACTAGCGCAGGAGCCTCGATTTCGTGCATGACCAAATGGCATCTGAACGACGGTTCCGCGTGATCAACATCGTCGATAATATGACCATGGAGTGTTTGCGAGCCGTGCCGGACACATCAATCTCCGGTCGCAGGGTCGTGCGCGAACTGGCGGAACTAATAGCTGAGTGGGCAAGCCTTACATAATCGTCAACTATAATGGCACTGAATCGACCAGAAATACGGTGCCGGCATGGTGCAAGGAGATCGACGTGAAGTAGGATTACCTCGCGCCGGGCAAGCCGATACAAAACGGCTTTTGCAAGAGCTTAAACTGCCGGATGCGCGACGAGCTGCTCCACGGGACGCTGTTCCTCAGTCTTGCTCATGCCTGCATCGAGATCGCAGCCCGGGTTGAAGATTACAATTGGCAAAGACCGCATTCGGCTCATGGCTACGCAAGCCTGGCGGCGTTCGCCGCCGAACTGAATAAGCAATGGCCTGTTTCGCTACGCCCTACGGGCTCCGCTACGTCGCCCATTGCTTCAACCGCGCTGACGCGCAAAAAGCCGCCCGGTCTTTATCCCAGCTGCAGGAGAGCTGGGTCTCACGTTGGGTTTAAGAAAGGCCCTTGAACCCGATATGTTCTGAGCATCCTGCAACTTTTCTCGGTCAGATCATGCGAGAACGGATCAAACTCGTATTCATGTTGTTGGATCGGTCTTTCACCAGCCAAACAGCGGCCAGAGCGAGCAAAGCCATCAACATTGGCGTGCGCGCTGGATAGTCTGTAATGCTCGCAGCACAAACGAGAGCGATAACAATCGAGCCAGCTTTGGCAAGAATTCGAGAGTTCGACAATCCGTGATCGGAATACCAAAGCCGAAATGTCCCGAAAATGAGCCAAGCCAATGTTGCGCCGAGTAAGGCGACGCTAATAAGACCGCCTTCGAGTAAAATTTGCAGCCAATCGTTGTGGGCGAGGTTGATATAGCTTGGGGCCAGTATGGCGTCAGGCTCGCTAATGCGGAACACTGGATCGAAAGTACCAAAGCCAGTTCCTAAGGGGAAATAACGCTGGATCATATCTAAAACAATGGGCCAAATTTTTAGCCGTAAATCCGCGTCCCCTTGTAGCATCGTGGCGCGATCAATCGAAGCTGCGCGGTCAAGGCTCACGCTAAGCCAGACGGCGGCAATGGTTAAAGCAACAGCAAGAGCGACAAGCGGTATGGCGACTTTGCGCGGTATGGCTTCTAGCTGCCGAGTTACCCCCGCGCGGAATACAATGAAAGTCAAAACGATGGCCGACAGTCCTACGATAGCGCCGCTTCGGGATCCACTCGCTAGGGTGACCAGAATGAAAATCACGAGTAGTCCAAAGGCCGCTCCGGCTTTCCAAGGTGATGATTTTGGGCGAAACGCCCATGCCAGTGCCAATACACTTCCGATCGCTAATAATAATGCGATGTGATTGCGGTTGGCGAAATTTCCGGAGACTGCGCGAGGTACAGTGTTGATCAGCGGGTTTTCAAAGTTCGCGCCCGAAAACTGCAGCACTCCCACAACGGCCCCCGCTGTCGCCATTAGAAGAACGAGCATTGCTATGCGCCAGTGCTGTTCGCGGGTCAGGTTTGCGGCAAGCAACAGGACCACCGCTGGCACGACCAGTGACGCGAGTGCATTGGACGTGCCGCTCGGAGAAATCGAAAGCGGGCGCCAAGGTTGATTCGTTCCGGTCAGAACGGCGGCTTCGGCAATGATCGCCCGGCCCGGAAGATCCGTCCAGATTGAAGGGGGCAATGGAACAAGTTGCAGTGCGACCACTAGTGATGTTAGGCCTAGGATAATCGCCGGTTCCCTGACTACTCGCCAATCAACCCGCGGCAGCGCGAGTATCGCCAATACAATGATCGACCAGGCGGAAAAGCGTACGACAGTCTGCCCAATGACATCGGCGCGAGAGGCACCACCGGCTATCCACAGGATCGTCAGAAAGGCGACGAGCAACCAGTAGGACAAGGTCGATGTGCGATCGGGTGCGGCGGAATGACGAGCCATGATGCGCAGATAGCCAATTCCCTTGTCAGAGCAACCCCGCACATTCTAAGCGCTGCAGCGCATTGCTGAAAGAAAGGGAAGGGGCTCTCCGTAATTTTTACGCCTGCAGCGTCGTTAGAACTTTTGGGATATCATGTGATTTGCTTCCTAGGCTCGAGAGACTCTATCGCCAGCGCCACAGGGTCGAGAACATGTTCGGCAAGCTCAAGGAAAGGCGTCTATTCCACGCCCGCTACGACCGCTGCGTCCACACTTTAATGTCCGTCAGTTGCATCGCTGCAACCGTCATCCTCTGGCTCGATCAATGGGTCCTGAGCCTAGGGTGATCGGCGTTGGTGGGTGGCTGGGCCTAAGAAGGTGGCTTACCTGGCTTTACGCTGTGACTCTCTCCATCTATAATCCATCAGGAAACATTTTACGGAACCTCTACTCTATGCGTCATTATTTCGCCCTGTCGGCGGCTGCGCTTGCGCTCGTTGGATGCGTGGGCCAAGCGTCGCTACATTCTACACCTGAGCTAACTGTATTCGTGGGGCAGACGGAGATGCCTACTCCTGGTCGCGGCGATCTTGTGGCTGAGGACCGTTTGGCGTTGGTGGGGCCTCTCGACACTATATCAGTGAGCGTTTACGGCGTTCCTGAGCTTAGCCGGGAAATGCAGGTCGATGCGGGCGGCCGTATCGCGATGCCGCTGATCGGCGCTGTAGATGCGGGCGGGAAAACCGCCGCCGAGTTGGCTCTCGATATCGAGGAGCAATTGTCAGGTCGCTACGTGCGCAATCCGAACGTCACGGTGAACATTGTCAGTTCGGTTAGTCAGGTCGTTACCATCGATGGTCAGGTGGTCGAGCCTGGGCTCTATCCCGTGACCAACCAGATGACTTTGTTGCGAGCGGTGGCATCCGCTCGCGGTCTGTCAGAATTCGCAGACGAGGATGATGTCGTCGTCTTGCGCACGGTGCAAGGTCAGCGCATTGCTGGCCTCTACAATATCGAAGCGATCCGACGTGGCCTCTACGATGATCCGCCGATCTACGCCAACGATCTTGTGGTAGTAGGTGACAGTCCTCAGCGACGTCTGTTCCGTGATTTCATCAGTTTGGCGCCATTGCTTGCCGCGCCCATAGTTGCTGTCCTGCAAAGATAGATTGGACCAATGAATATTCTTTCTTCCTATCCCGACCGCGGGCAGCAGTTCGATGAACCTCTTGAATCTAAAGGCGAAGGGGGGGGCAGCAACGGGCCCTCGCTATTGGAGCAGTATCTTCGTATCGCTCGGAGATGGCGCTGGGTGATCGCTGGGGCGGTTTTGGGTTCTGTCTTGTTGGGTGTGGTTATCACACTGCTCATGACGCCTCAATATACGGCTGTGTCGACTATCGAGATTTCGCGTGAAGCCGATCAAGTTACGAACATTGAGGGGGTTGAGCGCGAAACGAGTATTGCCGACCAGGAATTTTACCAAACGCAATATGGGTTATTGCGCGCGCGTTCGCTGGCAGAGCGCGTGGCGGCTGAATTGGGGTTGGTTGACCGCCCGGAATTTTTCGAAATGTTCCGATTTGATGGAGCGGATGACCCGGCGTTCGAAATTGTCAATGGCCGATATCCTGCGGAAGGTCGTGCACAGCGGCATCGCGAAGCGGCTAAAATTTTGCTCGACCAAGCCAGCATTGAACCCACTCGGCTGTCTCGCCTCGTCGATATTAGCTTCACGAGCCCCGACGCTCAATTCTCCGCCCGGGTTGCGAACGCGTGGGCTGAGAATTTCATCGAGATAAACCTTGAGCGCAAAGTTCAGTCGACGTCATACGGGCGCACTGCGCTTCAGCGTCAGTTGGCGGAGTATAAGGACAGGCTCGACGAATCCCAGCGCCAGCTCGTCACATATGCGTCTAATCAGGAAATCATTAATCTGCCATCACAGTCAGTAGGGGATGGTTCAACCACTCAGGAACGCTCGATCGTGGTCGATAACCTGGCTGCACTCAATGCCGCGTTGAACGAAGCTACCGCAGATCGAATTGCTGCTGAGGCTCGATTCCGCCAGGCGGGCGGAAGCGGCAGCTCCGCTGAAGCCTTGAGCAACTACGCTATTAACAATTTGCGGCAGAAGCGTGCCGAACTCGAATCTGAATATCAGGAGCTGATGGTACGGTTTGAACCTGGCTACCCTCAAGCCCAGTCGCTTCAGTCGCGCATAGATGAGCTTAGCCGCGCGATTGAGCGCGAAGAAGCTCGTGTCTCGGCGTCAGTGCAGGCAGAATATCAGCAGGCGCTAGCTCGGGAAGAGGCCCTTCAGCAGCGTGTCAGCGCACTCAAGGGTGACTACCTCGATCTGCGCCGTCGTTCGATCCAGTATAACATTTTCCAGCAGGAGGTCGACACGAACCGAGCGCTGTATGATGGCTTGTTGCAACGGTTTAAAGAAATTGGCGTTGCTGCGGGGGTCGGCGTGAACAATGTCGCCATCGTTGATACCGCTGCCGTCCCGGAACTTCCGTCCAGTCCGCGTTTGCTCCTCAATCTCGCAATTTCAATCCTGGCAGGTTTCGGCCTTGGTGCAGCCCTGGCTTTCGCTCTGGAACAGCTGGACGAAGCAATCGCTGATCCATCCGAGGTAGAGCACCGGTTGGGCCTCCCATTGCTCGGCTCAGTACCCAAAGTCGACGATGGTGGAACGCCCCGCGATGCTTTGCTTGATCGTAAATCGGAACTGGTCGACGCATACATTGCTGTCCAGACCAATTTGGCTTTCACGACCGAACGCGGAGTTCCCCGCTCGTTCTCGGTGACTTCTACGCGGCCGGCCGAAGGCAAATCGACCACCTCGCTGGCTCTGGCTACTATGTTGGCGCGGTCTGGGAAGCGCGTCATCCTGATAGATGGGGATATGCGCTCGCCCTCAGTCCACCATTTGGGCAACGTGGGCCACGATCACGGGGTGAGCAACTTCTTGGCAGGCGACGACAACTACGAGTCATCCATTTTCCACATGGATGACCTTAACTTGGATGCGATGAGCGCTGGCCCGATCCCGCCGAACGCAGCTGAGTTGTTGACCGGCGCCCGGATGCGCCAGTTGATCGATCGTCTTCATGAAAACTACGATCATGTGGTTGTCGATTCCCCGCCTGTCATGGGGCTAGCGGACGCACCGCTCATCGCTGGCCATGTTGACGGCGTCATCTATGCGGTGGAATCGCACGGGATACGTTCAAGCCAAGTGAAGACCGCTCTCAGCCGCCTCGCTGCGGTGCGGACGCGGATTTGCGGTGCTGTGCTGACAAAGTTCGAGGCTCGCAAGGCCCACTATGGTTACGGCTATGAGTATGGGTATGGCTACGGGCGCGACGTGGAGACCGAGACTGCCTGATGGGTCAGCGAAGGCGGAAGCGGGGACTGAAGTCCGAATTTGCTCGGCGTTCGAGACGCGAATGGTCCATTCGCATTGGCTTGGCGTTCGGCGCTCTTGTCTTGGGCTATTTCAGTACAGCGCATAGTCTGGCCAATGTCATCGCCAAAGTGGACCCAGCGACCGCCTATGCGATAGCGCCCGGTAACGGAGTTATTGCTGCCAAATACGCGCAGGAAGCTTTCACGATCGCCCCCACTATGGAGGCAAACTCAAAGCCTGCTGACCTTGCACGCCGCGCTCTGCTAGCCGATCCGACCGCAGTAGAAGCATTAACAGTGTTGGGGTTTCAGGCACAACTGCGTGGCGAAGTCGCACGCGCGGATCGCATATTTTCGTATTCTACCGCACTATCCCGGCGCGAACTGCGGCCACGCATATGGGCGATCGAAAAGGCTGTTGATCGAGGCGACGTAGCCGATGCACTTCGCAATTACGACATCGCATTACGTACATCGAACAGCGCGGCAAGAGATTTGTACCCCACGCTTGCAGCGGCGTTGTCCGAGCCCCGAATTCGCGCGGACCTGCTGACGATCTTGGCAGATGACCCGGTCTGGGGTGACAGCTTCCTCGCCTATGCGGCGACCAGTGGAGTTGAGCCGAAAGGTGCCGTTGCTTTGTTCCGCGAAGGACGGAAGGTTGGTTTAGAAGTGGGTGATGACCTGAGCTCCGCTCTTGTCAATGTCTTGGTGTCACAGAATAAATTCGAGAATGCCTGGGCATATTACAAAAGCTTTCGTCCTCGGGCGCAACGCAATCGGTCTCGCGATCCCGGCTTTGCCATGCAAGCAAATGATAGAGCGGCGTTTGACTGGAGAGTGGGTCACGACGCCCGGCTTGGGGCTGCAATCTTGCGCAACGGGAAGGACGGCCTCCTCGATTTTGCGGTTCCACCTAGCACGGGCGGCCAGCTGGTAAGTCAAACTCAGTTGTTGCCCGCCGGTAAATATCGTCTGGTGGGCCGCAGCAGCGGTTTGGACCAACCCCGAACGTCACGGCCTTATTGGGTGCTTACCTGTTCCGACGGCCGCGAGATGGGGCGTTTCTCAGTACCCAACTCGGACGAGCGCGGTGGGCGTTTTGCTGGGCAGTTCACAGTTGCGCAAGACTGTGACGCCCAAACCTTGTCTTTGGTTGCCCGTGCGTCAGACGACATCATGGGTGTGACCGGACAAATCTTACAGGCGCAACTGGTGCCGGTGCAGTTGCGGGAAGGAAATCAACCGTGAACCAACTGACTTCCGCCAAGCAGATCATGGCATTCACGATTTTGGCGCTGAGCGTACCCTTGGCGGCACAGAATGTGCCCATCGATCTGAATGTGCGTCAAACCGAGGAACCCGCGCAGAACCAAAACGATGGTCTAGGCGACACCGGTCGAACAGCGGATACTGGTGTAGGTGAGGTGGGCCAGCGGCAAATGCAGCGTGGTACGCCGGAGGCAGTTTCTCCTCTGGGGCGTATCAACAATCGCGTCGAAAACCGCGTGCAGAACCGTATTCGGAACCGGATCGATCGCAACTACGATCCCACGGCAAATGCCACAGCTCCGTTCGAGCGTGCGGAGCGCCGCGCACAAACGGTAAACCAGCGACCGACAGCAGGGCCTCAATAGGCTGCTTCGCTAGATCCGTTCGTCGCCGCTACGATCAGAATCGAGGTCATTCACACAAGATCTCGCAGACATCCCATCGCGAACCGTGCGCGGTCTTTTGTTTCGGGATAGGCTGCTTCGACGTCGCTTCGTGTCTTTTCGCGCTCTTCGGTCGTCAGGCCCACACCAGCACGATTCTGGTAAATGGCTTTTGCCTTTTCGAAGACCTCGATTTGCTCTGACGTTAACAGATCGGTGTTCTCCAACCGCTCACCAATTGCTTCCAGCGCGAGGTGGCAGAGCATGGCTTCGTATTGGGGCGTCGCGTCAGCGCGCTCGACGTTGCGACCGATCGATAGCGCTTGGGCCACTCGTTTGTCCTCGGCACTAAACTCGGCCTTCGAAGGCTGCTGCTCCTCCACATCGGTCGCAGCAGAGCAAGCGGTAAGCATCAAAGTCGCAGCGGAAGCCAAGCTGGCACGTAAGACGGATTGGATCATGCGGCTTCCATACGAAGAATCTGGGGTCCCGCCAAGCGACCTAACCGGTCCGAGCCCATTGCCAGGATAGACTCGCGTGACCTCGGCCCCGCCATGGCAACTTGTGAAGCAGTCCAGAGCTTCGCTGTGACAATCCCGCACGGTTAACGCGCCGTGTCGGCTTGTTCACAGGCTTTGCACAGGCGTTAACGGTTCTCCCCAGCGTGGATCGCCGCGCGGATTGCCAAGCCGGGTCCCGGTTCTGCATTCCGTACCCATGACGGCCACGGGACAGCTTCGATGAGGGCAGCGGAAGAGCGCTACGACACGGATCAGGACGCAGCGCCGCTCGACATGCTGGCTGCGCTATTCCGGGCGCGCGGCTGGCCATGCGAGACGACGGCGAACGAGCTGTGCGGCGAGATCCAGGGAAGCTGGACCAATTACCAGCTGCGCGGCATCTGGCGCCCCGAGGACCTCGTCCTCCAAATCCTCTGCCTGCCCGACATCCGCATCGGCAAGGACAAGCGCACGCAGGCGCAAGAGCTGGTCAGCCTGGTGAACGAGCAGATGTGGCTCGGCCATTTCGACATCTGGTCGAATGGCGGCGTGCTGCTCTACCGCAATGGCACGATGCTGGGCGACGACGGCATGCTCAGTCTCGACCAGGCGCAGGCGCTGGTCGAAATCGCGGTCGAGGAATGCGACCGGTTCTACCCGGCGTTCCAGTTCGTGCTGTGGGGCGGGCGCACGCCGGCAGAAGCGCTCGAAGCGGCAATGGTGGATGCCGCCGGAGAGGCGTAAGGCGCTGGGGTTCGGGGTTAATCCGAATTAGCCGTGCGAATTCCGGTTTCGCTTGAAATCGCGCGCCAAAGTGCCGATATTCCTCCCAGGAGCAGCGCGTATCACCGCGCCGCCAAAAGGAGTTGCAGACACATGGCCAATTGGAACGACACCGACCAGAGGCAGGGCTTCGGCTCGGTGCCACGCGCTGGCGACGCCGTTGCCAGGCAGGAAACCTTCGATGCGGGCCTGCGCGCCCACATGCTCAAGATTTACAATTACATGGCTTCGGGCGTGTTGCTGACCGGACTGGTCGCCATGCTGACCGCGCGCAGCGGCTTGGCGCTGACCTTCGCCAGCGGTCCGCTGATGTGGATCGTCGCGCTGGCGCCGCTGGGCTTCGTCTTTGCGATGAGCTTCGGCGTGAACAAGTTCAGCCAGGCTACGCTGCAGCTGATGTTCTGGGCCTTCGCCACGGTGATGGGCCTGTCGCTGTCGACGATCTTCCTCGTCTATACGGGCGAAAGCATCGCCGCGACCTTCTTCGCCACGGCAGGGGCCTTCGCCGGTCTCAGCCTGTTCGGCTACACCACCAAGAAGAACCTGCAGGGCATGGGTACATTCCTGGTCATGGGCGTGATCGGTCTGATCATCGCCAGCGTGATCAACATCTTCCTGCAGTCGAGCACGCTGACGCTCGCCGTGAGCTTCATCGGCGTGCTGATCTTCGCCGGCCTTACCGCCTATGACACGCAGCGCCTGAAGCGCGAATATCAGTACCTGCGCGGTACCGAATTTGCCGGCAAGGCCGTGATCATGGGCGCGCTGAGCCTGTATCTCGACTTCATCAACATGTTCCTGTTCCTGCTGCGCTTCATGGGCAGCCGCGAATAAACCATTCGTCGCAAACAGGAATCGTTTGAACGTGCCCGGGGCGTAACCAGCGCCCCGGGCATTTTCTTTGCCATTGCCAAACGCTAGGCAGTTTTTCTTCATCCCCCGTCAACCGATGACGAGGCAGGATGATCGCCTTATTTTCCGAGGAGGGTCACGCGTCATGAACCGCGGTTCGAACATCACCATTCGCATGGCGGCCGTGGCTGCCGGCATCGCCGTCCTGGGCGCCTGCGCCACCCCGCCGCCGCCGCCGCCCCCGCCGCCGCCGGTGGTGGAAGCGGTCCCGATCCGTCCGCAGCCCCCGGGCCAGGCGTCCTATGTGATGACCATCCCCCGCGTGAACTCGCTCGGCCAGCGCGAGACTGTGCACCTGGGAATTTCGGACGACGAGAAGGTGTGGCACTTCCGTTCGGCCTGGAATGTCGCGGCGCTCAACTGTCTCGATCCGCAGTACCAGCCGATCCTCGACGCCTACAGCAGCTATATCTCGGACCATGCGCGCCCGCTCAAGCGCGTGAACGATCGGATCGATGCCGAATACCGGCAGGAACACGGCGCCCGCCGCGCCGGTATCCAGGCGCGCGAAAGCCAGATGACGATGGTCTACAACTATTTCGCGCTGCCGCCCGCACGGGCGGATTTCTGCCGCACCGCACTGGGCGTGTCGCAACAGTATCTGGCGGCCGAACAGATCGATCCGATTGCCTTTGCGCTGGCCAACTTCCAGACGTTCGAAGGCCCGTTCGAGCGGTTCTTCGTGGCCTATGAGGAATACCAGCGGGAATCGGCGGCATGGGATGCGCGCTACGGCGATCGCTATGGCTCTTCCCAGCCGGGATACGTCGCGGTCAAGAACGCCTATGGCTACCAGGCGCCGCAGCCGGGTTCGGATCCCGCGACGCTGACCGCCACGCCGCTGCAGGAAACCAAGGTCGTCGATCCCGATACAGGGGCGCAGATCCCCGTAGCGCCGGTCGACGAAACGCGTTCGTCGCTGCCGGTCGTGCAACCCATTCCCAGCGACGACAATTCGAACTAGTTTCCGCTAAGATGATCCCGCGAGGCGCGCCGTTCCGCGGTGAACGGCGCGCCTTCGTTCGTACTGGCAAGCACGGCCTTGCGCTTGAGCCTGCGCCCATCACCGCCAGCAATGTTTGCCCCTTGCGCCAGCCGCGCCTATCGGCACCGCGATGGACCTGCAGACAATCGTTACCGAGACATGGAATGCGCTGGCCGATGATCGCGGCAGCGGCAATCCTGCGCGCTATATCCCCGCGCTGGCGGCGGTCGACCCACGCAAGTTCGGCATAGCCATCGCTACGCCCGACGGGCGCGTGGCTGCCGCAGGCGATGTCGACGAAGCCTTCTCGATCCAGTCGATTTCGAAGGTCTTCGCACTGGCCCTCGCGCTCGAGCGCGAGGGATCGGCGCTATGGGATGCGGTCGGCCGCGAACCGTCGGGCGATGCCTTCAATTCGATCGTCCAGCTCGAGAAGGAAAAGGGCATTCCGCGCAACCCCTTCATCAATTCGGGCGCCATCGTGACGACGGACCGGTTCATCGGCAACCGCGGCGTCGACGCAGCGGTGCGCGACCTGCTCGATCGGCTGCGCCGCATGGGCCGCAACCCGGCGATCACGTTCGACGAGGACGTGGCGCGCAGCGAGAGCGAGGCGGGCGAACGCAATCGCGCGCTGGCGTGGTTCCTCGCCGATTTCGGACGTCTGCTGAACCCGGTGGAAGAGGTGCTGTCGGTCTATTTCCGCCAATGCGCCCTGTCGATGAGCTGCCGGCAGCTGGCCGAAAGCGCTCTGTTTCTCGCCTTCGATGGCAGCGACCCGGTGACCGGCCAGCGGATGTGTTCGGCCAGCCGGGCGCGCCGCATCAATGCGCTGATGCTGCTGTGCGGCCATTACGACAATTCGGGGCAATTCGCTTTCGAGGTCGGCTTCCCGGGCAAATCGGGGGTTGGCGGCGGGATTCTCGCCAGCGTCCCGGGCCGCGCCGCGATTGCCGTGTGGTCGCCCGGGCTGAACCGCGCGGGCACCAGCCTGCTGGGCGCGCGGGCGCTTGCCGAGATTGCCCAGCGGACCGGCTGGTCGGTCTTCAGCGGACCGCTTCCCGAAGGCTAGAGCGCGCCGAAGGTCCAGCCTTCGGTGCGGGCGATATCCCGCGTCAGCCCCGCCGGCGCCCAGCGCGCCCGATCGCTTGCGACGCGGCGAAGCCATGCGGCGGTGAGCAGCGCGTCGGACGAATGGTCCTCGATCGCGCCCTGTCCGGCCACGGGCGGGCTGCCGAGCCCGGCCAGCGCGGCATTGAGGTCTTCGAAGCTGCGCATCTTGGCCTTTGCCGCGCTGCGCCCGGATTCCAACGCGGCGAGGCTGGTGTAGATTTCGACGACCAGTGAGCCGTGTCCCGGATCCGGATCGACCGGCCAGACGGGCAGGTGCCCGCGCAGCCGGTGCAGCACGCGCATTCCCGTCAGGCTGGACTTGCCCACCTGCGCCGCACCGACGAGGTTGAAATTCGAATAGGGCTTGCAGCCCATCTCCGCCTGAGCCTGTTCGGTGACCCGGAAACGCCCGCGTCCATGCGCGGCACCGTCGCAACCGAAATGCACGCCCGTATCCCGGCCATTGCGAAAATAGGGCGCGAACTCGGGATGGTCGACAAAGCTTTGCGCGCCCAGATTGGGATCGCCGGCGCAGATATCGTCGATCAGCGCCCATAGCGACGGGGCATCGGGCAACAGCACGTCGCGGCGGGGGAAATAGGCCCCGCAATCGGCGAAGGGCAGCGCAATCCCCAGATCCATCCCGACCAGCGTATCGTCGGGCAGGTCCTCGCGCAGCAGCGCCAGCACGTCGCCGCGCGACCAGCCACGGCCCCGTTCGACCAACACGGGCGGGCCCCCACCGGCATCGGCCAGCGCCAGCGCGATGCCCTTCTGTACCGGCCCTTTTGCGCCCGACCAGTCGATCGCCAGGAAGTGCCTAAAGCTGCGCACGGTCGCGTCGCAGCTTGTCCCAGTAATCGAGCCGCTTCTTCACCTCGCGTTCGAAACCGCGTTCGACCGGTTGGTAATAGCTTTGCGGCTCCATTTCCTCGGGCCAGTAATCGTCGCCCGAGAAGCCTTCGTCGGCATCGTGATCATAGGTGTAGCCCGAACCATAGCCGATGTCCTTCATCAGCTTGGTGGGCGCGTTGAGGATGTTTTGCGGGGGCATCAGGCTGCCCGTTTCCTTCGCCGATCTGAAGGATGCCTTCTGCGCCTTGTAGGCGGCGTTCGACTTGGGCGCGGTTGCGAGATAGATGCAGGATTGGACCAGCGCCAGTTCGCCTTCGGGACTGCCGAGAAATTCGTAGGCGTCCTTGGCGGCCATGCATTGCACCAGCGCCTGCGGGTCGGCCATGCCGATGTCCTCCACCGCCATGCGGACCAGCCGCCGTGCGAGGAACCGCGGTTCCTCCCCCGCGGTCAGCATGCGCGCGAGGTAATAGAGCGAGGCCTGCACATCGGACCCGCGCACCGCCTTGTGCAGCGCCGAAATGAGATTGTAATGGCCTTCCCGGTCCTTGTCGTAGACCGCGACGCGGCGCTGGAGAAATGCCCCCAGTGCCGCGGGATCGAGCGGTTCGGGGAGCTGGGCGTTATACAGCGTTTCGGCCTGGTTGAGCAGGAACCGGCCATCGCCATCGGCGCTGGCGACCAGCGCATCGCGCGCCTCGGGGGTCAGCGGCAAGGGCCCCTCGAGCGTTTCGCCGCGGTCGAGCAACAGGCCCAGCGCTTTCCGGTCGAGCCGCTGCAGGATGAGCACCTGCGTCCGGCTGAGCAGAGCGGCGTTGAGGGCGAAGCTGGGATTCTCGGTCGTCGCGCCCACCAGCGTCACCGTCCCGCGTTCGACGAACGGCAGGAAGCCATCCTGCTGCGCACGGTTGAAGCGGTGAATCTCGTCCACGAACAACAGCGTGCGCTGGCCGGCCTGCGCAGCCTTGTCGGCAGCTGCGAAGGCTTTCTTGAGATCGGCCACGCCGCTGAACACGGCGCTGACGCTTTCGAAGCGCATGCCCACGCTGTCGGCCAGCAGCCGTGCGATGGTGGTCTTGCCCGTACCCGGCGGGCCCCACAGGATCATGCTCGACAGGCGCCCGGCGGCGACCATCCGGCCGATCGCGCCCTCGGGACCGGTGAGGTGATCCTGTCCGATCACTTCGCTGAGCGTGGCGGGACGCAGGCGATCGGCCAGCGGTGCATCTTCGCGCGGCGCATCCGGCGCTGCGCTGTGCGGGAGGTCTTCGGGAAAGAGATCGGCCATTGGTCGGCTGACATAGGGTGTTCGCCGGAAAATTGCAGGGGCGACTTGCATGGCGCCTTTAAAGATATATCGTAGATCTATCGAAGATAAGGCAAGGATAGCGATATGAACAAGGCACACAGGCGCCACGGCGCGCGCAGGCGCGGTTGGCCGTTCATCGCGGCGATGATGGCCGGGGCGGAAGCGCAAAGCGGGTTCGGTGCATCGGCGCGCTTCGGCGGCTCCGACTGGGGATTCGATTTCGGCCCGCGCAAGGGCGGACGCCGCCGGCGCATGTTCGGACCGGGCGAACTCAGGCTGGTGCTGCTCAAGCTCGTCGCCGACGAGCCGCGCCATGGCTATGAGCTGATCAAGGCGATCGAGGAACTGACCGAAGGGGCGTATGCCCCGAGCCCGGGGACGATCTATCCGACGCTGTCGCTGCTCGAGGACGAGGGCGCGATCGCGCCGGCTCCCGGAGACGAGACCCGCAAGGCCTACCAGGCCACCGATGCGGGGCGGTCCGAACTGGCGGAACGCGCGGATGAAGTAACGGCGCTGTTCGAGCGGCTGTCGGGTCATGGCACTCATCGCCGCGCCTATGCCACGCCCGAAATGTTCCGCGCGGTCGGCAATCTCGCCAGCGTGCTCAAGAACCGGGCGCGTTCGGGAAAGCTGGACGAGGACACGGTGCACGAGATCGTCGATCTGGTCGACGACCTGGCCAAGAAGATCGAGCGGCTCTGACCCCTGCCATTTGGCGATCCGCGGGTTGCGGGCTAGGCTGCGCCCGCGGGTCGCGATGGGGGAGAGTTCGGACATGACGGACACCACACACACGCCCTGGCACCTCTGGGTGGTGGGCATAGCGACGCTGCTGTTCAATGCGATCGGCTGTTACAGCTACCTGATGACGCAAACGGGTAGCCTGGCCGAACTGGGTATGACGCCCGAACAGATCGGATATTTCGATACCTTCCCGGCCTGGGCCGATGCGGCCTGGGCGCTGGGCGTGTGGTGCGCGCTGCTCGGGTCGATCCTTCTGCTGCTGCGCCGCAAGCTGGCCTTCGCCGCGTTCGCCGTGGCGACCGTGGGGCTGATCGCGACGACCTATTTCGAACTGCTGGTCTCGCAGATCCCCGAAAGCCTGCAGAACCCGCTTCTGATGGCGGCGATCTGGATCTCGACGCTGTTTTCGCTGTGGTATTCGCGCTGGATGAGCGCAGCAGGCGTGCTGCGCTAGCGGGCGGCGGCGCGTGTTTCGATCAGCCGCAGATAGGTGTCGACCACCGCCTGGTTGATCGCGTCCCACGTATAGGCGCGCGCGACCTGTTCGCCATTGGCACCATGCAGCAGGCGCAGGTCGTCATCGGTGCAATAGGGCGCCAGCGCCTCGGCGCAGGCGGGGGCGAAGACATCGGGCTTGCCCGGCGCGACCAGGCGGCCCGTGCGCCCGTCGTCGACCAGGCTCGCCGCACCGGTGGCCCCGGCGGCCACCACCGGCAATCCGCAGGCCATTGCCTCCAGCGTGACATTGCCGAAAGTCTCGGTGATCGACGGATTGAAGAAGATATCGCCGCTCGCCAGCGCCTTGCCCAGATCCCTGCCGGTCTGGAAGCCGGCGAAAATGCCGCCGGGCAACGCCTTTTCGAACCATTCGCGCGCGGGCCCGTCGCCGATTACCAGAACCTTGTGCGGGACCTGGCGCTTGCGCAATTGCACGATCGTTTCGGCAAAGACGTCGAGCCCCTTTTCCATCACCAGGCGGCCGAGGAACACGATTGCCACATCGTCATCGGCCAAGCCATGCGCGCGGCGCCATGCATGATCGCGCTTGGACGGATCGAAGACCGTGCGGTCGACCCCGCGCGACCAGATCGAAATGTCGTCATGCATCGCCTGCGCGGTGAGTTCGGCGATCTGGCTTTGCGATGGCGCCACCAGCGCATCGCAGCGCCGGTAGAAGCGGCGCAGCATGCCTTCGACCAGCGGTTCGAGGAAACCGAGACCGTAATAGCGCGGGTAGGTCTCGAACCGCGTATGGACCGACGCCAGCACCGGGATATCCTTCTCGCGCGCCCATTTGAGCGCACCGTGCGCGGCCGGGTCGGGCGATGACAGATGCACCACATTGGGTGCGAATTCGGCCAGATCGGCGCGCACGCGGTCGTCGATGCGCAGCGGCAGGCGGTATTCGCCGCGACCCTTCACCGGCATTCGGACGTTGGGAATGTCGACCAGGTCGCCGGTCGCGGGGAAATCGGGTTCGGCCACGACCGGGGCATAGACGCGCAGCGCCGCGCCCTGCCTGAGCAGGAAGCTCGCCAGGCGGTTGAGCGCCTGGTTCGCGCCATCGCGAGTGTAATTGTAGTTCCCGCTGAACAGCGCGATGCGAAGATCGGTCACATCCATTGCGCGGCGCTTTAGGGAAGATGGCCGATGCCGTCCATCGGCTTGCAGCCTGATTGTAACCGCAGGGATTTTTCGCATTCCACGATCATGCCTTCGCGGCTGTCGCCTGTCGTGTCGCAGCTACGCTTTATCGCACTACCGGTATTTCACATTGACTCGCTGCGGCGCAACATTAGTGCGGGCGGCGGGCCACGCGGTCCCAACGCCGCGCGAGCTCTCTGCAAGGAGAGAATACATGACTGCCGAACCTACGCTCAAACCCGAGCGCCCTTTCTTTTCGTCCGGACCGACCGCCAAACACAAGGGCTGGTCTGCCGCCAATCTCAAAACCGAATCGCTCGGCCGCTCGCATCGCAGCGCGCTCGGCAAGTCGCGGCTGAAATATGCCATCGACCTGTCGAAGGAAATGCTCGGCGTGCCCGAGGATTACCTCGTCGGCATCATGCCGGCCTCCGACACCGGCGCGCTCGAATGCGCGATGTGGACCATGCTGCGCCCCGATCGCCCGGCGACCGTCGCGGCATGGGAAAGCTTCGGCAATGTCTGGATCCAGGACGCGGTCAAGCAGCTCAAGCTGCCGCAACTTACGGTCATGGACGCCGATTACGGCGAAATCCCCGATCTGGCGAGCATCCCGCAGGACAACGACGTCGTCTTCACCTGGAACGGCACCACTTCGGGCGCCAAGATCCCGAACACCGACTGGCTGGCCCCGGGCCGCGAAGGCGTGACGATCAACGATGCCACCAGCGCCGTTTTCGCGATGGAGATGGACTGGGCCAAGCTCGATGCCACGACCTACAGCTGGCAAAAGGTGATGGGCAGCGAAGCGCAGCACGGCATGCTCATCCTCAGCCCCAAGGCGGTACAGCGGATCGAGGAATACGACCCCGAATGGCCGCTGCCCAAGCTCTTCCGCCTCAAGAAGGGCGGCAAGATCAACACCGGCATATTCGAGGGCGCGACGATCAACACACCCTCGCTGCTGGCGACCGAAGACTATATCGACGCGCTCGAATGGGCGCAGGCGATGGGCGGGCGCAAGGCGATGTTCGAACGCGCCGATGCCAATGCCAAGATCGTGCTCGACTGGATCGAGGCGACCCCCTGGCTGCGCAACATGGTCGCCGACCCGGCGAAGCGGACCAACACCGGCGTGTGCTTCGTCTTCCAGGGCGAGTGGTACGATCAGCTTCCCGATGACGAGAAGGCAGCGGTGCCGAAGAAGATCGTCAAGCTGCTCGAGGACCGCGATGTCGGTTACGACTTCAATGGCTATCGCGATGCCCCGCCGAGCCTGCGCATCTGGTGCGGCGGCACGGTCGAGCAGGAAGACCTCAAGCGTCTGCTGCCGTGGATCGAGTGGGCCTACGAGCAGGTGAAAGCGGCATAATCGGCGTCGTCCCAGCGAAAGCTGGGACCGCTATCCGCTCGCTCCGACCAAATCGAAAGCGATCCCAGCTTTCGCTGGGATGACGAGAGAAAAATCATGAACAAACCCAAAGTCCTTATTTCGGACAAGATGGACCCGAACGCCGCGCGCATTTTCGAAGAGCGCGGCTGCGATGTCGACGTGAAGCCGGGCATGACGCCCGATGAACTCAAGGCGGTGATCGGCCAGTACGATGGCCTCGCCATTCGCAGCGCGACCAAGGTCACGCCCGAAATCCTCGATGCGGCGACCAATCTCAAGGTTATTGGCCGCGCCGGTATCGGCGTCGACAACGTCGATATCCCCTACGCCAGCGGCAAGGGCGTGGTGGTGATGAACACGCCGTTCGGCAATTCGATCACCACGGCCGAACACGCCATCGCGATGATGTTCGCGCTGGCGCGGCAGATCCCCGCCGCCAATGTCCGCACGCAGGCGGGCGAATGGCCCAAGAACGACTTTATGGGTGTCGAAGTGACCGGCAAAACGCTGGGTCTGATCGGCGCGGGCAATATCGGCAGCATCGTCGCCAGCCGCGCGCTGGGCCTGCGCATGAAGGTCGTCGCCTACGATCCCTTCCTGACCGAGGAACGCGCGGTCGAAATCGGGGTCGAGAAAGCCGATCTTGACACGCTGCTGGCCAAGGCCGATTTTATCACGCTGCACACGCCGCTGACCGACGAGACGCGCAATATCCTGTCGGCGGAAAACCTCGCCAAGGCCAAGCAGGGCGTGCGGATCGTCAACTGTGCGCGCGGCGGCCTGATCGACGAGGCGGCGCTGGCCGATGCGCTCGACAGCGGGCAGGTTGCCGGGGCCGCGCTCGACGTGTTCCAGAGCGAACCGGCCAAGGACAGCCCGCTGTTCGGCAAGCCCAACTTCGTGTGTACGCCCCACCTCGGTGCCAGCACCACCGAAGCGCAGGTCAATGTCGCGCTTCAGGTGGCCGAACAGATGGCGGATTATCTCGTCAGCGGCGGCGTCACCAATGCGCTCAACATGCCCAGCCTCAGCGCCGAGGAAGC
>CERU01038871.1_pt1 | contig 22538 bp, 17 predicted proteins | sample 530741 | NCBI WGS metagenome assembly CERU01 (sample SAMEA2620925, study PRJEB7988) | marine metagenome | biome: marine biome (ENVO:00000447); feature: deep chlorophyll maximum layer (ENVO:xxxxxxxx); material: "saline water (ENVO:00002010), including plankton (ENVO:xxxxxxxx)" | depth 30 m | reverse complement strand
CCATGCCTTTAGCCTGATACATAGCAGCGTCTGCGTCACGCAGGAGACGTTCCGCCGAGTCCGTCTCTTCAAGACACTCGGCAATACCAATACTGGCACCGGAGTAATGTTCCTGCCCATTCAGCTGAAACGGCTCACTCATTTGTTGGATCATTCGCTTGGCAACGTCTTTCGCGTCATCAATGCTGGTAATGGTATCCAGTAAGATAACGAACTCATCACCGCCCAAACGCGCAACCATGTCGTTGTCACGCACACAGTCGCCAATACGCTTACTCACTTCCAGCAAAAATTCGTCACCAGCAGAGTGACCAAGGGTATCGTTAATGTTTTTAAAACGGTCAAGGTCGACAAACAATACCGCAAAATGATGTTCAGGATGGCGGCGCTTATGCGCTACAGCCTGCTGCAGGCGCTCATTAAACAAAATCCGGTTGGGTAACCCGGTCAGGTTATCGTGATGTGCAGCGTGGAATAAGTTGGACTCTGTTTTCTTTCGACGCTCAATTTCTGATACAAGCTCTTCGGTGCGCTCTGCCACTTTCTTCTCAAGAAACTGGTTCACTCGTTGAATTTCTTCAGCGGAACGCTTTCTGTCGATAGCAACAGCAACGTGCTGCGAAACAAAGTTCAGCAGCTCCAGGTCATCATTTTGATAAAGGAAGTCACCGTCATAAGTCTGCACCGCAATAACACCAAACACCTGACCGTTCATCATTAGCGGACTGCCCAGCCACTGCTTCGCCAGCTTCATGCCGCCATAACCTAATTCAATTTCATTCTTTTTCAGTAACTTCTGCCTGACAGCCGCATTCACAAAAGCCGGCTCCTGCTTTTTAATGACGTACTCAGTCAAACCTTTACCTACGCGACGACGTTCTGCTTTTGCGCCCGTCTCGTCTACGTGATAAGGAAAATGCAGAAACTTTTTATCATCCGACAGCAACGCCACATAAAAGTTATCGGCATGAATGAGTTTGCCAATTTGCCGGTGCAATTGTCGGTAAAACGCATTCATGTCATCAGAGGTATTGGTCAACTCTGAAATTGCGAACAGCACCGAAGTCTGCTGCTCAGCCCTTTCCCGAATGGTGATTTCGCTCATCAGGCTTTCATTGGCATGTCGAAGTTCGGCAGTCTGGTGCTCTATTTCGCTTTGCATTAAATCGCGTTGTTTTAAGCGTTCAAGTGCATTCACTACGTGCTGCGAGACAAAGGTCAAAAGGTCTTCGTCAGAAGTATCGTAGCGGACATCGGCACTGTAGCTCTGCACAACCATAACGCCAATAGTAATATCACCACGTTTAAGAGGGACCCCCAGCCAGTCCTGGTGTTCAGCTCCCAGGCCTTCAATTTCATTATTATCAATGAGTCGTTGATAGACTTCAGGTGGGCATAAAAGCGACTGGCCTTTTCTTAAAACGTACCCTGTTAAACCTTTGCTGAGCTGATCAATTGGAATGCGTTCGAACAAGGTATCCTGATCAATTTCATCAACAAAGTAGACAAAATCGACAAGCTCTTCCTGAGGTTCATAAAGGCAGATGTAAAAGTTGCGGGCATACATCAGTTCGCCGATGATTTCATGCAATGACTGGTAAAAGTTATCCATTTCGCGTGCAGAAGCCGCCAGTTCCGAAATTCGAAACAGCGCCTTTTGTACGACTTCAGCCGATCGGTATTTTTGGGTCAACCCCTTTAAACGGGCAATGACCTTTTGCAAGCGTTCATTTTCAGTTTGTAATTCCTGAAGCTGCTCCTTGCTTACCTTACGGTCTGTCATCCAGGTTCACCTTTAAACACTGACACTCCTTGCCGCAAACACACTTTTTTAACACTTGTTAGGTTTAATAACAGTCGTACAGTATAGACCTCTGTCAAAAAATAGAAAAGATTTGCTGAAGAAATAATTGGGGCGAGGGAATTCCGAAGAGCAGTTAACGTCAATTGACACGAAAAAAGGCTGCCAATCTGGCAGCCTTTTCAGAACATATTAAAACTCATGTGTTTTAGATATCTTCAATCATATAGTCGATAGCGGCCTGAATTTCGTCTTCAGAACAGTCGCTACAAGTTCCCATAGGGGGCATAGCGTTGTAGCCTTCAACGGCGTGCTTTAATACGGTTTCCATACCTTGGTCTAACCGCTCTTTCCAGTCAGAAGCTTCGTTAATTTTAGGCGCACCCATAACACCGCTGGTGTGACAGGCTGTACAAAATTTATCGTAAACTTGCTGGCCTGAACGTGGACCGCTGCTTTCTTCAGCTGCGCTGCTTTCACCAGCCACATAGTGCTTACCTGCCGGCTTAATACGCTCTGCTATCGCTTCGCGTGACATGTCATCCTGCACCGAAGACGCACTGATGCTTAGCGCAAACAGCATGGAAATAGTGCCCAAAACGCTCTTGACGAAAAATGAATTCATAACTTTCACTGGTTTCTCCTACAAATGGCTGGTGTTCTTGCACGCCCAGTTAGTGGATGCGATTATAACCACAAATGCGCAAAGGATAAACACTTGGCTGAAATTGCTCGCAAAATAGCTTTGCTGGATCTGGATGCTTTCTTTGCTTCGGCCGAAGAATTGCGTGATCCCAGCCTGAAAACACGTCCGTTTGCTGTTGGCGGCGGTGGCGAGCGAGGCGTGGTGGCAACTGCAAATTACCTGGCTCGTCAGTACGGCGTAAAAAGCGCCATGCCAGGCAGCCATGCGCGACGTCTGTGCCCACAATTAACGTTTATACGGCCTGATGGAAATTATTATCGGGAACTCTCCAACAAGGTTCTGGATGTTCTGCAGGAACTGACGCCACGTATTGAACCTGCTTCTATCGATGAGTTCTATTTAGACTTAACCCACCTTGAAGGCTTTAAAGGCAGTGCCACCCTGGCTATGAACCATGTTCGCGAGCGGATAAAAACGCTTGGAATAACAGGCTCTGCCGGCATTTCCAATCAAAAAATGGTTGCGAAAATAGCCAGCGAAGAGCGTAAGCCCGACGGCCAATTTGTTGTTCATCCTTCCGAGGTACTGGATTACATTGCTGCCTTAAACCTCAAACAGATCCCCGGTGTCGGCCCGAAAAGCCAGCAGGTACTGACAAATCATGGCCTGACCACAGGTCAAGACATACAACAAATTGAGCTGCAACAACTGCAGGCTATTCTTGGGGAAAAGGCCGGGTATGTTTTATTTGAGCGTTGTCATGGTCGTGACCGCCGGGAAGTGGTGACTGAGCGCATTCGAAAAAGCGTGGGCGTTGAGCAAACCTTAACGACAGACATGCGGCTGGAGTCGACGGCACAGGCTTATGTTCAGGACAATTTGTTGCCCAAGCTGCGGCAACGGATGAAGATATCACATTGGCGGGAACAACCTATTCGCAGTCAAACCCTTAAACTGAAGTTCTCGGACTTTACTCAAACAACGGTCTCGCGCAGTTCTCAGTTTATTTCGCCCAGCTTGTTTTATCAGCTCTTAGATGAAGCCTGGCAGCGCGGTAAAGGGAAAGGTGTGAGGCTGTTGGGGATCAGCGCAACATTGCCTGACCCCAACGAGCAATTACAACTCGAACTTGAGCTGGATTAATCGTCTTTGACGATAACGGTGATTTTTTCTGAAACAACGGCAGGGTTATGCGGCACGTGGTTTTTATCACCTAAAATGAGCTGCAACGTATGTTCACCCGGCTCTAAAGTCACCGTGGTTTCCGTCTGACCGCCACCAAAGTGAATAACATCGCCACCCATTGGCTTATCCATAGCCGGCAATTCATCTTTATCTATTAGCAAGTGATGATGCCCGGTATGTTTTACGTCAACACCCGCTGGTGCTACACCCATACCGCTTAAACCAAACTTAACTTTAAAGGTTTTACCCACGGTCTCACCGTTTTGCGGAGAGATAATGTAAGCCTGGGCTTCTTGCGATGCTTCCGTACGTTCTGTTTCTGCTGCCTGTGCGGTTGCAAGTACAGGGCCGCCTAACATGGCTAAAGCGCCAATCATCCATGCTTTATTCATAAGTTTCTCCAGTTATTGATATCAATCAATTCAGTTTAAACTGTGTCACCAATTGTTCCAAGCGTTCAAATGCCGTATTCAGTTCACGACATGCCTGCTTGGTATTATTTAGATTGCTGACACTCTGATCGTTCATACTACTAATATCCATAATGTCACGATCCAGTGTTTGGATCACTGAAGTCTGTTGTTCCGTTGCTGAAGCCACCGAATGATTCACATCATCGATATTGACGATAATGCCGTTAATCTCTGACATGTGTTCAGCAGATTCCTCTGCGCTTAGCACACAGGCACTGCTTATTTCCTGACTTTCTTTGATAACTTCAACGACACTGCGCGTACCAGCCCTGACCCGTTCAATCATTGACTCGACTTCGGTAGCCGATGACGATGTCCGCTGCGCCAGGTTACGCACTTCGTCGGCAACGACCGCAAAACCACGACCAGCTTCACCAGCCCTTGCCGCTTCAATCGCCGCGTTAAGTGCCAGCAAGTTGGTTTGCTCGGTAATGCCTTTAATCACTTCAATAATATTTCCAATATTCTGCGTATCTTCATCCAGGGTATGAATGGCCTGGCTGGAGGCATCCATGCGCTCGGACAAGTGCTGAATTTGCTGTCGGTTGTGTTGCAGCGTATCTCTTGCCGATGATGCTTTTGCAGTACCTGAACTGGCCTGCTCAGAGGCTTTTGCAGCATTTTCCGCAATCTCGTGCGCACTGGCGCCAAGCTCATTAATTGCGGTTGCGACAGAGCTGGCTTTACCCGCCTGCTCGCTACCAATATCCATAGAGTCATCATTCGCTTTGACCATACTGCGAATGTTACTTTCCACCTGTTGGGCCGCCGCATTCACCTCAAGTAAGGCTTGCTGAATTTTTTCAATAAATTCATTCATGCGCCGTGAAACCAAACCAAACTCGTCATCTGATTCAACCGGCAGCCGCTGAGTTAGGTCACCCTCACCACGAGCCATGTCAGTAACAGCTTCATTGAGTCTGCGCAGCGGCTTCAGCAGTAAACGCAGTAGCCAGGTGAGTGATACAACAACCGCGACAATACCAATAATCAGGTAGATCACTGCGGTCCAGGCAAAGGTCGACACGTTACTGTAAGCCTGGTCGCGATCAATAACGACACCCAGGTACCAGTCGACGCCCTGAATACCTTTTATTTTATGAAAAGAAACCAGCTGTTCGGTGTCATTAATGCGGTATTCAGAAAAGTCCGGGCTCAATGACACCGGCTGCCCGGCGTAGTCATTCACAGATTTTTCAATCCAGTTTTCATCCGGGTGAACCAGAATATTACGGTCACCACTTACCAGGAAAGCAAAACCCAGGCCCATAAAGTCGATGTCGTTTACAATATTTGAAATTTCATCCAGCATCATGTCACCGCCGGCAACACCGACCAGCTGGTTATTCCGACGCATAGGAACCACTGCGGTAATAGTCAATTCATTGGTTGTAACGTCGATATACGGCGCGGTATAGGTTGGTTGCCCTTCATCAACCGCTAATTGATACCAGGGGCGGCTGCGGGCATCGTAATCATCGGGCAAATCAATGCTCGGATCATCCAGCAGGAAGGTCCCGTCAATTAAGCCATAGTAAACATTTTTAAACTTCCCGGCCGCTTTTGACTGTTGCACGCGTTCTAATGAACGGGCGGTGGAATCATCAACGTCATAGGCGTCAGCCGTTGCCTGAACAATGCTCATACGGTCATTGAACCACTGCGAGATATTGCTTGATACAGAGTCCGATAACGCCTGCATCTGATGCTGCAAGTTACTACGGGTTTGAGTCGACATCTGCAAAAAGTTAGTGAGCGTAAAGACACCCAACACTAACACCAGTATTAGCGATGCAACAGCCGTCACTTTTTGTGTAAACTTCAATTTTTTCAGCATCTTAAAAGCATCTCTTATTATCGTTCTATTATGAGCATTCTTAGGCGGTCAGTCGTTTTATCGGGCTATCCCACTTGAATGTCCGTTTCCGGGAAGCGGATGTGTCGTTTCCTTGGCGTTGCCAGAAAATAAGCCAATGTTAATGGCCCGACACGTCCGGCAAACATCAGGAACACCAACACCAATTGGCTTGCCGTCGTTACTTCTGCGGTAATTCCCCTGGACAACCCAACAGTTGCCGAAGCCGATAAAACTTCAAAGGTTATATCTATAAACGGCAGCGGATTCAAAATCATTAGGATAAATATACCCAGAAACATCAAAATTAAGGTAACTAGAGTGACCGCAAGTGCTTTCATCACCACTTCCTGAGGAACGGTACGGTTCAATAAAGTGACGTGTTCACGGCGGCGAAGAAAAGCATAAGTAGCGACCAGCAAAACAATAAAAGTCCCTAACTTTATGCCACCAGCAGTACTCATTGAACCGCCACCAATAAGCATCAGCAGCATGGTATACACGGCACTTGCGTCTGTCATTGCTCCGGTATCAACCGTATTAAAACCTGCCGAGCGAGGGGTGGTTGCCTGAAACCAGGCAGCCATAGCCTGGTCCCCAAAACTTAAGTTAGCGAATGTTGCCGGGTTATTCATTTCCAGCAGCCAAATAATAGCTACCGACAATACATTAATAATTAAGGTCGCCCATAAAATGGCACGGGTATACACCGAAAATTTATACCAACGGCGTTTTTCGTAGATATTGGTAATCACCGAGAAGCCCAAACCACCAATAACAAACAAAATGCTGATAATAAGGTTCACCGGTACACTACTGGCATAATCCACAATACCGTTAGGAGACAAAACAAACCCGGCGCTGTTAAAGGCAGAAATAGCGTAAAAAATGCTTTCAGCAAAGGCATCAATAAAGCCCTTTTCCTGCCACCAGGTGAACGTCAGGCCTATTATTGCAATGGCTTCAACGATCAACGCCAAAGAGACAACTGCTTTTGCCGTGCGCCCAATACTGGCGAGACTGGTTTGCTGCATGGCCTCTTTTGCCAGCACCTGATGTTGCATACCGACGTGCCCGCCGATTGAAATGGCGGCCAAAACCGCAAAGGTCATGAAGCCTAAGCCACCCGCCTGGATAAGCAAAGCCAGAATCCCCATTCCAAATGGGGTGTAAGTCGCCCCGGTGTCCACAACAACCAGTCCGGTTACGGTCACAGCTGAAGTAGCCGTGAATAAACTTTCTAACCAGGTTATCGGTTGTTCGGTCGCAAAAGGCAACTTCAACAATAAGGTGCCCAATAGAATTAAGCAGGCAAAGCCCCCCGACAGAATAACCGGCGGGCTGGCACTAAAAGCTTTTCGTCTTTTACGTCCAGGGCGACGGTATAGCCAGGCTATTGAAGGGACCCACTGCTTCATGAAGACTCTTTTAACTTAGGTGCAATGGCTTTCAGAGCCTTTAAGCTGCCAGCCATCACCAAAGTTTCATTGCCTTCCAGAGTCATCGACATAGAAGGATCCACTGTCACCTCATCACGCCGTTTAATTAATAAAACATGAAAATACTCACTGTCATCGGGCATGATGTCTTCCAGGGTCTTACCCTTAAGGTACTCGCCAACACTAATTTCGACACAATACCAATTATGGCCAAGCGACATATATTCGTTGACCATTGGGTAGTTCAGTGACTGCGCAACTCGTATTCCCATCTCTTCTTCAGGGTGAATAATGCGGGTGACACCCAGCTTAGACAGAATTTGGTGATGAGACTTAGACGTTGCTTTGGCCCAGATTTCTTCTACACCAATACTTTTTAAGTGCAGAACACACAGTAAGCTTGCCTGGAGATCCTCTCCAATAGCAACCAGCACCACTTCACAGTTGGTTAAATCCAGCTCGCGCAGCGCTTTCTCATCGGTCACATCAGCAATGGCTGAATGCGTTAACACATCAGCCATCGCCTCTACCGCTTTCTCGTCCGAATCAACACCAATAACACGATGTCCCATATCCAGCAGTTCCTTCGAGGTTCGGGCACCAAAGCGCCCTAAACCAATGACGCCAAATTCTGCCATGTCAGACTCCTATTGTGCTTTTGCCGGCGCCAGGAACAGCGCATTCATCAGCAAAGTGTTTAAACCGTCCATGTAAGCGCGGTAAGTGGGTTCCTGAGTAAAGCTGATAACCATACCATTACCCGTTGGCTGCCACATTAATAGCGGTTTGTAAGGCAGTTGCTGTGCAATGTCATCCCACAAAAAGCCGCTCGCCAGCATATCGTCCGCACCCGCAAACCAGGCAATATTTCTACCCTGGTTGATATCAATAGGTGTAAACACATCGTTGCCGTTATAAATACTGATAACCTGTGGCTTTACACCGGCACTTAACCAGTGGTCGGTATCCACCTCAGCATTTAGCAGCGCACCGGGCACCCAGTCCGGGTCAGCGCCGTGCGGCTTTATTTCCGTTAAGAACTGCTCGCGGCTTTCAATGACTTTACCGTCCACTTTAGCTTCGTCTTCCGGCTTAGTAACGCCTTCTTCGGGGACTTTGCGCTCAAGTTTAGTGTTTAACACGCCGGCTTCAACGGCCCAGGCAGAGGCGCTGCCTAAGGTCAATAAAACACCGCCGTCTGACACCCACTGCTTAATTTTCTCGACCGCTTTGTCATTTAAGACGTCTGCGTAGCGCCCCTCCGGCAGGATCAGAACATCAAGACCGTCTAAATCGGAGCGAAGTAACTGCATAGTACGAATAGCTGTTACCGGATAGCCCATCTGACGCTCAATAACAAAGCGTGTATGGCCCGCATTATAGGCACTGACGGGTTCGTCCCAGGCAATAGCAATGTTTGGCGCTTCCAGCTTACTCACATTATGTGAACCGAAGTTCGGACCGGCGGTCATCCAGCTTGAATCGACGCCTTCAACGGTTGCCCCGGACGCTTTAGCCAGCTCCTGCAGTTTGGCCTGCAAGCCACCCTGGTTGTCTGCGCGGGTTAAAATGAGTGAACCACTTGGAAAATCGCCGGCGCTTTCATGAGTAAAGGCTAATTCGCTTTGGCGAACTTCCAGGCCTTCCCGCAAGGCGGCAGTAAGGAAGCGACCCGCATTCATGTCACCCCAACGAACCAAAAAGGCCACCTTGGCGTCCGGGTTAATGACCTTACCTGGTTCAATGCGCCCTTCTTCAACCGAGGCCGTGGCAACACCCGGCAGGTCATCACACTGATGACTGTCAACGTTAAACATTAATGGCAGTGACCAGCCGGTTACATCATAAATTTGGTCCGGCAGGTTGTTGTTTCGGCGTTGTTCCTGCTCGGCCAAAAAGTCATCCGCCATGTCCACTTGCTTATCCATTAAGGTACGTATCATGCGGTGTGCAGGTTGTGCCATATCAATGATGTAAGCGCCGGCTTCATAGTCGGTTCCGCACACATCAAAGGCTTCCTCCGCCTGGTTCACATCAGCACCCTGCTCAACCAACAAGGACGCCAGCTTGCGCGCAGCAGCCGGATCATCTTTAGCGGGCAGAATAATAGAGCGGACATCGCCGTCTTCACCGGCTTCAACCGCAGACTTACGGTATTCCCAGAACTTCTGCAACAAGGCTTCTCGACGCTCGGAAACCGTCTGAATTGTCGAAATAGACGCTATAAAATGCTGTTGAACACCATCGGCGTAGGTCAGCACGTCGCCGTCTTCGCGCTCAAACAAATGTCCACGCGCCGAAGCCATTTCATAAGTCATAGCAACTGAGCCCTGATAAAGCGGCCAACTGGCGCCATAACCCGGATAAAAGGCATCAAAAATTTCACGGGTAAAGTAATCAAAGCCTTTTTCATCAAACCACTGACCATTATTTTTACCAATCCAGTTCAGCGTTTCGCGCTGCGCTTCGGTTATCAGTGGGTTATAAGGCCGCGCCTCGGGTGTGAAGTAGTATGTGGAATCACCGCTCATTTCGTGCAGGTCAACAAACACCAGCGGATAATAATTTAGTAAGGCATCAATTTGTCCGCTTATTTCAGGCTGCGTCAGCGCAATCCAGTCGCGGTTCATATCAAACAGGTAATGGTTAGTGCGCCCGTTCGGCCAGGGTTCGTTATGCTCTGCACTGCGACGATCGCCTGAGTGCTCAAGCCCAACACTCATGTAGTAACGCTCCACAAAACGAGCCCGCCCATCGGGGTTTTGCAATGGATCAATAAACACCATGGTGTTGTCCAGCCACTGCTGAGTCTGCTCACGCTGGTCATGCAGTAAATGATAAGCCGTCATCATAGCCGCTTCGGGCGAAGAAATTTCATTGCCGTGAACGCCGTAGGACAGCCAGATGCTGCCGGGCAATTGGTCAATTAACTGCTCAGCGTCATCGCTGTCGGTTTTACGCGGGTCAGCTAAGGACTGCATTCCCTGCATGAAGCCGTCAAAGTCGGCCATGTTCTTTTCACTGGAAATAACCGCATAATAAAGCGTGCGCCCTTCCCAGCTTTTGCCGTACTCCAGCAGTTTCACCTGTTTCGGATAGGCCTGCTTCAGTGCTTCAAAATAGCGGCTCATGTCCGCCGGACTGGTAATTTTGGTACCCATTGGGTAGCCCAGAACCTGCTCGACGGTCACTTCGGAGTCGCTGTAACTGGCTTCAGGGAGTATGGAGCTTTCGCCGGACAGCTGCTGTGCATGGGTGGGTATCACGAACCACGAGGCGGCTACCAGCGCCGCTAATTTGAGACTGCGCATCTTCATTCCTGTTGTTTTACACACTGCCGAGACAATGCTTAGGGTTTATTTTTATGTCTCCCTAATGTAAAAGCTTGAACAAGGTAAGTGAAGCTCAATTTAGGCGCTATGAATAAAAAGACTCAAATAATCACACTAATGGTGGCTTTAACTACCACAATAATTCTGGCCGGCTGTGAAGTGACACCGAATAACGTCAGGCGAGTAGTTACTTCTGGCATCCTAAGCGGAAATGACCCCACAGCGGTTGTTGAATCGTTAGCTCGTGAGCGTCTCAATAGCTACCGCAGTAACCCCCGTCAGCTTATTAGCGATATTGAAGATCTGCGCAAAGCACTGCGCGACCTTCGTACCGTTGCCGAAGCCATTTGGGGTGAAGAAAAAGACACGGTTCCCAGCGAGAAAAAGTACGTTAAATACAGCGATAACTTTCATGCCAAAGCCGTGGTTGATTTTGAGCAAGGCCTGCTGACCGTAGCCACTTTACATGACAGCGGCGATCCCGCCGAAACCCGGCAAAAATTGCAGGCGGCAATTGTACGCACGCTGCTGACACCCGCCGATCTCACCGCCGTTGATATATTTACCGATAAAGAGCCAGAAGGTTCAGGAAAGCCCTTTTTGCGAGGCCAGGTTGTTGACCAGGACAATGTCGTGGTCGAATACCAGTGGCGAGCCAACCGTTTTGCCAAGTATTTAGTTAACAACGAGCTTCGCACTCGCCGTGCCAAAGACAACGACGTTTATGAAGTACAAATTGCGCTGGTGGACGACCATAAAGCGCTACGCAAACATCAATATTCCAATTACGTGATTGCCGCCGCGAAGCGCTACGACATTGAACCTGAGCTTATTTACGCCATTATTGAAACCGAAAGCAGCTTCAACCCTTATGCGGTAAGCCATGCCAATGCTTATGGCTTAATGCAGGTGGTGGCAGCTACCGCCGGGCGAGATGTCTTTGAGCGGGTACGCGAAGTTCCCGGCCAGCCAACCTCTGAGCAGTTATTTGACCCCGCCCAGAACATTGATATAGGCAGTGCCTACTTATACATTCTCAATACCCAGTATTTAAAAGGCGTGCAAAACCCAAGCAGCCGTGAGTACGCTATAGTATCCGCATATAACGGCGGTGCAGGTAATGTACTGAAAACCTTTTCATCCAACCGCAACCGGGCCATTCAAATAATGAACCGAAGTCAGCCCGGTGTCATTTACCGGGACTTAACTTCAAAACATCCTTTGGCTGAAAGCCGCCGGTACCTGGAAAAGGTGATGTACTTTAAGCAAAATTACTGACAAGACCCACAGCAAAAATCTTTACCGTGTACCGGTGCTGCCGCTTTCTTCTCGACAAAAAGTACGTTGTTTTCCAGGTAAATATGCTCGCGTAAGTCGTCCTGCAACTCTTTCAGGCCGTTATAAAGCGCAGTCCAGGTGCCACAGGCGCCTTCAGGCAAAGTCAGGTTGTTGGTCAGTTCATTAATTTTATTGATTTCGTCTTCGTGCTGCACGTGTTCTTCTTCCATGACTGAAATTGGGCCGCTTGGATAGACTCCACGCGACAACATTGGGAACAGGATTTGTTCTTCTTTCATCATGTGGCTTTCCAGCTCCTGCAACATATTGTCTAAGTGCTCAGCCAGACCATTAGGCGCTTCGGCATGATCACCGTGAACCTCTTCCACGCGCATAGCTAACTGCTTTAGTTCTGGCAGCTGGTCACGATGACACTGGTGAAAGCGCAAATAGATGTGCTCGATTAATTCCTGAGGGCTCGCGTCCTGCCATTTCTGTTCAGCAGCTTGTAAACGTTCATTTAAAGTATTCATGGGGTAACTCCTGTTTGCTAAATTAAAATTTTCAGCCGTTACTTAACGGTCTAAACTTTCGCTATGGCTGTTGATTGCAACAAACAGGCCAGCTTCTACCCCATTGTGATTATTGACTCTCCGGGGTGCCAAGGTACTATCAACCCAACCAATAAGGGTCTTTTTAACCTGAGCAGTCAATTTAACCATGTTACAAGAAAGTCTATTAGCAGACCTGCTGACCGAGCAGCCTGCCGCCGTTCGTTTACAAAATTTGGTCAATACCTTACGCCGTCATTTCAACTGTGGGGCGGTGGTGTTACTGAAACTGGATAACGAGGTACTTCAGCCCGTCGCTATTCAGGGCCTGGTGCGCGAAGCTCTGGGTCGTCGCTTCGTGGTTGCGCAACACCCACGGCTGGCGGCACTGCTGGCTTCCCGCAGCCCGGTAAGGTTTGAGCATGACTCATCGTTACCAGACCCTTACGACGGTTTATTAGCCGAGCAGCCGGGTAATGCACTGCCCGTACACGACTGCATGGGAATCAGCTTGTACCTGGAAAACAAATGCTGGGGGGTGCTGACATTAGATGCCCTGCAGCCAGGCACCTTTACCGATGATTCCATACTCGAGCTGCAAAAGTTCAGTTTATTCGTTGAAACAGCGGTGCGTATTGGCCAGCTTGAGCAAAACGTCAGAGCCTTGCGTCAGGGGCAACAACGCGCCATGCCGCAAGCCGGAGCGACAGAAACCAACGACTCTGAAATTATTGGTCAGAGCAAAGCCATTGAAGGTGTTCTGAAAGAGTTGCGAGTTGTCGCCGGTGCCGATTTGCCGGTACTACTTTTGGGCGAGACCGGTGTCGGTAAAGAACTCTTTGCACGCGAACTTCACTTATTGTCGCAGCGCAGCGATATGCCGCTTATTTACGTTAACTGTGCTGCGCTGCCAGAGTCTTTAGCTGAGAGTGAGCTTTTCGGTCATGTAAAAGGCGCTTTCTCCGGCGCCACCAGCGACCGTTCCGGACGCTTTGAAGCGGCTCATGGCGGTACCTTATTTCTGGATGAAGTTGGCGAACTGCCACTGTCAATACAGGCCAAGCTGCTACGGGTTCTGCAAAACGGTGAAATACAGCGACTGGGTTCGGACAAATACCGTAAAGTGGACGTACGCCTGATAGCAGCCACCAACCGTAACTTGCGCCAGCAAGTCAGTAATGAAACCTTCCGCGCCGATTTATACCACCGCCTGTCGGTTTACCCGTTACCCATACCTCCTTTGCGTGAGCGCGATGATGATGTGTCGATTCTGGCCGGTCACTTTCTTGAGTTAAACCGCGCGCGCCTGGGGCTTCGTGCTTTGCGGCTGTCGCCGGAAGCCGAACTGGCCATACAGCAGTATCAGTGGCCGGGGAATGTGCGCGAACTGGAGCACGTAATAAGCCGCGCGGCCATTAAGCTGCTGAGCCATGGCGTTGAAAAAACCGATATTGCGACCATTGAGCCGGAAATGTTGGATCTCGACGTTCAGTTACCCATGTCGACCACTCTGGATTCGGATAAAAACAGCAGCGGAGCCGACTTGCCAGTGCACAGCGTTTCCATGAAGGAGGCGGTGAACTACACCCAAAGAAAAATGATTGAAGCGGCTTTGAGTCGGCATAACAACAGCTGGAGTCAAGCTGCTAAAGACCTGCAACTGGACGCCAGTAACCTGCACAAAATGGCAGGCCGGCTGGGAATGAAGTCATGACCCGGGAGTTGTTAATTCGGTTGCTCTGGCGCGCTCTGGCTCTATTTTTTGTGCTACTGGGGCTGATTGGTATTGCCCTGCCGGTGATGCCGACCGTTCCTTTTCTTATTGCCGCGCTTTGGGCTGCCAGCAAGGGCTGGCCTCGTTTAGAGGCCTGGCTGATTAACCATCCCAAATACGGTCCGGATATTAGAGCCTGGCGCGATAACCGCGTCATAAAACGCCGTTCCAAAGTCATAGCCCTGATTATGATGGCAACAGGTTATTTGGTGTTATGGTTATTGGTTCCACAGGTTCCCGTGTGGTTAAAAGGGCTGGTGGGTGTGGTCTTACTCACCGTGGGTTACTGGCTGGCCACTCGCCCTGAATTTGTACCTGAAAATAATGGAAACTCGTTATGAGTAAAACCCTTTCTCATCAGCAGATGCTGAAGTACAACCGGCACATTGCCCTACCGGCTATGGACTTAGAAGGCCAGGAAAGGTTACTAAACGCCCATGTGGTCATCATTGGCCTGGGCGGATTAGGCTGCGCCGTTGCGCCTTATTTAACCGCCGCTGGCGTTGGAAAGATCACCTTAGTCGATGACGATGTAATTGACCGTCATAACCTGCAACGCCAAATTCTGTTCACCGAAAGCAGCGTAGGGAATAACAAAGCAGAGCAAGCTCGCCAGCACCTGATGCAGCTGAATAGCGAAACTGACATTAGAGTACTGCCGGTACGGGCAGACGACGCTTTGCTGATGAACTTAGCAGAAGATGCCACGCTAATTGTCGATTGCTGCGACAACCTGGCGACACGTAACAGCGTTAATAAAGCGTGCCTCAAAAGTAAAACGCCGTTGGTTTCCGGCTCTGCCATTCGTTTTGAGGGCCAGATTGCCAGCTTTTCTATGCAAAACAGTTCGCCCTGCTACGCCTGTTACAGCCAGTTTTTTGGTGAGCAGCAACTCAGTTGTACAGAAGCCGGTGTTTTGTCTCCTTTGGTGGGGGTGGTAGGTACCATGCAGGCTGTCGAAGCAATAAAAATAGCGGCTGGTATTGGCCAGCCGCTGTATTCATCGGTATTATTGTTTGATGCGCTGCACAGTGACTGGCAGCGGCTCAATATTCAGAAGCACCCGCAGTGCCCACACTGTGCAGACCTTTAACCCGGGTTTCCATCAGCACGCGGCGTAGTCAGCACTTTAAAGTAAACCACAACATAAATACCGTAAGCCAAAGCCCAGGCTAAAGTGCTGAACATGAGCCACTGGCTGGTTAACTCTGGCGCCAGCCACATTAAAAAGACCCGGGTCAGTGCAGCAATTAGCACCAATAAGAATGCGCCGGTCATAATCAGTTTGGGCTGCAATGGACGGCCACTGTGCCCCAGGGATACCCGCGCTATCATGCTCAAAATCATATTACCCATAGCACCAGCGGTCAGTGCGTGCATAGCCAGGCTCTGAGTCAGCTCAAAACCGGCATAGCGCAGTGCAAATAGCGCCAACCCAACCGGAATAAACCAATAGGCCAAATGCAGCGACCACAGTAACGGCACCCGCCAGGTCATCCAGATTTTCCAGCGCGCTACCCGTATCGCTGTAGCAATAGCTGAAACGGTAAATAGGAAGACCATCACCTGACTGGGTAATATGGTGTGCAGATTCAAAAAGTGAACCGCAAAAATAAGCCACAAACTACCCAGCGCAATACGATCAAGCCAGACAATCGGCTGTACTTTCGGTGTCATAGTGCCATTGGCGGTAAACATGGGCAATACCCGGCCGCCAATAATTGCCATAAGCAAGGTCACCAGGAACACCGCATTGTAGGCACCAAGAATTTGAATATGGTACTGACCAAAGTGCAAGCCATAATGCATAAGCAAATTACAAACAGTCAGCAACAACAGAATGGGGACAAAAAATAAGTTTCGGGTCTGATTCACCTTGAGTACCATGCGCCCGAACAAAAATGCAGCAACAGGTAAAAGACTGATATCGACTGCCGCAACCAGCCACCAGGGCAACTCACTCCCAAACAAAAGACCCAGCCGCGCTGCTGCCCATAATACCGTCAGAATGAGCAAGGTGTTGCCGTGAGGTGCTCTAAGCCCCGTCCAGTTCTGCACCGCGGTTAATAGGAAACCAAGCACAATAGCGATAACAAAGCCGAACATCATTTCATGGGAGTGCCAGAACATGATGTTGCCATATACGGGCAAATCGACCTTTCCACCAAGTGCCAGCCCCCACAACAGCATAGCGATGGCACTAAACCCTGCTCCCAGCAGGAACAGCGGTCGAAATGCCTGGCGCAGAATTGGAATTAACTGCTCTTCTTTTTGTTTGTCTGTGATCTGCATCATTGTCACCGCTTAATTTTTAAAGGTACATTTGTAATATATCTTTTATTTATCGGAAAATCGACTGCTTACTCGCGAAAATAAGTTAGTACCCCTTAGTTGATTTCGTTTCTTTATGGCAAGTAAAAATTACCCATTAAGGGGTAGCCTCCTCACTTTTAACAGGCTTTCCCAAGACACTTGAAACTACCCTTAAAGTAGCATTACCAGAACCTACCGCTTCGTCCTAGTCTTTTGATACTAAAGCATTTTATTGCGCTTAACAGTAAAGTTTAGCCATCTGACTTAATGGATCTAACTGGAGGTCTTTCATGAACCAACCCCTGTCAGTCACAGGTGGTCAACGCAACAGAGCGCTCGCTATTTCAACGCTGGCATTCACGCTTTGTTTTGCGGTCTGGACCATCTTTTCAATCATCGGCATTCAGATAAAAGCCGACTTCAACTTAACTGACACTCAGTTGGGCTTACTGATGGCAACCCCGGTATTAACGGGTTCTATCAGCCGTATGTTCCTGGGTATTTGGACCGACCAGTACGGTGGTCGCAAAGTCTTCAGTATTCTCATGTTACTGACCGCAGCCTGTGTCTATTTGCTCACCTTTGCTAACAGCTACATTATGTTGTTGATTGCCGCATTAGGTGTTGGCCTGGCCGGTGGTTCATTCATTGTTGGTGTAACTTATACGGCGGCCTGGTTTAACGATGTAAAAGAAAAGCAAGGCACCGCACTAGGCATTTTCGGAGCCGGTAACGTTGGCTCGGCGGTAACTAACTTTGGTGCTCCGTTTCTGCTAATAGCCCTTGGTTGGCAGGGTACTGCGCAAATTTATGCAACGGTACTGGCTATTGCCGGTGTTGTTTTTCTTTTCCTGGCAAAAGACGATCCGCTAAAAGAAACTCGTCAGGAACTTCAGCAAAAAGGTTTTTGGGAGCAGCTGTCGCCCCTTGGTGATCTTCGTGTCTGGCGCTTCTCACTTTACTACTTCTTTGTTTTTGGTGCTTTTGTCGCGTTAGCCTTATGGTTGCCGCACTACCTTATCGGTGTTTACGAGCTGGATATAAAAACGGCCGGTATGATAGCGGCACTTTACACTGTCCCTGCTTCGTTGTTTCGTATTCTGGGCGGTTGGATGTCTGACAAATACGGGGCTCGTCGAGTCATGTACTGGACATTCATTGCATCGGTAATTTGTACTTTCTTACTGAGTTATCCCAGCACCGAGTACGCGGTTAAAGGGGTAAACCAGACTTATAACTTCCACTTCGAAATCACTTTACTTGGCTTTGTTTTCCTTACTTTTGCACTCGGCTTCTTTATGTCGCTGGGTAAAGCCGCTGTATTCAAGCATATTCCGGTTTATTACCCGAAAAGCGTTGGTGCTGTTGGTGGTGTGGTCGGAATGATTGGTGGTTTGGGTGGCTTCTTGCTGCCATTAACCTTCGGCATGCTGAACGATGTGATTGGTGTATGGCAGAGCAGCTTTATGCTGTTATTCGTTATTGCTGCAGCCGCACTCGCGTGGATGCATTTTGCTATTCTTCGCGCAGAGCGTGTTGAGTATCGCGAAGACCGCGAAGAACGCGACCTGCCCGAGCTGTCCACTCCGAACTCTATGGTGCTGGATGACTGGCGTCCGGAAGATAAAACCTTCTGGGAAGAAAAAGGTAAGCGCATTGCCACCCGTAACCTGTGGATTTCCATACCCAACCTGTTTTTGGCGTTCGCAGTCTGGACTATCTGGAGTATTCTGGTGGTCAAAATGCCGGCTCTCGGCTTCCCTTACAGCCAAAACGAACTGTTCTGGTTAGCGGCCTTACCTGCCTTGTCGGGTGCGACCTTGCGGATCTTCTATAGCTTCATGGTGCCGATATTTGGTGGCCGTCGCTGGACAGCCATATCCACAGCGTCCTTACTACTACCCTGTATCTGGATTGGCTTTGCCGTCCAAAATACCGATACGCCATACATGATCATGCTGATTCTTGCATTGTTGTGCGGCTTTGGTGGCGGTAACTTCTCGTCCAGTATGTCCAACATCAGCTTTTTCTATCCACAGAAGGAAAAAGGCGGTGCCTTGGGCATGAATGCTGGTCTGGGTAACCTGGGTGTGTCGGGTATGCAGTTACTGGCGCCGCTGGTTATTGCTGCCAGTGTGTTTGGCGGTATGGGAGGTGACCCACTGGTGATCCAGGAAGGTGCGAATGCGGGTCAGGAAGTCTGGCTGCAAAACGCTGCGTTCTTGTGGGTTCCTTTAATTGTTATTGGCTCTGTCGCAGCCTGGTTTGGTATGAACGACATTTCCTCAGCGAAAGCTTCGTTCAGTGATCAAGCCGTTATCTTCAAACGCAGTCATAATTGGATCATGTGTATCCTTTATTTGGGAACGTTCGGAAGCTTTATCGGCTTCGCTGCTGGCTTCCCTCTGTTATCCGGTATGCTGTTCCCTGAAGTTGACCCAACCGCTTACGCTTTCCTTGGTCCGCTAGTCGGTGCTTTGGCTCGTCCCGTCGGTGGTATCGTCGCTGACAAGCTAGGCGGTGCAAGGGTAACCTTCTGGAACTTCCTGCTGATGATTGCCGGCGTAGCGGGTGTCATGTACTTCCTGCCAATAGCGGGTACTGAAGGCAACTTCTGGGGCTTCTTTGCTGCCTTTATGGTGCTGTTTATTGCAACCGGTATTGGTAACGGCTCCACTTTCCGTATGGTTCCGGTCATTTTCCTTAACCAGCGCAAGCGTGAACTGGGCGATACCGACGAAGCCATTAAGCAGGGCAATAAAGAATCGGCTGCGGTTATTGGTTTTATCTCGGCATTCGCAGCCTACGGCGGCTTCTTTATCCCGAAAGCTTATGGTTCATCCATTAGTCTGACAGGAAGCGTATCCGCTGCCTTAGTGAGCTTTATTGTCTTCTACGCTATATGCAGCGTGATAACCTGGTGGTTCTACTCTCGTAAAAACGCACCAGACCCCTGCTAAACTGTCTGGGCTCAGGTATGAAAACTATGAGTCTAATGAGTAAAGCAAAAGAGCTGTCACCAGCCTACTTTGGGCTGGTGATGGCAACAGGAATCATCGCCATTGCTGCCCACCAGCAGCAATGGCCTTTTATTGCCCAGGCCCTGTTTGCCATCTCCTGTGTTAGCTGGGTTATTCTTACTTTTCTTTATAGCTACCGTGCTTTGCGGTTTACCAAAGCATTCACTGAAGATTTAATCAGCCACAGTAAAGGGCCCGCGTTTTTCACTTCAGTGGCAGGTACAGGGCTTATTGGCAGTCAGCTGATGGTTTTGTACAGCCATTACTGGCTCGCTTTCGTAGCCTGGGTTATTGCGCTGGTACTCTGGCTGCTGCTTACCTATACCGTATTTACCGCGTTAACCATACGTCGTAATAAGCCAACACTGGATAAAGGTATTAGTGGAGCCTGGCTGCTGGCAGTTGTTGCTACCCAGGCGGTGGCCGTATTAAGCGCTTACCTGGCCACGCAGACATCCCAGCCGTGGAAACTGGAGCTTAATTTTCTGGCACTGTCCATGTGGTTATGGGGAGGCATGCTTTATATCTGGATGATGTCGCTAATTTTTTATCGATATACGTTTTTCCAGTTTGTGCCTGGTGACTTAGCACCTCCGTACTGGATAAACATGGGAGCAATGGCCATATCAACTCTGGCGGGCTCCTTGCTGGTTATTAACTCGCCGAATGCTCCCTTTCTGCAAAGCCTGGTGCCTTTCATAAAAGGTTTTACCATCTTCTATTGGGCCACAGGAAGCTGGTGGATCCCCATGCTGTTAATTCTGGGTGTATGGCGGCATGTTGTCCGGCGTTTCCCGTTTGCGTACGACCCGCTTTACTGGGGTGCCGTGTTTCCGCTGGGCATGTATTCAGCCTGTACCTATGTCATGCTGCAGGCGATGGAATTTTCCTTCCTGGACGCATTACCCACAGCCTTCTTTTACATTGCACTGCTGGCTTGGGGAGTCACTTTTATTGGGTTATGCCGAAGCCTGTTGCGGCTCCGGCAGCAGAAGTAACTACTTACTTTTGGGACGAAAGGGCTTAATGAGCGATTCATCGCACTCAAGGTAAGGCCCATCCATAAGATCAATGCAATACGGCACGGCCGGAAATACAGCGTCCAGACATTGCCGAATGGCCTTAGGTTTACCCGGTAAGTTAATAATCAATGACGAGCCTCTGAGCCCTGCTGTTTGCCGCGACAAAATGGCGGTAGGAACGTACTTTAAAGACTCCTGTCGCATTAATTCACCGAAGCCCGGCATCATCCGGTCGCAAACGGCCTCTGTCGCTTCAGGTGTGACATCGCGTTTGGCCGGGCCGGTTCCGCCGGTGGTTACGACCAGACAGCACCCTTCTTTATCCACTAATTCTTTAATGGTGGACTCGATAAGAAGCTGTTCATCGGCAATAACCCGGTACTCTGCCTGCCACGGTGACGTTAAATAGTCGCTTAGTGTGTCTTTTATCGCCTGCCCGGAAATGTCTTCATACACTCCGGCGCTGGCCCTGTCACTAACGGTTAGTACACCAATTCGAGCTATTTTCTCTGACATAGTTATCCTTTTCGCTATAAATGCTTTGTTCCGTTACGCCGTTGCCAAACCCGCAAGCTGTAACCAATAGCCGTTACTTTCTTTACTATTTAGTTTTACGGGTTGCTCACCATCGACATTGTTACGGAAACGCCCTAGCCAGTCAAAAGTCCCTTCCGGCTGCGGGCTTATGCGTACAATATCAACCAGATCTTTCATACTGGGTAATTGATTTATAAGATTATAGCGGGTACCCGATTGCGTCTGAATGCCATTAAGCACAAACACCTGCTGCCCTTCCTGGCTTTTAACTTCGCGGCCTTCCGGATACTTTATGCAACACAGTTCGCACTGATCCTTCGGGCGGTTTTCTGACCGCGCAGTAAAGCAGCGTCCAGACCAGGCCAGTGGCATATGACCGAAAGAAAACACCTCCACCTCAAAACAGTCTCTCACCGTATTAATCAGGTTTTGCTGTAAAATATCCTGCAGCCAGTCACGCGAGAGTTCAAAAGGCGCAACCCAACGCGTCATGCCCATATCAATTAAGCGGCGCAGGCTCTGATGATTATAAATATTAATAGCCGGCCCGGCGGTAAAGTTAAGCCCCTGTTCCTGCAATATACCAATGGCGCTGACATCATTAGCTTCAACATCAAATTCACCATTGTCACAATACTTACCCAGCTCTCTTAATTCAGCAGGTGCCTCTAGTAAGGTCATGGTCGACAGCGTCACTTTCTTACCCGCTTCTCTTAGCATGTGCGCTATTGTCAGGTAGTCATCCAGCTTCAACTCACGCCGCTTGCTACAGACAGTTTCACCAAGATACACATGTTCAACATCCGACTCGGCAGCCTGCTGGTAAAAATCAAAGACCTGTTGTTTTGGCCAAAAGTACAGGTTAGGTCCTAAAGAAAACTTCATGTTGGTTACTTCCATTTCCGGTGGTACGCGCCGAGCGTCGTTTGACTGCCCTCAGAAAGCGAGGACAGAACTGAGTTCCAGTTATCTGCCACTTCAAAGTTGTCGGGGTCGGCCATAACCGTGTCTATAGCCTGACGCCACACTCTGGTAATTTGTGATACATAAGCCGGACTGCGCTGTCGCCCTTCAATTTTTAAGGAGGCAATGCCTTCTTTATAAAGTTGCGGCAACAGGCTCAAGGTGTTCAGGCTGGTAGGCTCTTCCAGCACGTTGTAAATTTCGTCATCGACCGAAAAGCGTCCCTTACACAAAGTGGGGTAACCGGCTTTTTCGTTTTCATCAAAACGATCAATGAGCACACCGTTAAGCCGAGATTCCAGCTTGTTGTCCTGTTCGTCCCACTCCACAAAAGCGGCGGGCGAGCAGG